>JAAUYM010063073.1_pt1 | contig 15664 bp, 18 predicted proteins | sample 7278001 | NCBI WGS metagenome assembly JAAUYM01 (sample SAMN14350224, study PRJNA611818) | marine sediment metagenome | isolation source: surface marine sediment (1.8m) | place: French Polynesia: Moorea | collected 2018-08
CCCTTGCGCTCGAAGTAGAAGAGGAGGTTCCCCTTGAGCACAAAGTATCGCCTCTGGAAGCTCTTGTTGACCTCTCCCCTCTTCCACAGCCACCCCTCCTTGTCCACGGGAGTGGCGCAGGTGGCGTGGGCCACTAGAGTCCTCTCGTTGATTTTCATACTGTCTCTGGAATGGCACCAAGTGAACTAGTCACGAATTCTGAGCCTCGATGATCCCCCTCTCAGTCTTCCTCCCAGTCCCAGAGGACGCAGTTACTGGAGCCGGAAGACACGTAGATGAGGACAACCGCCATGAGGAAGACAACGGTGCAGATGGTGCAGGGCTTGCGCTCCAGGAAGAAACCGGTCAGGTAGAGGACCATCAGCATGAGGTGGTTGTACAACAGCGCGGGATTGACGGGCTTCGGGATAAGCAGCACTGGGATGAGCCACTGGAGGCAATACATCTTCCTTCCCCCTGCAGAGGGAGGTCGCAGCCACGCCAACAGGCCAAAAAGATCTCTCTTTCTCACTCGGGATTTCCATGCAACGATTACTTTCTTCTTCCCAGTCACGCATGTCAGTAAGACCGACCAGTACAGACTACTTTTTTTTCAGTGACCTGTGCCCCGCCCTTTCCATCCTCCCGCCCACCCCTCCCCCTCTGTCTTGGGTTCCCGGGCCAGTGGGAGTGGGGGTTTAAAATGCCTGATTGCTAATTTTTGGCTTCAAGAAATGCGGGTTAACAACCTTGTGTTTCAGCAGGCAGCTAACTGCACACAGGAGGAGGCTCTCTTTTCTGCTGCTGTCTCTCGCTGTGGGTGGTGACGTTACCCGTAGAGAGAGTAGCCTAGCGGCAGTTATAAAAGTTATAAAAAATGGCAGAAATCTCCTTGAACGTTATGAGATGTGGTATAAATGCCAAAATCAGACATTAAATCACGCCTAGCACATGCCGCATCCCACCCTATCTCTAGTACGTACAACAACAGCGCATCTAAAAGGAAAGAGAGGACACAGCGACAGCGACAGCGACAGCGACAGCGACAGCGACAGCGACAGCGACAGCGACAGCGAGAGGAGAAAGAGGCCCCTCTCTGTCTTCCTTCTCTCGCTCTCTCCTTCCTCTTTGGGCTTGAGTGCACGCAGTGCAGTGTGCAGTCCAGGAGAGAGGGACGGGAAGGAGAAAGATTAGCGCAGGCCCGGCCCGGCCCGGACCGACCCGGACGGTGTTGGATTGATTGGCCGACATTATTTTTCTAAATTTGCAATTTGGGAATTTGTGTGGCTGGCAAAATGAACCGCTCTTTACGGAGGGAAACAAACGTCTTTAAAAAATATCTTCACTTGCAAAATTGTTCCCCCCCCCGTGTTTATCTCTTCCGAGAAGCAAGTCCCCCTTTCCTTCCTTCTTTCCTTCCCTCTTGTCTCTCTCCTGCTGCCTCCTTCTCTCTCTCTCCTGGGTTCTCTCTGCCTGGCCTCCGTCTTCCCTGTCTGCCTCTGCCTCTGCCTCTGCCTCTGCCTGCCTGGCTCAGTGGCTGCCTTGTCGTTGCGTTGTCCTTGGCTGACTGGTGACTTGGGTGAGTGCTGATTGGTGCGGGCTGAGCGAGTGACGGATGTAGCGGAAGCAGAGGAGGAGAACAAGAGAAGAGAAGGCGAAAGCAGACAAGAACTGAGAGGGCCTGAGGGAGGGGAGGAAACTCGGGAAGGGAGTGAAGTAAGAAGAACCAGCAGACCAGGAGGTGGTGGCAGGAGCCGAGGAACGAGAGAGAGAGAGAGAGAGGAGGGGGGGAGAGCAGCAGGAGGTCGAGAAATGAGAAGACTTGAGAGGAGGAGAAAGAGAAGAGAGGCCAGCACCACAGCCAGAGGAGCAACAGAGAGAGGAAAAATTAGCAGCCCTTAGTATAACTCTAACCTTGCAATGCAACTTGAACAAGGACGAGGACGAGGACGAGGACGAGCACGAGGACGAAGATGACTTTGAGGTGAAGGAGGAGCAAGAGGACAGCGAAGGTCTCCCCCTCGGCCCAGGATGGATTCGTCCTCCTCTTCCTGTTCCTTACCATCGTCGGCGATGTCCACTTTCGCCGGACACGACTAATCGATCTCCCTCCCCTCCTCCCTCCCCCGCTCCCTCCCCTGCCCTCCCCTCCCCTCCCCCGCCCCCTCTCTCTCTCTCTCTTCACCCTCCCCCCGGTCGTCGTTAGCGCCCGCGGCTATGAAGCGCGCCGGCCGCGCCCAGCGACTCCTCCGGGTCGGCCTCTACGACCTGGAGAAAGTGCTGGGCAAGGGCAACTTCGCCCTGGTCAGGCTGGGCGTGCACAAGCTGACCAAGACGAAGGTGGCCGTCAAGATCGTGGACAAAAACGACCTGGACGAGGACAACCAGCGCAAGATCAAGCGCGAGATCCAGATCATGCGTCGCCTCTCCCACCGCAACATCATCAGGCTGTATCAGGTGATGGAGACGGAGAGCATGATCTACATTGTCACCGAGTACGCCAGCAACGGGGAGATCTTCGACTACCTGGTCAACAACGGCCGCATGTCCGAGCAGGAGGCCTGCAGGGTCTTCGCCCAGATCCTGGCCGCGGTACGGTACTGCCACTCCAGGGGGGTGGTGCACAGGGACCTCAAGGCAGAGAACCTCCTCCTGGACTCTGAGAACAACATCAAGCTGGCAGACTTCGGCTTCTCCAACTACTTCGTGCGCGGCTCCCTCCTCTCCACCTGGTGCGGGTCCCCTCCCTACGCCGCTCCGGAGCTCTTCGAGGGAAAGCAATACGTGGGACCAAAGGTGACGGAAGGAGAGGAGGAGGAGCTATAACCTGGCTATAATTACTAGTATGTTAATATCATGCTAAAACTACCCCCCCCCCTCCCGTCCTCTTTTGCTTTATTTAGGCCGATATCTGGTCCCTGGGCGTGGTGCTGTACGTGCTGGTGAGCGGATCGCTGCCCTTCGATGGGGCCACCTTGCAGGAGCTGCGTTCCCGCGTGGTGGGGTGTCAGTACAGGGTACCTTTCTTCCTCTCCACCGAGTGCGAGCAGCTGCTGAAGGGGCTGCTGGTGATCGAGCCGGAGCGGCGGCTGGCGGTGGAGCACATAGCGCGGCACCCCTGGACCCAAAAGGGCGCCAGGGGAGACGCGGCCACGCAGGAGTTGATCAGGAACCTGGCGAAGCGGCAGCAGCAGTCCACCGCCGCCGCCGCGGACAAGAACGGGGACGAAGGAGCCATTGGCGGAGAAAGGGAAGAGGTGGACGGTAGCGCCGATGACGACGACGACGACGTCTGCCAGCTCAAGGAGGAAATCGTCAACTACATCGTGGGCCTGGTGGGCATCTCGCACGAGATGGTGGCGGAGAGCGTTCGGGAGAGGAAGTGCGACGACGTGTCCGCCATGTACCACATGTTGGAGCACAGCATCCAGGAGGAGGAGCGGAGGGCGCGCAGGCAGCATGAGACGGTGTCCGGCTCCGGGGTGCCGTCGGTGGTGCTCAGCGCGTCCCCGGGACCGCCTCTGTCGCCCACTTCAATGTCCCCATTTTTCAAGACGAATCCAGCAAACAGGTTAGTACGTAGAGGACGTCATCAACCGTCAACGTGTACATTTAAACTCTCCTACGTAGGTCGAGCAGTCCAGGCAGCGGCCCTTCTTCTCCCAACACTCTTGGCCCTACTGAGGTGTTCAACGACGACTTCGCCTCATCTCTGTTGGCCCTGGAGCAGCAGCAGCGGCAGCAGATGGACGCCGAGAAGCTGTCGACCCTGCGGAGACACACGATGGGTCCGGAGCAGACTCCCATGTACCTTGACCCGGTCCATTACCCGCCGGGGGTGGGCACGGGCACCTGTGACTACTGCCTGAAGACCGGATCGGATGTTCCCTGCACGCACCTGTTGGCCCTGCCAGGGTTCCCCTACCAGCACAGCGTGCTTCCGCAGACCAACCTGACCAACCTGGCGCAAGTGAGCAACCAGCCGCCGGAGCGTTTCCTGGTGAAGGACCCTCACCTTCTGAAGCCGCCGGCGGCCCTTTTGGGTGTGGGGTCTGGCAGCTACACCCGGCGTGCCTCCGACGGCGGCGCAGGGTGGCGAGGACCCCAGGAGGCGACCGACCCGACACCTGTGCCTCCCCAGCCCGCCATCTCGTCCGCGTCATTGTCACCTCCGACGAGACACCAGAGCACCGGGTCGGAGGACTCGGCCGAGCAGCTCTGCCTGGCGGCGAAGCAGACCCTGCTGGACGCGAACCTCGCCGCGGCGGCGAACGCCGCCGCCGTCGCGGCTTCCGCGGTTGCCGCCGACTCCTCTTCGTCTTCGTCTCCCAACGAGGTGGTTAACGCGTCCTCTTCCCAGAGGCCAGAGTCTCCCAGCCCGTACAGCGTGCAGGTGGAGCAGTTCTTGAAGAGGAACAGCGGTCCCGAGTCCCCGAGGCGTCGGAGGACTGGACTGGACACGGTGCTGGAGCCCCCCGAGATCAGTCCAGAGCTGGCACAGGAAGTGGAAATTCGTATGAAGCAGCAGCAGCAGCAGCAGCAGCATACTTCGTCCTCCGTTGAGGCAATGGATCAGTCGCCCTCCTTCATGGCTCCTCCTCCTTTCGTTCCGCCTCCCTTGTCGCCTTCCGGAAGCAGCGTGGGAAGTGGAAGCAGCGGAGGAGGAAGCAGTCTGCGAACGCGTCGCACCGGCCTCTCCGGACTGTCCACCGTCATGGAGGTGTCCAAGAGCAACGGCGGCAACGGCGGCCACTCCTCCTCACTGCACCTGCCCGCCGGGCGCTACAGTCCCGTGCAGCGACGACTGAGCGACGGCTCGCCCGCCTCGAGGGCGTCGGGAGCCACCGGCGTGACGGCGTCCGGACAGCAGGGCAGCCTGCCTTCGAGCGGGGACCCCTCTCCCGGTTCGGACGTGCGCGCCTTGCAGGAGGAGTGCCGGCGCCTTACCACCGAGGCGGCTGCTGCTGCGGCGGCGTCCTCCTACGAGGCCGGCCTTGCCTCGTCGCCCAACAACTTCCTGCTTCGGCCTCCGTCTCCTGCCGACCTCTCCGGCGGCGGCGGCGGCTCGGCCCTGGTCAGGCGATCGTCCGACAGCGGCGTCTCCTCGCATCTGAGCCCCCCCGGTGGTGTGGGCCACCGCCTCCGACCCTCCGTCAGCTCCCACTCCGCCACCTCCGAGCCAATGCAGCAGCTCTACGACGACATGTACAACACGGGTCCTTCCTCGCCCGCCTCCTGCGCAAGCCCGCATCTCACCACGCCGGCAACAGGAAGCACCTCAAGGTGAGTTCACGTAGAAGGTGGTATACTCGTACATATTAAAAAAGAGTTTGTCACATTTTCTCTATGCCCGCAGACGATTTTCGTACCCAAACTCGCCGGTGCACATACACAACCTCCAGCAGCAGTCCCAGCAGCAACAGCAGCAACAGCAACGGCAGGCGAAGGACCTGGGGAAACAATCGACGTCTCTCACTCAGCACCTTCAGTCGTTGAGCATCCAGCAGAAGATCAGCCGGAGTCGCAGCAGCGGCGACGAAGCGGCAGAGCGACAAGGCGTGGGATGCGTTGGAGGCGCTGGGGGAGGCGCTGGAGGAGGAGGTGGAGGAGGTGGAGGTGGAGGGGGCGCGCAGCGCTTCAAGGGATCCATCACACAGGGTGTGCCCAGCAGAAAGGCTACCACTCCGACCAGGAGAGGTGCTGCTGCTGCGGCGGCGGCCGCGGCCGTGGTGGGAGGAGGATTGACGCGCGGATACTCGCTCAAAGCGCAGACCAACCTGGCGTCGGCGTCACAAGTGCGTGCCAAAGAAATTTATAGTACATTCGTTCGTCCTTGCCTCTATAGCTCTCTCTATCTTCTTTCGTCAGGGTCCTGCTCCTGCGGTTCCTCTGACTGCAGGCAACTCGTCCTCGCTACTTATGCAGCTGCATTCACAGAGCTTTGACGAAGGTGCCTTGGAAGCCGCCGCCGCCACCTTCGCCGTGGCCTCGTCGACGCAGCCCCTGCCCTCCTGGGGGCGCCACCACTCCGTCTGCACGGACGACTACATCAGCCTCCCGGCCGTGGATACCTTTCAGAATCCCGAGATCTGCGTCACTAACTCTTCCGGGGAGTTGGTGTCCATCCCTGCCCGCGTCGGGAGCGGAGGGGAAAGCGTGAGCACGCTCGGGATTCCCCCTCCGGCATCACTTGGCGGCCCCCCCGGCGCCGGCGGCGCCGCCGTCCTCGCCGCTCAAACCGGCGGCTACGCCTACGAGCGAATGGACGAGTCCTACTGAGTCTCCCACTTGGGGAAAAGGGGGGGGGACATGGAAGAACGGGTAGATGAATCGTGTCTCAATTATGGAACGGTGATGGGGAGGGAGGAAGGAAAACTATAACAGAATTGGAACAGACGCGTACCGAAGAAGAAGAAAAAATTAGTCAAGAGAACATCGTGTCGATGAAGACGACGTCGAATCTATATTAAAACCTTTGGTGCTACCACTCGACTAGTTCTAAATCAGTGACAAGAAAAGCTAGTCCAGCTTCTTCTCCCTTCCCCCCCCCTCCCGAGGAGAGGAAGCGTCCCACCTCGAGAAATGAAGAAAGGAATTGAGAGCTCGGTGTCACACACTACCTGACTCCCGACGATGGAATAATTTAAGCAACTTTCCTTACTTCTCTCTCGTCATCATCCTTCTCTCCTCCTCCTCCCTCGTTATTATCCTTCTCTCCTCCTCCTCCCCCTTTTCGTCCCCTCCTCTCCCCGATCTGGTCTGCTCTACGCACTCCCACCCTCCAACTGAATGTATTAACGATGTGTTCTTGCTCCAAAACAATTGGCCGGAGAGGGTGCTTTCTTTCTCTTTTTTCCCCGAGCATTGTTACTGCGGGTTGCGGCAAGTTAGTGCGAAGGTGGGTTAGTGCGGGATTGTTCCACACTAAACACGCATTTAGTTCAAGAAGAAGCTCTTCAGTGTCTGTCAGATTTCCAGCTCTTTTTTTTTTCTAGGCGAGAGTTGACAGCAGGTGCACCCTCAAGAGAGGCTAGTAATGTGATCGGTTCCCATCATTTCCTCTGGTCCCAATCCATACTTTTCTTTCCACGCACCACGGCTGTGGAATCTTTGCTCTCTCTCTCTCTCTCTCTCTCTTTCTCCCTCCTAATCCTTGTGGGGAGTTTTAAGAAGCCTGGCAGAAACACGGAAAAGGCAGAAAATATCATGGCGGCTGCGCAAGACATTTGCAATTCCTCCAAAGTTCCACACGTGCATACTAGTCTTCTTGAAGTGCCCCCCCCCCCCTCCCCGCAATCCTAAAAAAAAAGCTGCTTACGACAATGTTTGTGCTGCTTATATACTATGGTTAGTTTTATGATGTTTTTTTTCTATATACATCCCTTCGTTGTGTTTCTTGTTTCTACCTACTTTGAACGTAGTAGAAAGTACAAGAAAAAGGACGTGAAAGAATAAACGCGGTTGGCTAATCTTTCAGGAGACGATTCTTTTAGGAGATTTGATCGTTGCATTTTTCTATTCCAGATCATAAAACATACCCGCAACGCACCATGGTCGATCGTGAGAGCAGGGACGTGGCAAAGTTCTTGGAGAGGAGTCCACGGAAGCCTCGGCCGGAGAGGGGCACCACGGGGACGGAGACGAGATTGAGGAGCCTGGATCTCAGGAGAGACCTGGGCCTGACCAAGCTGACGCAGATGCCAGGCGATGATGCGTCCGAGGAGGGAAGCAACGAACCAGCAGGTAACCCCCCCTTTTTTAGCCACCTTTTGAGTGGTGTGCATGTGGAAGATGGCACTCGCGTCTCTCTTTTGCACTGTTTAGAAGGCAGCCCAGATGGTCCTGCGGCAAGGGTGAGCCAGTCCGCCAAAGTGGAGGACGTGGTGTCGCCGTCGTCGCTGGACCTGGGTGATCTGATGGGCCACCCGGTGTACCACCAGATCAGCGTGGCAAACGGCAGGATTAACAGGATGGACCTGCAGCAGATGAAGCAACGGTGCAGGCACCTCAGACTGGACTCCTCGGGGAAAAGGGAAGCCGTCAAGAGGAGGCTTAAGGAGTTCCACAAGCGCCAGCTGCTTATCGAGGCGGGTCTCTTGAACCCCACGGACAACAGGAACATGGACTACCTCGTGGTCATCGACTTCGAGGTAAGGACGAACCCAGGCAACTACTAGTAGTCCTTGGATTTTACTCTGCACATTCACTTCACAGGCTACCTGTGAGGAGAGAAACCCACCGGACTATCAGCACGAGATCATTGAATTTCCTGCGATTCTCATTTCCACAAAGAGCACAGCTAGGGCAGGTTAGAAAAAATGGAAGCGATCTCTCTCTCTCTCTCTCTCTTTTATAAAGTAATTTAGATGGGTCAACTGGTTTACTTTCTTTTAAGTCGATTCTGATCGCTCCCTTCCGCACGTGGTGGACGTGTTCCACTCCTTCTGCCGCCCGACCATTAATCCCGGCCTGTCCGACTTCTGCCGCGCGCTGACCGGCATCGAGCAGAGGACCGTCGACGCGGCCGAGGAGTTTCCCAGGGTGCACGAGAGGTTCCTGCACTGGCTGCGCGCGAAGCACCGCCTGGGAGTCGACCGGACCTTTGCCGTCGTCACGGACGGGCCCTTCGACATGGGCAGGTTCCTCTTCCAGCAGACGCGGCACCTGGGCGCTCCCTTCCCAGATTACGCGGACCACTGGGTCAACCTCAGGAAGGCGTTCGCCAACTTCTACAAGGGCGACTTCTATTCGAACAAGTCCGGTGGAGGCGGGGGTGGGGGCGGGGGCGGGACCGGCGCCAACGGTGGCGTGTCCAAGCTCCCTGGACTGCAGGCCATGCTGTCCTCCTTGGGCATGGAGTTTGAGGTGAGCCACGCATGCGCCTACCCTGACCTTTCCTCTTCATTGAAGACGTTGAGGATGTCCCTTTGCAGGGCCAGCCTCACTCTGGCCTGGACGACGCGAGGAACATCGCGCGGGTGGTCGTGCGGATGCTGCAAGACGGAGGATGTCTCAGGGTCAACGAGAAGATCCACCACAACGTAAGAGGCCCCCCCCCGCAGGTGTACTCGGACAGTCTCGATCCGCTGTGCAAAATTTGCTCACCAGAGATGTTTTCAGCAGCCTGCGCTGTCGGAATCCCCCGAGCGGTACAACGCCAAGCTGCGCAGCGTCTCCCCCGTCAACAAGAAGGAGGCGGAGCTGTGGGCCAGGGCCATGAAGCGGGGCGTGGAGGAGGAGAGTCGGAAGAGGACCTCCATGGCGTCTAAGGAAGACAAGGAGGAGTGAGCTGTGGAGGTTCAGAGGCTGTGCAGAGACGTTTGCGACGAGAAAAGGCTATCCAGATACGCTCCTTTATTCCCATACAGAGATCTGCTGTTTTAATCTCAGGAGGTGAAAAATGCCTCACATTTGCTTTTAACCCTCATGTCGAATCGATTTTTGCCCCCCCCCCGACGCCCCGCCTCCCCCGAACTTTTCTCCTCCGTTTTCCCGAATACGCTTAGCAGGAAGGAATGCAGGACCTTTCGTTCATTCTTGTCTGCGCCTAAAATTAAACAATTGTGATTTTTTTTCTCCACGTGTCTCCTTTTCGAATATTTTCCCATTAAATGTTGCAGCGATAGTCGATCCACCCAACTGCCGTGAGTGCCTTTCGAATACATTCTGAGCAAAAGTTAAAAAAAAAAGCTAAGACTAACTAGCGAATTTATTCGTCATCTCGCATGGGAGAGAAGTGAAAAAGAACTAACAGACGAAAAACCTTTTTTTTTGCTGAGATTTCTTTTTCCACAGTTGGTTTCTCGTAAAAGCTTAATAATGTCACGTATAAAAAATTCTAAGGTACTTAAATCGTCATCCAATAAAAAAACCGTAAAACAATTTGTGATCACAGCTCGTCTCTGCCGGAGACCTTCCTCCTCTTCCTCACGCACATGCAGGCGTTCCTCTGGGCGTCGCGGTACAGGGGACACCCTAGTCCCTGCACCAGGAGGAAGGCGGCCCTGGCCTTGGCCTTGCAGGGGTCCTGCTCGAACAGCTTGCTCTCAAGGGTGGAGCACACCCGGTAGAGGCACCGCCGGAAGCGCAGGTCGCAGAGGTCCCGGTCCGAGTTGCAGGTGTCGTAGCAGTGGTCGTGGTCGTCGCAGCAGTCGGCGAAGCGAGGGTCCAGCCGGACCGGGGAGGCGTCGGAGTCGTCGAAGAGCATGTTGACGGCGCCGCACCCGTCGGAGGAGGGCACGTGCGACGGGTCCGACACCGGGGCCAGGCCGGGGCCGCAGTGGTCGAAGTCGCACTCCTCGTCAATCAGGTGGTTGTACACTTCCTGAAGCAAAGGAAGGTGGCGTTCGCTTTCCTCTAACAGAACAACCGCCACGGCAAGATTATCGTTCTGCTTACGTATGCCCTTTCGACCGTGGAGTACAGCTCCTTCACGTAGGGCACGGCCCCTTTGATGTACTCCTTGGCGTCGGTGAAGACCTCCTGCAAGTCCTCCATGAATCCAGACGAACCCGGCACCAGCAAGAGCAACGACCAGCAGAGTGTCATTAGCGCCTTGTGTTGCATCCTCCTCACATAATGAGGGGGGGGGCGCAAGGGGCAGGGTAGGGGTGTTTGTTTTGATTTCGTCAGCTGCAACTGCCACCTGGGGTTGCTTGGCTTCCTTCTCGCATGTCTAAAGCAACGTAAGGCATTAATTTCATCAAAAAAACCCGAAGGTGTCTATGTCTACGACTGAAGTAATGGGTTGATGACGTAGATTATTGAAAAAGAAATGACAACATATCTTGCTGTGCTACAAGAAAGATGCTGCAAAAAAAACAATTTTTTTTGCCCTGCTATGAAACGAGCCTTCTTTATACAGTTTATACATAGTACTACGTGTCGATGTGTGTCTTTTATTAAAATTATGCTTGTGCTGCTTGGGAATATGCAAAAAATTTAATGTGTTTAAATATTGTACCTCAAAGATTCTAAAAATTGCCAATGCCTGGAAGAAAAGCCCGTCAAAGTAAAAAAAAAATCTTTTTTTCCCATTTCCTATTGACAGACTATGCGTGCCCATCCCGTGCCGGCTGGTTCCCAATAGGAGGTCCTTGGTGTTAGCAGCAGTGTACAACTAAAAGTTGCAGAGCATGATGGTTGCTTGGTTGGGTGACACTTGCACACGTCATCAGTGTCCTCATGCAGCAGCATGAAAGACGAAATAAGGGAGGAGGAAAGGAAGAAGGAGAAGACGATTCATTTTCCTCCACCCCCTCTGATATGACGAAAGGAGGTGGTGGTGGCAGCAAGTCGAAAAAAAAAGTGCCCTCCTCCTTCTCCTCCTCCTCCTCGTCTTCCTCCTTTCTATTTCCGCAGCGGGCGGAGCCGGAGGGGGGCGACCAACTTGGACAATCCCTCTCCCCCTCTTACTCTTTCCCCGCCTTCGCCCACTCCCTTTCTCTCTTCCTCCCTCCTTCTCTCCTCCTTGGCCCCCCCCGTTGCCACCGACCGACCGTCCGTCTGCCGTCGACAACAAGAGAGGAGGGGAAACACCCTCTCTCTGAGCTTACTCGACTCCTCTATCTCTCTCCCCCTCCCCTCGATTGCCTGCTAGCACATTCGCCCTCCCTCTGTCCCTCCCTCCCTTCCCTCCAAAGCTCGTCGCCCTCTCCGTCCCTCCCTTTCCTCCCGGGGCAACTTGTTTCTGGCTGCCACACACACCCATCCACTCTCCCCGCAACGAGGAGAGGGAGGAGGAGGTGTTGGTCCTCCTTGGTGGGGCCACAGAGAGAGGGAGGGGACTGAGCAGCTCTCCCAAGACTGGAGAGAGGGAGAGAGAGGCGTAGATAGATAGAGAGGCGGCTGCGGGTGAGTTGTAGTAGGTGGGTGGGTGGGACGAACGGAGAGAGAGAGAGAGAGAAACGGAGGCAGCAGCGCGGAGAAGAGAGGAGAAGCTGGAGAGTGACTGGTGGTGTTGGTGGCAATAGCATAGCACATACTCCCTCCCTTCCTCTTGCTGTATCTCACCCCCCTTCTTACTCTCTCCCATCCCCGCACAAGAAGAACCCGTCTTTAGTCAGGAGGTATCGAGCGAGGGTGTATGTAACACAAAATCCTCACACACGCACCCACCCATCCACCCTGCGCTCGCAAGTTTTACTTTCTTCTTCTCCTGTCTCTCAGTGGGACACCCCATCAGAACGGTGGTGGTTGCCGTCATCATGTCCCAACAGCTCAACACCATCTCCCCCCGGGCGGCGACGGCAGCGGCGCACTGCTTTTCCGCCGTCATGCCCACCGTCGCCGCCGCCGCCTCCTCCGCCACCACCGCCGCCACCTTGGACAGGCTGCCCTTCGTGAGAACGAAGAAGACCTGCTCGGACTCCCGTTCCTCTTCATGCGAGGAGGGCTCCAGCGACAGCTCCATCAAGCGGTACGACCTGAGCAGGCACGACGAGGTCATCCTGCTGGTGGATCCCACTGACAATGGCCAAGAAGAGGAAGAGGAGGAAACTTCACTGCAAGGTAAAAGCAGGCATAGCTTTCACACCGCTTTAAAGACTTATATGTACATAGTAGGTACTTTGTACTATTAGGAAAATGGAAACAACTTTATGTCTCATTTGCTGAAAGGAAGTTCGGCGAGGAGAGACCAATTTTTGAAACATTTTTTAAAAGAATTATCTCAGTAAACAAGTTTGTGCGGCTTTTCATTTGCCTCTCTTTGACTAGGATCTTCCGTCACTCGGCTGGAGTTTAACGAGGGATTTCGAGGCTGGAGAGGGAAGGAAGAGGAGGAAGACGGAAAGGACCTAAACAGCCCGGCGTCCTCCTCCTCCTCCGACGACAGCGACAGCGCCAACGGCGCCACGGACACGGGGAGAACGGAGGAAGAAGGTTGCCAAGCCAAAGTCTTGCCACAGGTTCACAAAAGGAAAGTTCTGAAGGAGGAGAGGAGGAGCGACAAGGACTGCTTGACTGACGCTAAGAGAAAGTGCTTGGTGAGGCCCTTGAAGCACTCCCCCACCTCCTCCTCTGCCCAGCTCCTGCCTTCGCCACCACCCACTCCCCCATTCTCATCCTCGTCGTCGTCGTCGTCCTCGTCCTCGTCGTCTTCGCCCGCGGAAGACAAGTCTCGGCCCTCGTTCGAGGCCTCCCCTCTCCAAGCGGAGCCGGTGGACCTCAGTTGCGGAAGGAGCCAGGAACAGGAGGATCACCATCAACAGCAGCAGCAGCAGCAGCAGCAGGCCCCCGTCTTGCCAACTGCCTTTGTCTTGACGGTTCCCGATGCCAACGGGCAGAGCAGCATGCAGATCCTCATATCGGCAGCCTTGACCGCTCAACAGCAAAATGAGAGAGAGCAGACTTACGACCAGGCGGTACCCACCCTCCCAACAGAACCGGTGAGCATGTCAAGCCTGACAGCAGCAGCTCCTGGCCCTTTGGTGAACCATGGTGAAGAGGGCAAGGCCAGGAAGAACCACTCTTGTGACTTTCCAGGATGTGGCAAGGTGTACACCAAGTCCAGTCACCTGAAGGCACACAAGCGCACTCACACTGGTGAAAAACCTTACGAGTGCACTTGGGAAGGGTGCAACTGGAAGTTTGCGAGGTCTGACGAACTCACAAGGCACTTCAGAAAGCACACCGGCCAAAAGCCCTTCTGCTGTCATCTTTGCTCCAGATCTTTCTCCAGAAGTGATCACCTGTCACTTCACATGAAGAGACACTGAGAAGAGTCCAACTGATTTTAACTACATACCTACACTTGTTCTCTACGTAGAGAAGAAAAAAGAGTTCCACTCAAGAACTTTTCTACATACATGTCATATCACTATACCCAACAACCTACTGTACAAATTCCTATGGCAAATATCCTCCCTTCCCCCCTTCAACCATATCAGAATATGTAAGGTTTACCTCAGAAAAGGCCTGAACGAATGGATGCATGAAGCTTAAATCATTCGAAGACGGCAATCTTGCAAAAGCATTCAGATCGACATTATGTACGAGTAATTTTACGTACGACCTACTAGTAGAGAGGTCTGTCTACTTAGGAGCTCAACAGAGGCAATATCTCTTATTCTATCTCCCCCCTCCCTTCACACCACCGTTTGAAAGAGGCGCCCATGTGATCCAGCTGTGATGATGGATTTTTTTTCCGTTTCTGTTTTTCCCCCTCTCTGTGTAATTATTACTCTTATCCCCCAAACCCAAACGAATCTATATAGTACTCGTGTAGGCAAAGGTTTGTCTGTTGCAAGTTGCAGGAGGTAAAATCCTTCTCAAAATTTGCATGGGGTGCTGTTTTCAACGGGGACGGGCACAGGGAGGGAACTTTCAACTTTTTATAGGGATGCCCAAAAGTTGTGCCCATTTTATGCCCAAAACTGAAAAATGGCAATTTTCCGGCAGAAGGAGGTCTCAGATTAAAAGGTTGCATAAAATAAAAGTTGTTTAGCATAAAAAAGTATTTAAGGGGTGCCCATTTTATGCCTGACATAGGAAAAAAAATAAATAAAAATTACATTTGGCCTCAGACCTCCCAGTGTGGCGAGTCGGAATTTGGTCTTCTGCAATTGCCAAATCGTACCCAGCAACGCGGGTCTTTAGGCTAGTTTCAATTAATTTTAAAAAATCATTTAGTGGCGAAGGAAGAGGAGGTTCAGTCTTCTGTATCATGCAAACAAGCAAAAAAAATGAGGAGTTGGCGGTTGGTAACTTCAGTTACAATGCCGAAATGCAAAGAAATATGTGATAAGAAAAAAAATATCTTCTCTTCCCCAACCAGTTGGTAGTTGAGTACGTAGATCCCTGGAGACTGAATAAAAAAAAATAATCATACGCCCCTGTTAGCCCCATGAAATTTGAATTGCATGTATTGTAGGAAAATGCCAAATGTATGTTTGTGACTCTACCTACTACTATTATAATAGACACAATGCCGAAAGACACCGGTTAGACAGACACACAGACACCAGAGCATTCTCACTCATAAAACCATTTATTGTTGTAACGATGCAAGAGATGCTACATAACTTAGAAATAAAAGAACGATTCTGAGCATCGCAGCGCAACCTTGTCTTGAAATCTGAAAATCCACATTTCCACTTTAAGTGCAGAGTTATGTACCTACCTACCCATGTACCTACTCTGACATGAAGTATTTTTTAAGGAATAGTGGCTAACATACTGAATGCATTTTGAACTTGGCGCCATCTACAAAAAAGGGAGATAAGAGGAAAAACAGCTGAGGTGAAAATGATGTAAGACGACGCAGCGCAGTTTGCATTACAAAGCAAAGACCTGAGGAGTCTTGTGAAAGGTTCGTCTTCATATACTCTTAATTGTTTGTTGGGTCGGATAGGCAGGGTTGCCAGGTGGGCTGAACAATAGCCAAAATATCTGAGTATTGTGGGCTATAAAAATGTTTACATAAATGTACTCATATCCCACTTTTTAAAGTTATTAGGTTTTTTTGGTATATTTTAACTTTGGCTTATTTACTGTTGGGCTATGCTATTTAAAGTAGTTTTCCAATACCTTACAACCCTGAATTTGGCTACAGTAAGATGTGACGCAGTCGTTTGTTGTTTGTTTGTTTGTTTGACTCCCGGACCTACTCTCGGATTTTGTCCCGGAGGGTCCCTAGCCCATTCCCGCCGTGGGGATTTGGGAGGAGTAGCTGGATTTCTCCCTC
>JAAUYM010050595.1_pt1 | contig 15648 bp, 20 predicted proteins | sample 7278001 | NCBI WGS metagenome assembly JAAUYM01 (sample SAMN14350224, study PRJNA611818) | marine sediment metagenome | isolation source: surface marine sediment (1.8m) | place: French Polynesia: Moorea | collected 2018-08
GGTTGGGGCTCGCGACCCTGGGAGGTAAAATTCCCAGTTGGTCAGATAAAACGAGTGATGCTCATAACAAGAGCCGTCACTGAATGAACGCAGAACGCAGAACGCAGAACCTAGCACTGTACCTTAGTTTCAATCTTTGGGTTAACAGTTACTTACCATACCGTCTTCATCTCCCCTTGCCCCCTGGTCGATGAGCAACAGCCCCATCTCCTTGAGCCTGACGGCCACGTCCGTCTGCACGATGACATCGTCCTCGAAGGCGTGGGTCGTCCTGTTTTCGTCGTACTGGAGACTCACCGCCACCTTCTTGACGCCGTCGTCGCCCACCTCCACCTGGGCGGAGAGCAGCGCGAGATAGACGTGCGGCTGCTCCTGCACGATCTTCCTGAAGGCCTCCGTAGTCGACTTGGACCAGCTGCCGTCGCTGGTGCCCAGCGGGCGGACCCCGTGCATGTAGACGCAGTGGCAGAAGGCGTTGCGCCTGGCCATCGCCTCCGGGAGGCGCCGCAGGGTGTGCGGGCCCACTCGGAGGAGCTGCCCGGTGTCCACCAGGCGAACCAGGTAGGGCGCCTTGTCGTCGCGCGTGATTTCCTGGACAAGGGCCCTGAAATAGCAGGTATGGGTTGCGGCATGGGTAACTATGGATTATGAAGGTATCTGTAACCAGAAGGAAAAGTCCAGTTATTTTCTTCTTCACCTGTAGTGGCTTCCCAGGTTGACTTCCACCGCCACGCTCTGGCCCACGCTGACCTCCTCCCGCAAGAGGATGCTGGCGCCCTGTCGCTTCTCTTTAGCCAGACACCGCTCCACCTTCCTGGAAAACTCACTCCAAGCCCGGTCGAGATAGTCGGGGCGAACCCAAATCTGAAGAAGAAAAGGGAGAGAGAGAAGGAAACAAATAATACAGATTTTTTTAATGTTAGAAAACAATGCTCACCTCCGATGGGGAGACGATGCAGGTGACGTAATACTTCTTGGTCTTAAGGGCGGCCCCTCCTCCTCCTCCTGACGCATCCCTCTTCTTCAGTCGCCTCTCGGTGACGGACTTGGGCTGCGCGGCCCTCTCCTCCTCCCGGTCAAGGTGCTCCTCCACGACCTCGTTGACGGAGCCCCCGTCCGGCAGGCGGAGGTCGACGACCGTGCTCCGGCGGCTGGTCCCCGACGTGGGTCGGACCTGCATCCCCAGCCTCTGCCCGGCCGTCATCTGGTGGAAGAACTCGGCGTGCTCCGTGGACCAGTCCACCGGCGGCGTTCGCGGCTTTAGGTCGAGACAACACTTTTGAGCCTGTGCAAATGCAATTGACATGAATTAATAACAATTAACAACAAAAAGGAAGAAAACGTACAGTACAATGATTAAGTGTTTCAAAATCAGATTATTGAACGCTCACCAGTTCGGGAATGCCGAGGAATTGGTCCGCAAGCTTGTAAATCTGCGCCCAGGTGACGTTGCAAGTGTTTCCGTAGTCCACGTAGAAGACGGTGATGCTGTTGGGCTTCTCCACCTTCTGGATCCTCGCCCGGTACTTGGCCCTGTCGTCAGGGAACTCCGCCAGCACCAGCATTCCAGCGCACAGCGGGCCTGGGCGCATCACGGAGACTTTCTGCAAATAAGTATTCTCAGGTCGAGTTTCAAGGTCGGAACATTCGTATCTAGGTATAACTACAGTATAAACTGACGTCTTGGTAGAAGGCTTCGATGTCCCTCTGCATCGCCTCCAACCTCTCCTGCTGCTCCGTAAACTGCACGTAGAAGTCAGCCGGGCTGGTGGTGAGGCTGACGGTGACGCTGTATTCCTTGGAGGTGGACAGAAAGCTGCACTTGGTCAGGTCCCTCTCGCGCAGCGAGGGGTGTACGGAAGGAACCCTGACGTCGATGTAGCCTACAATAGGTAGACAACCTTTTCACTCCAGGACAGTCTTCTCTTATTTTCTTAAACGACAGGTGTAACATTACCAAAGAAGCCGAAAATGTCAGCAGCGCTGATCGGCTGGTCATCCTTCACGAATTCCGAAGGGGGAATGGCAATGTCTACGTTCAGCACCCCGGAGGTGTTGTGCTCCAGCGGTTTCAGCAGGTAAACCAAGCTGGGAGAGGAAGGAACAGGATGTACTGTACCTACGTACTACAACACAGGTACAACACCTGATTGTCAACTGCACGTAAAATTCGCAGAAGCTATGTCTTACCTCTCTTGTCCAAAGAGCTTTGCAAAGAGCTTCCTCCCCTCCCCCTGCCAGAGGTCCCTGCTGACCGGCCTCAGGTGGGTCATTCCGCACTCCACGGCGAAGGCGTGCTGCCTGGCCAGCGACTCTGGCATCGGCTTCAGGTCCTCCGCGCAGACCAGCTCCCGGTTGCCGTAGTCCACGTAGGTGACGTCCGCCCTCCCTTCTCCGTCTACCGCCTCCACCCGGCAGCGGTACCAGTTCCGGTCGCAGGAGTACCGGGCCAGGAGGTACTCGCCGGCCTCCGGCGCCCGGGAGAGCGTCGGCAGGCCCTCCGAGTCTCCATGCCTGGCTAGCCTGGCCGAGAGGGCGTTCAGGTGGACGGTGTCCTCCTGGCGGTGGGCAAAGAACTGGTTCTGGTGAACCACGTGGGAGACGTAAACCATCCGCACGGGGTCGTCGGGAGACAGGCTGACGCGGCCAAGGGAGCGGACGCGGCGGGCGCGGAGCGGGTCAACCGGGGGACCCGCTGGGGGAGAAAAGAAAATCAATCTACGAGGAGAGATTCAGCAAGAAGTGAACTGATTCAATTTCTCAGAGATAGTACATTGTTGAAAAATGTCCTTTCCGTATGTTGCTAAGGTATCCTTGATCTATCATTCTTTTTTAAAATACTTTTTTTTTTAAAAATGCATAGTTGTGGCAGAATTGAGCAAATTTAAATAGCTACTTTTGATACTCCTGTTTTTAAAGTTTGAACAAGCAGCAGTAGTCAATTACAATAGATTTGCCAATCATACAGCCCAGATATGGCACTCTATAATTTCTTTCTGTTTTCATAGCTAAAAAAAGAGAATTACTGGAGTGAGATTTGAAACAAATTAAAAGTTGTTTACAGCTGTACAGGGGTTTCTATAACAACTCTCAAGGAATGGGCTAGAGCATGTCTTCTAGAAAAGATGTGAAAAATGCTATGTCCTCAAGGGAGGCTATTTCAAAAAAATACACAAATTTTTCTATGTGATGCATTGTATTAAAACTATAAGTCAAGTCCACTTTTTGCTGAATCCCCCCTCGTAACTTTAAGAAATTTCTTACAGAAACTGTCTTAAGTTTCTCACTCTTTGCGATTGCCCCCAGGAGAGCCTCCTTGGCCTCGACTGGAGTCGAGGTCCTCGGATTGTCCATGTCCTTGGGGGACGAGGTGGCGACGTAGGACAAAGGCGAGGTCCCCCTCTCCTCGGAGACGGGCAGGTCTTCGCACCGGGCGCACCCGGGCAGCCCCGACGCCGCGGTCACCACGTCCAGGCAGCCGCCGCAGAGGCTGTTCACGCACTTGACGGTAACTACCAAGCTCCTGCAGGGAGATCCGTGGCCGACATCTGAAGAAATCATAGATCAGAAAAAAAAATGTTAGCAAAACAGGAGCATTCAAAAAATCAAACACCTGTGGGATGCAAACCTTTCAGCCGTGTCTGTCGGCAGCATCTGCATTCTGCCATGACCTCCTCCTGCTTGCCCTCCTCCACGATGACGTCCCCCGACATCTCCTCCTCCTCCTCCCCGCCGGACTCCGGCGCCACCCCGGACATCCAGAAGCCTTGTCAAGAAGATCAACTATACGAGCACGACCTCCAACATTGCTGTACTGTAATAACAACGAACAAGTCCGACCCGACTTAAAAAAAAAACAAAAAAAACAAGGTCTTGCGTATATACTCACTCAGTCAATCTGCAGTCGCATTCGCCTTATTTTGCTCCACATTTACTACAGTACCTAGTTAAGATGTGTCGAGTCCGACTCGGCTCGTGTCAGGATTTTTTTTGCCTTAGCTATATCACTAGTCCAACACTACACTCACTCACGAGCGAGCTCAAGTTGTCTTTTCTTCGACCGTGGTCTTTTTGTTGTTCTCTCCTGGATGATAAGGGCGCAACAGCTGCAGAATGAGCAGAAAAGCGCGAGAAGCAAGGACATGGAAGCTGTAACGGGAGAAGAGAACATGTTAAGTAACGTCATCAGCAAGGTGAAGAAAAAGTTGCTTTGGAATCGTGTCTTTGGGTGCCTTGGGTCATGTCCATTGATCTAGGCGATGGTCATGTCATACTTTTTCTCCGCGCATGCGCAGAAGCAGAACAGAAAACGTCACTAAAACTTTTAAGTAAACACAACAAAATAAAGTTACTTTAGTAAACTAAAGTGCCATAACGGGTTGACTAAGGAGCAAAAGTTTCTTGTCGGTCCTGGGCTTGGTGGGTGGTGGGCACTGGCGTCTGACAATGGCGTCGGAGGACGAGATCCTTGTTGAGACGGGCGACGGGACGGTTGCCAGCGCCGTCGTCATCTCCAGGGGGGAGAACACCTACACCTTCAGCAAGAACCTCCTGGTGGAGAAGAGCGGGTACTTCCAGAGCAAGACCAACTTCCTGGAGAAGCAGGCCTCCCGCCAGAAAGGGGAGGGGGGAGAGGAAGGCGGGGGACACGACCCTGTCTATGAGACTGTCCAACTGCCCGAGGAGGAGGTCTCCGACGACGCCCTCAAGGTCATCAACTGCTTCTTCAACGGCCTCCCTCTCCCGCTCAGCGAGGTCAACGTGTACGAGACCATCAACGCCGGGATGTACCTCCAGCTGGAAGGTCTGGCGTCAGCCTGCATGCGATTCATCAGGACGGAGAACCTGACCGACCAGTCCAACTTCGCCGAGGCCTGGATCCTGGCCGACAGGCTCGGGTGCAGGGAGCTGAAGGGCCACATCGACGGGAAGGTGCTGGGGCCGGCAGAAGAGTTCAGAAGGCGCAGGGGAGAGGGCGAGTTTGACCTCGGGCTGAACCTGCACAAGATGAGGCTGTGGTGCCACCAGTCCGTGGTCAGGAGCTCCACCAACCTGTTCTCCTTGGTCCAGAACGGGAAACTGGTAGAGGAGGAGGAGGTGACGGACGTGAAGGGGCGGAGGAGGAAAGTCATCTGCCTAGACGGCCTCTTCACCGATTCCACCGCTAGCAGCCTTCAGGCGCTATTCCACACCCTAAACTTCATCTACAGTGGAGACGTCGGAGAGATTCTGGAGGAGGATGTGCCGGAGATCCTCCGCCTGTCGTTCAGGATGGGTGTGCACCAGCTAAGGCTGAAGATGCATGAGGACTTCGCCCCGCAGACCCCGGAGCAGTGGGCCTCCATGTACGAGGACATCAGGGCGTCAGAGGAGAGCAAGCTGCTGGACCTCTCCCTCTCTCACCTCTGCAGGAACTTTAGCCAGTTCGCTTCGGAGATCAAAGTCCTCCGTGCCGACCACCTCCAGACGGTGCTCAAGTCCGACTGCGTGAACGCCAGGGAGGGGGATCTTCTGAGGTCGGTCTTCCTTTGGGCGGACCACTCGGGGATGACGCGGAGGCAGGAGCTGCCCAATCTGCTGCAGCACATCAGGCGCGGAGAGCTGACCCAGGAGGAGATCAACGCGGTCCTGAGGTCCAAGTACAAGAAGGAGGCGCAAGCGGCCTTCCAGACGGGAGTGAGACGGCCCGACGTCAGGCCGAAGCGGAAGTGGCCGCAGCGCCTTGTCATGGTGGAGCAGCCCCACCCGAGGCTGCCTGCCCAGGCGGAGACCCGCCGTCGCATGGGAGTGCACATCTTCCGCTTCGGCAGCGGGGAGTGGGAGAGCCACCTGGGCCCCGAGCTGAGGCGCCAGTACAGCGTGGCCTTCGACCGCGCCTCCTCCCGCCTCTACTTTTGCGAACCCCGCAACGGGGTGGACGTTTCCGTGGCGACCTACAGCCTCCGCTCGCGCAAGCCCAGGAAGGAGAGGGCGTTCGCCATTGAGTGCCTGGGGGCACACGCCCACAGCGTCTCCCTGTTTTCCCCGGCCAACCCGGAGTTCCCGCTCCTCGTCACCAGGGCCATGCCCACCAAAGGGGAGAAGGCGTCCGTGCTCTGGATAGACCCGAGGACCAAGAGGGCAAAGGTAACCTATGAACCGGTGGGTTACCCGTCTCCACCTGCCGGCAGCAACCAGGACCTCCCGCAGGGGGAGGTGGCGGACGCAGAGAAGACCGAGGAGCGCACCTACGAGGCCCGCTGGCTCTTTCACCCGGACAGGAGGAGGAGTCTCCTCTTCTCGGCCCAGTTCAGGCCCGACAGGGCCACGTCTTGCACGGTTTGCGTGCTCGGCGACAGAGAGGGCAGCAGCAGCACGACCCATCGAATGGGCTGCTTGGACAGTCACTGCGGCGACTACGAGGCCTCCTTCGGCGTCTACGGGGAGCACATAGTCCGCGTCGGTGGCTGGTCCTACCACCGCAGGAAGCAGCAGGCGGGCCTGCTCCCTTCACAGGGCCAGAACCACCAGGTGAATTCCCATGACCTGGTTCCCAATCTGGTCAGCCGAGGGTCCGTCGACCTGTTCGACCCGGTCACCTTCCAACACAGGAAGCGCCTGCCCAATCTGACGGTGCCCCGCGATTGCTGCGGAGTGGTGGAGGTGAACGGGGACTTGTACGTGGTTGGAGGCAACAAGCGCGGACAGGATAGGAACTGGAAGAGAAACAGGAAGAAGAAGAAGGACGGCGACGGCAGGGGCAGGGGCAGGGGCAGGAGCAGGGGCAGGGTCCAGTGGGAGGACGCGGTGCGCCACAGCGGCGTTCCCGTCAGGTCCATGGAGAAGTTCAACCGGAGGAGCGGCGAGTGGGAGGTGGTCAAGTGCAACTTTCCTCACCTCCTGAGCGGACACGTGGCTGCCTTTGTGGACGACCTTCCCGCGGATCTGGTCAAAATCCTGCCGGATGACGCCGCCAAAGAGGCAGCGGACGGGGACCCAAGAACGAAGGAGCTCTCCGGGTTCGTCCGAGGAGTGACGGCCGACCTCACTAGCGAGGCGATGGGGAGGCTGGTGGAGGCGGAGAGGAGGAGGCGCGGCATCCCGGGACGATTCGAGTTCGTGCGGACCGTCCGCACCAGGAAGGGGGGCATCGTCTGGCTGAGGGTGGACGCGGAGGCGGAGGAGGCACTCGGACGGATCAACAACACCATCTGCGTCGGGGCGGCGGGGGCAGTCCTTTTTCAGGATCGGCCAGGGAAGGTGAAAGAGACGGCCGGGCTGGAGGCCCGGCGGAAGAGCCTCAAGCAGCAGATCGCGGATGGGCGGCAGACGGTGGCGAACCTGCAGGGCGAGCTCCTTCGCGTGGAGGAGGCGATGGAGGGGGCGACGTTCTTGTCGTCCTAGCGGTACTAACTACATACTTACTACGTACTCTACTCTTCGTGGCTCATGTCAATTGGAAATTTAGAAAAAAAATACATCCCATGCGAGAACAAGAGGTTGGTACCATCATTAATCATTCTCACTGGTGCGAAGGCACTAACATATTATTTTTCCATGCGAAATTCTAAATTACTACCTTAAAGCTACACCTGCTCTGCTGAGTAAGACTTGGAATGTCAGAAGAATGATTTCCAATTCCAACTCGCCACACTCCCAGTGTGGCACATTGTGTCTGAGCTCATTTCACTCGCAGCTTGAAATACAAATTTGGGTACCCTATAAAAAAATTGGGGGGGATGTTAAAACAGCTTTAAATTTATGCAATTTTTTATCTGGGACCTCCTGACTAAAATAGGCATTTTTTTATTTTGGGTCATAAAATGGGCACCCCTTTTGAGCACTTCTGAAAAAAATGTGCCCCTACTATGCCCGATTCCCATTGAAAAAGAGCATCCCATTAGCCGACGAGCTCACGAGCTCGAGTTATGCTTGTGTGCATCTCTCATTTTAGAGCAACCAAAGCAAATCGTTATGATGATGTTGTCGACAGTGAGATCACGGTAGAGTGAGACGATGGCCTCCACTTCCCAAGGTGACGTCTTTGACGACGACCTCGACGAAGACTTGTTGGCAGAAGAAGGTGCCGAGGCTACAAAGGAGGCCAAGGCCAAGCGAATGAAGAAGAGTCTCTTTGACCTGGAGGACGAGGCGCAGTCGTCACCACCAGCGAAGGAGATCAAGAGGGAGCAGGAGGAGGGGACGTCTTCGTCAATGACGGCGGCGCAGAAGGCGCGGGCGGAGAGGAACAGGCTGAAGGCGATCAGCCTGAAGCAGGCCAGGTTGATGGCAAGAGGGACAGACGAGAACACGTCCAGGGTGGTCGTAGACCAGCTCACGGGGGAGACCAGCGAGAGGAGCAAGGAGAAAAAGGTCAGCAGAGTTGGTCATGCTTGAGGCATTCATTTGTTTCAAGATATTCCATCCCCCACCCCATCCCCAGGTGATCGACAGCGGCGCCGGATTCTTCATCGAGGAGTGCCCCGAGGACGACGAGGAGCCCCGGCGCCCCGGCGAGTTGTCCCAGCCGCCTGCGCCCATCCTGGCCCCGGACCGCCCGTCCTGCCTGGAGTGCGGCGAGGGCGTGGCGGACTCCTTCCTGCTGCGCACCTTCGACCACAGCGTGTGCGACGGGTGCAGGGACACCGAGCCCGACGGGAGGCACGAACTCATCACAAAGACGGACGCCAAGGCCACCTTCCTGCTGAGGGACGCAGACCTGGACAGGAGCGACGAGAGGACCGGGGACGAGCGGGGGCGAGGGCCGCTCCGCTTCATCGTCCGGAAAAACCCGCACAACCCCAGGTGGGGGGACATGAAGCTGTACCTGCGCTCGCAGGTGGAGGACCTGGCGCTGGCGGTCTGGGGGTCCGAGGAGGCGCTGGAGAGGGCACACGCGGAGAAGGAGACTCGCAAGGAGAAGGCCAAGCAGAGGGCCTTCGACAGGAAGATCAAGGAGCTCCGCATGAGGGTGCGCGGGAGCCTCTACAAGAGGCAGCTCGCGTCGGACGGCGGCAGCCACGAGCACGAGTTCGGGGAAGAAGGCTACGACGGAGATGAGGACGAGTATTTCAAGACTTGCAAGACGTGCGGATTCACTCAGCGCTATGAGAAAATGTGATGAAACTATAGTGCTGGCAGATATGTTTCTCTACTTTCTCTTCTTTTTTTAAAACCACGATGACACAATAATACTACACCTACATGCATCATGTACATCACAGGGGTCAGACTTGTTCTTCTCTCAGTGGTGTCCTTTCGACCCCGCCAGCATCCTCTCCGTGAACTCCTGCCTGCTCTCGATCTCTGTCTCGACTAGAGTCCCCGCGGCCTCCGCCAGCCTCGCGGCCAGCAGGTGCTTGCAGGCCGACGTCGAGAGACCCCTAGGCAGGCGCAGGAACACCTGCTGCTGCCAGGAAGCGCAGGGACAGTAGCAGAGGTCCGTAATGGTGTAGGGCAAGCCTCGGCTTCCACGAACCTTCAAAAAAAATGGGGAAACTTGCTGTTAGAGAAAAAAAACCTGTATATGGACAAGTATTGCATTGCTGTGCCTACCGAGATGAAGCTGCAATCGGGGCTTCCCTTGAGCCTGAACCTGACCACGGGAACCTGGCTAGGGGTGGCGTCTCCTCCGCCTCCGGCTCTTCCTCCTCCCCCTTGCTGCAGCTGGGGTCTGTAGTCGTCCAGGATGTCAAGTGCGCTTGCCAGCGTGTCCTCTCCGAAGTAGGCCTCCAGGGCCAGCAGCAGTTTCTGGTCCAAGAGAGAATTCTGCTGTCCGTCCTCCGCCTGCTGCCGGGACACCATGGAGAGGAGCCGAGCCATTTCGCGGGGAGTTCTTTCGTCATCAGAGGACATGTCTGATAACTACTTCTAGTGTGGTATTTAATGGATAACAACTGTAACTTGTCATCTTTTACACAAAACCAGAAATGTAAGTTGCAATTATTACATTACACAGTATTAGTTTTCTTCAGTCGAGGTTTTCAGACAGGCCCTGTTCTGTTTACGACCGCCTCTTCGCCAGCTGCGCATGCGCAGCACACACACAAGCGATAATTTTGTAAACAAAGCGACCTACGTTGAGATTGAGACAAGAGTAAGTTGAACGAGAAAGACAAGACCGACGCTGCAAGAAAGCTTGACATCTTCTTTCGCCATGGCCGATCCCACGTCGATCCCCACGGGCGGCGGGCGCGCCCCGAAGCTGCCCAAGGTGGCCAAGGTGAAGAACAAGGCGCCGGCGGAGCTGCAGATCACGGCGGAGCAGCTGCTGAGGGAGGCGAAGGAGCGCCAGCTGGAGATCGTGCCGCCGCCGCCCAGGCAGAAGATCCAGGACGCTGCGGAGCTGGCGGACTACCAGCTGAGGAAGCGCAAGGAGCACGAGGACGGCATCAGGAAGAACAGGTCCAACATGAGCGCCTGGATGAAGTACGCGGCCTGGGAGGAGCAGCAGAAGGAGATCCAGAGGGCCAGGTCCGTCTACGAGCGCGCGCTGGACGTGGACCACCGGAACATCTCGCTCTGGATCAAGTACGCGGAGATGGAGATGCGGAACAAGCAGGTGAACCACGCGCGCAACCTGTGGGACCGCGCCGTCACCCTCCTGCCCAGGGCCAACCAGTTCTGGTACAAGTACACCTACATGGAGGAGATGCTGGAGAACGTGGCAGGATGCAGGGCCGTCTTCGAGAGGTGGATGGAGTGGCAGCCGGAGGAGCAGGCGTGGCTCACATACATAAAGTTTGAACTGAGGTTAGATTACACACAAAAAAAACTGTTTAGGAAAGGCTCTTTTTAAACGGTTGATTATTTTTTTTGCCTGTCAGGTACAAGGAGATCGACCGCGCTCGCTCCATCTACGAGCGTTTTGTTTACGTCCACCCGGAAGTAAAGAACTGGATCCGCTTCGCCAAGTTCGAGGAGGGCCACGGCTTTGTCAGGAGCGCCAGGAGCATCTACGAGCGGGCGGTGGAGTTCTTCGGGGAGGAGTTCATGGACGAGAGGCGGTTTCTCGCCTTTGCCAAGTTCGTAGAGAACCAGAAGGAGCACGACCGGGCCAGGGTCATCTACAAGTATGCGCTTGATACGATGCCAAAGGAGAAGTGCGCGGAACTGTACAAGGTAATGTTTTTTTTGTGTGTGGGGGGGGGTTGGGGGTGGGGGGTGGGGGAAGGGATCACGTTGTTTTAATGGGGGAAAAATAACTTGTTTAAACTTTTCTTCCAGGCGTACACGATCCACGAGAAGAAGTTTGGAGAGCGCGCCGGCATCGAGACGGTCATCCTGAAGAAGAGACGGCTGCAGTACGAGGAGGAGGTCACGGAAAACCCGCACAACTATGACGCATGGTCAGAGAGAAGGAGAGAGAGAGTTCTTTAAATACCACTTAAAAAAAAACACATCTTTTTTTCCCCCGCCGCGTTTCAGGTTCGACCTGATCCGCCTGACGATCAGCGAGGGAGAACAGGACTCCGTGCGGGAGGCTTTCGAGCGCGCCGTGGCCAACGTGCCCCCGTCCAAGGAGAAGCAGTTCTGGAGGAGGTACATCTACCTCTGGATCAACTACGCCGTCTACGAGGAGCTGGAGGCCGGCGACTTTGAGCGTTGCCGGCAGGTGTACCGCACCTGTCTGGACCTCATCCCGCACCGCAGGTTCACCTTCGCAAAGGTCTGGCTTCTCTACGCACAGTTCGAGCTCAGAAGGAAGGACGTCAAGAGGGCCAGGCAGGCGCTCGGATGCGCCATTGGAAAGTGCCCAAAGGTAAAAAAAGAAAAAAGAGTCGATCAATGACCCAGCCAATAAAGCACTCTTTTTCATGTGGATTTTTTTAAAACCATACAAGGCTAAGCTCTACCGCGGCTACATCGACCTCGAGATCCAGCTGCGCGAGTTTCACCGGTGCCGGACCCTCTACGAGAAGTTTCTGCTGTTCGACCCGGAGAACTGCGCCGCCTGGATGAAGTTCGCCGAGCTGGAGTCGCTGCTGGGGGACGTGGAGCGCGCCAGGGGCGTCTACGAGCTGGCCGTAAGCCAGCCGCGACTGGACATGCCGGAGATCCTGTGGAAGGCCTATATCGACTTCGAGATCGAGCAGGACGAGCCTGACAGGGCCAGGGACCTGTACGCTAAGCTCCTGACCAAGACGCACCACGTCAAAGTGTGGCTATCCTTCGCGCAGTTCGAGCTGTCGGTGCCCCACGAGGATCGGATAGCGCAGGTAGTTACTACACTTCCTACACTTATGTTTATGTACATGGTACTAGCAGCCCCGGCGCTTTCTACTGGGCTGATGGGGTATTAGTTTTTGAGGCAGGCAGAGGTACTAAATATAACCATTTATGGTACTTGGGAGACTCCTGGAACACTTCCTTGGCCTTAAAAGCGACTTGTTTAAAAAATATATGGGAAACTGATGTTTTATTTTTTGTGCTCTCTCCAAAGTGCACTACCTATATGACGCTAATATATGTCGCAACCTAAAGAGCCGATTGTGTAATTTTTGGGTGCTTGTCATCTCCAATCTTCAACTAAAAATTAGAATTATTTTTTAAAGTATGGGTAACTTTGGGTAAATTTTTGAAACAGTTTCTAGGACTCCTGGGACACTCCTGTGGTCTTAAAAGTGACTTTTTGCAAAACAAAAAAATTAATTTAGAATTGTGGCAACCCAGGTGCAGATATATGTACTTCCAATACAGTATCTGCCTGTCTTTTTCTTTATTTTTGGGAGTAACAGAATGCAATCTCTCCTTCTGGGGGTAATACCATCACGTCAAAAGATTTTTTTTAATCTTTAAATTTGAAAAACGACGTGGCTATCCGGGGACGTTCTGGAGTATAAGGACAAGAAGGTTCTGCTAAAAAAAAATATTTCTTTAGAAAAAAGGGTAGACTATTCGTTATTGAATAGAGATATAGGGTATACCGTACATACAAATAGTATAAAATTTTATGGAACTCGTATGCATCTAAGCTGAGTTCTACGTAATATAAGCTGTAATTTTCCTTGGTTTGGGTACGCATTGGTTTTCACATAAGAGTTTGTCCTCGTGCCACCTGCGTCGACGGCTCATGTATGTTGAAAAATAGAAGTTAAAACTATTTTGTTTTCAGGCCCGCCACGTGTACGAGGAGGCGAACCGCAGCCTGCGCTCCTCCTTCCAGCCGGACAAGGAGCACCGGCTGATGCTGCTGGAGGCCTGGAGGGACTTCGAGACCGAGAACGGGGACGAGAAGTCCCTCAGGGCGGTGCAGGACCTCATGCCGCGCAGGGTCAAGAAGCGACGGAGGGTGGACGAGGACGGACAGGAACAGGGCGTCGGCGTCGGCGCCGTCGGCGCATGGGAGGAGTACTTCGACTACATCTTCCCCGAGGACGAGGGAGACAAGCCCATGCTCAAGCTGCTGGCCAAGGCCAAGATGTGGAAGAAGCAGCAGCAGGTGCCGACGGGGACGGGGGAGGGAGAGGAGCCGACTGCGTCCGAGCAACCCATGGAGGGGACAGTGACGGAGGAGGAAGTGAAGAAGGAAGATGAGGAGACGGTGGCGACGGCGACGGCGGAGAATCCGGACGCGGACGACGAAGACATTCGCAATGAAAGCAGCAGCAGCGACGATGACGATGACGAGGAAGAGGAGGAGGGAAATGGTGACAAGAAGCAGGACGAATGAAGAGCTGTCGTGTTTTTTGCCATTGTCTCATAAACGTTGATCGCATTAAGTACAGATTTACCACGTATTGCTCGATCAAAGATCTTTGTACATTCATTCCTGCTTCAGCACATCTGCCTAGAGAGAGAGAGAGAGAGAGAGAGAGACTGTGCAGAAATAAAACCTCCTCTTCTTTCCCGCACCTCCCGTCTTCTCCTCCCTCCCCTCCTCCTCCCCTTCAGCGCAATTAATGCGGGATCACCTCACCTGCTGCGCCACGCTGCTTCCCAGAAAAATCGGAACAAACAAGTACACACATGTGGCTTCAAGTACGGGTTCCTAAGCAGCACCATCAAAATCAGGTCTCTGCGAAAGAGGCGAGACAATGGGCTTTTTTTTCTCCTTCCAAAGACACACAAAGACCCTTCATTTTTGTTGCCAGGAGAAGACGTCCGGACGAAATTTCTCGTTTTTAAAGAGGGGGGGGGGTAGAGCAACAGAGCAGAGCAGATCGGTCAGATCGGCACAGGTAAAAAGGGCTCTTCTAACACACATCTGAAGAGGAGGAAGGGGAGAAAGAGAGGGAGCTGCTGATGGTGGATGGCGTAGGTGGTTGGTTGTTGCCTGGCTCTGTTGAAGCCTGCAGGGCAGTGGGGTGGGAGGGGCCCCTCCCCTTTTTCCTCCTTGGGAGTGCGCGCCCTCTCCTCACCTCGTCCCAACACAGGCGACAGCAGAGGAGGAGGAGGCTTGAAAAAAATCCCTCGTCCTCTCCCAATCGGTTGTGTGTTTCTTTTCCCTAAGAGAGGAAGGGGAGTTTGTTAATTTGCAGTGGCCGAGCAAATATTCTCCCTTCCTCCTCTTTCACGTCGAAAACTCGTTTCAGTGTGCGTGTGGTGGTGTTTTGTCTGTTTCCGCCCTCTCCCTGGCAAGATGTCTCGGACGGAGGGACTTCTCCTCCTCGTCTTGGCCTCAGCCGCCTTCGCGCGAGCCGGAGCTCAGAAGCAGCTAGGTAGGTCTGTGTTTGTGGTGGTGGTGGGAGAGGAGATTCCTTCACTCGAGCTTCGATCGTTTAACTGCTCCGGGACGATTTCCCGAATTACTTTTCGCTTAATTTGGGGTGTTTGAAACCAAAGGGAGGTGGACAGTTTCAGATTTAGCTTCTAGGCGGCGTGTAAAAAAAAAAAGAGTGACGCACCGGATGTGGAACTCAAAGGTTGAAATTGAGATAACAACCTCCGCCAAAAAATGAGACAGAAAGAAACCAACTAGTACGAAAGGAAAGAAAAAGATGTTTTGAAATGCACTGGAAACTGGATCTACACTTCCCCCCCCCCTCCTTTTCTTTGACAGGAACTGCGATACCTGATACCGAATCGACCCCACCTTCTGCAGACGCCCCTGATAAAGTTTCGACGTCGACCCCACCAACGCCTTCCCCACCTGCAACCTCCTCCTCCTCCTCCTCCCCGCCTCCGTCTCCTCCGCCTCGCAAGAAGAGTCCCCGCCAGCTGCTGCGCTCCCACCTGCTGTCCGGCTACGACCGCCTCTCGCACCCGCGGATGGACCCCGGCGACAACGTGACCGTCGGCGTCGGCCTGGCCGTCATCCACGTGGACCTGGACGAGCGCGCCAGCACCATGTCGGTGGACGCGTGGATGAGGTTGGCCTGGAAGGACGAGCACCTGGTTTGGGCGCCGGGGGACTACGGCGGGCTGGAGACGGCGCACTTCGGCGCCGACGAGCTGTGGCGGCCGGACATACAGGTAAGAAGAATGGGGGTTCAGTGCTACTTCGCGCGGCATGTCAGGGTTGCCAGGTAAGCTGAGAGTAAGAAGCAGACGGACAATGTCTCCCTCCCCCCCCATTAGCAAATGTTAAACCATTTTTTTTATGGAAAAATCCTAGTTTCCCTACCAATAATGGCCTTGCTCAGGCTATGCTGGGTAAGGGTTCCGATCGCATGCTAAAAGTCCAAAAAATATTTTTAAGCTCCATTTATGCTCCGTCTTCCCCCCTGA
>JAAUYM010059733.1_pt1 | contig 15648 bp, 15 predicted proteins | sample 7278001 | NCBI WGS metagenome assembly JAAUYM01 (sample SAMN14350224, study PRJNA611818) | marine sediment metagenome | isolation source: surface marine sediment (1.8m) | place: French Polynesia: Moorea | collected 2018-08
GAGAAGGAGAAAGCGCCAATTGTTATTTACATCAACCCAACCAAAACCGGCTTTTGGAGCAATTATAGCAAAAATCACACAACTGTACAGAAATTCGCGGGCCACCCGTTATACGTACTAATAATAAAATATCTTTCCTTTTTTAGTCCCAAAGACTAGACTTTGGTGTCAGCACAGCATGAAATTGGTGTCCTTGTGAGGGAGGGAGGGAGAGAGGGAGAAAGGGAGGAAGAGAGACGGAGAAAAAAGCATTAGTCTCTCCTGCCTTTTCTTTTTGGCACACACGCTCACACATCAGAGCCGTTGTTGTAGCTGCAGCTGCTGCTGGTGCTGGTGTTGCTGCTGCTGCACGTTGGTGGCGGAGGCACTGTAGAGGACGGCGGCTTCGTCCAGGCACTCCTTGCAGACGTCGTAGTCGCAGCCGAAGCAGTTGAAGCGGTTGTTGCCGCAGTTCATCTGCAGGCGCGGCCCGGACTTGCCGCCGTCGGCGCCGTCCCCTGGGGAGCCGGAGGAGCAGCAGCCGGCGGCGTTCTGGCACTCGAAGTCGTGCGGGGAGCAGGGCATCAGCGCCAGGGCCTCGCCGCAGTAAGGGCACCGGGCCCACGGGTGCCTGTAGAGCCCGGACAGCCGGGCCCGGTGGCGGCCGGCGCAGCGCCGGCGGTGCGCCTGCCAGTCCGGGCCCCGGGAGCCGCCGCACAGGTAGCAGGGCCCGGCGCGCCGCCTGGCGTAGCGCCGGCGCACGCGCCACTTGCGCACCAGGCGCAGGCAGAGGAGGGCGATCGAGAAGGTGGCGGCGAACAGGAAGCAGGTGCTGACGAACACGGCGATTTGGTCTGAAACAACAGGAGAGAATCATCTTTAGTCGAATGGATCACTGCACAACTACAACATATTTCTATCTTTAGGGTTTCGTTGAATGTCTACAGTATAGTCACACCTCCTCCTACCTTTGTTCAGGAAGGAAAGAAAGACGCCCCCCTCGTTGGCGGTCTCCTTGACACTGCCCGCGTCTCCGATGTGGACCGAGTCAGAGTCGCCGGGATCCTCCTCCATTTTTCCACCCTGATACAAGAATCTTGTCGCTGTCGGTGAAAGAGCCAACGCCCCCTTTACCGCAAAGGCAGGGACCAAACAAAGATTGGTAGTGGCCCCCCCCCAAAAAAAGTGTAGACAAAGAACCTTTTAATAGTTTTTCATGTCCCTCACTCACTCCACTCACTCAGTCACTGTACAACATCTACCACGGAGGTCGGCGCTGCTGCTGCTGCTGCTGGTGTTGCTGCTGCTTTGCTTGATGTAGCCCAGTGCCCTTCTTTCTCTTTCCCTTCCTCTCAGACCAAAGAAAAAGGTCTTTTGGTCTTTCCTTCCTCCTCCCCTTTCCTTGAAGGGCTTTCTCTAAATAGTACACTATCATCGCTGGGCGGAGAAGGAAGGGAGTGATGGTTGGCGGACTGGAGGAGGAAAGGAGAGGGGGAGGAGCGGAGGGAGGCAGAGGGAGGCAGTGGTGATGTGAGAGAAAGCAGGGCAGACCGCAAGGAAAAAAGGAGGAGGGGGAGAGTGAGAAAGAAGTTATCTTGTTGCTCTAAATTATACGTAGGTAGCGGAGAGAAAAGAGACACGTTACTTTCGACTTTCTCCGCGCGCACATTTAGGAATTGAAATCCCATTCGGGAAATGAATTGTTGCAAACCAATTGTACAAATACCAACTTTACTTCCAACTTTTTAATTTTTTTTTACGTACGTACCTAGGCTCTAACAGTACAGTGGTATATTTGTTGACACCCTAATTAATCTTTCTGGTTATCATTTTGAACGGAAATACGAAATACTAATACTGGTATGGCTGGGCTGCAAACTGCACAGAAAAAAATAATATCGAACAATTGCACACTCACGACCTTGCTGCTGCACATAGGTATACTTACCCTACCGATCCGAATTATTCAACGCTCATCTTTCAAAAATAACAATTAACAAACAATAATCACAAGCTATGATGCGAAAAGGAGAGACGAGGAGGTGAGCGCGCTAAAAGTTGAAGAAGATCCTCTTCCTGGGGTTGTTCCTGAACCTCTCCAAGAACCCGCCTCCTCCTCCTCCTCCTCCGCCGCCGCCGCCTCCGCCCCCGCCCCTGGAGGACAGCTTCGGGAGCGGCAGGTCCTGCGGCGGCAGCACAGTGAAGGTCCCCGTCGGGTCGTGCGTCGGGTCGTACGGGCTGATGACCGGCGGCGACGGAAAGAGCGCGGACGGCGGCGGCTTCGGGCGGAACTGGCGCTCCGAGCCGGAGGAGGCCGAGGCCAGCATGCTGCCGCCGAAGGTGGGCGCAGAGGGGGTCGACCAGCCCCCGAACTTGTGCTGCTGCTGCTGAGCCTTTCTCGTCTTCTTGACCTTCTTCTTGGTCGGTCCCGACGACGCCGACAGCGCCCCCTGCAGCAGCTGGAACAGCAGCTTGTTCTGCTTCTTCAGTTCCGCCACCTCCGGCGACGACGCCCGCCTTCTCGGGGTGGCCGCCGGCCTGGAGTTAAAGGTCTTCCTGCTACTGCTGCTGCCGTTGGCATTGACCTTCTTCTGCGCTGCCGGGATCTTGACAGAGTTCCTCTGCTTGACCAGAGGCCTCCGCGTCCTCAGTCTGAGCGGGTTGGTGCTGCCCTTCCTGGGCGCAGACGTGGGCACCGCGCTGCCCACTCTGGACTGGGCCCTGGAGGGCGGGTTTGCCTTCGGGATGTCGGCCGCCAACCTGAAGCCGACCAGCCCCGCCGTGGGGGAGGAGGAGGAGGGAAAAGAGGCAGAGGAAGAAGAGGAAGAGGAGGAGGCGGCGGACTGCTTCCGCCTTGTGGAGATCCTCACGTCGTCCCAGGAGACGCTGGGGTCTCGGAGCCTCAGGGACAGCTTCGTCGACGGCGACGACGGCAGCGACGGGGGCAGCGGCGAAGTGAGCGACGAGTCCCTGAGGAACGCGGACAGCTTCGGAAGACCCCGGCTGCCCGCCGCCAGCGCGTCCACCAGGGAGGCTCGCCTCGTCCCAATGTCCTCGGCCCGGTCGTCCTCCGCCAGCAGGTCCTCCCCGTCGTCCTCAGCCTCCATGGCCAGGTACTCCTCCCCGTGCAGCCTGAGGGGCGCCGGAAGCTCGATCGGCCCCGTGGTGGAGATGGGCTTTCCCACCTCGCTCATGGTGCCCTTGGGCAGGTCCAGCTCGTCCTCAAAGACGGAGGCGATGGCGCTGGGCGGCCTCAGCAGGCCGCCCTGGAAGCCGAAGCGGCTCCTCGTCCGGCCGCCGCCGGCGGCCGAGCCGACCTTCCTCCTCCTCCCGCTGGCCCCGCCGTTGTGCTTGTCCTTCTCGCCGCCGACAAAGGAAGAGAGGGACTCCGGCATCCTCCCGTTCAGGTCGAAGTCGCCGCTTACCTCCATCGGTCTGCGGAAAAAAAACAGCAAATTAAATTCAAAACTTATACAGTGCGTCAACTTTTTTTTCCCACCTGTTTCCCACGATGATGGCGAACTTGGGGGGCGGACGGAAGTCGAACTTGTCCCTCCCGCTGTGATGCTCCCCGCCGTTGAAGCCCGACGACCCGAAGCCGTCCCAGGACCACGGTCCGTCCTCCCCGTCCTCGTGAGGCCCAATCGGGATGGCGGCGATCCTCTCCGGCGCCGCAGGGACGGCCACCGTCGGCCTCAGGTTGGAGTTCCCCTCGTGGTCGCCGCCGTCGTTTGGAGGGACGCTGCCCACCCGGATGTTCGGTGATGCCGGAGGTGCATTTTGGACGGGCGGAGAGAGGGAGGGTGACAAAGTCCTGTCTCCGTCTTCCTGGTGCAGCTGGTCCTGGAGCCTGACGATGTAGGGAGCGTCGTCAACCTGGCCCTGGAGCTCCAGGCCAGGTATGTTGCCGTGCTGCCTGAAGGGGAGCGCGCCTTCCTCTTCTGTTGCTGCAGCTACGGCTGCGATGTCCTGGTTGTTGTGGAGGCCGTGCGAATGGCCTCCTCCTCCGCCGTTTGCCGGACTTCCCTGGAGGCTGTGGTGCCTGTCAAAAATGTCCCTGTGCCTGTTGATGTCCCCCTCCGGGACGTGGGGCGGCATCTTGTGCGGCCTGCTGTCGTCGATGTTGGCCGACAGGCGCTTCTTGAAGTTTATCTCCTCCTTGGACGGCTTCCGCGTTGGCTTCCTCGTCACGGTGGTGGAGCTGGAGAAGGTGGTGAAGGTCGAGGTCGACGACATCATGGATGTCGTGGTGGTCGGCCTGGCAGTTGGCGTGGTGAGGAAGAGGTCCGGGATGCTGGAGGCGTACTGACCCTCCTCCTCCTCCCCCTTCTGAGGCAGGACGTCGATCGTGGACTGTTGCAGGTCACTCTGGATCGGTCCGCCGAGTCGGACGGGCGCCTCGCCGTGGTGGTGTGCCTCCTTCTTGGCCGAGTACGCTGCGTCCCTCTCCTCCTGCTTGGACAGCTGCTTGTACTGGGCCAGCTGCGGGTAGTAGTTGGAGGAGTCCCTGGTCAGCTCGGTGATCCGGCTCGGCCGGTAGAAATTGGGCTCCTCCTGCGGGTTGCGTGGGGAGATGACGTCGGGCACCGTCTGAACTTTGGTCTCCAACAAAGTTCCTTGAAATTCATGATTATGAGATGAGCACGCAATATGATGCACAACTATCATATCAAGAATCAGGATCATCGATGAAACAGGCAAAAGAACAACGCCACCCAACCAATATTGGTACCATTAGACCCACACCAACAGCTATGCCACTAGTAATTAGTGATGGGGGTCGAAATTTGGGTTGCTCTAGGTTGCTCTAAGGGTTCTTTTTTTAACTATTTTAACACCTGCTCAGGCATTAGGACAACCCATCACTAAATGCACGCTGCTAGCGATATTATTTGGGCACCAACAAAAGCAACATGATAAGCAGCAACAATGGCAGCAACAACAATAACAGGCAAGCCTTGCAGTTCGTACTATACCTTCTTGATCAGTCTCCAGATCGAGAAGAAACGGCGACTCGATGACCTTGATCTTGAGGTAGTCTCCTCCCCCTCCCACGACTCCCTCGCTCCCCGTCGTCCACTTCTTCCCCCTGGCCTTGGCCGCCGACCGCTCTCTGGCCGCCACCGCCATGAACGGCGACGCCGCCAGGAAGGAGTTGGTCACCCCCTCCGCGTCCGGTGACGACGGCGAGGGGACCCGCGACACCCGGCGGAAGTGAAACTGCCCCGACGGGGACAGCGGCGGCGAGGCCAGGAACGGGGAGACCACCTGGCGGTGCGCCGACGCCGACGCCGCCGTGGCGGCCTTCACGTCTGCCGGTGGTACCAGGCGCTCCCTCTGCCCGTAGTGCATGGATGACGGCTCGTGCTCGTCCGAGCCGTCGCCCTTCTTGGCGTCCGTGGCCTTGGAGAAAATGGCCTTGTGGGGCTTCTTCTCCCTCTTTCCCCCGCCTCCTCCCACTGGCTTTCTCGTTGTGGACCCCCACATCGGCCTCGGCGTGACGGTGGTCGTGCCCCCGCCCATTCCTCTCTTCCGCGGGAGGTCCTCAAAGGCCACCCCCTTCACCCGGTTTGACCTCTTCTGGAAGGTCACCTTGTAGTTGGCCGGCGTCGTCCTCCTCCAGCTGGCTAGTCCGTCTCCGGCGCCTCTGATGATGGCCTTCAGCTGGCTCTCGGTGGTCGTAGTGGTCGTTGTCGTGGTGGTGGTGGTGGTGGTGACGGGAAGAAGGGTAACCTCCGTGGGGCGGTTGAAGATCTTAAAGTTGGGGAACTCCGCCGTGTCGTGCTCCGGCCCCGAAGTCTTGTCTCTCTCGAACACCTTCTGCTGCCCGTTCTTGTTAGGAAAGATGGGTCGTATCATCACCGGCACATATTGCTGGTGCTGGTGCTGCTGCTGTTGCTGTTGCTGGAGCTGCTGCTCGTGCTTCTCCTGGTGTTGCGCCGCCAGTTGCGGATAGAACTGACTCAACCTCACCCGGTCCATCCCGTCCATCCTCCTCCTGACGGCGCGCTCAGCCACGCCCTCGAACAGGTCCCTCCGCTCCGTGGGGAGGGCCCGCAGGGCGGACTCCGCCTCCCCACGCGGACCCGCCAGCCGGCGAGCGAAGGCGGCCTCTAGCTGGCGGCCGGTCAGCCTGACCCGATCCCCGGCTACCGACTCCTCGGACAGGGCGGCGGCCAGCGCCAGGGTCACCCTGGCCTGCGTCACCGCCGCCGGCCTGTCGTGTCGCTGCTCCTCGTAGTTCGACAGCAGCCTATCCGCCGCCTTCAGCAGATACGGGGTCTGGCTCATCACGCCCTCGTGACTGGGTCTTGACGTTGTAATCTTCACAATTTCTATTGTAGTTAAATAGCAACAGTAAAAACCTGATCCTATTTTTTTTAACTATAATTGTCCTCACCCTGTGGTGGCTTCTTTTTCCTCTTCTTTTTCTTCCTCCTCTTCTCCCTCTCCTCCTGCAGCGTGTTCCACCACGGCCTGTAGTCCCGCAGCACGTCCAGGTCCGCCGCCGCCGCGGCGCCCGCCACGCCGCTCTCCACCTTGGAGGAGGAGGAGTGCTTGCCCCCGCTGCCGTCGCCGCCGTGGAGCAGCGACGCTATCGTCAAGCTGTTCAGGGGGACGTACGTCTTGCTCCCGCAACTTCTCTGCACACCCATCAAGGACACCAGCAACGTGACAAAATGAGCAGATTTCATATTGGGCACTTTGGCGGGGGAGCTAATTTCCCTAGTTAATAGTTATAGTTATACTACTACGTAGTAGGCACGAGCAAGGATAAAAATCACGTTTCTCTTCTATAGGCAACTCTCCTCTCCTGCAGACTGCAGACTCCACGATCCCTCTTCTTTTCTATGAAGTGCCGGCGGTCTAAGTATTTCCTCCCCGTGAAAAGCGCGGTCCAGGCGATGGTGTCCGTTATTGCTGATGGTTATGTTGATTGCTTTGGTTAGTATTAACAACGGAAAAGCCTGTTGATAACTAAAAAGCTATCAAATTTTCTTTATCTACAAAAAAATGTATAGAAAAGAAGAATATGTATCTTTTCTGCGAGTGACTCCAAACCGCCTCTGGCTCTTGTCCGTCTTATTTTTCGCATCAATGGAAAAAGGAGAAGGAGGAGATTTTTTCCCCCTCTCTTCTTCCTCGTCCTCGTCAGCCTGACGGCGGAAAAAAAAGGAGAGCGGAGGCGGGAGCGGGAGCGGGAGCGGGAGCGGGGAGTTCCCGTTGCATTTTCCCTTTCGGACACCACGTTTCTCTCCTCGCACCGGAGAAACCTCGGGCCACATTTGACCCACCTCCAAACCAAGACCTACTCTGTATCAAAAATTAAAGAAAGGAAGAAAAAAAAAGGAAGCAAGGCTGTCTCCAGACGGGTGTGGCCCACGAACCATAAAATTTGCTGATACCCTCTTTGCACTCACGCACGCGCGCACCCCACAACACAATTTGGCGTCATTCCTTCTCCTCTTCCTCCTCCCTCGTCATCCCAGCCACAGCCAGCATCCACTGTTGCGTTGCGTACAGGAGTGAGAGAGAGAGAGAGAAAGAGAGAAAGAGGGATAAAGAGATTCTTTCCTTTTTGGTTGTGCTGAAAGCCTGAAATTGTCACGCAGCAACTTTCGAGCTGGTAATCCAAATAGTTTTTTCTTTTTCCGTTTCTTTTTCGAGAAGGATTTTGACCAAAAATGCGGGGAAACAGGCGCGCTTGTAGAACTTTATGACGTGTAGTTACTCCCTAAATCTTTTTTTCCTAAACTATCAATGAAGCCGCAAAAGTACCTAGGTGCTTCCAAAAGTGATTCGATATGGACTCTGGACATGTTCTTTTTTTAAGGGGAGTAAGGTGGAGAGGAATGATTCTTACGACATCACGATTGGCATCTTTCACATCTACTTTCGGATCTTTGAAAAGAGGAGGAGCGGACAATGTCGTCGTGTGGCAGATGGTCTCATTGGATCTATGTACAGGTTTTATGGGAGAGTTGGAAAGTGGCCGCAAACCTAATTTGTTTTCTCGGCACACACACAAAAAAAGAAAAATAGAAATAAGTGGACAGACAGATCGGAATAATTTATTCTTGTTGTAGAATGCATTTTCTTGGAGAGGGAAATCAGAGTGTTTAACTGTCAAAGGAGAGACAGGAGAGTAACGGAAGATGATCAGGAGGGCTGTTCAACCCACCCACCCCCCGCCGCCACCGCCACCACAGAATTACGTGGTTTTTCTTCGTATGTACATATTTAGTAAAACGCGTTCCTGGCTGTATTTGATTTTCTGGTACTACAGGGGGGGGGGACTAACTTTGGAATATGGCAGTTGGCATAAAATAGAATTGCGTAGTAGCATTTCGTTTGTTCCAAGTTGTTCTTGACACTGGAATGTGTACAAAAAAAGCAAGAAGAACGATTTGGAAACTTTTTACTACCCTATCGCACTTCCCCCCCTTCCCATATGAGAAAGAAAAAAACTCACCCCTACCTACCTTCAACTAAAAAAAAACGGGGAGCGAGCGAAGCTGTGGTTATGCTAGGGTCGCCTCATCCAACCAACCTGTTTCGATACAGCCACGCTCGCACGTCTAAAAAAGACACAGACAGGATGTCATTGAGGAGGGAATCTAGGCAGTAGTCCTGCCTGGATTTCACTTTCTTTCCCTTTGGTGCCGCCGCCGCCGCCGGTAACGGATACTCACAACCTGTCACGGCAGCGTCATGAAGCATCACCGACCCTTCCTCTCCTTGGTTGGTGTATTACTGCAATATCAGTATAAAATTCTAATAAAATTCTAGATTTCTTTTTCGAAATTCAGTGTTTTTTCTTGATTTCGACAGGTCCTCCTGTTCCTCTCCTCCTCCTCCTTCCGAGGTGCGTCTGGCCACGGCCGGCTGATGGACCCGCCGTCGAGAAACGCCATGTGGAGATTCGGCTTTTCCAATCCCGTCAACTACAACGACAACGAGGTGTGGTGCGGGGGATTCGGCGGTGAGTGGTTCTTAGAAATCACTACGGTACATTTCCCATATGTAGTACATGTTCTACCTACAGTCCAACTCAGATAATCGGAATAGGTTGGGAGATGCAGCAATTTTTTCCAATTGTCCAAGTTTCCCCATTTAACCAAGTGGCCTTATGCAGCAACACGTGAGTTGTGTCTTACCAGAAAGCTTCCCAATTAACAGAGGTTCCCAATTTTACCGAGTTCGACCCGCAATTGTCACCCGCCCGCAGTCCAGTACGACAAGAACGGGGGCAAGTGCGGCGTGTGCGGCGACTCCTGGGACGAGGAGCCGCCCCGGGAGCACGAGGCCGGCGGCAGGTACGGCAACGGCGTCATCGGCAAGTGGTACGTCGAGGGACAGAGGATCACGGTCGAGGTCGACCTCACCACCAACCACTGGGGGCACTTCGAGCTCAAGCTGTGCCCGGTCAACGACAAGACCAAGATAGCCACGCAGGTCGGTTGCACGAATTAGGATGTGCTGGCAGGTATTTCACCTATACACCTGTTGCAGGAGTGCATGGACCAGCACCCGCTGTACCTGGCTGACGACCCCTCCTCTTACAAGTACCGCATCCCTGAGGACGTCGGCAAGTCCGCGGTGCTCAAGTACGACGTTCTGCTGCCCAAGGGACTCACCTGCACGCAGTGTGTCGTGCAGTGGACCTACATAACAGGTACTCGTAATCGTCATGATGGTGGTCCTGTTGCTGCTGCTGCTGCTGCTGCAACTAATGATGGTAAGTGTACGAATAACAATAGGATGATAATAGTGATGATAACAGTGACAATGTTGATAATACTGTCAACAATGATGATGAGATAACGATAATAATGTCGATGGCGACAATGATAATGATGTTGACGATGATGCTTGTTATGATGGTGGTAACAATGCAAGCAAGGATAGCGGTGATTCAATCAATCCAGGCAACACTTGGGCGGAGTGCAGCGACGGCAGCGGCGGCGCCGTCGGCTGCGGAGACCAGGAGAACTTCCGCAACTGCGCGGACATCAAGATCTACAGCAACGTTGCCGGGAGGCCGCCCATCGCCGCCAACGTCGGGTACCCGAAGGCAAGAAGTGGAGAGTACCTTACCGCATTTTTGTCCAAAAATGTATAATTTTTGCCCTTTTCTTTTTAAACAGCCGTACGTCTATATGAGAGATCCAACATATCCTTTTGGGAAGAGGCCTTACGTCATAAGGTAGCCTCTAGCTCATAACACATGATGTCCTCTCTTAGAGATGCTGATGCAAAGTAAAACTGGTCCCAGGTCCCAGGTGTGCGTGACCACCGAGCTCTACAGCAACATCCCCGAGATGGACAAGTGGTGCCAGGAGAACTGCCTCAAGTACCCGCCCAACTGCGACCCAACCAAGTGCACCTGCCTGTGAGACATCGGAGGAAAATACGTAGTACTGTAACTAAGCGACTACAAGCATTTTCCACATCTTTTTTGTGTGCTTAGTGACGAGTGCGAGGGCATTGGCCGTCTGGCCGGCATCGACGGCACGGACATCTGGTGCCAGCGCCAGTGCCTGCGGTACCCATCCACCTGCCCCAAGGAAGACTGCAGATGCTTCTCCAGGAGAGAGGAGGAGGCGGGCGACGGAGTGCAGGTGGTGGCTGGGTGATGAGAAGATAAAGGCGTGCTTGAAGATAATGGTTTCCGTTATACGTATTAAATAAAAAGATCGACTAAGAATAAATCGTAATTCAGAGATTTCAACGCGTTGTTGCGCATCATTTAATATAAGCCTTATTTTTAAATGCTTAGCCACCATAATAGGATGAAATGCCTCATAGAGGTGTGAGAGAGTACGGAAATGCAGTTAGGTGCCAACAGAAGGGTCCAAAAAAGCGTGCAGTCAGCAGAAGAAGTCTTCATGCATTGTTGGAGAAAAAAAATGTAGACGTCTCGTGCATGCTTCCCTTACTTTTCTACAAACTTATACTATACTTGTCTGCTTGATTATGTCTGCTTTTCTGCTTGATTATGTTTATTATGGGAACACATTGCATCGTTTCCTTAACCCTGCCCATAGTAAACTTTTTGCTGCGGTTATGAGGATACCAGAAATTTGCTTACCCCCTACCCTATTTCTTTTTAATAACTGTGAAGAAGACGTCCACTTTGGCAACAAGGTTCGTTGGCTTTAGGAAGGAGAAACCAACCGTATAGTAGAAGGTTTCTTCGTGATCTTCCTTTCCCTGTTGCACACGCGCAGAGAGCGTGTGCACTCTTTTCCACTATGCAATCGTTCTACCTGCCCCTCTTTAGGCTGACGTCTTCTTGGCGTGGACGCGTGCTTAGACTCTTATTGTACGTTTGCTTACACTGCAACTGACATGAGTTTGTAAGTGAAGAGAGCTTATTGTGTGCCAAAAGTATGGACCAGCTCAAGAGAGACGCAGATTATTTCACGCGGGTAAGTCCGGCAACTGACAGGATGGCAACATTTGTATAAATTCTGACGTACTTACTAGTCACAGTGACTGCCAAAACAAATAACTTGTCATAGTAGTAGAACATACTTTGTCTTCGTAGTACAGTATAAACACTAAGATTCTCAGAAGTAAATAAGCAATTACATCCTAATTGCCCAACTTTCAGACACACGAGTTCAGCGGAAGCAATGCTACCGCGGACTCCCTCCTGCTGGCCCAGCTGATGGCCATGTGGGTGGCCAGGCTGAGGTGGGCCAAGTCCTACCCGCAGCCTCCGGAAGGCTCCGCCGGCAGCAAGAGGAGGCCGCTCATCAGGCTGAGAGAGTACGAGCCTGAGGAGTTCGTCTTCGAGCCAGAAGGGGACGGAGGAGGAGGGCTTGATGACGACGGGCTCCCCCACGGCACCGGCGTCCTCAGGTTCAGGCTGTCCACCGAGGACGTCGACACCGAGTCCTGCGTCAGCGGCACCTGTGATTACTCAATTGTCAGGTAATCTTGGTCAACTACCTAAAAAAAAAGCATTTTGCATTGTGTCCGCATTTAACTCCAATGCAAAACATTATTTTTCACAGAATCAACGGCACTTTTCGACACGGAGATCCGTTGGGGTTCGCCGAGGTGCTGTACACGAACGGGGACCTGCTGAGGGCCAACTTCGGGCGCAGCGCCACCCTCCACGGACTGGCGGCCAAGTTCAACCTGCGCAACCAGCTGCTCTCCGTCTCCGGGCACGAGTCCGGCGTGGCCTCCGGCGCCTCCTGGCAGCTCGAGCCGGACTACGGGGCGGCCCTCTTCGGCCCGGCCGACCCGAAGGCCAAGGGAAAGGTCAGCGGCGACGACAAAGACGGGCGGGGAGGGAGGATCCTCCTCTGCTACTACGCCAACCTCACGGACATCTTCGCCCTCACCGGCACTTTTGAGAACTCCATACTCCAGGGTCAGGGGCTCCCGAGGAGGATATCTAAGGTGCCTTAAAACAATGCCATTGTTAATAAATTTATTCTGACACCCAGTATGTTTGATAATTAGCAAATTAATATTAGCAAATTGAAGCACAAAGCATTGAATTAGGCTTGGTTCACTGCCGACGGCCTGATGCTCCACGTGGAGGCTTCCGCGGACGTGATGCCGTTCCCGTCCGGCCAGTTCCGCTTCCGGGCCGGGCCGAACCTGTCCACCAGGGAGGACCGCCTCTACGCGCAGTCCGCCTGGCTATGGAACCAGCGGTTCGACCAGATGGAACCGCGCGGGGCCGTCCGGATGCCGGAGGTGCTGGAGAGGCAGTGGCGGGAGGAGGCCAACCTCACCCAGGCCATGCCCACCCACGAGGACGACGCCTGCGCTGAGCTGATGATGGCTGACCCGCCCATACCAGGTTGGTCGTTGAAACATGTTTGGACATGCTTGCTTGCGTGGCTTAATTTGCACTATCACCAACTATACAAGAGTACAGTAGAAATAGTTGCACTTTCACTGTACCTACTGTACAGTGCAATTTAATAGGTAGAGTAGCAGCAGCAGCAACAAGCACAACAATAAAGGATTCAGCAAATAGCCAGCATGCCTGAAAGACACAAAAGAAACACAGCACAAATCACCAAAAGAGACGTAGGGAGCAACCACCTCACTCACGAGACGCAAAACTGCTCTTTGCACCATCACAGGCTCCATCCGCGAGAGGTGGCTGGCCTGCTTCCCCGGGTCCGGCTCCAAGTGGCTGATGAAGACTGTGGCCTCTGCCGCCGCCCTCAACACCATCGGCTGCCTGGGGCCCTTCAGGACGGACTACGTCCGAGACACCTTCTTCCTCGTGAAGACCCACCACCAGGACCCGTCCAGGTGGCAGAAGCCCTTTAGCGTCCTCTCCAAGCACTCGTCCAAGAGGTGGTCCAGGTGGCCGGAGGAGCTGGCCTGGAGGATGAGGGACATTCACATGATGAGGGGAAGGGCGATCCTGCTGTTCAGGAACCCGTACGATGCGCTTATCTCCTTCTGGAACCACGACAGGACCAACAGCTACGACGGGGGCCCGCAGAAGGACGGCCTCAAGGACCTGGCCCCTTCGCTGCACACCGACGTCTTCCGGAACTTTGTCAAGAGCGAGATCAAGCTGTGGGAGGAGATCTACCTGGACTACCTCTCGGTCGGCAGCTCCCTCCTCGTCGTCCACTACGAGGACATGAAGAGGGACATGAGGGGCGAGCTCATGAAGATAGGGAGGCACCTGGACCTGGAGCTGGAGGACCAGAGGCTGAACTGCAGCCTGACGATGCCGCACGACAGAATCAAGAGAAAGTCCAAGGAGTTCCAGGACCCGTACGACCAGGAGCTGAGGGGACTCATCGAGGCGGCCATCGGGAACATCCAGGATATGCTGGAATTCCGGAATCTCCCGAGGCTACCTGTCGAAAAATACAAATGGAGATAAATCAAATTATTCGATAAATTAAAGCAATCAGTACGTATTGTACGGTATGTTGTGAATTATTTGCAGAGGTTTATAGCACAACATAATTGCCACGTAACATACTGCTCCAAAGTCTTTGCCATCTTTGTCATTATCTAGTCATTACTCATTATAGTCATTACAATTAGGAGGGTAAAATCTATTGCCATTGTCTGACTATATCTGCACATGCATGGTTTGTACTGCACATGTATACCCAACCAATATCGCTAGTGTGCATTTAGTGATGGATTGTCCTAATGCCAGAGCAGGTGTTAAAATAGTGAAAGAATCCTCAGAGCAACCTAAAGCAACGAAATTTTTACCCCACCACTAATTACCACTAGTGGCGTAGCCACTGGTGTGGCTCTAGTGGTACCGACATTAGTTGGGTACACACAAGATAACTTGGAACTAAAAGCTTCCAACTCGTTTCCAACTTCAGGAACCATTCGGACGAGACACCTCGCCTGCTATCCGGGATCGGGATCCAAGTGGCTGCTCAAGCTCCTGATGGCGTCAGCTGGCCTGCTGTGCCTCGGCTGCGTGGGCCGCGACAACCCAGACTACGTCCCGGACGCGGCGGTCCTGGTCAAGACCCACCACCAGAGCCCGGAGAGGTGGCAGAAGGCGACGGACGTCCTCTCGGCACACAGGTCGAAGCGCTGGACGAGGTGGCCCGAGGACATCAGGTTCAGGGTGCGGGACATCTCGAGGTTCGGCGGGAGGGCGGTCCTGCTGGTGAGAAACCCTTACGAGAGCCTGCTGTCCTTCTGGAATCACGAGCGCAGCAACAGCTACGACGGCGGCGGGGACGTGGGACTGAAGCACCTCTACTCCTCCGGGCTGAGCAGCGAGCTGTTTCACCAGCACGCCACGCTCGAAATCTCGCTGTGGAGGGAGCTCTACCTGGACTACCTGACCATGGGGAGCGACTTGCTCGTAGTGCACCACGAGGACCTGAAGGACGACGCAGAGAGGGAGCTGAGGAGGGTCCACGAGCACCTGGGCCTGGCGCCGGTGGATGAGGAGAGGCTGCGGTGCAGCCTCACGCAGCCCTTTGACAGGATCCGGAGACGCCCCCCAGCGGCTCCTCTGAAGTTTGACCCCTTCCTGCCCGGACTCCGCGACGCCATCGACGCGGCCATGCGGGAGGTGCAGGATATGATGCGGTTTCGCGGTCTGGGACCTCTGCCCGACCACAAATACAAATACTGCACGTGGAGAAACGACGACGAGTGGTGATTGATAGGAATGTTTATTAACAAATCTATATACGTAAGAAACCACCTATTACTTTTTCTCTCTTTTTTTCTTGCTTATGTAAATGTAGTAGTATTTTTATATCCAAAGCTCGAATCTAGTACACTTTAAGGAGGAAGGGTTTTTTTTTTGACTAAGTTGAGATGTGGACGACAAAACAGCTAATTTTCATCGACGCCAAATCGATCATCTGGACTCCTAAGTTAATTAGAAAACAATCCTCACTGCCTCTTCCTCCTCTGCCTCCGCTCCCTCTTCTTCCGCTCTTCCTCCCCCTCCTCCTCGTCGTCGTCGTCCTCGTCGCCTCCTCCCGCCTCCGGCCGCCTCTTGTTGAACATGGTCGCCACGGAGTGACGCCGGTCCCTGCGTCCCATGGACTGGTGCTGTTGCTGCTGCTGCCGCCGCCGACACCGACGGCGGCGCCGCTGCGCTGCCCGCGCAGCAGCAGCAGCAGCAGCAGCAACAGCACCAGTCCATGTGACGCAGGGACCGGCGTCACTCCGTGGCGA
>JAAUYM010029983.1_pt1 | contig 15637 bp, 13 predicted proteins | sample 7278001 | NCBI WGS metagenome assembly JAAUYM01 (sample SAMN14350224, study PRJNA611818) | marine sediment metagenome | isolation source: surface marine sediment (1.8m) | place: French Polynesia: Moorea | collected 2018-08
CCATCTGGTAGTTTTCTGTATGCCTGAAGCAACCCCCAATCTTATTTCCATGATGAGTCAACTGATCGAAACGCCTTCAATCAGTTGCGTACAAGCCGAAATGGACATGAGTAATGAGGCCGTTATCGATTTACTGGCCAACTGGTTGGAAAGTGCCGGTTTTGCCATCAAGAAGCAGAAGGTTTCATCCGGCAAATACAACCTGATTGCTTCTAAGGGCACCGGATCAGATGGGCTCATTTTATCCGGCCACACTGATACGGTACCCATGGATGAAGCCTTATGGCAGTCTGACCCGTTTAAATTAGTGGAAAGGGATAACCGTCTGCATGGTCTGGGTAGCTGTGATATGAAGAGTTTTCTGGCCATGGCTATACAAGCCAGCCTGCAGTTCACGCCCGATCAATATAAAAAACCATTGACGATCATTGCCACCGCGGATGAAGAAACCACTATGGCGGGTGCGCGTTTATTAGCTGACAATGGTCAGCCACTAGGAAAATATTGTGTGATCGGTGAGCCCACCAACCTGATACCGGTCCGTGAGCACAAGGGCATCATCATGGAATCCATCCTCTTTAGTGGATCTTCCGGGCATTCCAGCGATCCTTCACTGGGTAACAGTGCATTGGAAGCCATGCATGATTTTATTAGCAAGTTACTGATATTTAGAGAACAACTGCAGTCCCGTTATAAAAACGAAGCCTTCAAAGTTTCCTATCCCACGCTGAATCTGGGTCATATTCACGGAGGTGATAATCCGAACCGAATTTGCGGTGAGTGTGAAATGCATATTGATCTGCGTTTCTTGCCAGGCATGGACATGCATGAATTACGCGAAACTATACGTAAACTGGCACAAAAAGTGGCCAGTGAGCGCGATTTATCGGTGAGTTTCACGGCCCTGTTGATGGGCATACCTGCTATGCATACAGACAAACACAGCCAACTCAATGAATACCTGGAACAGGTGAGTGCTAATGATAGCCAAGCTGTTGCTTTCGGTACTGAGGCACCTTTTTTTAATGACCTAGGCTGTGAAACCATTGTCATGGGACCCGGGTCAATCAACCAGGCTCATCAACCTGATGAATATTTACCAATGGATCAAATTCAACCGACCGTACATTTGTTACAAGGTCTTATTCATAAGTTTTGTTGCAGTTAATTCATGAATATTATTGCTGATGAGAATATACCCCAGGTCCAGTCTGCCTTTGCAGACTTTGGTGAGATTACCACCCTACCCGGTAGGAACCTGCAACATAGCGATTTGCTCGATTGTGATATTTTACTGGTACGTTCAGTCACCCAGGTCAATGAAACCTTAATTCGAGATACTCCGATAAAATTCGTGGCTTCAGCCACGATTGGTACCGACCATGTAGATCTGGATTACCTACAACAAAACAATATTGGCTTTGCCAATGCTCCAGGCTGTAATGCGGAAGCCGCGGCAGAGTACATCATCAATGCCTTGTTTGAGTTATCGAAACGTCGAGACTTTAATCCCTTTGAATTAACTGCAGGCATTATAGGACATGGTAATGTCGGCTCCCGTGTCAGAAAAAAACTGGATGCCTTGGGCATTCCGGTTCTGGTTAACGATCCACCATTACAGGATGCGGGCGATGACAGTGTCCATTACGTTTCCCTTCAATCAATCATCGATGAATGTGATTTTATTACCCTGCATGTGCCTCTCACCCGAGAAGGCCCCTATCCGACTTATCATCTATTTGATGAGACCAGGCTCTCTCAATTGCACAAAAGTACAATTCTGTTTAACGCTGCGCGGGGAGCAGTGATTGATAACCAGGCCTTATCATCACTACTTGAACAACGTCAGAATTTAACAGTGTTCCTGGATACCTGGGAAAACGAACCTGAAATTAATTTGAAACTACTGCAACAGGTTGACCTCGCCACACCTCATATTGCCGGCTACAGTGTTGAAGGCAAACTCCGTGGTACCCAGATGATATTGGATGCTACATGCCAATATTTTCATATCCATAAAGAATGGATGATGCAGGATCATTTACCGCCCACACAAACAATTTTTACCAAAGCGATCGATCAAAACCTTTTCTGGTTTGATTTATTGAGTCAACAGTACCGGGTATTTGATGATCATCAACACATGCTCGAACTGGCGCATTTAAATCGACAGGACAGGGCTGCGGCTTTTGATCTTTTGCGTAAAGACTATCCCAAACGTTATGAATACAATCACTACCAGGTATCCGGTATCAAGGACAAAAAAATAGCCTCTCAGGTTGAGAGGCTATTGTTCAGTTTAAAGGATTGATTTCCTCGTGAAGTTACGGGGTTGGTGCCTGCAATAAAGTATCGTCGGTAATATCAATCGCACTGCCATTGGAATCAAAGAATCCTGCAATAATGGATTGCATTTCCGTGGTCACGGCGAGATTGGTAGCGGCATCATTAAAATCATCGGCCTCAGGACTGAGTAATGAACCATGATTACCGACTACAAACTTGACACTCCGTTTCAAGTTGGAACCGGTGTCATCGCTGTTGATTTGAGTGAGTCCCAAAAGAGTGAACTGCGGCTCAGTACCTGCAAGTGGAGCAGGAACGGTTCCGGTACTGTCGTTCGCATCCGGCACGGTATTGGGAACAGTCAGATCAGACGGTGATGTGGGACCGCCGACGATTTCGATGCCCAAAAGACCACGATTAGTCGTTGACGTGATATCCACGGAGTAATTAACCCCATCCCCGGAATCCAGCACGGTTTGCGCCACTCCGAGAAATGACTCGTAGTCAGCCGTTCCCTTGTTGACTCCATTGGCTGCCAACCCATTGATTAACAGTGGAGAAAAGCTCGCGGACCCATCGAGGAGTTTCATGGTATAACCACCACCGGCAACAAACGCGGCTTCTCGCACATTATCTTCCAGGTTCACAAATGGCACGCCGACAATGGCCCCGCCCGAATGGCCCAAAAAGTAAATGCGAGCAGCATTAAAACTCGATGTGCCCGCGGTTAACTCACCCGAGGTAATAGCGTAAGTCAGGGTGACCAGGTCCGATACTGCCTGACGACCATTACCGAGGAAGTTAAGCAGGTTGGACAGATTGACAAAGTGCGTACCTGAAGTATCCGTTATGCCATCCGGACCGGGAAAGCGCGTCGCATTATCGAGTAGATCCAGGTCGAAAGTACGTTCCTGTCCCGCTTGGTAAAAAGGTGCCGTGCCATCGGTTTCATTACCGGTGATACCGTGCATGGGCAAATCGATGGATACCACGGCAAAACCCTGAAGTGCGAGTCGGTCGGCCACCGTCAGCATCATGCCGCGATTACGAGTAAAACCATGCTGAAAAATCACGACCGGATAATTCATTCCACCTGGTTTGGGGATCGAAATCATGATCGGTATACTCTGGGTGGAGGTGAGTACTGGCGTGGTATTGAATTGTGTCAGGTTGGACCCACCAACACCCTGCCAGAACGATCCGAGCGCCGTCGGGTCGGTGCTGCTGGCAGAAGCCGTCAGGAAATAAGGCACGTCGAGGGTACCCACGTAAATATCTGCGGCACCCTGTGGCGAATCCACAATGCCATTATCATCCCCTGGATCTGTGGTAACTGCAGGAACAATCGTGGAATCCAGAGTATAACCGGTTACAGCATCAGTAATAATATCGTCCCTGAGCGCCACTAACACATCGCTTATCGATTGTGTGGTAAAACTCCAGCTTTGGATGATCTTGGGGACCGGCGGTTGATCACCGTCAGGATCACTTGAGACGACCGTCTCTCCCGTATTAACCAACAAACGCAGCTGGTCAAAAGATGCAAAATCCTCAGCAGACAATAACTGTAATGACCCGGGTAAAGTGGGATCACCAAAGGTTAAAGGGCTAGGATCCGGTAACGCTTTTATCAATTGGTAGGTAAGCGATGGATCAAAGGCAGTGCCGCTTGCTGTCTTCAGATCATCTGTAATGACGACCATGTAAGAAGTTTTAGCATCCAGAGGTCGTAAGGGTAAAATCGCCAGGGTCGATTGAGTGCTATCAACAGAAGAAAGGGTGGCTACAAAATCTACGCCATAAACCATTTGAGAAACCACATCCGAAACAGCACCACTGGTCAAGGCAACTTCATACATTTTGACCGACGTTGCCGAAATGGTGCCATCATCGATCGCAGTACTAAAACCCGCAGACATAGGAGCCACCGTGGAAAAGCCGTCTATCGCATTCAAGGCTACCTGTGGATCAGCCAAGTCATCAGGATCGGCCACGGGTATATTGATGGTACCGTCAGTGGAGCCTAACAGCAGCAAATTATTAGGGAACGGAATCACACTATTAGAAGGATCGAACAAGGCCGTAGGATTGGCTTCACCTGCGGTTTCAGGTGTTACCTCGTCAATCGAATCTTGCAGCTCAGTTCCAGTTTCAGTTTCACAAGCCGCCAGGGCAAAAACGGCTAACAATGTCAGTAAATATTTATTTATAGTCATAATAATAATCCTCCTAGTACTGCCAGGTCAGCTGAACACTGAAGATATCGACGCTGGCCTCATACTCACCATCCAACGTTGATGCGAGCGTAGGAATACTGCTTTCGACCTCGTTCTCAATTTCTGCATCATCTATAAATAAATGTGAGTAGCCCACATCGATGGACATCGAATTATCCAGTTGCTTACTGACACCGAAGGAAACCCAGGTTCTGTCATTACCTGGTAATCGAGGGGTCCTACGCTCGGGACTGGGTACAGGCGATTCATCCAAGGCCAGACCAAAACGATAAACGGTATCATCTGAATACTGATAATCGATACCGAAAGAATAGCGATAGACATCTTCCCAGGCATAGGTGTTAACCGTGGTTGGCTGGTTGGAATTATCATACTCAATTCTCAATTCCTCGAAGGAACTCCAACCTGTCCAGGTAATGTCGGCTAGATAGGTGATATTATCGACCTGGTTGGCATAACTGATGGAAAAACTGGCCGGTAATGTGACCGAGGCCTCAAGGCCAGTATCCAAAAAGAGATTCGACGCAAAAACAAAAGCTCCCGCAGCCGGTACTGAGAAATCAGCATCACCATCTACATCGATATCAACCTCGGATCGGTAGGTTATACCCAGACTACTGGTATCGCTGAGTTTGTATTTCAAACCCAGGTTGTAGCCAAGCGCCACGTCGTCAAAGTTATCCCCTTCGAGATCACCAAAACCATCAGCCTGCTGTGGCAAAGCTCCCAATCCCTGGCAAATTGAAGCCGTAAATTGGGCTAGGCAGATAGCACCGAAATCAATGGCCTGGGTGAGCTGCACGTGGGCCAGCATCATATCAACGCCTCCACCCAATGATAGATTATCGTTAACCTTGTACCCCAAACTGGGGTTGAAATTCACGATTTGCAGATCTGAAACCACGGCATGGTATCGACCGACCCAGTCATCGTCGTATTTGGTTGCCAGGCCAAAGGGGGCATTAAAAGCAAAACCAAAAGTCTTGGTTTCATCGATGGTTTTAGACCAATAAAAATTAGGAACTACGGCCGGGCTTCCACCATCATCCTCGTCTCCAGTCAAACCCGCAAAGGGTGAACCGGCAAAAAGAGCGGATGCTGAAGAAGCTTCATCATTAAATCGTGAGTGTGGGATAATATAATGGCCCGCAACCACGATTTGCTCGCCTTCAAGGTCGGTTAAACCGGCCGGGTTAAAAAACACCGTGGAGGCATCGGGTGTATAGGCTGCAGCACCCGCATAGGCATTACCCTGTCCGCGTGCATTGTTTTCAATGAGTGCAAATCCTGCCGCAGAGGCCAGTGTGGGTGTCAATGTGGAAATAAGCAGACCCGAGAGGAGCGTCCTCCGGAACGAGGTTTGGGGTATCATAACTTCACCATCCTTTTTTTATAATAGTGGCAAAATCATACCCTCATAAAAATTTTTTAACAAATCCTTAATATTGGTTTTACAAAATTTTACTTATGACTGAAAAAATACCTGACAAAATGATTACTTACGTTGATGACAGCCCCATCCATGGCAAGGGTTTATTTGCCAAGCAGACCATCAAAAAAGATACGGTCATTGGTCACCTGGAAGGTGAACATACCCAGCAGGATGGTATCTATGTGTTATGGCTGGACCCTGAAAATGGCTTCGAAGTCTGTTGTGACCTCAAGTACATTAATCATTCGGATAAACCCAATGCCTGTTATTACGATGACAAATCAGTGGTCGCGTTACGGGATATCAAACCCGGTGAAGAGATCACCCACAACTACGAAGCGGACTGGTAATTATATTGGCTATTTAAGACAAAATATAAAGCTGAAAACATAATGAGCGAAGTCAGGACCAGGCTAAAAAAAACGAAAAAGCACAATTCACTTACTGATTAGTCAATGAGCATTTTAAGTGACTTTTTAAACGCAGTACCGGCAAGCGCAAAAGTGTTCAATCAACCTGGGGGCCAGGTCATGGGCCGCCCACCCAAAACATGCAGATGAATATGAAAAACCGTCTGCCCCGCACCCTCATTACAATTCATGACCAGTCGATAGCCATCATCGGATATCCCCTTTTCCTTAGCCAATTTTTGTGCCGCGAGTACCATCTTGCCGACTAATTCGGCCTGTTGCGGCTGGATATCATTAACCGTGGCAATGGCTTGTTTAGGAATAACCAGAAAATGAACCGGAGCTTGTGGACTCACATCACTGAAGGCCAGAACATCATCATCCTCATAGAGAATATCGGCCGGAATTTCACGATTAATTATCTTGCTAAAAATAGTTTCAGACATGATTCACCTTCGATATTTCAATTATAATTTTGTCGTCCAGAAAAAGCTCTGGTTAAGGTGCCACTGTCAACATATTCCAATTCCCCTCCGACAGGTACACCATGGGCAATACGACTGGTATGCACACCATGTTGCTTAGCCAGGTCAGCAATAAATTGAGCGGTAATTTCACCCTCTACCGTAGGGTTGGTCGCCAGGATGATTTCCTTGATGGGTTCACCGCGCAAACGCTCCTGTAACAGGTCAAGTCCCAAGCTATCCGGACCAACACCATCTAAAGGGGACAACTTACCAAGTAATACAAAATAACGACCACTGAAACTCCCTGAAGCTTCAATCGCGAGCACATCGGCTGGTGTCTCAACCACACACAGCAATTCTTCATTTCTACGCGAATCCTGACAAATTTCACAATGAGGTTGATCAGAAAAATTACGGCAAAGTTGACAATGTTTAACCGTGGCCAAGGCCTGGTTTAAACTATCAGCGATGGATTTTGCGCCTTCGCGATTTTTATCAATCAAGTACAGCGCCATGCGCTGAGCAGATTTGCGCCCAACCCCCGGTAAGCACGTCAGCGCTTCAACCAATTGGTCCAACGAAGGAGAGGAAGACACGATTTTTATTAAAAAGGCAGTTTGAAACCGGGCGGCAGATTCAAACCGGCGGTCATATTCGCCATGGAGTCCTGGTTTTGCTTGGCAATCTTATGCACTGCATCATTGAATGCCGCCGCAATTAAATCTTCCAGCATCTCCTTGTCATCTTCCATTAATGTCTGATCAATAGTGACACGATTAATTTCATGGGTCCCACGCATCACTACTTTTACCATGCCACCACCGGATTCACCGGTTACTTCGGCGTTGGCCAGTTCAGCTTGCGCTTTCTGCATTTCTTCCTGCATCTTTTGCGCCTGCTTCATGATATTGCCTAAACCACCTTTCATGTATTTAACCTCATTCTTTCTCTGAAGTACGTTTTCTGACGCTTTGTTCAATCAGTTCAGCGCCAAACACGTCGTGTAATTGTTGGTAAACCTCATCCTGTCGGATCTGTTGAATCACGGCCTGGCGTTCCTCTTCCTGTTGACGAAGATCAGCCTGATGTGGCGTTTCTGCATCCAATGATGGGGTACTGATAAATTCCAGATTTAATGATACCCCAAGTTGCTGTTCTAACGCCTGTTTTATTTGTTTTTCAATATCCGGCTTTAACATCAACTCAAGCTCGGGAAGAAACGATAGCTTCAGGGTATTCTCGTGGTACGATTGAACAATACTATTCAATGCGATTTGCCGGGCAATCGCATCGAGTTCCAGATCAAATGCCAATACTGACCAATTTAAGCGATCCGCTGCGGGCTTCGCCGTTTTTGTGATCTTGTCGGGTTGTTGTGGACTGTTTGGTGATACTGCTGCTGAATGCTCTTCTACCTTTGAATCCAACGATTTTTCAGCGATTAACGGATTTTCTGTCTCGTCTTGCTTTATCACTGGCTGATTGACTGCATGGGCCGGGCTCAGTGGTTTAATCTGGGCTGAGACGGGACGCTGTTTTTTGGGGCTTTGCTTAACGACTTGATGAATTACGGGCTTTTTTTTTCCGCGGATTCTGCTGAGTCTGCTGAAGGTTCAGGAGAAAAGGCCAACAGTCTGAGCATGAGCATTTCAAATCCCAATCCCTGATCTGGAGCGATATCCAGGTCTTTGCGGCCCTGGAGAATAATTTGGTAATACAGTTGTACTTCTTCCGGTGACAGTTGATCTGCACATCCCATGATGTCTTGCTTCATCAGGTCATCATCAGGCTCGACTTCGGCCTGGGTCAAATATAATGCCATTTGATGAAAAATCCGGATAAATTCGGAGCAGACCCGTTGATAATCAGGCGTTCGATCCGTTAGTAGACGGGTTTCAGTCAGTAACTGTTGTGGATCCTGTGCAATCAGCGCCTGGATGATTTTAATCAGATAATCCTTTGAGATGGCGCCCAGCATGGATTCGACGGCCTCGGTTTTAACCGCCCCACCGCCATAGGCAATCGCTTGATCGAGCAGGCTCAGCGCATCACGCATACTTCCATCAGCGGCATGCGCCAGTAGCATGAGCGCAGTGTCCTCAGCGTCGATTTGCTCCTGTTTCAGCAGGTCATCCAGATGCTGCTGAATTTGAGTCGATGTCATTCGTTTGAGGTTGAACTGCAGGCAACGGGACAACACGGTAACGGGTAATTTCTGTGGATCTGTGGTTGCCAGCAAAAACTTGACATGTTCGGGGGGTTCTTCCAGCGTCTTTAACAAGGCATTAAAGCTATGCTTTGACAACATATGGACTTCGTCGATCAAGTAGACTTTAAAACGGCTGCGGGTGGGTGCGTATTGCACGTTTTCCAATAATTCACGCATATCATCGACACCAGTACGAGAAGCCGCATCGATTTCAATCAAATCAACACTTCGCCCTTCATCGATTTCGATACAGGAGGCACATTCTCCACAGGGCGTGGAACTGATCCCTTTTTCACAATTTAAAGATTTGGAAAAAATGCGGGCAATCGTGGTTTTACCGACCCCACGGGTACCGCTAAAAAGATAAGCATGATGGAGTCTTTCTGCATCCAGAGCATTCACCAGTGCCTGTAAAACATGTTGCTGTCCCACCATTTCGGGGTAAGTTTTAGGGCGCCACTTACGCGCCAGGACCTGGTAACTCATGAATTGTGTATAACTGTTTTGTGTGGCATGAAGCGCATCAGCCAAAAATTGATCTGCTGTTAGAGATTGCCACGTCGTTGCATTCCTCGCAATGCCAAAATATGGAGATGACCGACACCAGCGACACCTCGGCACCCAATGTCCCTGCTACCGTTGCTCCCTTCCGGGCCTGGCGGGGTTTACAGTTAATCGTCGCGAGGGCACCGATGCCAGTCACCATAAACTGATTGCTTCAGGTCTTGGCCTGATTTTTCGAATGCGGAATAGTACTGGTTGTACTCGTAAAATGAAAGATGCCTTCAGGGTTTTTCTTGTCTTGTTTAATATTTCACACCACAATACGCGCTTCGTTTTTCAGAGTCTCAACAACATCATGGGTAAACCCAAAAAATCCAAAACACCGGATAACACCATTGCCAGGAACAAATCCGCCCGTTTTGAATTCTTTATTGAAGAAACCCATGAGGTTGGCATTGAATTACAGGGCTGGGAAGTTAAAAGTCTGCGCGAAAAAAAACTGCAATTGAATGAAAGCTATGTATTCATTAAAAATAATGAACTTTGGCTCAGCGGCGCCCATATCGCACCCCTCACTTCAGCTTCTACGCATATAAAACCGGAACCTACACGTATTCGTAAATTATTGGCCCATCGTCATGAAATTGATCGCATGGAAGGTCAAGTTGAACGCAAAGGCTATACGCTTATTGCGCTATCCGCCTACTGGAGCAAGGGTAAGGCCAAGCTCAGCATTGGTGTTGCCAAAGGAAAAAAACTACACGACAAACGTGCCACTCAGAAAGAAAGAGACTGGTCTCGTGATAAGGCACGAATGATGAAACATCATTAATCTTGATCAGCAAAGATTCATGATCGCTTTCATTATGTTCTACGTCCGTAATTCCTCATGATTCATTAGGCGATTTGCTGATAATACATATTCTGCGGATGCTTGGCCTCAGCAAAGAAATACCAGCGTTCTGCCATCAAACCCAAATACTGTAGGATAAATGCTGCGATGGGCAGCCACTCCGATTTCAGTATATAGGACGCCACAATCAAACCGACTGGAATGATGAAAACCATTACCAGAAAACTTCGACGCACTGTGTTGACGAATCCTGATGACTTATGATGAAAAAACTCACGGTTGTTAAAAGAACGCCCCATAAAACCCTGAGTTTGTTGTGCTAACTGTGGGTGACGCACACCGATAGCAGTACTCAGATGGAAGTTATGGCGTAATCGGCGATTCCTTATTAAAGAGGCCATTCGTCCAATAGCTGCCACCAAAGTAAATATGACGGCCCAGGTCCCAAAAAAGGCTACTAACTCTATTCCCTTGTAGGCTGAAAAAGCCGTTGCAAACATAAAACCGGAAGCCAAGCCCAAAAAGGTATAATTAACCACTGTTAACGGAGTATGCCACTCTTTGAGAAACTTAAGGCTGGCATAAATCATCGCGGTGGATACGTACAGCGCGAAGGCAGTAATACTTGCCAAAAAACCAACAATCAAGCTTAAATCGATGGTTAAGGTATCGGATATAATCAACAAGGGTTGCGTCCAACCAAAAAAATGTATGACTCCATAAAAGAACACGAGCCCCATAAATATAGGCAGAATAATCACCTCTCGAGACAACCATGAAGTACGCCATTGAGTGATGGCTCTCCAGGCACGTTCCGGATGCCCGAGATGAAAGAATGAAGCCAATAGGCCAGCCACCAGGAATACCAACGCCACCAGGCTCCCCAACGCATAAAAAGTCTGACCATTCTGGGACGGTAAAAGCTTTGCCAGGCTATAGATTTGCTCGGTATACAGCGCCAGAAACAATCCCTGACCAATGCCAATCAGGGTCGTAAGAAAAATAACGGAAAAAGCTGGATGCATGATTTCTATCTCTTAAACTAATTACCAGGCGACATCGTCCAGGGTCTCACCCTGGTCATAGGTCGCCTCATCTTCTTTGCGTAACGGATTATCAGCGCGCACCAGTTCTTCTTCAGTAATATGGATACGTTGCTTACGTCGGGGTAAGTAATGGTTCGCTGGACGGGTGCCCCACTCAGGTTGCAATTGATAGCCCCCCTCTTCCCTGATGGCTTTTGAGGCATCTGACTCGGGATCATGCACATCACCAAAGATACGTGCACTGGTAGGACAAGCCATCACGCATGCAGGTTTACGTTCTTCTTCCGGCAAGGACGTGTCGGTAATCCGGTCAATGCAAAGCGTACATTTTTTCATGACCTTGTTATTTTCGTCGAATTCTCGTGCACCGTAAGGACAAGCCCAAGAACAATACTTGCAGCCGATACACTTGTCATAATCGACCAAGACCACGCCATTGTCCTCACGCTTATAACTGGCGCCGGTAGGACAAACCGGTACGCAGGGCGGATCCTCGCAATGCAAACAGGATTTAGGGAAATGAACCGTTTCGGTATTTGGAAAGGTGCCCACTTCATAGGTTTGCACACGATTGAAAAATACACCGGAAGGATCCTTGTCATAGGGACGTTCGTCCGGTAAAGGCCCAGCCCAGCCCGATGTATTCCAGGATTTACAGCTGGTGACACAGGCATGACAGCCTACGCAAACATTGAGATCGATAACCAGGGCTAACTGAGTCATTGAATACCCTCCTTTTTACGGAAGAACCCGGCAAAATATGATTGCCATTTTTTACTTCGGGATTTTTGTCCCGGTACCAAATTTTGCATCGGGAATTGCGGTGACGTCTTCGCCGGCTCATCGTCTTCGGCCTTGTATATTTTCACCCGCACGTCGAACCAGGCAGCTTGACCCGTAACCGGGTCAGAGTTAGAGAGATGGTCTCCCGCCTCGCAGCGCGGTAATTCTTCCGGGATCAGATGATTTAACAGGAAACCTTTCTGTGATTCATTGGCTTTGGCCCCAAGCCCCCAAGCCCCCATGGCTTTTCCAATCGCATTCCAAGTCCAGACGGTACCGGGCTCCACTGCTTCGGTAAAACGGCACATACAACGGATCTTACCGGTGGGTGATTCCACCCAGATCCAGTCACCATCGGCAATACCCTTGGGCTTGGCGGTCGCGGGATTAACGAACAAATAATTATGCGTATGAATCTGGCGCAACCAGGCATTCATGGAATCCCAAGAATGATACATGGCCATCGGACGCTGGGTCAGTGCATTGAGGGGATAATCATGGGTATCCGATAAGCGCGACAACAATGTTTCACTGTAAAACGGCAAGGGATCAAAATTGGATTCAATCCGTTTTCGTAAATGATCAGGTGGTTGACGACCCTGGGTTTTACCCTGGGCTGCCAGGCGGAATTTCTGTAACACTTCAGAATACAAATGAATGGTAATCGGCTCCGCATAGCGGGTCATACCATGAGCACGTGCCCATTGCAGGTATCCCTTGTTCCAATTACGCATGTACTGGTAAGACTTGGGTAGCTCATAATGGTAAACACAATCATTTTTCTGATACATTTCCCATTGACGTGGATTGGGTTCACCCTTAAGAAAGTTCTCTCCTCCTTTACCGCGCCAACCGGCCAGGAAGCCAATACCCGATCCAGGCGAAGTTTCATAATTGGTTATGAAATCAGGATAATCCCGATACTTTCGTGATCCATCATTATCAACGAAAGCCGGCAATCCCAGGCGTGTACCCAACTCAATCAGTACTTCCTGGAAGGGTTTACAGTCACCCGTTGGCGGTAGTACCGGAATACGAACTGAATCGACCGGGCCACTGTACTCGGAAATCGGACGATCAAGCATGGAAAGTGCATCATAACGTTCCAGGTAAGTCGTATCGGGCAACACCAAATCTGCAAAAGCCACTGTTTCCGATTGAAAAGCATCGCAAACAATCAGAAACGGAATCTTGTAATCACCGTTTTCATCCTTGTCTTTAAGCATGTCACGCACACTCACGGTATTCATCGAAGAATTCCAGGCCATATTGGCCATGAAGAGCAACATGGTATCAATTTTGTAGGGATCACCTCGCCAGGCATTCGTAATGGCGTTATGCATGAGGCCATGCACGGATAATGGATACTCCCAGGAGAATCCCTTATCTAACCGGATCGGTTGCCCCTCTTCATCAACAAACAAATCCTCGGGTTTAGCTGGCCATCCCAAGGGCATGCCATCTAAAGGCGTTTCGGGCTTTACACCCTCTGAGCTATTGGGCGGCTTAGGGCAAGGTGGAATCGGGCGAGGAAAAGGTGCTTTATGTCGAAATCCGCCAGGACGATCTATGGTGCCTAACAGGGTCATTAAAATACTTAACGCACGAATAGACTGAAAGCCATTGGAGTGAGCGGCCAGTCCTCGCATTGCGTGAAATGCCACTGGATTTCCCTTAACCGACTCATGAGTATTCTCCCAGCAATCCACCCATTGAATCGGCAGTTCTATCTGGTGATCACGGGCCGTGACACCCATTTCATGGGCCAACCTGATAATGGTTTCCGCCGGGATACCGGTAATGCCCTCGGCCCACTCCGGGGTATATTCCTCCACTCGTTCCTTCAATAGCTGGAATGCGGGTTTAACCCGGGTACCATCCTCAAGGGTAAAAGAACCTAAAAGGCGGGGATCGACACCGGGCGTATGAGTGGAAATCTCCTTGTCGAGTTCACGATCCCACCAGAGCTTGTTTTCTGGATCAAAACAACCTTCCTCGATATGCATGTCGAAACGTTTAAACAAACCATGATCATCACGACTTTCATCATCCACGACCAATTCAGCTGAATTGGTGTACTGTACCAGGAACTCGCGATCATACAGGCCCTGCTTGATGAGTTGATGGATCAATGCCATCAGCAAAGCACCGTCTGTTCCAGGCTTTATAGGCACCCATTCATCGGCTATCGCTGAATAACCACTACGAATCGGATTGATGGAAATAAACTTGCCACCCCGACGTTTAAACTTGGAGATGTGTATTTTAAGCGGGTTGGAATCATGATCTTCGGCAGTACCAAACATCACAAAAAGTTTGGCGCGATCAAGATCTGGGCCTCCAAACTCCCAGAAGGATCCGCCAATAGAATAGATCATACCCGCTGCCATATTGACTGAACAAAAACCACCGTGAGCGGAATAATTGGGTGTTCCAAATTGCTTGGCAAACATCCCGGTTAGCGCCTGCATCTGGTCACGGCCCGTTAACAAGGCAAACTGCTTGGGATCCTCTGCTCTAATTTTTGCAAGCCTCTCTTCCATGATTTTGAAGGCTTTATCCCAGGAAATTTCTTCAAATTCTGATTCACCACGCTCAGCATTCGATTTACGCAGTAACGGCTTGGTAATGCGTGCAGGTGAGTATTGCTTCATCACGCCAGACGAACCTTTGGCACAGATCACGCCCTCATTATGAGGGTGATTTGGATTACCCTCTATGTGGCGCACTTCACCATCCCTGAGAGTGACCTTAATGCCGCATCGGCAGGCACACATGTAACAGGTGGTATATTTTACTTCCTGAGTAGCAAGATCTTCCGATTCCGGTAGCGGTTTTGACTCGCAACTCGCATCAATGAACCCTTCGTGATTAAGCTTTCCTTGAAAGGTTTTCAGATAACTATGCTGATGATCCGTTTTAGAGCTGGACATGAAATCTCATCTAATATAAGTAAATGCTAATCATACAATATTAGCTTTTGCTTATAAATGAACATAGATTCATTTTTGGATAGTTATCCTAACCCCAAAGAGATAGAAATAAATAATAGGCGCGGGTTTTTTATAAATTTATTTTATGCGCTTTGTCTCACCAGGCACTGTGACCGGCCTTTTTCTGCAGAAATTCCAGGTACTCTTGGTGTGACTGCATATCCTCTGCACTAGGCTGCCACACTGTTAGGTTTGCAGCATGAATATTGGAAATTGGTGTATGTTCAATCTGGTGCTGAGCGCCACTTTCCTCGTCCAGCAACAACGCCGTCTGACCGCCGGTCATGATCAGATAGACTTCTGCTAAAATTTCCGAATCCAGCAACGCGCCGTGCAGGGTTCGGGCACTGTTATCAATTTCGTAGCGTTTACACAATGCATCCAGATTATTTTTCTGCCCGGGATGTTTCTGTCGAG
>JAAUYM010013164.1_pt1 | contig 15636 bp, 13 predicted proteins | sample 7278001 | NCBI WGS metagenome assembly JAAUYM01 (sample SAMN14350224, study PRJNA611818) | marine sediment metagenome | isolation source: surface marine sediment (1.8m) | place: French Polynesia: Moorea | collected 2018-08
AGGAAGACCAGGAGATGTATGGAATCACGTTTTATGTGGTTGATGTTTTTTCTATAACTACAGAAGACGATCAAGCCATGCGGCGCCATTATATCAGGCAGGACAATTTATATATTACGTTGACGCATCACTTTGACAGGCGCGGTCGGGTTGAACGTGTGCAAAGTCATCACGATCTGCATGCGGTTGATGGCGATATGTGGCGCGCAGATATGATCCTGATGATGGATAAGCGCGAAAATCATCAATCATTAATTAAAATTTCTAAACGGGTTTTTTCCAGGGACTATGTTCCACTGGAAGTCTTCAGTCCCGACTGGCTATACAGGAACTATCCGCATGAACCGCCTGTGGTTGAAGAAGACGACGAGCTGATTACGCTGCTGCGGGAGGCCATGGCGGAATGATTACCAGTCTATATCTAATTGGTTACCGCAAACGTACCCCGGTTTTGCTATTTCTGCTCGTCATAACACTCCTTAGTTTGTTTGGTATGCAGCGTCTGGAAATCGATACCACGCTGGACAGCCTGATACCTGATGATGCGCCAGCGAGAATGGTCTACCAGAAGGTCATGGGGGAATTTGGCACTGATAATAAGACCATCATCTATATAAAGGACCCTGCATTATGGACACCTGAAAAGTTGCAGCTACTTGAACGGCTGCAGGAACAATTGCAGTCCATACCTGGTATTGCCGGTGTTGAAAGTCTGTTTTCCCTGCATACGGTACGTGGACAAGCGGGCAAGATAGTGTCTCAGCCGGTGTTACGTGAGGCACCGGTCACACAGGAAGAAGCCGATCTGGCTCGTGACAATGCCATGGCCAACCCGCTTTATGTTGGCAATTATTTTTCCAGCAAAGGCGATGTGACTGCCATGCTCGTTTCAATCGCCAGTAATCCCGAGGGCGAAGATAACGATGCAGAACTAAACCAGTATTTTGAACAAAGTCTTGAGGAATACCGAAACGATTTTGAGAAGCTCGTGCAAGTAGGTCCATCACGTATTAATGCAGAGCTTAAACAAAGTCTCTATGACGACTTTATCTTATTAGGACCTTTGTCGGCCGCCATACTGGTTATCTCTATTTTGTTATTCATGCGTAGCTGGCTATCGGCAATCATTCCGTTAATGACGTCATTGCTGACAATCATCTGGACGTTTGGAATGCTTGGCTGGTTTGGTATCCCTCTGAACATTCTAAGTGCGATGATACCTTCACTGATCATTGTTATTGGCTCTACTGAAGACACGCATATGATGGCAGCCTATCTGCGCGGACTAGATGTGCAGACTTCAAATAGAAACCGTCGTTATGCTGTCACCTATATGGCGAAGCATATCGGATTACCTTTGTTATTAACGGTATTCACAACAACGCTTGGTTTTGCCAGTAATCTGTTTTCCGACATTGCCTTGATTCAGCATTTCTCTATCGCCGCTAGCGCTGCCATGTTGATTAACGGTTTTATTACCGTCTTATTAATGCCCTTGATGTTGTCACTGTTTGGCAAAACAGAGAATGATACGCCGGTAAAATGCGTTGAGACTGATAGTATCCCGGATCGCATTATGCGCATGTTTCGTTATTCGCAATCACGTTTTCCGCTTTCTACGCTAGTCTTTACCATGCTGCTGTGCTTATTTTTTATTCATCAGGCAACACGGCTATACGTGACCAACGATCCGCTGTCTTACTTTCCGAAAGATCGCCCCTTGATACAGGACACAATAGCCATCCATGAAGACCTTGCCGGAGTCAGGCTATTTTTTATTACACTGGAATCTGATAAAGAGAATGCGTTTCTAAACCCGGAAAATATTCAAAAACTGGATTACGTACAGGATTTTCTCGACAAGCAAGCTGTTTATGATCGAACAATTTCGATTGCTGACCATCTGAAGTTTATAAACCGGGAATTTCATGGTGGCTCGGTCGTAGACTATTCACTACCAAAAACACGCAAACTAGTCGCACAGTATTTGTTATTTTTTCATCGCAGCGATCTCGATAGCTATCTCAGTAATGATTTTAGTAGTGCCAATATCGTTGTTCGCCATAACATCAGTGATTCGCACACGCTTAACAAGTATATCGAGGAGTTGGAGAAAGTACTGGATGAGTTAACTGGTGCGGAAATTGACTATTTCATTGTTGGCGAAAACCTGATGATTAACAATGCAGCAGACAGCCTGATGGAGGCCCAGGTTAAGGCATTACTGCTGCTGCTATTGCTTATATTCCTGATTATGTCGGTAATGTTCACCTCGTTTAAAGGCGGATTAATTGCACTGGTTCCAGCGGTTATACCGATTGCACTTATGTTTGGCCTGATGGGTTTACTCGATATACCGCTGAACCCGGGTACCGCGATGGTAGCGGTGATTGCAATTGGTATTGCAGTCGACGGGACTATTCATCTGTTAGCTCGTTACAACGAGCTCTGTCGTTACACCTCTGATTTTGTTGGTGCGGTGAACACGGCGGTCAGGGAGGAGGCCACGCCACTGATCATTTCAAGCATTGCCCTCGCGTTTGGCTTTGGTATTTTAATATTTTCTAATTTTACTATTATTGCCCAGTTTGGCGCCCTGGCTGCGGCGACAATGTTGTTTTCTATTTTTGCGAACCTGTTGATTACGCCGATTATCATGCAAAGAATAAGACTGGTAGGTCTCTATCAGATCTATGCGATGCCAGTTAACTGCGATGTATTGATAGAAAGCCCGTTGTTCCGTGACATGAATGAATACCAGCGCAGGAAAGCCGTATTGATTTCCGAATTCCAGGAATATAAGAAGGGTGATGTATTGGTTAAACAGGACACGATGGGACGTGACATGTATCTGATACTGTCAGGCAGTGCCGAAGTAACGCATCACGATGGTAATGAAAAAGTGTTGCTTGCGGAGCTAAAGCCCGGGCAAACCTTTGGCGAAATTGGTTATATCCGTGAGGCTCGTAGGGTTGCCGATGTTGTCGCGACTGAGGACATTACTGCATTACGATTCAACTATGAACGTATGCAGAAAGACCTTAAATTCTTCCCTAACATTGTTGCCAAGCTCAACTTCAACATCAGCCATATACTCGGTGAAAGACTCGCCGATATGGTCGAAAAAAGTCATCATTGATTATTCAACGTCATTTCCAATTGAGTTGATGGCAATGATGCTGTCAACCTCACTGCTTTAGAAAAAGAATCTCTGTTTGAGCTAAAGGTATTGTTGCCAATCGAAAGTCGGGTCTGCAATAACAAGAAAGGGTGGGTTTAATAACGACTCCTTTGTATTGTAACGCAGCTTATTGAGCTCGGTATCCACTACCAGACCGCCGGCTTCCTCTACTATGCATTGGGCGGCACCTGTGTCCCATTCAGACGTTGGGCCAAACCTTGGATAAATATCAGCCTTTCCTTCAGCCACGAGGCAGAACTTCATTGAACTACCGATTGATAACACCTCCGGATTATCGAGTCCGGCAATAAATTCCTGCAATCGCGGGTTACCATGAGAACGGCTACCGGCAATAGTAATCGCATGCTTGCTAGTCTTGTTTGCTGTTATTGATATGACGTTGCCGTATTTGTCATGTTTATTGGCGCCGTTGCCAATACTGGCTGAATAACCTTCAGCAGTGACCGGTATATAGATGACACCAAGTATCGAGCGGTCATCTTCGATCAGTGCGATATTGACAGTAAACTCACCGTTGCGCTTGATAAATTCACGCGTGCCATCCAATGGATCGACTAACCAGTACTGTCGCCATTGCTTACGCTCTGAATACGGAATAGTCGATGATTCTTCTGAGAGTATTGGTATGTCAGGTGTTAGCTGTTCCAGCTTTTCACAGATATGGCGGTGCGCTGCCATATCGGCTGCGGTCAAAGGTGAATTATCATCCTTGTTTTCCACGGCGAAATCGGTGTTATAAATGTCAAGTATCCTGGCGCCAGCCTCGGTTGCGATAGCCATGATTTTTGGAACCAGCGAAGAAAGTTGTTCTTGTTGTAAAAGCGGCATGCTGTTGAATAGTGTATGCTTGATTCGATGATTGATGATTCTACCTCTGTTGACGTTAACATGACACCCGACCTTGACTGGCAGGCTATCGACACCGTCCTGCTTGATATGGACGGCACGCTTCTCGATCTTTATTTTGATAATTATTTCTGGCAGCAGTATTTACCGCAGCACTGGGCAAAACAGAAAGGCATGGCACCAGAGCAGGCCGTGAACCAACTTAAATCATGGTACGAAAAAGAAGCAGGAACGCTTTCATGGTATTGCCTTGATTACTGGACCAATCGACTGGGTATCGATGTGCTGGCACTGAAGGCAGATGTAGAACATTTGATTGACAAGCGCCCACATGCGGAAAACTTTTTACAACGCCTGCAGGAAAGTCGCTTTCGGGTAGTGATGGTAACTAACTCACATGAACGATTGATTGATCTGAAGATGCAGAAAACCGGTATCGATATTTACTTTGATGACATCATTAGTTCTCATCGATTGGGCCACGCCAAGGAAGAACAGGCTTTCTGGAAACGATTGCAGGACGAAATAGGTTTTGCCTGTGAATCGTCGTTGCTGGTTGATGATAACCTGACGGTGCTACGTGCAGCTCAGCAATATGGTATTGCCCATTTACTTGCCATTTCCAACCCTGATAGCAAGGCCGGGTTACAGGATACCGGTGAGTTTACCCCGCTACACTGTTTTACCGATCTTGATTTTTAGTCAAGACAGTAACAAAAATCATATACTTCATGATCTAACCGCGTGCCGCGTGCTTCGTAACGTGTATATGTGCGCCATGCTGGTCTCGGTGATAACCTGTCATTGCCTCCCAGGTTTTTAAAAGCAGTTTGTTGGCGGAATATTTCATCGATATGTTGGGCATAGCCTTGCCAGTCAGTCGCAATATGTAAACGGCCATGCTTTGTAAGACAACCTTGTAGCAGCGTAAGAAGTTCCGTGTTAATCAGTCTGCGCTTGTGATGTCTTTTTTTTGGCCACGGGTCGGGAAAGAAAATAAAAAACTGGCTGACGCTGCTTTTGGGTAGCTGGTGCTGCAACACGGGTACGACATCGTGATTGATAATGCGGATGTTCTGCACATTAGTTCTACCGATCTCGTTGAGTAAATGCCCAATTCCAGGTCGATGTACCTCTATTGCCAGGTAGTTGTTATCCGGATGTGCAAGGGCATGTTGCAAAGTACTGTCACCGGTACCAACGCCTATATCAACAACCAGTGGAGCACGGCGACCGTATACAAGTTCCAGCTGCAGCGGCTGCTCGCTGTATTCAATTCCAAAATCAGGCCAGTACTGTTCAAGTGCGCGGCTTTGTGCTCGCGTTAGTCGACCCTCACGCCGAACAAAACTGCGAATAGAACGATGCTGTTCGCCTTTAATCAAGGTGTTTAGAAAAACTTACCGTCCAACGGCGAGGATGCACTGGCGTAGGCACGTCTTGGCATGCGACCCGCGAGAAATGCTTCTCGGCCGGCCTGTATGGCCTTGTTCATAGCGCTTGCCATTAAGATCGGTTTGTCCGCCTCGGCAATGGCAGTATTCATCAACACGCCATCACAACCAAGTTCCATTGCGATTGCCGCATCAGACGCTGTACCAACTCCTGCGTCGACAATAATCGGTACATTGGCGTTCTCGATTATTGTACGGATGGTAAACGGATTACGAATACCCAGGCCTGAACCAATCGGTGCAGCCAATGGCATTACTGCAACGCAGCCTATCTCTTCCAGAAGTCGAGCCAGAATAGGATCATCGGTACAGTAAACCATCACCTTGAAGCCATCCTTGACCAGCACCTTTGCTGCCTCAATCGTTGCTGGCATATCAGGATATAGCGTTTTCTCATCTCCCAGTACTTCCAGCTTAACCAGGTCATGACCGTCCAGTAACTCGCGTGCGAGGTTACAGGTACGGATGGCACTGTCCGCATCGTAACAGCCGGCCGTATTTGGCAGGATCGTGTACTTGTCTGGTGATATGACTTCCAGCAGGTTAGGTTCGTCCGCGTTTTGGCCAATATTCGTTCGGCGGATAGCGACGGTGACAATTTCTGCACCACTGGCTGCGATGGCAGCACCGGTTTCTTCAAGATCCTTGTATTTTCCAGTGCCGACCAGCAGTCTGGAATTATAGTCTTTGCCTGCGATGTGCAGCGTATCGATTAATGGTGCAGACATGACTTAACCTCCGCCAATTGCTTGTACAACTTCTATCCTGTCACCGGGCTTTAGCACGGCAGCGCTGTATTCACTGCGTGGAATAATGCTTTCATTAATCTCAACTGCGTATTTACCAGTAAGTGCCAGGCCTGTAATCAACTCGGCAACCGTGGCCGAATCATCAACAGTATGGTTTTTTCCATTAAGAACAACTTGCATGAGGTGCCGGGAACAACGGTATTAGTCGAGTTCGATTTCCAAGCCTTCGCGGGCTACATGACACTTGAGGTCGGAATTTCTTTCTTCAATAATTTTCTGAGATGCATCGAAGATTTTTTCAATGGCATTGTCGTCATTATATGGATCGTGATGATACAGGTAGAGTTCTTTAACCTTGGCATCTATCGCACTATTTACCACATCAACGTAACAGGAATGCCCCCAGCCGCGCTTGGTCTCGTAATCCTCCGGCGTATACTGAGCATCATGTATCAGGATATCTGCATCCTTGATACTGGTTAACTCGTATTCGTATTCCTCTCTATTCATCGCCTCGAACATTTCCTGTTCTTCCTCGCTGAACTCGGGCATTTTTTGCTTGATGGATTTATCGAGGAACTGGCACTCGTTATCCGATATATAGATGATCTTTTTGTTGGCGGCACTGATAGTGTAGCCATAGGTAACACCAGGATGATGTACGCTGTGGTGCTTAACCTTAATTGGACCCGCATTAATATTCTTTTCAGCAGGATCAATGTATTCGGTTTTTGCCATCCATGTTTCAGTGCCAACAGGGAAATAGGGCGCCTGCATTTGCGAATCCAGATTCTGTTTAATCTCCTGGGCTGATTCACCCGGCCCGTAAAAGCGAATGGTCCAGTCGGGTATAAAAGCAGGGACAAAAAAAGGTAATCCACAAATATGGTCCCAGTGATAGTGAGTCAGTATCACTGTCATGGATTTTATATCCTGTTGCGCGGCAAGCTTGTTGCCGAGAGGAATAATACCGGTACCGGCATCGCAAATAAGTAAATTATTATCGACATTAATCTCAACGCATGATGTGTTGCCACCCACTTTCAGGTGTGAAGCAAAAGGCGCAGCATAAGAACCTCGCACGCCCCAGAAGCGGAGATAAGATTTAGACATGCGTTATATTGTACTGAATCTAGTAAGGATTATCTTTATTAATGTACTTCAGAATTATATCTGTAATGGAGATCATGGGCATGGGCTTGGTAAGAAATTCCAGTGCGCCAAGTTCATTGGCGACTGTTCGATCCTGTGCATAGTCTTTCGAGGTGATCATGATCACCATGGTATCGCGGTGAAGTGGCAACTTGCGTAATTCCTGCAGGAAGGTCAAACCGTCTTTTTCAGGCATGATGATATCCAGAAAGAGCATCTTTGGTTTGTTCTCTTTCAGGAATTCCATGGACTCATCGGCAGAACTAAAGGTATGTAAATTGAGCGCGAGGTTTTCAGTTGCTCGTTTGAACAACTTCAGAACCATGGTGTTGTCATCTACGACAACGACTGATGGAATTTGCGCGTCCATCTCTAGTGATTGCCCCTATCGCCCGTTCTTCGCATCTGAATGCTGCACTGAAAAGTTAACCTATTGATTTATATATTTATTTTTCTAAAAACGTTGCTTCCCTGGTAGCCGTGCATATTGCTAACGTTTTCATTGGTTTAGCGGTTAACGCACTTTAAATACTACACGAAAATACACCGTCCGCCACGTTCTTTGCCGGTTTCCATGCAATGATTAAACCATAAGTAAATCAGCTGATTGAGGCAGTGCTTTAAGACGCTGTTTAGGCAGGTGTTCAGCCACATTTTCGACCGGTTTTAATGGTGAAATATTAGCCGCTGAATGGCAGAAATGTGACGCTGAGCGTCAGTCGTGGCTAGATGTCTTCCATTTTCAATTTGAGCAGCATGAAGTCCAGATCATTGGCGAGTAGTCGGTCCTTGGCCTGCTGCAGCTGGTTTGTATCTTTATAGGGGCCAATTCTGACCCGATGGCGAATATCCTGCCCGTTGATCACGACGCGCTGTATATCAGCAGTTACCCCCACCAACGCCAGCTTGGCCTTGATTTCATCAGCCGCCTGAAATTCCTTGAATGACCCGACCTGTAACACGTACATGGATGGTTGCTGTTGCTGCTGTACCTCCGTCTCTACATCTTCATCAATGGACTCCCACTCGGAGATATTGACTTTCTTGCTTGGCAGGATCTTGTAGAAATCAAACTGCGGCTCGGGAAGTTGCGCCACTGTTTCGTCAGTCACAACGCTTGCTGTATCAGGAACAGGCGTCTGGTTTTCGGTTAACAGTACGTTACGGGTTACAACGGTCTCACCGTGTTGTTGGAAGTAAATGATAACGGCGACGAATAAGCCAAGAGCCAGACCGGTGAAGAAAGAGAGAGTGTTGCTGAAGCGGCTGGCCAGCGGCTCTGGTTGTTTTTTCTTATGGTTTTTGTAATCTCGAGACATTACATCATTTCTGGCGCGGAAACGCCCAGTACAGATAAACCATTATGTAACACCTGTTTACTTGCATCTACCAGTGCCAACCGCGCATTTCGAATATTACCGTCCTCAACGAGAAACTGGCTTGCATTGTAGTAGCCATGGAATTCATTTGCCAAATCACGCAGGTAATAGGCTAGCTGATGTGGCTCGTATGCTATCGCAGCCGCGGCGATTACTTCAGGGAAGCGAGCCAGGCTGGTAAGTAGTTTTTGCTCATGTGGCTCGGTCAGTAATGACAGGTGTGCCAACGACTCCTGCCTGGAATAGGACCAACCTTTCTCATCCAGTTGCCTGAACACGCTACAGATTCGCGCGTGCGCGTACTGGATATAGTAGACTGGGTTGTCATTGGATTCCGATTTTGCCAGTTCGAGGTCAAAGTCCAGATGCTGCTCACTCTTTCGCAAGATATAGAAGAAACGCGCTGCATCCTTTCCGACCTCGTTCTGTAATTGGTTGAGCGTGATGAATTCGCCAGAGCGCGTCGACATTTGCAGTTTCTCCGTGCCGCGGTAAAGCGTCGCAAACTGTACCAGCAGAATTTCCAGTTTTGATTCATCAAGTCCGGTTGCCTGCAATGATGCCTTTACCCTTGGAATATAGCCATGATGATCAGCACCCCAAATGTTGATGATCTTATCGAAACCGCGTTGATACTTGTCGATATGATAGGCGACATCGGATGCAAAATAGGTTGCCTGACCATTGTCACGAACCAGCACGCGGTCTTTTTCATCACCGAAACGGCTGGAGGCAAACCATTTAGCGCCTTCCTGCTCATAGATAACACCTGCGCGCTCGAGCTGCTCCAGGCAGTTTTCAACCTGGTTTGAATCGACCAGGCTCCGTTCCGAAAACCAGTTGTCGAATCGGACACCGAACTCTCCCAGATCGTCATTGATGGTTGCTAATATTGAGTCCAGTCCGGCGTTAAATATGGTCGCGTAGTCACTGTCGCCAAGACACGACTTACAGTGTGCTATAAGCCCATCAATTCTTTGTTCCGCATCGTCTTCATCAAGCAGCTCTGGTATCTCATCTATTCCTTTCATGAATTGTTGCTGGTGGGCATCATTGAGGTCGGTAGCAATATCACGAATGTAATCACCACGATAAGCATTTTCCGGAAAAGGGATATCCAGCGCGTTCGACTGCAGGTAGCGTAGCCAGATGCTGACAGCAAGTATATCCATCTGCCTGCCTGCATCATTAATATAGTACTCACACGTCACATCAAAACCGGCCTTTGTAAGTAAACTGGCAACGGTAGCGCCGTAGGCGGCGCCGCGACCGTGTCCAATATGCAACGGCCCGGTTGGGTTGGCCGAAACGAATTCGAGCAGGATGCTGGCGTTTGCTCCGACCTGGCTTTCCCCATAGCGCTCGCCATGTTCAAAAATATCGCCAATTGCTGCATGGTAGGCATTGCTGGCTAGAAAGAAATTGATAAAGCCGGGTCCTGCCAGTTCGGTTTTTGTTACCAGGTCATCTGCAGGAAGTTGCTTAATGATTTCTTCAGCAAGGTGTCTCGGATTACTGCCGACACGTTTGGCGAGCGTCATGGCAACGTTGGAGGCAAGATCACCATGCGCTGGATCGCGGGTATTTTCTACCTGTATTGCTGCCGCATCCGGAACAGCGACTTCGGTGTCGGCAAGCACACGCTGCAGCGCTTGCTGGATAAGTTGTTGAACCCTGTTTTTCAAGATAGCCTCTGCGAAAAGTCGGCTATTCTAGTGTTTTTGACAGGGCAGTTGAAGAGCCCTTCACTTTACAACTGTGAGCCCGAGACTCTCCCACGCCTGCATGCCACCCCGGTACCATTTGAGTTTTTGTGGAGGGTAGCCAAATCGTAGCAGCGTTTTAATATTCGTCGGTGATTGCCCGCACCACATACCGTTACAGAACAGAACCAGCGTCTTCGCATTGCTGAAGTCCCACAGCCCCTCCAGGCTGATAGCGTTAAAACGCTGTTCGAGGATATCCGCGATACTGAATGGATCGGCGCCGGCACCAGGTTTTATCAAGGTCCATGGTATGTTGACGCTGCCTGGTATTGTGCCTTTACTGACCCAGTCCGGGGTTCGAGAATCAATAACAAGTACATCGCTATTACCAGCGCTGACTTGCCTCAGGTACTCGAGCATCTCCAGCTCGGCAATGGTCTCAACGCCCTCTGCCAGCTGTGCAGGCTGGATACAAAATGGTGGGCAATCGCGTGACGTGCGAGCATAGGCAGGATTAATTGTATTTTTCGTCGATTGGTTTCTTTGTATTCGTACGGTTTCGCCATTATGCATTACGTCTACATAGGCAATATCCTGGCTGATACCGACAGCAATTTCTTCTTCGCCGGCAAGCGACGACAGAGCAAAGAGCTGTAACGTTAGCAGCATACCAAGAGTCGAAGTTAGTAAATGTTGTTTCATGCCATATCCATGGGGTCAATATCGAGTGACCAGCGTACTTTTTTAGACAGTTTCATTTGTTCAAGTTGCAACAACCAGTTATCGATGTGTTTATGTAATGCTTTCCTGTCTTCTGACTGAACGATAAGTTGCCAACGGTAGCGCCCACTTCTTTTCTCAAACAACGCCGGCAACGGACCAAAAATCGATAGCTTGTTCTTCGCTATGCTTGCCAGCGTTGAAGCTGAAGCGTCCAGGAATCGTTTGCAATCGTCAATATTATGCGCCTCGGCATTTAATAAGGCCATATAGCTGTATGGTGGTAGCAATGCCTGTTTACGCTCTTTTAACAATGTCGTTGCAAAGCTTGCGTAGCCATCGTTAATCAATTGTTGAAAAACGTTATGTTCCGGATGATGGGTTTGTACCATCACTGTTCCAGGCTTATCGCCACGGCCGCTACGACCACTAACCTGCATGAATAATTGTGCCAGTCGTTCACTTGCCCTGAAATCAGTGGAGAATAAACCGCGGTCCGCATCCACTATTGCTGTCAGCGTGACATTGGGAAAATGATGTCCCTTTGCGAGCATTTGCGTGCCAATCAGTATATCGATGCCGCCATCGCGTATTTGCTCTACCAGCTCTGTCATTGCATTTTTTTTACGCGTCGTATCACGATCTATCCTGGCAACGGTTTTACCTGGAAATAATTTTTGCAGTACTTCTTCTATGCGTTCAGTACCATGACCAACAAGAATCAACTCGGATTGACACTCTGGACAGGTGGCAACATATGGCTGTTGTTTATCGCAATGATGACAGACCAGTTTATTTGCTGATTTATGATAGGTGAACGGTAGCTCACAACGCTCGCAGCAGGCGCGCCAGCCGCAATGATGACAAAACAGGTGATTCGCATAGCCGCGTCTGTTAAGAAACAGTAGAACCTGGCTACCCTGTTCCAGATGGTGCTGCATTTCATCTACCAGCACCTGTGAAAGGGGCCCGTGCATTTTTTTGCCGCGAATATCAATGAGCTTGTATACCGGCAATGATGCCTTGCCCGCACGCTGACTTAATACCAGCCTTTCATGTTTATTTTTTTCGACATTACCCAGGCTTTCCAGTGACGGTGTTGCTGATCCGAGCACAACCGGCACCTGTTCCTGTTGTGAGCGCACAATCATGATGTCCTTGGCGGAGTATCGAAAGCCATCCTGTTGCTTGTAAGACAGGTCATGTTCTTCATCGGCGATAAAGAGTCCGGGTTTTGCCAGTGGCGTCCAGACCGCTGAACGCGTCCCCAGGATAATTTGTGCCTGGTTGTTCCGGGCGGCAAGCCAGTCTCTGGCGCGCTCGGTTTCGGACAGCGCAGAATGTTGAACAGCAATCTGGCAGTTAAACCGCTGTTGAAAGCGGCGAATAAGTTGCGGAGTAAGTCCAATCTCGGGCAATAAAACCAGGCTTTGTAATCCCTGCGCAAGCGTCGCTGCAATAGCGGCCATGTATACCTCGGTTTTACCGCTCCCGGTCAAACCATCAAGCACAAATACTTTATGCGAGCCAATACTCTGAATAATACTTTCGACAGCTGTTTGTTGTTCACTGTTAAGCTCCAGACTTGACCCTGCTGTGTCTGTCTGCAAATGACTGTCGCCAGCGTCAAGCCGGATTTGTTCTACCAGATTCTTTTCGATGAGCTTGTTCAGCACAGGTCTGGACGCTGGAAAAACATTGTTTAGTTCCGCTGCCGTTACCGGCCCTGCTCGCTCACGTAGATAGATAAGTAGTGCCTGTTGTTTTGGCGCGCGCGCGAGTGACTCTATTGCTACAGACATACCTGATTGTGTCGTTTGCCAGGCATGGTCCTGCAGTTTGTCCAACGTGTTACCGTTTCTCATCCAGCTGGGGACAGCATTGCTGTATACCTCGCCAACAGGGTGATGATAATAACGACTGGCCCAGTTAATTAACTGGAGTTGTTGCTTCTCGATTAACGGTTGCTGGTCAATAAGCCGGTTGATAGGTTTCAGTTTTGAGTAGGGGAAGTCGCTGTTGTTTGCAATGTCCATGATGAGACCAACCATTTCTTTCTTTTTACCAAACGGCACTGCAACACGCATGCCTGGTGTAAGGCTGCCGATATCGGTATCACTAGCGGGTAAATAGTCGAAAAGGCGCCGCAGCGGCGTTGGTACAGCGACGCGCAGGATAGTTTTTTTGACCATCATCCAGACAGGGTTTGGCCGGATGTATCGCCGTTAAGCAGGTTCCTGAGCTGGTGTAACTTAAGCCTTTGCATTGGTTTCCCATTGACCGGGTCGAGAGGAGTCTGTTTCCTGTTTATGTATGGCAACACAATTGCAACTATTTCGAAGTTGCCCGCCAGGAATTTATAGGTTGTAAAATAAAGCGGATTATTTTTTCTGAATTGTAATCGTCTCTCACAGATTTCCGCCGGAATTTTTTTTTCTTGTAAGTAGTGACCTACTGATTCAGATGTGTCGTCAAATAGATGCAGGATAATTTCCGAATGTTCATTAGCGGTACCGGCCGCAACTGATCCCGACAGTAACGGATCAAAGTCCATAAAGAATTCCATTGCCTTCAAAGCGGTCTCTCTCATACTGGTCAGCACATCCTGCTGGTCGTGATCAAATAGCGTCTGGTATTCAACCAATGCCGCTTCAATTTCGATATTACTGGGGAGACTGTTTTTATCGCTTATCCCCATATTGCTGGCCGCTTTCTTCTTGGCATACAGGTAATCATCCATACCACTGCTGGCAATAATTCTCGCCGCTTCTTGCGCAATTTCCTGTCTTATTCTGTTCTTCATTTCTCTTTAATCAGAAAAGCTGTTCCGGAGTTGAATCGGTGCCTGGCGACTGCAGAAACACATCCGGTTGCGCAGGCTCCTCGGTTTCTTGCGGCACATTTTCAGGCCTGAATACCTCAAATACAGCATCAGGGTTTGCTGCATTGGCGAGCTTACCGGTGACTGGATCAATGCGCACATTTACCAGACCCTTGGGCCGTTCCATCATGGTTTCAGGCATGCCATCAAGTGCCTCGCGCATATAGTCGATCCACATTGGTAAGGCCGCTCGTGCGCCGGTCTCACGACTGCCCAACGGTGTGAACTTATCAAAACCTACCCAACAAATAGTAACCACGTTTGCATTAAATCCTGAGAACCATGCGTCGTGTTGGTCATTCGTGGTGCCTGTTTTGCCAGATAAATCACCGCGGCCAAGTTGCAGGGCCCGTCGGCCGGTGCCAAGGCGAATGACATCACGGGTTATCGTGTTCATGATGTAGATATTACCGGCATCAACGACGCGTGGTGCATATTCCTGTTTCGCTTCTTCCTGTTCCTCGCCGACTGTTTCGCTATCCGGCGTATCATCGGCTATTAGTTCAGGGGTTGCTGCGTCAACTTCTAGTTCAGTTGCAGTGAATAGCTCTGACTCTTCTTCATTAGACTCAATATCATCACATTCGCGACATATTGTGAGGGGTGTGAATTCTGAAACGATCTCGTCATCGTATGTTTGCACCCGTTTCATGTAATACGGGTCAATAAGATAGCCACTGTTAGCAAACACACTGTATCCCCGTGCTAGTTCCCATGGTGTTATCTCTGCACTTCCTAGCGCCAGCGAGAGATTGGGTGAAAGGCTATTCGTATCAAAACCAAACCTGGAAACGTGTTCCAGTGCAAATGGAACACCTATGCTATATAACAACCTGATCGAAACCAGGTTGCGTGACTTAATCAAAGCCTCACGTAAACGAGTTGGCCCATAACTCTTACGACTGTAGTTTTCCGGCCGCCACTCATCTTCGATGCCCGGATCGTCAAATACAATTGGTGCATCATTAATTATTGTGGCCGCTGTATTACCTGCGGCAAGCCCGGCACTATAAATAAAAGGCTTGAATCCTGAACCAGGTTGGCGCTTTGCCTGTGTGGCACGGTTAAATTTATTTCGATAAAAATCAAAACCACCTACCAATGCGAGTAGTGCACCGTCGTTTGGATCAAGTGACACAATAGCGCCCTCAACTTCCGGAATCTGTGTCAGACGCCAGCTACCTTCCTCTGTTTCCTGCAACCTGATGACATCACCACGAGATAGAATTTCTGCAGCTGTCTTCGGTTCTCCGCCGCGTCGGTTTTCACTGATGTATTTTCTTGCCCATTGCATTTGTTCCCATGCAATCTCTACATTGCCAACACCGCGAATATAGGCAATGGCAGTTTGCTCCTGTACATCAATGACAAGGCCCGGGTACAGGCTGGCAATAACAGGAAAGCTTTCGAGTAGCTCCTCAATTTCTTCTTCACTCAATGTGTCCTGTAGATTGATCTGGTGCTCAGCACCGCGATAGCCATGGCGTTGGTCATAATCAAGTAGCGCTTTCCTGATTGCGTTGTTAGCCGCTAATTGATTTCTGTCC
>JAAUYM010063203.1_pt1 | contig 15633 bp, 12 predicted proteins | sample 7278001 | NCBI WGS metagenome assembly JAAUYM01 (sample SAMN14350224, study PRJNA611818) | marine sediment metagenome | isolation source: surface marine sediment (1.8m) | place: French Polynesia: Moorea | collected 2018-08
ACCGGAGTTTAAATTGGTTGGGTAGAAATGGGTTGGGGGGAGAAAAGAAAAAAGCTGCGCTACTGCGATTGTGATTCTTTCCTTTTTTTGGTGGTGGTGCTGGGGTGCCAAACCCAACCAATTTTTGAACAATGACCGCCCTGAACTCCGGTACCGCTGTTGACTGTGAACGATGAACTCCTGAACGGAGAGAAATTTTTGACCTCCTTTAGCGCATTAACTCCTATTTTTCTTGAACGCTCACAAGCCTGTATTATAGGTACAATAGATTATAGATAGAGAACATGGAAGAATGAGCTTTCAAATTTCATAAAAAGACCAGAAGAAGAATTTGTTATGTTGAGGATGTACTGTATACTAAATAGATTCTCCTCAATGTGGACCATAATGCTGCATCGATGACCCAGTCGGCAGGTTAAAAAAAAGTCTATCTTTCGTTGTTCTTTTCCTCTACCCCCTAGACATGCACTCATTTTCTCCTTCCTCTACCTGCCGCCATCATCGCCGCTGCCACCGCCGCCGCTTCCTCTTTCTTCTGCAGCCAAAAGCATCTCCTGCGGAACAAAAAAAAAAGGCCTACTACTACGATACTACACTACGTGTGTGTGTTTGTGGCGGCGGGCTGGGCAGAGTGTGGGCCAGATAGGCAGAGATCGAGGCATGTGTGGTATGACAGAGAGAGAGAGAGGAGGAGGAAAAATGGAGGGGAGGGGGGAGAATTTACAGCTAGGCGCGCACCGGCCGACGCGACCCGAGATACAGGGTGCACGACAGAGTGTCTCGGAGGCGAGGCCGGAACATAGGAGATAACAAAAATTCGGACACACTTTAGCAAACAGGGTGGTTTAGAAATGTGCACACACACACACACGTAGTATGTAGTACACTGAGCAGGGCACCCAGCCAGGCAGGCACACAGGTAGCGGGAAGAAGAAACTCTCGGTGCCGGCGCATTCGAGGGAGGGCAGGAGGGAGGGAGGCAGGGCCGCTTGCTTGGCGGATGGGGGCTGCGTGGTGGAGGAGGAGGAAGAGGATGGTTCCTCCGCCTTGGACCATACGAGGGAAACCCTTGGATTCCGGCACTATCCCTCTCATGAGAGTTGGCACATCCGTGGTGTACAACTTAGTCATGGTTGCATGATTCACGTCGAGAGGGATTTAATTTGGAAATTCCATTCATTACGCAAAGAAAAGTTTGGATGCTCTCTTTCTCTTCATAAAAAATAAACCAAAGCATGGAGCAAGCTTAGTGCCAACTGCTTTCCACGCCAAGTGGATCTCTCGCTCGTAGCACAGGTGGATTGCACATGTCTGCCTCCTCCTCCTCCCCTTCGATGGCATGGATGGATAGAGGAGGAGAAGGAGGCTCTTTCTTCTTTCTTTCTTTCTTTCTTCCCACCTCGCTACCTTCGTGTTCGGTCTTTTCCGCCGGCTGGTGGATCCCATCCTCCCTCCCCTCCCATTCCATCCGGCCGTGAGTGCGTTCTGGGCCGACTTGGCCTGTCTGGGCCGCACGGACTGACGTGTACGGGCGGACGGAGGGTTCAGTTCCCTTTTGACAGCCAAGGTGAACTCTCTTTTTTTTTCTTTTTGCATCGGAATACCTATGCACACGGCGGAGGCGGTGGTGAATCCAGTGTCACGCGCACGATGCACCTGACCTGCCAATAAGCACGTTTCGCAGGACAGGAAGCCCTTCTGGTGGTCCGCGCGGTCCAGAATGATGGAGAGCACGGCGATTCACAGCGAGCTCGCGCCCGCCTCCTCCTCCGCCTCCTGCTCCATGTCTTCCTTCTGGGAGCCCAAGAGGATCCTCAACCAGATCACCCTCATCAACGGGGAGAAGTTCCTCCTCCAGGTACTGGCCAGATGAGGAGGGATGGCTGTAATTACTACTACTAATACTACGCATACATCCTCAAGGTGTACCGTAATGCTTGCAACGTGTTGCCTCCCCCGCCGCTGCAGGCTGTGAGCGAGCGTGTGTGCTTCTGATGTGGGGGTGCCGTTATTAGTCACGTGCACAGCTGACAACACCTGGAAGCCGGGAGGGATTTGATCTCTCTTCATTAACAACAGTCGAAATTAATGCAAGCTGAATTCGATAGAAACGTCAATTGCGTACCAATTGTAGTAGTAGCAACTTGATTTGAATGCTCTCTCTCTCTCTCTCTCCTCTCTCAGGATGACAGCGAGGGCAGCTCTGACGACCCTTCCTCTTCATCCTACGTGGACGATGACCAAGACGACCTGCACAATTCCGACTCCCTCACCCCTGCCCTCGAGAGCCTCATCAGCTTTACCACCTGCAAGGAGATGATCAACCTGCAGGTCCTGCTGCAGAAGCAGGACCACCAGCAGCAGAACTCCTCATCTTCAGCGGGATCAGGAGGAGGAGGGGGAGCGACTGGAACAAAGAAGTAAAATGGCACATGCTAAGTAGTTATTGCCTATATATTTTCAAGAATTGTGCAATTCTTTTTTGCAGGCCCAGTCCACCCAAGCTCTTTGACCACCAGGGGAGCAAGCACGGGACGCTGAACGGAGGCGGAATCTCCCTGCTCAAGACCGCACTTACGCTGCAGAAGAAAAAGCAGCAGAAGCAGCAGCAGCAGCAGCAGCAACAACAACAACAGAAGAAGTTCTCCGAGGTTCACCTGGAGTGCAACAACAATCACAACCACGACGGCCTCGTGAAGATGGACGTGGACGCGTCCGAGGCCAAGTCCAGCCCCGTCGCCTCTATCGTGGCGGGAGCGTCCAAGGAGTTGCAACAACAGCAGTCCTCTTCATCAACGCCGCCGCGGCTGCTGCCGCCGCCGCCGCCGCCGCCACCGCCGTCGGCGACGTCCATCATCCCTCCGAGTGTGACGAACGCCCTGCACGTCTACGCTCTTGCCACAAGGTACACGAGATGGATTTACATGTAAAATAACATGCACTAATCGCCTTTCTACTTTCAGAATTCCCCCAAACAAGAAGCTGAATTCCTCCTCCTCTTCCTCTTCCCCCTTAAAGAAGCCCCCTTCCCTCAATTCCTCCTCCTCGTCCGTCCTCCCCGGCCAGACGGGCTCGAAGCACCTGCATCACTGCCACATCTGCAGGAAGGGCTTCAAGGACCGCTACTCCGTCAACGTGCATGTCCGCACCCACACAGGGGAGAAGCCTTTCTTCTGTCCGCAGTGCGGGAAGGCGTTCAGGCAAAAGGCGCACCTGGCCAAGCACGCGCAGACGCACTTGGCCAAGGAGTAAAATTCAAGAAGACATACTTTACAATACCCCTCATCTAAAAAAAATAGCCTCTGGGCTGTACTTCCGCAAGGGCCTTTCTTTTTTTACAGCGATATTTTCTTATAGGCCACGTTGAATGTTAGGCATCTTCATAAGAACATTCTTCCGAATATCCTACCCTCCCTTGCCTGCCCAGCTTCAAAGAAAAAAATCGTGCATGTCGTGACTTTCAGAAAAGAGGAGTAGGGTATATACGGTTATAAGCATTTTTCACTTGTTGAAATTCTTGGGTTTTTTTTCATTCTTCAAAGCTGTATCACACACACAGGATTATCAGTTGTCACTCGCTTGATAGAGATTCGATTGACGGTCAGAAATACTCCAATTGAGGTGCTACTACATGTACCGTATGTACTACAAACACAAACAGAAAGGCGTTTTCCTTCAGGATTTTTTTTTTTTGCATTTTATCCTCGATTAGTTTGCTTTAAAGCTTTACCAACTTGTCCGTTCTTCCACTTGAAACGGTGATGTCAAGCTGACCCATTATCTCCCCTCCCCTCCCCTCTCCTACCCCGTATTAATTAGTGAGTGAATTTCTCTCCCGGTGGACTTTCGCGCGCACAACCAAACTACCGTTGTTGGTGTTGTTATCGATTGATATTGTTATCGTTTTCATTCATTTTTTTACTCGTGGTATGAAAAATACAGTTTTAATCATACAAGTTTGCCACTCCGTGCTCCCAAAACATTTTAGCCGAAGACATTATTCGTTAAATTACCTGATTTGCAAAATAAAATTCTATAATTCTACCAAATCTTTCCTATGTTCGGTTTTCGCGGTCACCACGGTCCCCAAATTTCGGTTTGAATTATCCTGTCAACCAACGACAGATCTTCGGGATTGGGGCAGTCAAGAAGATCTGAGCTGTCCCTCCATCCAGTTTCTCTGTCTCTCTCTCTCTGGTCCATCTCAGGCTCCGCAACCATCTTGCCTACAACGTAGTAGTAGTAGTATAAGATAAAGCACTGCCTCCTCCCCCCCTCTGCCCTACCCTGCTCGACCAAAAAAAGGTAGTCAGCAGCACATTTAAGCCACACAGACAGAGAAGTAGGAAGGAGCCCTTCTGCCTTCTCCTTCTTTCTCCTCCTCTCCTCACCTGCCTAGGTGGGTGGGTCTGTGGGTAGGCAGGACCGTACCGTCTGTGTGTGTGTGTGTGCATGCTGCCTGTACTACTAGACAGGCAGGGAGAGAAAATTGACGGACCTCGGGCCAAAACTGTCATTATAGGACTCTTTCACATTTTTTTGTCTACTTTACCGAAGTGACTTTCCGCCTCCCCTCGCCAAAAAAGTGTTTGTATTTTTAATATGCAGACAACAAGAGAGCGTGGTATTACTATTACTGTATTTCGTAATCATTTTGGCCCTTGTCTCTCTCCCTCCCGGAGTCCCTCCCGCCCGCCCTCACATGCATGGTGGGCCAGAGAGGCGGCAAAGCAAGCAAAGCAAATCCAGCCAGGCAGCCACACCACCACATTCTTCCTTCCTTCCTCTTTCTCTCTCTCTCCCTCCCTCCCAGTCTGGGTGCGGCTCCTCCTGCTGCCTCTTTCTCCTCCTCCTTGTGTTGTGTGTGTGTGGAAGAACCAAGAACCATTTTTCCCCTTGCTTCCTTGCTTCCTTGCTTCCTTCCTTCCTTCCCTCGTTCCTTCCCAACAGTCGTCAGCGCGCGCCAAAGCCGAACGAATAGGCAAGCAAGCAGTGCGACGTCTCATCCCCGTTGAAATCACCCACTAAGCAGAGCAGAGGATCCCTGAAAATTTCCTTTTCAACTGACATCTTCCTGATTTGGGAAAACAGGGAGAGGTAAGAAAGCAGTGCTGTGGTCGAAGCATTCCCTCCACTGTCGCAAAGATCTGAAGGGCCCTTGACACGTAAGCTCCTTCCTTCTCTCGCATGCAGCTCGAAGGTGCATTTTTGCAGTTCCTCCCCTGCCTCGCCCAGCTCTGAACGAAAATATGTCGGTTGCCCCGACAAAGGTGAGGTGGTTTCCCCGTTGCATCTTCAAAGTAGAACTCTTTTGAATAATCCGATGCCAGGATCGCCCAAGCTTGTGTCACAATTCCCTTGCCTTTGCGTACGACCTCTTGACAAAGGAAGAGAGCGAGGAGGGCTGCGCCAGAGGGATAGAGAAAAAACTTAGGTGAACAATGGTCCCTTGTGTGAGAGTGCTTGTCTCTAGTGCTGCCGTCAGTTGACGCCGAAATTGTAAGGTAACGAACTTGTACACATTTCGTTTCGTGACCTTGTTTTTTTCTTCAACTTCGTGTTTTCCACTTTAGCAATACCTGGTACTACTTCTGTAGCCTTCGTGGATATAAAAGTTGTTATTCCCGTGACTCCGCCAAATTGGCTATGCCTTTTCAAAGTCCCATACATACTGTAGTATACTACAATGTATAGTATGTGGGACACCTCTTTTTTTTATAAGGCGTCGTCCCAATCTCACTTTCGTTTTTCAACAGGAGCAAATTTCCTACCCCGCTCGTTCACACCTCTTTCTCAGTTGACCCATTTACGTGATCTCCTCTTATGCTTCGCTCTTCCCCCTCCCCTCTCTGTGTACTATGTACTAGTGCCTACTGTTGCCACGTACATTCCACACTTGCGCGCAATGTTTGGGATATTGAATTACGTGTGAAAGTGAAAAAGTAGAGCAGCTATTTGCTATCAGCGAGAGTGATTTGGAGAGGAGAGAAGAGAGAGGAAAGGGGGAGAGGAGGAATAAGGCTTTGGCACCGGAAATAAAGTCCTACCTGCCTCCTTTCTTCTACCGTATGGAAAAGGTAGAGGAAAGCAACGTCGGAAAGGTTTTGCTTCGCTCCTCCTCTCTCTCCAACCCTTCTTTCTTTCTCTGCTGCGTTGATGATGATGTTCATCGGCGCCAGGCGTTATAGCTGTTGCATGTCAATTTCTTCTTCCCTTCGACGTGGTCATACCTGGCGACACAAGGGTGATTGTTCCTCTGGAAAGAAGGTGTGATCTACCTACGTAGTGCAGCGTCTGCATCTGAAAGTGCACAAATTTCCGTTAAGGTGTTGTTCCTTCATCATCACTTGTCAAAGGTGCGTCGTTTAGTGGATTAAAAAGTCTGATGAGTCATGTCCATCTGTGCAAAGGAGTCTTTCACATACTATTAGTACTACTACTTTGTGTAAAAAGTGGTGTCGTGCAGCAAAGGTAAAAATTTGTCTATGGCATAGCGAACGGAGGGAGAGGTGAGTCTCCTGTTTTTCAAGGGCGTGGGTAAGAGTACCTAAGTTTATTTACTCTGTCCAAAGGCACTTCTGGACTCCAACCACTTTTTCAAGGCTACGAAAAAGAGAGGTATTCGAATTCTTTGACACGACGGTCGGGCCTTGCCAGGGTTTTTCTTAGATCCACAGTTTCTACTACGTATTATACGTAGACGTTTGCATGTTGCAACTGCATTTGGGGCCATTTAAGAGGGGGAAAAATGCATTTATTTCAGACTGCAGTGTAGCAATGCAAAAAAAATGAAAATGATCGGTTGCGTCACGCTAAAACGAAGCAGCAATCAGAGCGAGGAGGACGAGGAGGAGGATTGAGCCCTGGGGGTAATGGAAGTACTGTACGTAGTTCCTAGTAGCTCGTCGTCATAGTAACGGTTCACACGGGAGGAGGGAGGAGGAAGGGAAGAGAAACAAGAGATCCTCTGTCGACTTCGAAGCGATCTCGAAACGATTATTGTCACATCAAAGTCGTTGTTTACTACTGACCACTGCAACTGCTGTGACAGAAAGAGATCGGTCGTAAACAGAGCCGGGTTCCCGATATCGTGGGCTGGCTGTGCTTCATCATATTTTTTCCCTCCTCATTCTCGAGCCTGCTGATTGAAAGAAAAAAAATCCCATTAAGCCCAGAATTTATGCATTGAGTTAAGCTCTTCAATCTCCATTTTTTTCCAGACCTTTCCTCCCTTCCCTAAAAAAAAAAAGCGTCTTCGTCGGCAGCAGACGGGAAAAAGCTCACCTGAGAAACAAAGTTCCTTCCAAGGAGGAAGAGGAAGGAAGGGCAGCACATTAGCGAATCACAACATTAAAGCCTCTCTCAGAGAGAAAGAGAAGAGAGAAGAAGGAAAGGCGTGCTCCCTTCTCTCTCTCTCTCTCTCTCTCTCTCTGCTTGTGTGTGTGTGTAGGAGGAGAGCCTGCGTCGCTGCCTGGAAGGGAGAGAGAGAGAGAGAGACAGTATGTGAGGGGATCAGGTGAAGAGGTCCCTCTCAACTCTTCCTTCTCCTCCTTCTTTTGTCCGGCGAATATCTTGTGGAAACTTCTTTTTTTTTTTATTCGAAAGCAGTGTATGCGCGTGTGTGCGGACAAGACTGACTAGCGCAGCAACAATTGGGACTTCCTCCTCCTCCTCTTACTCTACTACGAATCGCCGCGACCGTCGCCAGGTGCGGCCAGAACAGGAAGTGACTACTGCGTGCGCTGCAGTTCCTTTCCTTTCCGGGAAGAGTGTGAGAAAGATTAAAGGAAATTGGGAATACCTGGTCTGGGGAAGGAACTGCACTTTTCTTCTTTGTCACCATCCACCCGTCGACCTACACTCACCGGTACAAGATGTCTTCCTACGACCCGTACCGCAACGGCTACGCCTCCCACGACGTCCTCCTGGACCACGACTACCCGCGCTGGGCCTACATCATCCTTTACCTGGTGGTGCTGATATGCGGCATTCTCCTCAACGGGTTCTTCCTGTGGACGGTGTCCAAGAACCGCGTGCTCCACCGCACCGTCCACTACTTCCTGACCTGCCTGGCCGTCAGGGACGTGTTCGTCTGCGTGGCCGTCATCCCCTTTGTCATCCACAACCAGGCCATCAACGTGTACGACTGGACGGCCGGAGACGGCCTGTGCAAGATGTTCTCCTTCCTGGACTGGACGGCGGCCGGCGTGCACGCCTTTACGCTCCTCTTCCTCCTCCTCTTCCTCTACTACTGGTATCGGAAGAACGAGGCCTACATGACCGAGGACGGGCAGACCGTGGTCAGGAAGAACCGCATGCACAAGTGGGCCATCCCCCTGGCCTGGGTGTTGGGCGTCGGGCTGGCAATCCCGGCCGCGTCGGTCGCAAACGTCTACAACGATCCCGCGGCCAGGAAGCACATCTGGTTAGGCGCGACAATCAATTTCCCGTACCTAGTATCGGACTTTTTAATATCCAAAATTCTCGCTTCTTTTTTTCTTCCTCCCTCAGCTCCGCATGGAACCCCAATTCCGGGTCTGGCGGCACCGGCTACTGGTTCGTGCTCGGTCGCGTGATCGCCGGTTTTGCCGTCCCGGCCGCCGTCATGTTCTTCCCCGTCATCGCCCTGGGGATGCAGATCTCAGGGGCCAGGACGCCCAGGCTAGACCCGCCCCACGAGTCAGTTGTTGGAGAAAAAGCAATCAACAATTTTTTTCGACCGGTTTCCCATATTTAAAAGTCTTCTTGTGTAGTCGCCTGGCCAGTACCGCGCTGGGCCTGTTCGTCATCTTCCTACTCACCAGGGGGCCGTCCGAAGTCTACACAGTCATCACCCTCTTCAGTCAGGTGAGAAAACCAAACTTAAGCTCTGCACCTCTTCATTCCTTATTAACTCAACTGAAATGTTTCCAGAGCGTGTACTATTCGGGTCTTAACCGCTACAAGCCTTGGGCGCCAATGGCCTTCAGCACGGAGATGATTATCAGCGCCATCGTCTACACGGCCTGCGTACTCGACCCGCTCCTCTACTTCGTGCTCAACCCGGACTACAGAGCGGCATTCAAGTACGCGTGGACGGAACTCTACTGCAACAAGGACCCGGTGGAGGTGAGCAGGAGGGGGGGAAACTTAGACCCACTTTAATTTGACAAACGGCTCCCTCCTTTCATAACGTTAATAGACAAGGCAGACAAAAATGACTCGTCATCTTTTTTTCCCCTTTTTTTTTTACATGTAGCGTGAGCGCCAGCGCGAAGAGCGCCGCCTGCGCAAGCAGCAGGAAATGGCGCAGCGCCAAGCGCGCCGCCCCTTTGGCATGCGCAACCGGGCGCCACCCAACGCCAGGCAGCAGCAGGAAGCGCTCCTTGCCCAGAGGCAGCCCATCATCAAGGGGGCGCAGGCGCCGGGGGGACAGCAGTTCCACTATCCGCAGCCGCCGCACCAGCAGCCGCTGCTGCAGCAGGGCGTCATGCTCAACAACCCGCAGCTGCAGCAGCTGCAGCCCGACCAGCACTTCCTGGACACCTCCTTCGAGCGCCTGTCGCCGCAGCTGCCGCCTGTGTTTGAGTACGACGGGCTCAAGTACATCGACACCGCGCGGGTGGAGCCCAGGATCGGGTACAGCCCGGAGAAGACCCCGCCCAAGACGCCGGAGACGCCGCACTACAGGCTGAAGCCGTTCGTGGTGCCCGGAGTGACGGGGCCGATCCCGCCGGCGCTTGCGGCGGAGATGCAGGCGCAGGCCATCGCGAACTCACCAATTCCGCCCGGAGCCGCGATGGAGATGACGGAAATCAGCCCGGGACAGGTACTCATCCTGAATAAAACACCTAAGTTAGTTACGTACATAGTTTCCCAAATTTTGCTTTGTTTCCCTATTAAACCGTCTTTTACAGCAGGCCGAGCAGAGGCGCCCCGACAGCTTCCAGCTGGAGAACCTGGAAGGTAGTCCCGGCGCCAACCTCCGCTCCAGGCGACTGAGGGAAGACCTGGACGAGTCGGTGGACCTGGATGACGCCCTGGACGAGGTGATCCCGCCCAGGGAGCCCCTGGCCACCTTGCAGGAGAGTCCTGGGGAGGCCAGGAGGCACAGGCAAGCCACGCAGGAATCGCAACAGGTGAGCACGCATCTTATTCAGCTTATTTCGTGCGAAATTAAAAAAAATGTTTGTCTGTCCAACAATCAAAGCTCTAACTAATGAGGAGAAAGGTTAGTCAAGGTAGTTACTTTTTTTCACCGAAAGAGTGCTTACAAGTGAGCTTCTATCCCTTTTTTGTTGTCGGATTTTTTTGGTTTCGAATGCTGCATCCGTTTACTATGTTGTAATTTATCGTTTTTCTCGCGCAGTATCAGCAATCACCTTTCATAACATCATCTTCGCATTTCCTCTGTACGTATTTCTCAGAGCTCCGGCTACCAGAGCACGAACGGGACGGGTGTAAACACGAGCCGGCCGACCAGCCCCGGGTCTCCAACCCAGGGCGCGCCGCCCCCGAGGCCGTCCAGTCGGGGCGGCGAAGGGGTGGAGATCGTAATCACCGGGCGCACCCGCTCCAGGACCGACCTCTGCCCGGACGTGCCCAGGTCCAAGTTCGAACACAGCGTCTAACAAGCGTCTCACTCTTTACAAAAAGTCGACTGGTTGCACATTAAGTACAAGGCAGACGAAGAGAAACTGCCGGGGTACCTGAAGTTGAAGAAAAGTACTTACAAACGAGGCTTCCATGCAGAGGGGAAGGGTCTTTCTTCAGTGTCGATCTTTGTCTCAACGTGTTTTGATCTCAAAGGCTTCAAGAACACGACCGACCTTAGGCCAAGTGACTGGCATCTGTCTGTTTGCCCTCTTTTGTTTCCCCATCCTATTCTCATTAACCAACTTCGTCTTCTGCGTCTTCTTGATGAGAGAAATATACTACAACTTGTACTTGTACTACTACAGTACGTACTACGTAGTTACGTACCGTACACGCTGTCTATCCGACGAAGAACCGAATGACAACCGGAAGTCCCGCCGGAAACGACGAGAGGTTTTGTGTCCGCCAGTCGCAAGCCCAGTTGCGATAATTAATCGGGAAACGTGTAAGATTAATATCTAATGTCACCCATAATTCATCTTCAAAACGTATTGTTGAAACTAGTTATGTTATTGTCCGTCCGTTCACCCAACCTTCCCTCCTCCTTCTTTCGAGCAACTATGCCCTAGTACCTTACAACCTGCAGAGTCATACCAGTGTACCTGTGCAGGAAAGAGGAGAAAAGAGTGAGAAATGCTTTTTCCACCGGTGGTTATGAAAAGGACTACAAGAAAAGCTGCGTGAAACGTCACTACGCGAAAATCTAAAGTCTCACATCGACATCACCACGCCATTAATTGAGGGCAAAATCAACATGAGAAGCTGACGACACACCAGCATGGCCCTCAAGAAGAGGGGGAAAAGATGATGCGTATCCCTGCTGCCACCTTCGTCGCAGTCGTCATCATTGCTACTTCCTCTTCGTTTGTGGATGGGGAACAAGAGGAAGGAGGAGAAGGATTTTGTCAGCAAGATCGATGCGACGCCTCCATCGATGACGTCAAAAGCGGTCAGGACAATCACGATGCCGACCAAGCGGAGAGGGAAAAGGAAGGAGCGTCCGAGTGCGTCCACTTGGACATCCCGTCCATGCTGTCTGCTGGCGACTGGCCGTCGATCATCGTCATCGAGGCCAAGGGTCGCCTGGGCAACCACCTCATCGCCTTCACCCTGGTGGGGGCGCTCGCCAAGCAGCTCGGGTTCAGGCCTTTCATCCTGGACGACACATACGGGTCAGTCAGTCGCCATCGCAGGATCAGATATTTTTTTGGTCAGCCTTTGCAGCGCCTCTCACTTGTCTCGTGCTCCCTGTCCCCAGGTTCCTGTCTCCCTTCTTCTCCAACATGTCCGCCTCCGTGCCAGTCCTGCAATGGAGCTTCTGCAACTGGGAACAGATCCCCTTCGAGTCGTTCGAGGGAGACATCGACGAACTGATCAGAATCAGCAAGACTGAACCGGAGGGCGGCGGCAGCATCGCCAGGGGAAAGTTTCTCAACCTGTGGCCGAACGGATATTTGGTATTTTTGTCATTACGGAGCTGTACCATTTTACTTGAAGTTTTGAAACGGGACTGGTACTTTTTTCCCATCAGCCCCACTCCACTGAGTGCTGTCCGGCGGAGGAGCTACAGAAGTTCGTGGTGGCCAACTGGTACCAGGAGGCGAAGACGGCTCTCACATTAAAAGACAGGTGATGGTGCTGGAGGTAAAAAATGACTGAGACTAAACTCTACAATACAGGGTGTTTCAACTGCGTGCAGGTTTCGCCAGCACGCGGAAGACTTGAAGTCGAGGGCCGCCGCGAGGGTGGGCGTCCCGCTGGGCGAGATCACCTTCGTGGGCATCCACAATCGGAGGACGGACTATGTGGACTACATGAGACGGCGCTACGGGGAAACCAAGAACCCGTACAACAAGAGGTTCTTCCGCGAGGCCATGGACTACTTCAGGGAGGAGCACGAGCACCCGGTGTTCTTCTACGTCTCCGACGACATGGAGTGGGGCAGGAAGAACGTCCGCGACAGGCACGGAGACCTCTTCTTCGTGGGCAAGGGCGACACCGACTCTAACGACGCGATCGGGTATGACTTGGCCGTGCTCGCTTCCTGCAACCACAGCGTAGTCAGCTGGGGATCCTTCTCCATGTGGTCGGCCTTCCTGGCCGGAGGGGAGTACTACTCGCAGTACGGGGTCATCGTGCCAAAGCACATCCAGGAGCCAGAGAGGAAAAGGAAGAGGAGGGGAGGAATTCTGTGACGCGCGTTGACAAACAGTGATACATGTACCGGTAGTACGTAGATCAGAGTATTAAACCGAGTTTTTAAGCCGTGCTCGAATCTCTGTCCATCTCCTCATTTCGATCCCAGTTGCTCTTCATCCTTATTCCGTGTACGACAGTCCCGGCGTGGACGCCTTGGAGGCCCTTCTCCTTCTATCCCCATCTCCGACGCCGGCGCTGGCGCTGCTCCTCCTGGACAGGCTGGTCAGGTCGGCGCCAGATCGTGCCCCGTACCGAGGGGTCAGCGAAGACTGTCGGCGCCGGACGGGTTCGGCGGGCGGCGCCACGCCGCCCTGGTTGATGAACGCCAGCACGTTCATGGAGGCCCTCACCTTGTCCCTCCTCCTCCTCGCCTTCCACCGCTCGATGGCGGGGACGCGGAAGAAGCTCTGCAGAAATTTTTAGAAAACATTTCTTTAAAAGCACTGATGACGATAGCTCTCCTCCATACCTGTCCTTTCCCGAAGTCCTCCGCCTCTTCGATGGTGTCCGGCAGCCTCTCGTCCGTCGTCTCCGGCAGGTTGAACGAGATGGCCGCGCCCAACAGGCTCAAGCCGCCAATGATGAGGAAGGGAGCGCGGGGACTGAAGTGGCCCTGAGAACATGGCCGAAGAGAGAATCGCAGGCCAATTCAGATAATCGGGAGATGGATCATTTTCCAACCATCCGAGATTTTCAAATTAATCAAATGGCTTTATATGGAGCAACATAATGTACAGTATATAAATTCCGTTCCCTAGAAAATTTTCCAAGTAACCGAGATTCCCGATTAACCGAATTCGGCTGTATTAAGAAGCCGAGGTGGCCGATTCTTTACCAGATAAATGATGTAGGGAGATAGGAAAGTGCAGAGGTGTCCGCATACTCTTGCGAGGGCCGTTCCCTGATATGTATGAGATACGTTAGATGGAAACGATTGGAAAAAGAGAAGGGCGCCTAGATTTAAAATTGCGTATTTTTTCCATTTCTGTTACCTGACCGCGCAGCGCAGTGGGGAGAACTTCATAGGCAACCTGCACACGTATTATTTGACTCTTGTGCCATCGATATATCCACGCGGCGCAAAAGTTGTATTGTACTGTATCCTGCCTGAATAATGGTGTTGAAGGCGTAGGTGGTGGCGAATCGGCCGAACATGGTGAGGGCGGTGGACACAGCGGGAGCATCTGGTAGAATACTTCTTAGGTCAAATACCTGGCCGGCACTTCAAGTCCACTCTCGTCTTACGTAGGAAGAAAGCCGCCAACAGCATGACCACTCCCCCGAGGCCAAAAGACGTCAGCGCCGACCAACGACGACCGATGATCTCCACTCCCCAGATGGCCTTCCATTTTTTTTGGAAGGGGGGGAAGAGCATGTAAAAAGTGCTCTTAATCTGTAATTATTGATATTTCTCACCAGCAGGTCAGCAGGCATCTCTAGAGCGCAAGAGATGGTGAAGGTCACGTAGATGGAATACTCCAGATTGGACAGGATGCGGATATGACAGTCGAACAGGGTGGTCGCCAGCGCCCTTAAGAAACGCAAACAAAATCATTTCCATTCGGAATCTGGGCTACTAGAAGCTGACCAGCTCAGGATCATAAGGATGGTGTGCTTCCTGCATCGTGGGGTCTTGAACAGCTGGGTGATCTGCGTGGTCGGCTTAGACGCTTCCTCCTCGGCCTTTCTCTGGACCAACCTCTGCACACACACACAAAAAAATGAGGATTATCTTTAAGCGTCCTCCATAAGATGCCGGACAGGATGAGTGGTCTTTCACCTTAAAGCTCTCCAGGATCTCCTCTTGGACGACCTTCCCGTTGGTGCTGGCGATCCTCTTGACGATGGGAATGCACCTGTCGGAGAGTCCCTTGCACACCAGCCACTCGATGGACTCGTGGAGGTACCAGGGCGTGCCGAGCACGATGACCACCTGCGCGTACACCACGTACTGCAGCAGCTTCCAGTCCTGCAGCCACTTGAGCAACCACGGCTCGTAGACGCCCGCCAGGGTGAACCCCACGGCCAGGGAGAGGTTGCCGATAATGGCGCGACGGTTCAGCGGGACGTACTCGATGGCTGAAAGCGGAACCCAATGCCAATTCAATGAAAATGTGTTCACCTGTTGCTGCTGTTGTTATTGCTCCTGTCGTCGTTGATGATGTCAACGACAGCTTACCCAAAAGATAGAATCCTTGCAAGCAAGTGTCAAAGGCAAACCCACCGAGAAACCTGGAAGTGAAGAAGAAATCTTGGTAGATGGTAATATTCGAGACCTCGCATCCCACCACACCTGATAAACGTAAAGGAGATGAACTCCGTGCAGAGCGGCGTGACCAGCCCGGTGACCATGAGGACCAGGTTGGACGCGTAGAGCGCCGGCATGCGCCCGTAGTTGTCGCCCACCCAGCCGAAGAGAAGTGTGCCCAGCACGGCACCCAGGTAGAAGACGGACTGGGAGAAGGGGCCCTTCCAGTCGGCACCGCAGACCCAGTCGCGCTGCAAGAGGAAGAGAAGGGGAGGGTATTTAAAAGTTTATACCGTAATCTTCACCTCCAAAACCTTTTGGAGGTGGACGTTTCTTATCTTGTAATTAGATTTCATATTTTTTTAGACTAAAATGCTATATGTTGAAAGAAGGTTGATAGCAGTTCACTCGTACGTTATATTGGCATAAAAGCAAGCTTAACCACCCCACCAATATCGCTAGCGTGAATTTAGTGATAAGTTACAATAAGGTTTTTTTCCCACTATTCTAACACCTGCGCTGGCGTTCTAACGCTGTATAAGTGATATAAA
>JAAUYM010061056.1_pt1 | contig 15622 bp, 18 predicted proteins | sample 7278001 | NCBI WGS metagenome assembly JAAUYM01 (sample SAMN14350224, study PRJNA611818) | marine sediment metagenome | isolation source: surface marine sediment (1.8m) | place: French Polynesia: Moorea | collected 2018-08
AGGAGGAGGAGGAGGAGGAGGAGGAGGAGGAGGAGGAGAAGGAGGAGGAGTAGAGGGAGGAGGAGGATGAGGGCTGAAAATTGGGTGTGGAAGAGAGGGGCGGAAACTGGTTTTTACGTAATTCCTCTTTTATTTTTGCAAAATTTGAGAAGTAAAGCCTAAAAAAAACCAGTTTGCTTAACGCATACAGTAGTTTCACATTGTCACACATTTAGCAAAAAACAGATTTGCAAAAAAAAAATCTATGCTCGTCCGACCTTAGCTGATGAATGAAATGCTATCCACAAAGTAGTACTAGGTGCTATTACGCACCACCCCTACAGTAAGTTCCACATTTTCTGGAGATGTGCACCGTAACCTCTCTGTGGAATGTCGAGGAGGCAGGAAGCTACTTTTTGGTTCGAGACGGTCCACCTCAATCCAGACATGTCTTGCAATCCACGCCTTAACAGCAACTTCAGCAATATGATGTCAGAAAGAATTAATGAAAAAAAATTAGAAATACTGGAAAAAAAACCAGACGTGGTTTAAAAATTTCAAGACGAACTGGAGGCAACTTGTTGTGAATTCTCATCGGGTTTTATTTTTGCGTTTCCACAAATTAGCTACCGACCACCAAAGAAGGCTCTTTTATTTTCCCTCAATCTCAGCCAGTTTCTGCTTGAAGACATGCCCCATGGCAACCACTCCTTCCATGCAGGTCTTGTCAAAGTTGGGCACGGCGTCCTTCACCCTCTCGAGCCACGCAGGCAGTTCTGGGTAGGCCGAGAATGGCACCAGGCCTATCTCCCTGACGGAGAAGACGAGGGAGGTCGCAGAGATGTCTGCAAGTGTCAGATGGGAGGTGCCGGCCACAAATCCAGTTGGTCTAATGGCAAGAAGAAGAAGAAAAAACATTATTTTTTGCCCCCAACTGAAAGACTTTTTTTTTCAAGCATGCTTACTTGACGAAGTCATTCAGCCACCCAAGACACTCCTTCAAGCCCTCCAACTGACTCTCGGAGGGCAACGTACTTCTGGCGAATATTCCGCCCTGATGGACAGAACAAAGTCGGTTTTTTTTAGGGTTTTTTTGTTGTCCTGCACCCCCTCCCCCCCTTCCTCTCTCTCTCCCTTACAATAATATCTCTCGTCTTGTTGAAGAACCCGGCGTCGAAGTAGAGCCTGCAGTCGACCTTGGCGCGGACCTTGGGGTCCGCCGGGTACAGCTGCCCGCCCCCGTGCGTCGTGGCCAGGTACGTGAGGATGGCCCTGCTCTCGTTGAGCACGAGGTCGCCGTCCTTGTAGACAGGGACGGTGTGCTGCGGGTTGAGCTTGAGGAACTCCGGCGCGCGGGTCTCCCCGGCGAACATGTTGACGATCTTGCACTCGTAGGGGACCTTCAGGATCTCCAGGGTCATGTAGACCGCCCTGAAAGGAGACCATTACCATCTGTTCGACTTTTTTCCCCCTCTCTCTCCCTTTTTTTCAATCAGACGGTTACCTGGTAGGCGGGGAGAGGTTGATTCCGTAAACTTCCACGGGCATCTTGACTGCACAGTTCCACACACTTGGGGATGCAGACTTTGTGTGAGTAGTAGTACGTGTAGTACACAACTCCTCCTTCCGATCCCTCTCGCGTACAGAAGGACCTTCCCCTCACTCAAGAAATGAGGGAGTGCCAGAGAGGGGCGGGGGGCAGGGGGGAGGAGGAAGGGGGCGTGTACACTAGCGCTTGCAACAGCAACAGGTATCTATCTGTACGCACATAGATATTGAGTCTGATGTACACAATGTACAATTTGTACCTGTATAGAGCCAAAATTGCTAGCAGTCTAACAGCATAGAACAGCATAGATTTTTACTCTAGGTATCTAATTTATGCCATGTTCATAGCTTTACCACGTATAGTAGTAGTACTAGTTTCTTTCTTATCTCGGAGATGAATCCAAGCTGCTGAGAAGTGCATGATAACCTCAGGGGGAAATAAATACGGGTAAAATTTAGGTTATACCATGTACGTAGTTCGTGGTTTCTTTCTTATCTCGGAGATGTGCATGATAACCTCAGGGGACATAAATACGGGGGAGATTTGAGGGTGCGGGGATGTAAGATATGGAATTATTGCTGGCTGTTGTCCAATGGTCAAATTTATTCGAGCACGTCCAATAAATAGCAACAATCTTCAGGCCAGTTGATTATGTCAAATTTTGCCTTTTGCTTACTGTTCTTTTTGTTTATTTACCCAAACAGATGGTCAGTGATTAGATGCCACACACACGTGATTTAAAAAAACACGTTCGTTCGACAGGTGGCGTCACTTTTTTTAACCATTTTTTTGCCCAAAAGTTAACAATGACTATTTCGGTTATTATTTTTCTACCAACACTTCTCAAAAGTGTTGACTGTAAGACAGACTATCTAAGACAATAAGACGGGTATCAAAATGTCCGTCTTATAATCTCCATCCAGCATCACAATGATGCTAATTGACTAACCAGAGAGAAAGAGAGGTTGCCAGTTGGATGGCGGGAATGGTTGCGCAACAAGGACGTCCACAGACCAAAACCAGCCGAAACGTTCAATCAAAACAAAAGCAAAGCTATGGGAAGAGAAGAGAAGGGAGAAGGCAACGTCGACAGCATCGCCATGGGGAGGAGGAGGAACAAGAACAAGAAGTTGGCCGTGAGGAAGGCGCCCTACAACGACCGCTGCCACAGCCACCCCCTCTACGGCAAGCTCAACAGGGTCATGGACAAGTTGGGCGAGGACGACGGCGACGATGAGGAGGGGGAGGATGAGTTGGTGAGGGAGTTGTCCGCGCTGCTCGAGGAGGCCCCCCTTCCGCACAGGACGGCGGCCTCGCACGCGGGGACCTCCATGGAGGAGGTCAGGAACGCGCTGGAGACCGTCAGGGGTGAGCTTCCCCCCCCCCTTTGCCCTTTCTTATAGATCTCAAGTGGTCATCGTCCTCCCCACAAAGCAGGCAGGTCCGTCCTCAACGAGAAGTATCACATCTACACCCCGATCCAGTTGGCCATCGCCTGCAACAACGTCGCCGTGCTGGAGGTCCTGGTAGAGATGGGGGCAGACCCAAACTGGCCCAAGGGAGAAGGTGATAATTGCTTACGGTTGATTAATTAATTAATGCTAAGTATTCCATGTTATTTCTTTTTTTCCCCCAGCACACCCGCTTAGGAAGGCGGTTTGGTACGCGAGGCCAGACTGTATCTCTGCCTTGGCCAAGGCCGGAGCGAACTTGACCGACACCATCGACGACGACGACTTCAGGTCGGTCCTCCACCTGGCCTGCGACATGATCGCCTGCAAGAAGGGCCACCCCTCTGCGGTGCGGACCTTCGAGGCCCTGATGAGCGCGAGGCCGGGCAGGGGGATCCTCAATCACAAGGACTACGACGAGGAGACGGCCCTGCACGCCGTCCTCAGGAGGCTGACGCCCGCGTGCGGATGCTGCGACGCCAAGGAGGGGGTCCCCACGGAGCACCGCCTGGCCGCGGAGGGGGCGGTCCGGGCGATGCTGGATGCCGGCGCCGAGCTGGACAGGGACGGGGCGATGAACCAGGTCGCCGGGACGAAGGACGGAGGGGACCTGGTGGACTTGCTCGTCCGTCACGGAGCTCGGATAGACTCGAGGTACGTAAATTTAGTTTAATTTACAATGAATGTATTTTGTGTAATTTTATGTACAGTATATCGAGGATGAAGCTGCAAACTAACGCCTTTCTCTTGCAGGAGAGACGGCAAGACGCCTCTCCACGACGCTGCGACTTCAGACGCCTTTGTCGGCACCCTGAGGGCTCTGCTGAGGCACGGGGCGGACCCGAACGCGCTGTCGTCCAACTACTTCCATGCCCCCCTGCACTTCTCGGTCTACAGCAAGCTCTTCTCGGAGCCTGCGATCGAGTGCATGGAGGCCCTCGTGGAGGCCGGTGCCGACGTCGACGCCAGGAGCAAGGGGAGTGAGGTCACGACGCCCCTGCAGAGGGCCCTGTCCTGGATAAGGGACAGCTCGATGGCGCTGAAGGCGGTGTCCACCCTCCTGAGGCTGGGAGCCAGGGCCGACGACTCGGACGACATCCCGAAGGAGCGGACGCCCCTGGCGCTGGCCCTGGGGAGGGTGTCGGAAGGCGGGTGGGAGGACGTGGTGTCGCTCCTGCTGAGCCACGGCGCCGACGTGAACAACAGCTGTCCGTACCCTGGCCCCCTCCACATGGTGGGCGTCACCAACAACCTGGCGGTGGAGGGCCTCCTGCTGAAGGCCGGGGCGAAGGTTGACTCTCGAGACTTGAAGGGGGACACCCTCCTCCACGTAGCGGCCTCCTTGTCCTTCCTCAAGCTGATGCGGCTGCTGGTGGATTACGGTGCCGACATGGACGCAAAGAACGGCGGCGGCTTCACTCCGCTAGACCTGGCGCTTCCGCAGTCCGGGGCCGCCGCCGGCCTGAGGGAGGACCTGCGCCTCTACCTCCGCGGGAAGGCGCCCATGTCCCCCGCGCTGGAGTCTGCCCTGGTGAGGAAGGAGATGCTGAACAAGCGGCACCCGAGTATGGGCGAGACCCCGCTCCAGGTCGCCTGCAAGGTCGGCGACGAGGAGACGGCGCGGATGCTCCTCAGGCACGGGTCCGACGTCAACGCCAGGTCCGTCAGGGGAGCGCGACCCATCGACCACGTCCTCAGGCTCTCCCGGAGCAAGGAGTGCGTCCAACTGTTGGTCGGCGACGACCGCTTCCAGCTGGGCGACGTCGACGTCGCAGAGGTTGAGGGGCTGCTGGGAGCCCCTCTCCGCTTGCCCCACCAGAAGTACTACTCCTACTCGTACGCGGCGGGGCCCGGAGGCGAAGACGATGTCGCGGAATTCGACTCCAGCCTGGCGGACGTCGCTCTGGATAGTGATGAGGTTTACCCGGTCGACGGGGTCGACGTGGACATCATCCCCGACCCCGCCGCAGTGCACGAGGCCGTGGAGAGAAACAACATCGAGGAGCTCCTGGAGCTCCTGGAGGTGCTCACGGGAGGAGGCGCCGAGGTCCACGTGAGAGATGGTCGGGGCCAGTTTCCCCTGAACGTGGCCGCAGGCAAGGTGAACTCCCTAGAGGTGATGGACGAGCTCTTGTCCAGGGGGGCGGAGGTGAACTGCAGGGGCGTCGCGGGCAGGACGCCCCTCTTCGCGGCGGCCGCCGCCGGGAGGCTGGAAAACGTGGAGTACCTCGTCGGAAAGGGGGCCGACGCCAAGCTGGGCGAGGACTCCTCCGGCTTGACCCCGCTCCACCTGGCGGCCCAGGAAGACGGCAAGTTAATGCTGGAGGTCTTGATCGGCCCCGCCGCGGGAGAAGCGGACCCCGACGTCTGCAGCAGGCACGGAGCGACGCCCCTGCACTTCGCGGCCATGGCCGACGCCGCGGAGGCCGCCAAGGTGCTCCTGAACAGGAAGAAGGCGTCTGCCAAGGTCAAATGCAAGCGTGGAAATACTCCCCTCCACGTGGCCGCCGGGGCCAGGAGCCACAGGGTGGCCAGGCTGCTGCTGGAGAGGGGCGCCCCCGTCAAGGTGAAGAACTCTGCGGAGGAGACGCCGGTCTTCCTGGCCGCCTCCAACGGGGACTGCGAGATGCTCGAACTGCTCCTGTCCAAGAACTCCAAGGCGGTGAGAGACGTCCAGGACCGGCACGGGAAGACGCCGCTCTACTCGGCGGTGGAAAACCGCCACTTTGACGCGGCCATGCTGCTGCTGGACAACAGAGCCGACCCGAACCTCAGGGAGAGGCACTCCGGGGAGACCGCCATGCACCTCAGCGCGGCCCTCGGCGACCGCGACCTGGTCAAGCGGATGATGGAGGCCGGGGGCGACGTGAACGCCCGTGACCGCGGCGGCTGCTCCCCCGTCCACCGGGTGGCGCTGACGGACGACATGGAGATGTTCTACGCGTTCACCCACAGCCGCTCGGACGTCTTGACCAGGCCCGAGGAATGGAGCAACTTCTTCATGATGCTAGGCGAGCACCGCAGCGCCAACTTGTACTCGGTGTTCGCCCGGGCCTTGGAGCAAAGCGACCGATCCATGCCACTGGAGCCGCGCCATTTCCAACACCAATAGTGGTGGGGAGGGGGTCGAAATCTGGGTTGCTGCAGAGGGCCTCCCCCACCACTTAGAGGTGCCACTGGGCGCACATCCAACCTGGCGAACTCATTCATTGCCTCCTCATTTGCCGAATATATTATCACGTCTAAGTCATCAGTCACACGACAATCTCTTTCAGATCTGATTTTTTTTAACGCGTCCGCCACTATTGAGGTATACAGTTGTTAGTTTTTCTCCGTACTATGTGAAGCTTGTCGTCTGTTAAACTACTCGCATTTTGCGTTATTCCGTGTTGTCCCACTACGTACTTAAAGAATCTCTTGAAGAAAAATGCGCATTTTTTCTTGTAAACTTGCCGCGAGCGTCATTGCGATTTAATACCTTTTATACGATTCATGACCTAGGTAAGTAGTGTATAAATGGGGGTTTGAGGACAAATCAACGTTATTGTGATTGATATTGTTATTAATGAACCATGATATGGTTTAAATAAAAATTTGAAATTTACCACAATAAGGTTGACTTGTCCTCAAACTCCCATTTATATACTACTTAGGTATAGCAGTACTACCAATACACATGAGTTGAGCACCTCTGCCATAGTGAAAGAAGAAGGTATGGGTAGTCTGGCCAATTCGCTGTCAGGCATTCATCCAAGCATCAACCTAGTTTGACTCTGAACTCATCTTTTGCTTTTTCATCATTTTTTTTTGCAGGTGTTGGCCATCCCCCACCCGTTCGCGGAAACGGCCAACAACAACAGGACGTCCACCCACCAGTCCCGCGAGAAGAAGGTGAAGGAGTTCGAGAAGGGCTGGTTTGTGAACGAGGCCGACGAGCTGGTCAACATGGACTACATGAAGCTGGCCGAGAAGATGAGCGACGTCTGCACCAGCACGGGAGGCTGCGACATCCCCTCGGCCCACAGGATGACCGTCAAGGTGGGCTACGACCTCTCCCTGGCCGAGAAGGTCTCCTCCTCCCGCAACATCGCCGACCCCACCTCGGAGGAGGCGCGCGAGGCCGTGGAGGAGTGGATGGAGGAGGCCATGACGCACTGCCAGGCGCTCATGTGGCACTGCTCTCTCCCCACGCAGATCACCCTCGACGTGAGTAGAGAAATCACGCTTTACCTACTCACGGAAGGCTCGGACAGAATCTTCCGCGCGACGTAGTAGACGCATTGCCATTTCCCATACAAACCTTTTTATTAATCCCACACATTTTGATTTCCCTTAATTTAAAAAAATCAGATTCGCGGTCGCCCGACCCCTTACTTAGACCGCACTTGGACAGCCGAGTCCAGCATCTCCTCCGTGCGGCAACTGATCGGTGATGACGACGAGACGAACCTGTACGCATTCTTCTGCGCCGATCCCAACTACCAGGTGAAAAGTTGCTGCCAAAAAATAGATAAATAATCTTGTCATTCTGAGTGTGTCCACAATTCGCATAAATGCAGGGAACTGTGGGCATCGCCTACGTGGGAGGCATTTGCGACACCAACGGTTACCAGGTGAAATAAAAAAAAAAAATTATTGCGGAAAAGCGGTGCGTGCAGTAGGCTCTCTCTCGTCCAGGTGTCCCTGAACGAGTGGCGGAACACGGCGGCGGCGTCCGGGAAGGTGGCCGCCCACGAGATGGGCCACAACATGGGCCTGAGCCACGACTTCGCCAGCAAGAACGCCGGTCGCGGCTGCAACGGCATCATGGACTACGGCAACTCTGACGACGTCTGGTCCCAGTGCTCCAGGGAGGACTTCGTGGCCAACTACGAGCTGGTCACCATGGCCCGCGGCGGCGGACACTGCATGGAAGGTGGGGGAAGAGTATAGCCATAGTGCAGTCTTTGGAGGCACCACTTTACTAATTAGCCAATGCCATGCTCAGTAATTGAGTTTGACGAAACGGTGACCTGCGGTTCCTCGGGCGGCGGCACCGGTAACGGCAGCGGCGGCCTCTCCAGCGACGACTCGTCCGAAGATGAGGAGGAGGAGGATGAAGGCGGCAACAGCGGAGAAGACGAGAGCAAGGAAGACGACGACAGCGACGGCGACGGCGACGACAAGTCGGACGAGGAGGAGGAGGAGGAGGACGACGACGACGACGACGACAACGTGACCTCGGCCTGCCCGCGCCCGCTCTGGCGCAAGGACGGGTTCTGCGACGACGAGAACAACACGCCGGACTGCGGCTTCGACGGGGGCGACTGCTGCGACAACGAGAGCCACAACTGGGACCACTTCTGCCAGGAGTGCGAGTGCCTGGAGCCCGGGTGCGTGGCGCCCAACTGGCGGGGCGACGGCTACTGCGACGACGACAACAACGTGCCCTCCTGCGACTACGACGGTGGGGACTGCTGCTACAGCGACAAGAAGCACTGGAAGCACTTCTGCCAGGTCTGCGAGTGCGTGGATCCGACCATCTCCGGCGGCGGCGGCGGCGGCGGCGGCGGCGGCGATAGCACAAACAGTCAGGAAGATGATTAATGCATTTATAGGGCATTTTCTTGCTTTTGCATTGATTATTTTTATTTTGCTACTACGTACTACTATTTAATTATTGACACTTTAATTGCACCCAAGAGCGCTTGAATAGCACTTTAGTGCACTGGGCTACCCTAGCAGCACCTAATGGTTCAAGTACAGTACGTTATTGTAGATCACCTGTTACTTTAATTATTGCTCGTAGTATGAATATTTCCACTAGTTGACACTCACTGTAAGTCACATACTGCACTGGAACTTTTTTGCATCTGGACACGTAGCAACTTAGGAAGTAAATTGACGTCATTGCACGTTTTGTGCATCTTTAGTATGACCCTCTTTTTTTGCTCTTCTCTCTATACCACATTGCGATTTTTTTTTATGACGGCCCGTCGTGTTCGAAAGAAGTCTGATCCGAAATAGATTTTCTTATCGCGAAGAACTCCCTCTGCTCGGGGTCGTCGGAGAAGTCAGCCATGACCTCCGCTGCTGCTGCTGCTGCGGTGGCGGTGGCGGCAGAGTTCTCGGCCGCCACATTGGAGGCGGCTCTCTCCATGATGTGGTGGGCCTCCTGCGCCAGCGCCACCACGGAGACGCCGTTGCCCAGCCTGCGCCGGGCCTCGCGCTCACCGTAGCTCCAGCGCAGGTAGCGGCAGAGCAGGGAGACGTAGCCGTCGTGCACCTGGTCCACCGAGGCGGCGTCACGCAGCTCCGGGCACCCGGACGAGTCCAGGATGCAGATCAGGTACAGCAGGACGATCATGGCCGTGTCACGGATCTGTCGGTGGTATGAGCTCAAAACAATTTGCTCTGGTCCACAAGGTGTTACGTTCTGAGAGAGTGGATTGTACTAGTAGGAGTAGCATATTGTTGTTGCAACTTGGCCCTCTTCTCCCTCCTCCCTAACCTTCTCCGGCATGTCCTCCCTGCCCCAGAGTCGGATCCTGTCAAAAAGCCTGGCGTGCCTGGCCTCCTCCGCAGGGTTTGGCAACCAGGGGGAAGAGAAGACCTGAGAGCATCAATCAACTATGGGTGCCAAAAAAAAGTGGAATATTTGAATGCCCAATCAGCATATTATTGGAGTACATGTTGGGAAACTAGGTTGGCATGGTACATTGTTAAACACCCAGTAGGATTAGCTGCACTATTACAGGAAATTGAACTGCAAGCTGACCTGCTCGTAGCTGAGCGTAAGCGGCACTCCCGACACCTCCAGCACCTCCAGGTTGCCAGCCATCCTCTCAAAGGCCTCGTTCTCAGCCTGCCTGTCATAACATTTTCCGCGTGACAAAGTCTGTACTGGATGTACCCGTATTCCAAAAGTTTCATCTTGTAATGCACTTTTTCTTGAGGGTGCCAAGGATCCTGCTGAGGAAGACCCTGAAGCCCTCCGGGTGGAAGTAGTTGGCCACCATCATGGTGAAGAGAGCCGGAAAGTTCTTTTCTATGAGAAGGCGGCGGTCCAACGGGTCAATGGGGCTGAAATCCTGAAATCTGGAGAAAAAGTGGATTTGCTTTTTTTTACTACAATTTTTGTGTAAGACTAATAACTATAAGGAGGACGCAGTCAACAACAACATCTTTAACAACAACGTCATCAACAACAACAATAGTCACTACAACATCAACAACAACTGCAATAGTCAAAATAACAACATCAGCAACAACGGCATCATCATCAACAGCAATACTGTAGTTACAACAAGGCCCTTCTCCAACATCATCATCCCTGGAAATTCCACCTTTGGTAAATGTCCAGCACAGCCTCCCTCTTGAGCGCCTGGAATCCTGGGATGAAGGCCAGCCCCGGCCTCGCCCCGTACACACTCATGTCGAAGATGTCCCTGGCCGTGGCGCGGTACACCAGCAGGTTGGACGTCAGTGCGTCCAGGTAGATCTCGTTCACGTGACCTGCTTAAGCAACTGGTCACTATTGCTACAGAAAAATTTCTTGGACATTGACAGGGTGTTTCAAATTCCCGACTAGTTTGATATCAAGGTAGTACTAGAGCATCAAAACATAAAGTTAACCGGAGAAATGCCCCGGGGTTATTGGGTTCTGACTGACAAAACTCTACTGACTGATGATCCTCTGCAGCTGGAGCAGCTCCTCGGCCGTGAAGAGGATCTCTGGTGCGGCCCTGAGACCCTGGACGTACACCACCTCCTTGGAGTTGGACTGCTGCTGCTGCTGTTGCTGCTGCTGCTGTCCCTTCCTCCTCTTCCTCCTCTCCTCGCGGTCGGCGTCGCTCAGCATCCACGCGGGGTTCATGCCCACCTTCAAAAGATCATAAATATTTGAAAACCAACTATTAAGCAACCAAGAATTCAGAAAGTAGTGAAATGGTTCCACGCGCTCACTTCTTGCCAAATTATAATTATGTCTTGAGGTAAGAAGGTCCTTGCTTGAAGTAACTTGAACTTTTTTCGGAGGTGGTATACTAAATTCCATTTGGTAGGGGAGGGCGGTAGTACGTGTACCTTTAAGCATTTGATGTGTCTGCAGTAGGCACAAATCTTTCTCCTCCTGCCAATCTCAGAGGCGGACCCGTCGCCGCCACCCTCCTCCTCCTCCTCCACGGCCTCCACGGGGCACTTTCCATCTCCAGTCAGGCACCTGAATGTCTGGAACCTGGAGGAAAAATCCAAAGACGCCTACAGTTAGGGTTAATGCCCAACACAACGATTTAAGGATGAGTAGTTGCCTCCCGATGCTCTTGCAACAATCACAATGACTTGCCTGTTTCCTGCCCTGGCCCTGCGGAAGAAGGCCCTGCATCCCAAACAGGCCCTGGCGCCGTAGTACAGGTACTTGGTGCAGGGCCTGAAACAGACGGCGCAGATGAACGAAGAAGCTGGGGTGTCCTCAGCATTTGCTCCACTGGTGGTGTCCGGAGCGGCCGGAGATGGCACCAAGAGGGAGTGGTCATCCTCTTCCAGATGCTGCTGCTGCTGCTGCTGTTGTTGTTGCATCCTTGCTTTGCACTGCGTTTCCTGATCACGTACCACATTAAGATGGAGAGTTCATGCAAGATTGCACATGCAAAATGCACTGAATTTTTTTTTTTGTTAAGCTCAACATTTTCTAGTGTTAGAAGAAGTTTCCCAAGCTCAACGTGGTTCAGTCACGCGGGTTCGACAAGTCCCTGGGATCCAGTAGAGAGATAAGGGAGTCGTCAGCTTCGAGTGCCCAAATAACCCGCTGCTGTACGCGTAGCGTTTTTGTCTCATACCTCTATTTGAAAAATAAATAACTGCGGAGGAAGCTGCGACGTAATTTTGGGTCAAGGAAAGAGTCACCGACATTTTTCTGAGCACAATTACAGGATGTCGTGATATCTTCACCGCAATTTGAAAAAAAACACACACACACATTTTGCAACTTGCCATGTTGCGTTGTTTGCATTCCAGGATGTGTGTTGTCTCCAGCCCAACAAGTGCAGGGCAGCTCATTTGAGTTTGCTAAACTCAACATAATTGGCATCTTCGTAAATAGTTTTCATACTGTACCTGTACAGTCGTAGAAAAAGAGAAACGTGGCACTTGAAAAATATTGCTTAAAAAATTGCACGTACTATATACGGTAGTATCAAACTACCAAATATTCAGCACCCTTCAGCTCCCAAACATTTTTTTTACTTTTGAAACATCGACCCATATTGGCCGCTTTTTTCCCTTATTCCCCGTTATGGGAAAGTCAATACCTCTTTCCTCTACACATACCTCAGTCACAGAGCACAAAGCCCTCTCTACTCATTTCCCCTTGTCTTTTTAAAGCACTGATCTAAATTCTTTACTTTTTTCTTCACCAGTCTTCTCTTTCTTCTCCTCTTTTATTTTCTCCGTCACCTCTCGACGATGGTCCTGTGCACCTTGTACGCCTCCTTGGCCAAGATGCAGTCTGTCATTCTGAAGGGAAAAAAGGTGGGACAAAACATTATTTTTTACCTTTTCATAATAACTGAATGTAAGTATTAATTAGCACTGAAAAATTGCGTTGGATCATTTTTTTCTACACCCAACGTCCCACTGCTTTTGAAACACACACACCCCAACCCGGATACCCACCCGGACGCGAGCCTGGACCCGGCGCGCCCGGCGGACCCGTCATGTAGGAAGATGAGGTAGCGGTATAGCATCTGCACAAACTGCTCCTGCAGCCTCTCGACGGCGGAGCGGTTCCTCAATGATGCCGGTGGCAGCCCCACCGTGGACAGCATGCGCACGGCCACATTGATGGTGGCACAGACCACGTCGCAGGGCTGCCCAGGGGCCTCGCGAGGCCATGCCTGCAGCTTGCGCAGGATCTCCCTCAGCCGCCTCTTGGGCCCGGAGTCGGCCGCTGGGTGGGTTGGGCTTGGGCAGTCATAGACCTTGTCATAGTCGAGCTGCAGCTGCCGCCCAGAACGCTCAAAGTCCTGGAAGGCCTCCAGCACGGCCTTGAAGTTGTGGAACTTAAGCACGTCCTTTCTCTCCTCCATCATGTAGCGGCACATGCTCCGCAGGTTGTTGTGGAAGTCTGGGTTGCAGAAGTAGTGGGAGCACATAGTGGCGAAGTAGCAGTCAAAGTTGTGCTCCGCCAGCACATCCAGGTCCCGCTGGTCGAGGTTGCTGATCTCCGGGCAGACAGCCACCTCCTCCGAGAGGGCGGTGAACATGGACCGGTGCGCCTCCCGCAGCAGCTTCTCCAGGCGGTCAATGAAGGGAGGGTCAGCCCGCCGGCCCAGCATGTTCATCTCGTAGACAATCCGCGCAGGGAGGATGTCGCGGCTGAGCAGGTCCGTCAGCACCTTGAAGTAAGCGTTGCGCCCGAGCTTGATCAGTGTGAACACCTGCTGCATCTCGTCGTTGGTGTACAGTGTGTTGGGGGTCTTGTAGAAGATGCCCCTGCCCAGGTGCGAGATGAAGGGCGTCACCAACATTGTCGCCGTCGTCGTCGCGGCAGCCTCCTCTTCCCCTGTCCTCCTCCTCCTGTCCTCCATCCTCGCCTTCCTCTCCTTATCCGTCATCATCCACTTGGGGTTCATCCCAGCGCGGAGGCAGCTGGAGTACCGGCAGAACGAGCAGAACTTCTTCGCAGAGGGGTCGAACTAAAAAAAAAAAAACAATTTTGACAAGATGTTATTGTTTAAAAATCTGCTAAGTGTTGGAAATGATCCAAGGCTTCCGCATAGCAACGAGGGTTGAACGTACTCCCAAACGAGTTTTTACACAAACAACTATGTTGAATAGGAAAAAAATAAGAACCAGAACTGCATCATTGTTTGACGACGACGTCTATTTTTGAAGGCTTCCAAGATCCTGCTTTTTTTCCACTGACCTGGCAGTCGCGACTCCTTTTGCAGTTGAAGTCGGCGTGCCTGTTGTCGGCCACTGCCCTCCGGAAGAAGGCCCTGCAGCCCTGGCAGGCCCTGGCCCCGTAGTACAGGTGCCTGCCGGCGCTCTTCACCCTACACACCTGGCACAGGTTGTCGGGATCCTGCTGCTGCCGTGCTGGCACTGTGGAGGAGGAGGACAAATGGGAAAGGGAGACTGGCGAGGGAGTCTCCACCACGGGGACAATTCTTCTCCTGCCCGGCCTCCTCTTCTTCTCGGAAGACTGTCTTCTGGTCCTAGACGTTGCCGTTGCCGTTGCCGTTGCCGTTGCCGTTGCCGTTGCCGTTGCTGTTGCTGTAGCTGCTGGTGTAGCTGTTGCTGTTCCCGTTGCTGTCCTTAGCAGCGAGGGCAGAAGAGGCTTCTGCGGAGGCGGAGGCGGAGGCGGAGGCGGAGGCGGAGGCGGAGGCGGGATGTCGACGTTGTCGTCGTCGTCGTCCCGTCCGATTGTTAGAGATTCCAGCAAGTTTTCCTCCAGCAGCATGGCGGCCTGGTTGTCCCTTGGGTAGAAGTTGTCGTCGCCGTCGTACATCATGCCAGAATAGCTGCTGTTGCCACCGAGGAGGTTCTCCCCGATTTCCAGGTCGGCGGTCATGGTGACGGCCGGGAGGTCGAGGAAGACCCCCTCGTCCGTGGCAGGCGTGATGGTGGGGGCGACGGGGGCGGGACCGGCAATGCCGACGGTGAGCCCAACGGGGACAGGTGAGGAGATGCCGATGGTGAGCCCGACGGTGTTGCTGTTGCTGCCGCTGAGGCCGCTGGTACCAAAGGAGCTGGAGGTGCCGGGGGCGGGAATCGCCGTCGCCGCCATCGCCGAGGACAGCATTGGCAAGTAGGGCGGCATCTCGGCCAAGGAAGGCGGACCTGCCCCTTCCTGCCCCTCCTCCTCATGCTGCTGCTGTTCGGTCACGAGGAGGGAGGCGTCCACCTCCGGCACATGACCGCCGTACAAGCCTTCCGCAAAGCCTGTGAAACAAGGATGACAAACTCACCATGTCATATCACACCGTTTCCCACCCAAATTTAAAGTTAATTTCACCTTGGTCCAGGTCGAGGTCGACGTCGGTGAAGAGGCTGTTGCTGGGCTGTTGCTGTTGCTGCTGCTGTTGCTGCTGCTGCTGCTGTTGCTGGTCCAGCACCAGTTCATCCAGAGGGAAGTCGTCAGGGTCAGAATCCATGATTGTTACGCACTTCCCAAGTACTACAATGCGGGAGAGGCTTTGGCACCACAAAATTTGCTATTGACAGAAACTGTGAAAAGTTATCTCGACCTACTAGGTACACACTGAAAAGACGTATAGGGTAGATAGGTATGGGACGGAGGGGAGGGTTGTTTGTCTGGGAGGGTTGTGAGCGTGTGTTGACGGAGACAAGTGGAGATGCTTCTTAGCAGAGTTCCTCCTTCCTCCTGCGTCGCTCAAAGCAGCAGCTCCGCTCACCTCTTTCTTTTGGCCTTGCCTCCTCCTCCTCCTCCTCTTCCTTCCACAACGACTACAGTACTCTGCGCTTCTCAGCAGGGAAAGAAGGAGGAGGAGGAGGAGAAGTACGTAGTAGGGGGTAAAAGGGAAGAACCTAATCGACCTGGCCTCCTCCTCCTCCTCCTCTTTCCTCTTATTCTCTTCTTACCTGAACACACCGGCTATAAAGACCGATCCTCTGAGAGAGAGAGACACAATGTGACTGTGAG
>JAAUYM010034190.1_pt1 | contig 15614 bp, 22 predicted proteins | sample 7278001 | NCBI WGS metagenome assembly JAAUYM01 (sample SAMN14350224, study PRJNA611818) | marine sediment metagenome | isolation source: surface marine sediment (1.8m) | place: French Polynesia: Moorea | collected 2018-08
ACGTTACTGGACAACTGAACGTACAATTTCTAGGTTTTAAATTATCTTCTCCTTCCCCATCCCCCCTCCCCCACCCCCCCCCTCGCCCTAATAGTCAACCACTTCGTGCACTTGTCCGGCCCCGCCGACGCGGTGATCCAGACCAGGGGCGACTTCCACTGCTCCTCCATCGGACAGGGCGACGGGGCAAAGTTCGGATTCGAGTACAAGCTGGCGGGAGGAGAGGTGACAAATTTAGACAGACACCAGAGATCGGGAAAAAAGAAGAAGAAGAAGAAAAGCCTTTTTTCATCCTTTTTCCTCCTGAACTGCAAAGGTTCGGGTGAAAAAACTGGCCACGAACGAGCTCGGCGACCCCACTGGAGTCACCTTGGAGACGGTGGCAGAGCTGGCGGCGGACCAGGCTGACTGGACCAGCGTCAAGGTGCCCATCTGTGCTGGCGGAGCAGATCCAAACACTCCAAAATGGAAGGTGCTACAAAGTAACAGTTATTTTCATTTATTTGCTCTGTCTTCTGCTGTTGTGATGTCGTCGTTATTAACTGTTGATGCTGATGGAGGCTGTTGCTCTTTATGTAACATTCTAAATTTTGGATGTTTCTACCATCTACTCAGATCTCCATCGAAATCGCCATTTCTGACGGCGGAATGTTCGCCTTAGACGACATCGGTATGATTGGAAACAAGAAAATGTAAATGATCAAATGTGAGCATAGCCATCCCATCTTTCAGGCCCTTGTTCTCTCAACGAGTTCTACGACGAGTCGACCGACAGCTGCGTGACCTTCCACGTGGGCGACGCCGACCACCCGTTCGACCAGTCCTCCTTCGCCAGCACCTGCTCCGGGGCCTCCATCACCTCCGCCCGCTTCCTGCCGGACCCGGCGACGGCCGCCGCGCAGGCAGCCTACGCCAAGCTGGCGCAGGAGGGGCTCGAGATGCGCTTCCTGGACGGGCTGTACGGGGCCAACTCCGTGGGGGAGAGGCTGTTCGACGCGACGGGGACGCTCAGGACGTCGGTGGCCGTGGCGGGTGCGGGGGACAGGAGCAAGAGGTGCACGGAAGTCACCCTCACGTGAGTTGCATGTACACTACTGTATAGTCTATCCTAATTTTGATTCAATTTATCTGGGAAACCGAGCACGTTTCGAAATGACCCTCCATGTCCCCCTCATCAGTGACGACGGCTCTGGCTCCTTCACCCCCGCGTACTCCGCCGTCGACTGCCTCTCCGGCTCCGTCATCTCCGTCGTCTGCTCGAGGGGGGCCAGCCTGCAGACTGTCGCGGAGCCAAAGAGACCAAGTACGTAGAGTGGCGCTCAACATACTGGTAGTTGGATTCTTGGATATTTTTATCTTGCTGTTTTTCCTTCTTCAGAACTTCTGGGTTGCTTCTCCCCTCGCTCCGACTCGATCGCCGTCTCCTACCACGCGTACAAGATGACGCTCCACCTCTGCGTGCAGATCTGCAAGGGGAGGGAACTGAACATCGCCCTGGTCAAGGTGAGCATCAAGTCCCCTCTCAGTTTCACCTATGGTTGGATTTGTTATATCATCATTGAACGTAGGATATGGACTGCTCTTGCGTTGCCGACACTTCCAACCTCGTCCAGCTGGCCTCGTCAGAGTGCGACATGCCTTGTCCAGGTTTTTAAAAAGACAAGAAAAAAAAAAGAGGTCACAAACCAACAAATGGTCACAAACCATTTTCCCGTTTCCCTTGGAACCCAGACCACTTTGCCCAGACGTGCGGCTCCTCCTCCTCGTCCTCCCCCGGCCACTCGGCCGCCGACGCCAGCCAGTTCCCGCCCCTGGCCGACAACTGCTGGGACCTCTTCAAGATGGGCGTGCACCCGACCGAGGAGGAGTGCGCGGAGTTCAAGGACGGCGACGACGCCAGCTTCGAGTGCTGCTACGGGTCGATCAACCCCGCGGGGACGCAGGAGGTCACTTTGCCACTATAGGCCAAGAGTTGCCACAGGTAAGCAGTTAATATAAAACTTCACTTTTTTTTTCGTATTTGCTCGCCAGATGTGCGAAACTCCTGGCGCTCTTGGGGTGGACGGAGAGTGCTACTCGTACGAAGACGAGCCGGCCAATCCGCCAGAGGGACTCATGCCGGACAATGAAGACAATGGCGACGGCGACGGCGACGGCGGTGGCGACGGCGATGGGGAGAGCGGTGCTAACAGGAGGAGGAGGAAGAGGAGCATCTCCGGCACCCCCGACCTCCACTCCGGCGCGCCCTACCTGTTGGCCTCCAGGCGCTGCCAGGACTTGGGCGGACACCTCCTCCACGTGGGCTCGGACGCGGAGCTGGACTCGCTCACCGAGGTCCTCATGCACATGTCCGAGTTCACCTCCGTCGACACGGAGATCCTCGTCGGTCTCTACCACGACCCGTACGCCGCATTCACCACCCTCGACAGCGGACAGAAAATGTAACGCCGGGATGGATAAAAATAGTGTCGAATTCGACCTCATTTTTTACAATGCATCTTTTTGGTTTTTCGCCCACAGTACTTTCACGCTTCCCGTGGCGGAGAGACACCCCGACAAGTCCTGCTTCGGCCTGAGGAGGAAGGAGGCCAACGAGCTGGAGCTGGAGATGGTGGCCGTCAGTTGCGTCGAGCCCAGGTAAGGTTTTTCAGTCATTATTACATTATCTATTGCGCTTATAGTGTACGTACATACAGCATACATTAATTGTCTTGTACAGGCCGTACATCTGCGAGTTCCCCGAGGCCGGCCACCCCGTCCCCGTCGCCTACAGCGGGGTGGCCGAGGAGGATACGCTGCTGTCCAAGACGGTGGTGGGCCTGGCCTCCGGCCCGCACGTCTCCTTCTCCTCCTGCCTGGCCTACTGCGCCGGGAAGGGGGCGGCGACCGCCATGTTCAGCCCCACCAAGTGCGCCTGCGTCGAGGAGACCGTCGGCGACGTCGCGGGCGCCGGCGGAGAGGCGCTGGACGAGTGCGTCTTCCCCGTACCGTGTGCGGGAAACCCGTCGCAAGTAAAAAAAATTAAGTTATTATTTTTTAGATATTAAACTATTATTGTAACATTGCACCTTTTTTTATTGTCCAGGTCTGCGGATGCAAGCAGGCTGCAAACGAGGACACCATCTACCTCATGTTGGCTGACATGGAGAACTTGGGCAAGGAGATCCTTTTTCTTTAAGGCAATCTTTCCAATCCAATCTCCACTCTTGACCTCCTCGACATACGTCGTTCTAGACTCGCTCTCCTATGCTTTTGACGACTGCACGGACCTCCGTCGCCATGGCGTCTTCATCAACGGGAAGTACAACCTCCAGAGCGGCGGGATGCAGCGCTGCGAACAGTGGGGTAAGAGAGCAGGGGGGGCAGCATCTCCTGTCAAATAATGGACTCATGTTCCCGACGAGACTTTGAAAGTTACAAGAGCAACAAATTCCTATTGGAAACATGACTCATTAGACTACCGTACAGTACATTAAATGTTTTTTGTTGTTGTTGTTGTTGTTTTGGAAAATGACTAAAGGTTCCGTCGGGTTGTTTTCCCAAAATAATAACACCATTTGTTCTGGAAAATGAGCAAAGTTTCGTCGGGCAGACTTTTCAAACTTCCTCTCGCAGAGAACGTCTGCCCTCCCGGGTGGCACCTCTTCGGCCCCGACTGCGTCTCCCGGGGCAACTTCAAGGAGCACGACGAGACCCACTGCCCCCTCGGCCAGATCGTCACCAGCAACACCATCGGCCCCTTCCTCATGGACGTCGAGCTGATCAGCTCGTTCGACAAGGCCTGGGGCGAGAAGAAGGGCGAGCAGTGCAAGGACGTGGGCAACGCGGACGTCGCGTGCGACCAGAAGAGGTTCGCCGTCTGCGCCAGGAGGGCGTGCGGAGAGGAGTTCCCGATGGCGTTCGGCGGGGGGAACTGCGCCAAGCTGATGACGGGAACTACGACGCCGGCGACGGGGCAGGACCTGGCGGAGGCGTGCGCGGCGGAACTGGCCACGCCCACCATCATGAGGATGAAGAAAGGTGAGGGAAGAACAATGGCAACTTAGCACATGATCGAAGGCCGCCGACCTCAGTTTAGTACTGATGATTTTTATCGCTAATATCAATTAAAGGATATTTGCTACAATCCATTTATGGTCGTATAATGTGAATCTTATGAGCTGTACGGTAATTATTTCAAAAATTCTGGTGACAATTGAAACCAAGTCGACAAGAACAGATTAACAAAGAAACTTTAAAAACACATGTTTTTAGATTTAGTACTATAGTTACACAACTTGAGTACTGTTACTACGTAGATACATCACTTACACAGCTGTTTCGCTTGTTGTGCACCCTGGGTTTTCCGTGACTTCCACCTTGATAGTGGGCGCCCTGCCAGCTTCCTTCTTGGTGGAGGAGACATCCTTTAGCCCGCAGTGGATGAACGCCATGGTCACCACGAGGACGGCGTACATCCCGCCCATCACGTAGCAGATAGTCTCCGGCATGAGGGACAGGGTGGACTTGTAGATGGTGCCGAAGGCCGGGCCGGCGACGAGCGGCATCAGGCTCCCGGTGACCGCGATGACGGAGAGGATCCTGCCGGCCTCGTCGCCCTCGGACATCTTGGTGGCAATGCTCCTCAGCACGCAGTAGGAGGAGGAGTCGAGGAAGGCCACGGCGATGGACGAGTACAGCATCCACGTCTGCGTGGTGGAGGCGATGATGATGTGCTGTGCAGCGCTCGTGGAGAAGTCCAGCAGGCTGATGGCGGAGTCTGACAGGCCGCATCTGATTGTGTGGGTGATCCACCAGTTAAAAAACACAAGCTGCATGCCCACCCACCCACCGCCCCCCCCAAAAAAAACAGAATCAGATTATGTGCACTTGTACGATACTACAGCACCTCCGTGACAGAAAGGGCACGAAGACGAACTGGGTGGCGACGGAGAAACCGCTGCACGCTGTCCTGTACAGGGTGAAGTCGGTGAGGGTAAAATCCAGCCTCTTCCTGAGGTAGAGGTAGGAAAAGTCCCTGTCCCCGGTGTTGATTGAGACCTCGACCCCGTAGCAGAAGATGACCGCCAGCAGCAGCGCTCTCCCCTTGTGGCTCCTGTTCGCCAGAGCCGCCCTGCACCCTCCGAGCAGGAGGTTCTTGTAACCCCTCAGCTTGGCTCTCCAGGCCTCTCCCGCCCGTCCTGTCGTCTCACTCTCTGGGCCCCTGCTCCGGGTCTGCACCGCCCTGCTCTCTTTCAAGCGGCACGTGGCGTAGAGGACGGACAGCACCGGGAAGGAGCAGCCGACGGCGAAGTTGGCCACGTACCCGAACCTCTCCTTGATCAGCGCCCCGAGATTCTTCCCCACGGCGGTTCCCAGCGCCCAGATTCCGGCCAGGAAGGCCATCCTCTTGGTCCTGTTGCCGGACTCGGTGACGTCGGCGACGTAGGCGTACAGCGCCATGATGAAGCACTGCGTCCCGCCCAGGCAGTTCTCCACCATCTCCAGCAGGAGGAACTCCGCCCTCAGCTCCTTGAAGAAGTGCGAGCAGACGAGATAGTTGAGGTTGGCCGCGAGCTGGCCGACGGTGGCCAGGACGATGATTGGCCTCCTGCCGTGCCGGTCCGACCAGGGACCCGCCGCCAGGGTGAAGATCACGGCCGGGATCACGCCCAGGGTCCTCCGGTAGATCTTGAGGTTGGCCACGTACTCCTGCACCTGGTCTTGCTCCTCCTGTCGGCGCTGGAGGTCCTCGCAGACCTCCACCGTCATGTTCAGGTTGACCTGACAGACCTTCTGGATGTACAACTCCTGCGTGACAATCATGCCGAGACCGACCGTCAACGTGTAGAAGAGGTAGCACGGCTCCACGGAGATGTTGGCCAAGAAGCTCTTGAAGGACCTCTTGAGGTCTCCCAACTTCGGGAGGAGGAGGAGGAGCGAAGAAGACATTCTTCCTTGACGTGTAGTACAATTAGTCCGGATACTATATTACGTGCTACATCTGACTCCTGACCAATTGTGCTTCTCTCGTCAATCCACCACCCAATGTGAGGAGCACTTGTTCGTCAAAAATAGCCTTAGAACGTATGTACGGTATGTACTACGCAGACGTGCATCTGTACGTATTCTGCACACTGTATTAGATACAAAAAAAAGTAATCCTTCTTAGCTCCTTTCTCTTCTTTTTACCTAAATTTTCTTTATGTTTAGGTACAGTATATAGTTCTTTAAAAATGAGCGACGTCAGAGATGGACATGTGGTGACAAATTCCAAGTTTTTTGCATGTACTAATTATATTAAAAGTATTAAAAGTGTGTAATTACCATTGGGGCAACGTAAATGTAACGGGAAGTTGACACTATAATTACCTATAACTATAAGCTATTACCTATGACCTATGACCTAGTTACCTATACGAGTACGGTAGTAGTTAGCACAAAATTCTCTCTCTTTCACTCCAGATATGCACTTCAACACCCTCCGTTCCGCCTACATGCACGTCTCCGGCGCCTCCCCCACCGTCCTCACCTACACCCACTCCATGAACGTGAACGGGGCAGACACCCCGTTCTGCCTCAAGTTGGAGGAGGACCCTCAAGGATCGCAAGACTACCCAAGGGCAAGAGAACAATATTATCTTCAGGGTCAATCCCTTTTTTTTGCCACACGTTGCTTTCCCACATTTTCACACAGCCGTGCGGATCGGGAAGTCCCGTGGAAGTCGAGCAATTCTTCTGCTTCCGACCAAGTCAGTTTTGTTGTTGTTGTTGTTGTTGTCATACAACACGTATGTAGTCTGTGTGCAAAAATTCTTGTTTTTCGGATTCGATTAGTTCTCTGTCCGATGGGCAGTCTGGGCAGCCTGGACAGCTACGGCTGCCTGACCCACCACCCGGTCCTGGAAGGCGACTCGGTGCCCCCCAAGACCCCAAGCGAGTACTGCCTCGCCGACCTGATGGGGGCGCACCTGCCGTCCTTCCCAACCCCGGAGTCGGCAGACCACGCGCTGATCACCCTCAAGACGTTCTCGGCACGTGACCCCCCCATCACCATCTACAGACTAGAAAATTCCACTTATTGAAGGTGCCTCCTTTTCCTGCAGACCGGAATGCTCCCGCCTCCCGCCCTCGACCCGACCAGCGTCCCGGTGCTGTCTCGCCCGTCCAAGAACCCGACCCGCCCGCTGACCATGTGGAGCACGGGGGAGGGGACGCTCCACCACTGGGCGATTAGTCTGGACCAGCTCTACACCGTTCTCGATGACCAGGTGAGAAGGATATAATTATACGTAGGTGCGACTTATAGTTACAAATGCTTGGAACTGTAGCACGACGTTGCTCATGAACTTGGCTATGTCTACTCAGGCGTTGGAGATCTCCCTGAACACCGGCGGCACCGCCGCCATGTCCGACCTGAGCGGCGACCTGGCCGCCACCCGCGCGGCCCCCTCCGCCCACTTCTGCGAGCACCCGAGGAACTACCTGCACTGTCTGCACAAGGACGCCGTGGACGTCACCGGGGCGGACCTGAGCAACCCGGCGGAAGGCTGGGCGCCGCACGACGCCGCCGAGAGGTGCAGGGCGACCGGCAGCGAGTACGCCCTCGTCTGGTTCGACGGGGTCAGCACCACCACCTGGTGGAAGTGCCTGGACGACGCGTTCGACGCCTTCGAGCTCACCTCCTCGGCCCCGGCCGCCTGCCTACCCAAATGCTCGGGACAGGTTGAACATTGAAGCCCAACCAATATTGCTAGCGTGCATTTAGTGATGGGTTGTGCTAACACCAGAGCAGGTGGTAAAAAAGCGAAAAAAAACCCTTATAACAACCTAGTACATATATTAGAGCAACCCAAATTTTCACCCGGCATCACTAATTAATATTGGTGGCGTAGCCGTTGGTGTGACTCTAGTGGTACCAACATTAGTTGGGAGAGGAAATAATAAGTCTACTTTCCTCTCCTCTCAGCTGTGCGGCGTCCACAACCTGGCCGAACTCCCCGTGGAATCGTACGCGGTGTTCGTCTCCAGCCTCCTCCCGGTGTACGCGTCCGACTGCGAGGAGGTCTACGTGAAGAACCGCTGGGCGGCGGACACGGGCGTCCACTGGCTGAAGGCGCCGACGGCGGACGGGCAGCCGGCGATGGCCGACTGCAAGTACGAGTCCCAGGCCGTGTGCCGGGCGCCGCTCATCCTGCTCTACGAGGACGCGCTGGAGGCGCAGGTGGACGGGGCGGACGTCACGGCGGAATTCAAGATCGGACAGCACGATCTCAGGTTGGGCAATAAAATTTGGAGTCGATTTTGAGTGCTTTGAATTAATGGTTTTAAGTGGATCAAATGCTTGAGTCGGTCAAATTTGTCGGAACCAGTTTAGATAATCTTTATATTTTTCTTTTTGTTGACCTACATCAGGAACTACTACTACCACTTCGGCGGCGCCTCCGCCTCAGACTTGGTGCTGTCGGTGACCTTCCCGGAACAGGTGCTGGTCAGGGAGTTCCACTCCGCCTGGAACATCGACGGGATACAGTTTCTCGGTGGGGGGAAGGGAGGGGGGGACTTTACGCATGAATTGGAGAATGTCAAACAAGCTTTATTTCTCCATCTATAGATCCGGAGAGCAGTAGCGACGTTCCCCTGTTGCTTCCCGACTCCACCGCCTGGACCCACTCGGCCTCCGGCACGGACGCCGCCGCCGTCGTTCTCAAGCAGCCGATCCGCACCACCAAGGTGGTGGCCACCCTCGGAGCCAGGGCGGAGATGGAGGTGCTTTTCTTCGAGATCAGGGGATGCCAGTTCCTGCGTAAGTTGGTAACAACAGCAACAACAAAAAAAGCGACACCAGCAGCAGCAACAACAAATGCAACAGCAGCAGCAACGCAACAAATGCCACAGCAGCAGCAACACAACAACAAGTGCAACAGCAGCAACAACAGCAACAAAAAAATTGTCACAAACTTTTTTTTTTCCCTATCTCAGCCGCTTCCTTCGACACTTCCGCCGGGTTCAGCTACCACGTGTTGGACGGGTTCGTGTTCGAGATCCCGTCCGCCGCCGCCGCCGGCGCCATCGGCACCCGCGCGGATGCCGAGGACTACTGCACCACCAAGACCGGCGGCGGGCTGGCCTCGGTGGACACGGAGGAGAAGAGAGCCGCGGTGGAGGCGGCCGCCGCGGCCGGGACGGTCACCGTCCCTCTGCTGGTCGGGCTGCGACGGAGCGACCCGAACAACCTATGGGAGTTTCCCAACGGGAAACGTCTCGGACAGTACACTAACTGGAAAGACGGGTATACCTACATAGCAACTGAAATCTGCTCAAACGTAAAAAAAAAAACCATCACACTTAACACTGTTTCCTTTTTTTTTCCAGGGAGCCTGGTTTCGACTTCACGAAGAACTGCACCGCGTTGGACCCGTCCGACGACTACAAGTGGTTCTCCGTCGGCTGCGCCGACCTGGACGGCGCCGTCCCCGTCTGCGAGTACCCGCACCCGCCGGACGACACCTCCATCGCCCCGACGACCGACTGCCTCATGCTGCCGTCCTCCACCTCCGGCTGGCACTCGCCCGCCGGCGCCGCCGCCAACCCGGAGGGGTGCGCCGACCTGTGCAGGGCGGAGGCCACGGACGCCACGCCCTTCCAGTGGGGCGTGTTCAAGCAGGACGGGGAGGAGTGCTTCTGCAGACTGCACGTCGAACAAGGTACATTGAGGACAGGTTCTTTTACTAGTGCATATGAAGAACAGTGTTGCTGCACAATAGAAAATGTAAAAATGCCACCTCTTCTTAAAAGGCTTCCTGAACTCTAAGGACTGCGAATCTCCGCTAAACTCTATCCCTGTGGCGTCCGCCGCCAGAGTCTGGTCTCTCGGCTGTCCAGCTCCTCCCATCGACATTACAGGTTTTGGCCAACCTTGCCATACGGGAGAAAGAATACCTAATGTTTTGTAAGTTTGGAACTTTTTTTCTTTTCCTCCTTTCTAGCGAAGCACCTGAGTCTCCGTCGCCACCAGGTGTCGTTCCCCTTCGGGTCGACAGCCGAGTACGACTGCGACCTGGGGCACGAGAAGGGCGACACCGACGACACCCACGTCATCCAGTGGTGAGAATCAACTATGTGCCTACATTATGTTTATTTTTTTCCCCCAAACTTTCTGTGTGCTGCTTTTTTTAATGGCATCCAGCAACAGCGACGGGACTTGGGACCTGGACCCGGAGGTGGCCCTGCCCGCCTGCCAGCCCGTCACCTGCGCAGAGTCGCCGGCGATCGCGACCCAGACCGTTCAACAGGTCAGTGAAAGAACCGAGATCAGTGGGTTTTTTTTCTTTGGCTGCAGAACATGCCAGTTGGCGGACACTGGATGAAATTAATATGTTTGTGTGTTTGTGTCAGGGCTTCACCGTGGATCACTCCGTGTGGTTGGGCGCGTCCGCCCCCGCCTCCCTCGCGGGAACCTCTTTCAGGGCTTCCTGTCCCGACGGAATTTACTTCGACGAGGCCGGAACCATCCAACGTCTTGACGCGGCATGCGGACATGACGGGTGAGTTCTTGTTGTTGCTGTTGTTGTTGTTGATGTTGATGTTGCTGCTGCTGCTTCAACGGGCACTCTTCCTCTGTCGGTCGCAACAGCGAGTGGACTGTGAGCGACGCCCTGATGTGCTCCTCCCCCGACGAGACCGCCACCGCCTGCGCCGAGCTGGCCCTCCACGACCTCGCCTGCCTCCTCCCGGACTGCGAGGATCCGGCGACAGAACTGGACTTCGCAACCAAGAAGTCGGAGTGAGTCGCTAATAATGGAGGAGGAGGGAGGGGAGGGAGGGAAGATGGGAATCAAAATTGAAATGTTGCAGGGCCGTCCCCGACGCCTTCACCATGAAGGTTGGAGACACCGTCGAAATCGAGTGCGCCGATCCAGGTGAGGAAGGATAAGATTTATAAAAACCAAGTCTAGCTGGTTGTGAAGCAGCAGCTCGATGAGGTGCCTCCTCTGATCAGGTCACGTCTACGAAATGACCGAGGGTCCGGTGTCTTCGTTGACGGTCCGGTGCGTCTTCCAACCGGAGACCGTCCTCAGCAAGTGGTTCTGGTAAGAGAGAAGACGGTCCAGCGTTTACCGTCAGGGTTGCCAGGTCTCATGAAAGCTAAATAGCTATAAACTAATTTATGTACTAGTACCAGAAATCTTGACAGTTTTGAAAAAAAGTTGGGCTATGAATGTACGTACATGTCTGTTAAGTTTGCTAGCCCGCAAGACTCAAAAATTGCCATTAACAAAGCCAAAACGTGATTGTGGCATCGCCCACCTGGCAACCCTGTCCATCGTCTCTCTTCTCAGGACTGACACCTCCGGCGATCTCCAGGGCGAATTGCCCGACTCGTGCAACTTGTTCTGCGCCGACGACCCTCCCGACGATGACCCCCCGGTCGTCACCATGACCGCCTGGGACGAGATCCACTGGGCGCCGTCGGAGGCACTCTACCAGTGTCATCCAAGTGAGGGAGGGGGGTCCCGACCAGAGTTGCCAACTTTGCTGGAAGGCAGCAGGGCAAACGTTAGGAGAAAACTTGGCAGTAGTTTAGTATTGCCAAGTCAGTAAATTGCAACTAGACAAAGGATGCCAGATTAGCATTTTTTGGCTCTGAAACATGCCAGTTGGCAACACTGGCGGTTTCAACGGCAGGAAATAATCGTCACTCTTATTCCTGATGTCGCTTTATTTTTTTTTTCTTTTCCAGACCTCGTGTTCGACGCCCCGTTCATGACCGCGGGCGTCACCCTGAAGGTGAAGTGCGCGCACAACCCGGAGACGGACGCCAACGAGTGGCACTCGCAGGTCAGCGAGGACAACCTGGTCCCGGGCCTGCTGGACTGCAACTACCAGTGCACGGAGGACCCTCCGGCGGACGACACCAAGTGGCAGAGGGAGTGGACGATCGGACAGGTCGCCATTGGGTCCAGGGCGACGTACAACTGCATCGGTCAGTGGAAAAAAGATGCATATACAGAGTAGCCCACCCAACAAGTTCAAATAAAATATTTTCACTTCAAATAAAAATCCACAATGTATACGGTATATACCTAGTACTAGTGTATAGCTATCTGTAACCAAAATGGCTGTAGCACAGCTAGCTAACCTGGCAACTCTGGCTGAATGGACGTGGTTTTTTTTTTTTTTCATGTCAAACGTTGCGTGTAATCCTCATTTTCTCCTCTTTTTTTTTGTTCCTCCAGAGCCTGACTTCTCGTTCGCGTCGTCTGTCCTGTACGACTCGATCGAGCTCGAGTGCACCCTGAAGCCCGGCGGCATGAGCGGCGTCTGGGAGTGGGACGACCAGGGCCAGCGGAGGGAGGACCTGCCGGAGTGCCAGGACAGCCCCGAGTGCGACCCGCTCCACCAGGTGCTCACCCAGGGAGAGGCGAACGCCACCTACAACGGGAAGTACCTCAAGGTGGGCGGGGTCAACTTCCTGGACGTCGGCGGGCACGACCCGACCGCCGCCGCCACGGGATCCACCTCGGTCGCCGCAACATGCGCTTTAGAACGTATGTACCGGCATAAAAGAAAAAGAAAAAGACCCCCACACATGCATCATTTCTCTATTCGCGTGTGTCAATTCCCCAAATCTCAATCCCCCAAATTTCAATTCTCCGAACTTCAATTCACCAATTTTTGTTCCCAGCCGACCTCTTCATCCTGGACGACGAGACGTACGACGAGGTGACCCTGGAGTGCCACTACAACGCGAACAACAACAGCTGCGGCTGGACCTGGCGCCGCCCCGAGGGCTCCGACCCGGAGGGCGACGCGCCGGACGGGCTCCCGGTGACCCAGGACCTCCCGCTGTGCGAGGGCAGGTGCGAGGCGGACCCGGTCGGGGTCGTGGGGCTCAGGATGGACTGGGACGGGGAGGTCAGTAGCAGGAAAGGAGGTCCTGCTTGGGCTAGACTCCCCTTTTTTTTTTACGTACCTCCAAATTGCAGAGAGGCCTTGGCACCAGGGTGAACTACACCTGCTGGGACCCCTCAGACCTCATCATCAAGGAAGGGGACGACGTCTTCGGATACAGGTGATCTCGCACAAAAAAGTGTAGCAAGGAAGACAAGTTCAGAGAGGATCAAGAGAGGATGCTGAAGTGCAATTTTGCACTTTAGCAAGTTCACTTCATTTGAAGGTGCTTGCCCCCAAAAGTGACAAAACTTCGTCTTAAGCAACAACAAGAACATCTTGTTTCTGCTCTATGACCGCCCGCCGCAGGTAAAAGTGATTGGTAGAAGCCTTCGTCTTTTGTCCTCTACCTATTTCCAGTTCGTTCTCGACCGAGTGCCGACAGTTTGGTCGCAACCCCGCCGTCTGGGCCGGAGAGGAGGTCGTCGTCACCTTGGAGTGCGCGGAGGGACTTGGTAAGTTGACGGATCTGCAGGTACTACATTTTTTTTAAAAAAAAATATTTACTCATTATATTGTAGAAATGAGAGGTCTAATTGCCTGAGATGCTTTATTGTCATTTTATTATACCCAATATTTTCATAACGTCGCCCATATTTTTTACTCCAGGGAAGAATAAACTTGGTTTTCCATTAAATCGATGTTAGGTGTTTTTATTGCCGTCTTACATAATACCTGAATAGTTTTTTTAAAAAAGAACTTAATTAGTTAAGCAATGTGTGAAAAGTTTCTCCCGTCTGTTACGGATCAGCATCAACAGGGTTGTCTTCTCGCTGAAGAGCTCTTCCTCACGGAGCTCCTCCTCACCCCAGATATGTCATCAGCTCCCTGTCAAACGCATTTGTTGCTGAGAAGCACTGCAGGGAGAGATGATTAGGAGAGAGAGAGAGAGATCTGCTGCTTGTCATCAGATGAGAAGATGCTAGGATAGTAGTACTAGGTACAAAGGAGGATTCTTCTCTGGGATCTGCGCTTGTGAGTGATGATGACTGCTGTAAGGTACTACGTATACGTGACAGTCACCCAGGAGTAACAAATCATCTTCAGTTTCCATATCCATCTCTGCTGAACTAGGTACACTTTTTCTGTACTTCAGAGGCAGAGACAGAAAATCCTCTCTGAGACGGGCTATAAGAAAAGAAGCCTGTGAGTCTGTTCTGCAGTTTGTAGCTGTTGTTTTGTCCTCTCTCTCTCTCTCTCTCTCTTTTCCTTCTAATCCTTGGCAGAGTCGACTTGATTAAACGTCGTAAAGTGTCTCTGCGTCGTAATGAAGAAAGAAAGCAAGCAAGAAAGAAAGAAAGAGAGAAAGAGAGAAGATTTGGCAAAGTAAATTGCGGAGGAAGGAAGCAAGGACGATGTTGTCAGCGCTAACGAAATCTACTACTACTGTTACAACACAGGCTGTAGGGGGGGTCAATTAACAAGGCCCCCCTTTCCTCCTCTTTCTTTCCCACATTTAATTAAAAATCCTTAAAGATAAGGTAAAGAAAAACTTTAACGTCGTTAACAAGTAGAAGTGTTAACATGCAAAGCGTGTGGAGACGTAATTATAGTAAATGAAGGAGCATCAGAATGCATGAAATGTTTTTTGCCGTTTGTGTGTGGGGGGGGGCCACTAGACATGTGTGCTACATACCATGGAATTCCCATGGAATTAAGGAATTTGTAACAGATCTTCCTCAGCATCTCCCGTGGTGGAGTCACTGCTGCCATACCAAACCAGGAAGCCTTGCTGACACTTTTTTTATGATCTTCACACTCATGTCTTCTCTTTGACCTTGCAATGGAGGAGGAGGAGGAGGAGGAAGGTCCTTTTGCCACCCACGTTCAGTCGCAACAACAAGAAGAACTTGGTGGGGTTTTTTTTTTTGCTCTTCTTCCTGCGAGCAAGCCCAAGGTCGTCCGGTCGGGTCTGGGTCGGACTCCCTTCGACATCGGCGTGTTTGCCAACACCTTTGCCTACTCTTTTTTCGGATATCTTTTAGGTGGCGGCTGCGGCCCTGGCCATCCTTGTTGGTTTTTTTTTGCCTCATTTCCATGCGGTCCAGCACGCAGAGGAAAGGAGACAGCAAAGAAAACAGGGGAGGAGGAGGAGGAGGAGGGGAAAATTGTGGCAAAAGTCTTCCTCTCTCTCTCTCTTTTCAGCAGGTGGGCAAAAAGGCAATTGTGGACAAACTGTGCAGGGAATACAAAACAAGACACTTTTTTGTTGTTGTTGTCGTTGTCGGTTTTTTTTTTTTTTTTGGTGTGCAGATATGCCAAACGTGGTGGTGAGAAGTGGAAACAAATTCGCAGTTGCACCACAGGAGACACTCATAGATATGTGTACTAACTATGTACGGTAGTTATGAACTTGCTCCGATCTGGAACAGAGAGGCGGCCCTTGATGCACACTGCACCACCATTAGTCAAAAATTTTGTACGACGCACCTACCCAACCACCAATGGTGGTATGCAACATGGAAGCTCAGTTGGAACACACACACATTGCATGCACGTTTTTGCACGTTTGGCGCCGATTTGTATGCTCAGTCAGTGCTTATTAACGAGATTTCAGCATCGAAGCTCTGTCGGATGTCTATTAAGTGTGCGTTGTTGGTTGGGTACGTACCTCCCCTGCCCTTTGTCGGCAAATATTGGATATGGGGTGGGGGAGGGGTGGGCGGTGGTTGCTTCTTCAT
>JAAUYM010105813.1_pt1 | contig 15610 bp, 14 predicted proteins | sample 7278001 | NCBI WGS metagenome assembly JAAUYM01 (sample SAMN14350224, study PRJNA611818) | marine sediment metagenome | isolation source: surface marine sediment (1.8m) | place: French Polynesia: Moorea | collected 2018-08
TCCTCCTGTATAGCCGTATCTCTCTGTATAATAAATCAGTTGATCAAGGGAGACCGCCGCGTACGGACGTTTCATACTCTCTGGCGAGCTAGGCCGCTCTCTACTTCACCTCGTAGGGCGGCTATTACCGGTATAGTCAAGTCAAGGTTTTCCTTTGCCTCAAACAGAGTAAACTTTGACTTTTCTTTACCTCCCACATTTTTTTGGAAGAAAACTTTTCATGTCAAAGAGGAAGTCAGGCAGAGATGCTCTTTTTTCCTCTCTCTCTTCCACCCCCTTTTTCTTGCTCAAGAAATTAAGATGCATGGAGTCGTCCCGCCTGTTTGCGCCATTTTTTAACCAAAAAAAATTCCCCTTCCCTCTCTCATGCATACTATCTCAGCAGTCGCGCGCATCCATCTGCATTCAGTCTAGCAACACATCTCCTCTCCTTCCTTCTCCCCAAGTTCTTTCTCCTCCATTCAGCAGATGTTGCTTCTCTTCTCATGAAGCACCACGGGGAAGAAGAGGACAATTTACGATGTTTTCTTTCCCTACGTAGCAGCTCTTTGCTGCTTTGGCTTATAGAAATTTTCTTCGTGCCATGTAGTAGGGTATGTAGTAGTATACTATGTACCCACTAAGTCTTTCTTGCCAACATACTTACATTACGTTTTTCTACGTAGGTATCGTTCTACTATTGTTCTAGTGTACTGTAGATATTGTAGTTCTATAAGAATGGGAAGTCACTGAAACGAAGCGACACCACATGTGGCTTAAGACGAGCAGCTACAGCAAAGAGCAGTTTTCACTTCTTGGACCGTTGGAGTGACGCACAGCTTCCTTGCATTAGCTACATACTACGTACATACTAGCACTACTACTACTACATGTAGAGTACAGACCCCATATTCCAGTTCGAGTAAAGAAAACTCTAAAAGGGCGGTTGTTGCGGAGCGATGGCTCAGCCCGAGGACTCGCGACTGCGCTTCGTTGACTGCCGCCCCGGTGAGATCCCTTCCGGCGCCGTAGTGGCCGACCAGTGGGACGGGGACACGTTCTACGTCGCCAAGACGTCAGCCGGTCTCAAAGAGGAAAACTGTGGGTGCTTCTCAAATTTCGAGTTGTACGTACCTACTACATACATGTGTACGAGTAGTAGCATTACTTTAGCTCACTCACTCCCGAAGTCTCCCTGTCACCTGAGCCTGGGCATGTACCTGGGAGGCGTCTACTTCCCAACCGGCACGAATGTGACGCTACCCAGGCTGTTCGGCGTCACCCGGTCGGGCGCGACGGCCGCCCCCGGGCGCTCAGAGGATTACCAGGTCTTGGCCGTGCACGGAGGAAGGGAGGAGAAGAACGGTAGGGAGTCTTTTTCCCTAGACCTGCGGTGGGTGCCGAGGCGGGGCCGACACCTGTCCCCGCCGCCAGGGGCCGTCAGGTGCAGGCTGCCTCGCGCCGCCACCGTTGCCTACGTCGGGCGGGCCATGGCGGACGGCGGGCGCGTTGTTCTGGGACTGGCGCTCTCCCACAGCGGCCCGATGCTCTTCTACGCCGGCGGCGACGGAGACGAAGACAAGTTGCGCCAGACCGAGGACTTTGACTGGCTGGTGGCGGCGGAGGCGGCGGACGGGTACGAGATCGTCGACGTGGACTACCACGTCGGACGGGAGGGGGTCCTCATGGAGGAGACGACGCTCAACGTGGACAGGTTCAGGGTGGACAACGAGACGGACAGGTTAGGAATAAAGCAGCGGTAGTAAATTCAAAACCTGAGGTGACGTGTCTCCGTTCGACCACATTTTTTCCAGAGAGCAAACCATCGAGCTGAAGAGAGACTACCAGCAGCAGTCCACCAAGACGTGGGACCACGTAGCCGGTCTGAAGGCCGGGGTGGCCACCCGGATCAGGACCGGAGTGCCCTTCCTGGCCGAGGGAAAGCTCGGTTTCGATGGAGAGGCGACCTACGAGCACCGGTGGGGCGCCGGAGAGAGGTCGACGTCGTCGGTGAGTGTGGCGGCGAGCGTGGCCGTCCCGCCCCACCGCGCGACGTCGGTGTCCATCGAGGCCCGGAGGGTGGAGGTGGACGTGCCCTTCACGGCCACTGTGGCGGAGACGAAGGGCGACAGGATGCTGAGGAGGAGGACGAGAGAGGGGGTCTTCAGGCACGTGCAGGTCTCGGACTTCCACGTCGTCTACGGGTCCTTCCAGCCTCTCTCGCCTCCCTCACGAGGAAGTCGAACACCGCAGGCGGAGCCGCCACCTTACGAGGAAGTTGCTAAATAAATCTAATGTACTGTACTGCGTGGTACAGTAAAATCCGCTTAAGTGGAAAGCGGATATGTGGAAATCCCGCTTAACTGGAAACAATTTGTGGGGAAACAGTTGCAGAAAACGTAATTGGTGATCAATTATGTTTTCTTGTCCCGGAAAGTGAGAAACTTCTGTTCCCTACGTTTTCCTGCTTAAGCGAGTTTGACTGTATTGGGAACTTTTGCTGTGCACTGCAGTGCCGGACATATGTACGTACGAGAAAAAAATCAAGAAGGCGATCAATATCGCTCCTTCCCCATCCACAACCGGCACCTTTTCTTTTGTATCTAGTAGTACAACGGTATACGTAGCACATGCATGATGCGGAAATTGGGCTTTTCTCTTCTCACCCTCCCTCTTCTTCTCTCTCAACATCACCCCTTCTTCTCTCTTCCATGTACATAATACAGTGTAAGGAGAGGAAGGGTGGAAAAATGGGGGGAGCGGAAAGGGTTTTTGTTCGGAAGACTTAACCCATTCTCTTTCGCAAAAAAGCCTCCTCGATACACTTTTTTTAAAAGAATGCACATTTTTGTCTAGAATGGGAGAAAGAGACATCTTCGTGACGACGACGAAACGGAAACAAAGTTTCCTCCTCTCCCTCACTTTCCTGTTTCCATTTTCGCATTTGCATAATGCCTCCTCTCCTCTCTTTCCTCCATCTCCAAGGAGGTGTCGGGAAAAAAAGAACTGTTTCCTTGTTGTTGTTTTTTCCCTTCCTCCCTTCCTCCCCTCCCTCTGAACCGTTTTCCGCTCTACAGTACAGTACAACAGTACAGTTCGATCTCCCACGGGGAAAGAGCATCTTGCGACATTCTGAATGGCCCTCGCCCCTCCTCTTCCCCGTAACTTTGTTTTCTCCTCCGGAATGCCACACCAAGAAGGAGGAGGGAGAGACTGAGAGGGGCCCTCCCTATTTGCTCAATTTAGGGTTCAAGCAGGCGAGGGAGAGAGGCCGGGAGAAATTGTGTGAGGTCCCCGTGTCGCTATCTTAATACGAGCTGGAAGGGAAACAAACGGTTCGTGCGGCATCGTGTGAATGGGGACAACTTGGCGATCTAACAGCAACGTCACAAAACAATAACATAGTCGGGGAAAACAAAGTGCGAAAGTGACCTGAAAAATGGGAAGGTACGTATAGGATTTTGTTGCAGGATTCTACTTTGCAGTGGACTGTGCGGATGAGATTGTTGCTCTTCTCCGGCCAACAAAGACGACAGCAGCAGAAATTACCGACGTAAGTTGCTGCTGCTGTTGCTCGTTGGATGGAGCAATTAAGTTTGATAAATGACGTGGCGGAGGAGGGAGAAGAAGGCAGCTCAAGACGGAGAGAGAGGAGGGGTGTGAAAATTGCGAGAAGGAGGAGAAGGAAGAAGAATGAGGCCAAAAATCAGGGCTGAGAAAAAAAGAGGAACCAGAAGAAAGGAGGCGAAATTCCCTCCTCGGCTGTCCTAGATTCCTTCACCGTTATGAGCAGAGGTTCTTGACTATGGGTCACAACCCAAAAGTTTTGCGAGAAGCAAAAAATATACGTACTAGATCCACTCTAGTATTATCAGAAAGGAGAGGAGTAAATGCTAAGTCTTTAAGTGGGTCACGATCCAAAAAAAAGGTCGAAAACCTCTGTTTATGAGAGAAAAAGAAAGAGGTGCAGTTCCCAAAGGGGAAGGAAGAGCCACCCGCATGCGATCTTTTTTTTTAAAGTGCAACGGAGTGAAAGGAGGAAAGAGACAGAGAGGGAGAGAGAAAGGGGAAAAAACAGTTTCCTCCTCTCTCTCTTCTCTTCACTTACGGGTCCTTTCTCCCTTCCATATCAGTTGCACAAACTCAGGATGAAGGTGGTTTTCCGTCCACCCTTCTCTCTCTCTCTCTCCCTCTGTGAATGTGCAAAGTTTGGTCTGCTTTTCGCTAAATGCCTTCCCCCTCCTTTCAGCCCGAAATCCGAGCTTCTCAAAAGGCACCCCCACCCAGGAGTGAGTGTCCCTTCCTTCCTCTTCCCCTTTTCAGTCCCAACTCCTTCTCCTCCCAGTGGTTTTGGAAGTGGGCGGGGAGAGAGTTGGAGATTTAACTGGCGCAAGCTATCGCCTTCCTTCCTTCCTCCTCCTCCTATTTCTCTCTCCCTCCCCCTCTTCCAATTTCCTTTTGCACCAACCAAAATGCATGCATTTAGAAAGCTTCTTCTTGGAGAGCGGGGTGGTATCCTATTCAATGAGAGTCAAGTTTTTATATTTTTTATTGCGGGGACAAAAGCACGTTTTAGAACTTTTTTATTCTACTACATAGCAGGTATGCAATACCACAGATGTCCAAAAATATAAGAATTCAACCCAAGACAAAAACTTTTTTCCTCAGCAAACCACCCTCTTTCTCTTTCTCCTCTTCTACTTTCTCCACATTTGGAATCTCCCCACTTCTCAACCGCCGACGCCAACAGCAGTCGAGACTACCAATTAGAGAAAATCAGCTTGGCTTTCTCCCTCTCCTCTTTCTCCCATCTCTTTTTTTTGCCTCAGTCCCGGGAAAGTGGGGAGGAGGAAGGAGGGAGATCCATAAATTTGAAAGCCAGTTTGCAGAAAAGGAAGAGGAAGGAAGAAAATCGTTTTATCAAGGAAAAGAGGGATTTCACTTTGACGGGCTTCTCCCCTTCCCCCTCCTCCTCCTTCCTTTCTCCCCCTCTTCCTCCCTTCTTCCATCTCTGTGGACAGCTTTTAGACGCTCCCGACTCAAAATCTGGATCCTCTTCCTTTCCGTTTCTTCCCCCCTCTCTCTCAAGGGAGAGATCGAGAACAGACCCAACCGACAATGATCGGAGTAGTTTAAAAAGAGCAGAAAAGTCCTCAAGCCATTGGTATTGCTTGCAAAATTTAGAATTTTAACCCTGCCATGCGAATACAATAGTCTACAACCTGCACTAAAAGCTAAAAGCAATGTTCAGTTAGTGGTTAGGCTGATTTGGCCATTTTTTTAAGATTTTAGATATGTAGAAGGCCTCCCATACAGACTGAGCTCCCACACAGAACATTTTAATTCTGTATATAAGTGTACAAGAATTTCCGTTGGTTGGGAAATGGTTGGAAAGAGACGTCATTTCCACTTTTCTTCTTCTTCTTCCCTCCCTCCCTTCCCTTTCCTTCCTTCCTTCCAAAGGCGTCCTTGTCTGTCTTGTCTGTCTGTCTCTACAACCACCAACCAGGTTTTATATCTGTTCAGCTCCTAGTACCAGCTCCGTTCCTTTTGCAATCGGAATCCCGATTTTAATCTGGATCTTTAAGACATTTAGATGCAGGGCGCTTGGGAGTCAATGGAGATTTGGAGACATCGAATCAGCCATCGTAGCATGTCCTCGAAGCGGATTATCAGGCTGGCAGCCAACTGGGTGTCCAAAAAGAGGTATGCACTTTGCCCCTTTAAGATTTTCTTGAACTAAAGTGATTAAAAGAAGCAATTACCTGTAGTGTAACCAACATGCAACATTCTTGAGACACCCGGCAGTACTATGTACTACCCTATATACCTACATATACCTAGTATGGGTAATTACTTTTTGCCACGGAACTCACCACCCCCTGCTGACGAAGAGAACGGCCCTGTGTGTCCCTTGCTCCCCAACCTTTTTCTCTTCCTGCCTGTGACAGGTCATCCAGGTGGGAGAGCCCTTTTCTTCCGCGGGATAGTGACTCCACAGTGGCGAAGAAGAGGAGGAGGGGGAGGAGGATCGAACGTGTCCACCTCCACCTCCCTGGGAAAGATGATGGCGGTTGTGGTGCTTCAGCTGCTGCTGCTGCTGCTGCGGCGGCGGCGGCGTGGACTCGAAAAGGAGGAGCTGGGAGGAGTTGGACGCAGACCTACATATGTAGTATAGGAAATATGTGTACCTACTACAGTGTTGAGTCAAAAATCTGCCTTCGTTCACCTGACGGCGACCTCTCCCCCGATCGACCTCCACCACCTCCAGCGGCTCCTCCAGTGTCGAGAGTTGGAAGAGGAGGAGGAGGAGGGAGGCGTAGTCAGCCAGCCGGGGAACGAGCAGCCAACGCCAGACTCGCCTTGGTTGAAGGGAAGGAAGATGAGAAGAAAATTATTTTTTTTTCTTTGTTCCTGGAAATTGAAACTGGGAAAGGAGGAGAGAATGGAAGAGGGAGAAGGAGGAGGAGGAAGGACAACTTGGATCATCTGTGCAAGGAGTTGGAACTTGGTACCCGAGATGGGGGTGCAGGGCGGGAGGGGATTGGACTCCATTATGAACCAACAACCTTCTTGGCACCGTGTGTAACAATAATAAGTTGTAGAAAGTCAAATAAAAGTGTGCTTGTAGCAATGAAAAGCTTCTCCTACTTTCTTTCATGCCTTCGTTCTTTGGAGTAAAATGAGGCAGGACAGTTGTCTTTTTTTCCTTCTCCCCCGATCCCTATCAGGACATCCAAAGAGGATCCACCTCTCTTCCTCCTTGGATGCCTCTTCAGACTTCCATTCGATGTCCCTTCTTCTTCTTCCTCTTCCGTAGAGCCTTTTCATGCGAACGAGGAAGAAAGGAGAAGAAAGGTTGTCCTCCTCCTTCCTATTTTTTTGGAAAGTTGGTAGAAAGAAAGTGACGGCGCGACAGCAATAATCTCTTCAAGAGGAGAAGAAAAGGAACTCTCTTTCCAGTCCTAACTTCTACCATGTAGTACAGTCTATCTCAAATATTAACGTTGCGTTAAAAGGAAGAGTTCACTTAAAAAAATTCACTGTTCGCATCTGCGCAGATGTACCTAGGAGCTGTCAATACTTCTTTTTCGATGGGAAAAAGGTCTGAGAGAGAGGAAGGGGGAAAGATGCTGCCTGGAATCGAAATCCGATACTTGCTTTTGCCGCTGCCGCCGCCGCCGGGATATTTCTCCGGTCCTCCCACCCACCCCCATACAGCATCCACTTTCTTCTCCCTTTTTTGCGAAATGCCCCGTTGCCGGAAACGCTCCTTCTTCTCATCTGAGAGGAGGGAGAGGGAGAGGGGGAAAAACAATGGTCGCTTCTCCCCTCCTCCTCTTTCTCCCACTTTCCGGTATCTCTCTCCTCCCTGCCCTTCCCCTTTTTTGCTGCATTTCCTCCTTCTTCTCTTTGTTACCGATGCTGCACCATGTAAGAAGATGATTGCCACCCTCTCTCTCAACAGGGTGTATCTACTACAAAATGAGACAAGAGTACTTGGTATACTAGTGCACGGCAAAAATAAAACACCGTTTGTTGCTGAAACACTCATTTTTGCTCAGTAACTGTTGGAATGAGTAAATGAGCAAATCCATCGTCCCAAGTGCATCAAAATGGTCCAACCAGCATCGCAATAATGCAGCTTCTCATCACGAATAACATAACGCATCCTTTTCCTCTCGCATAATAATTAGCCTCTTGCGTCTAAATTGGAGGGGAAGGGAAGGAAGATTTTTGCTTCTGTTCTTCTCCTTCTCTCATTTGCATATCATCAGACCGTAGGGACAACCCTCGTCCTCCTTCCCCCCCCCTCTCTCTCCCTCTCTCTTCTCTCTCTGTCGGTTGCAATGTCCAGACCAACTGCTTTCTAAACAGAGAGGAAAAAGAAGCCCATCCAGAGCAGAGAGAAGAGGTACGGTATTTAAAAAACAGTGTGAGGAAGGAGTAAGGGGGTTCCTATAGGGGGAAGGGGAGAGGGGAGCAGGAGGAAGAGTCCCAACCAAGTTGCGAAAGTTTGCAAACGAACCAGAAGGGGGGGGGAACTTTAAAACTTCTTTTTCTTCTCCTCATTGGCACACCGCACACCCCATATCCATTGTGTGCCTCCTCACATGGAGTCCTTGGCGTTAAGAACGCCACTTTTTTTCCATGGAAGGTGGTATGGGAAAAAATGGTTTTTGTTTTCGCACATAAGTTACGCTTTTTTCCCTCTCTCTCTCTCGAACTGGCAAAAAAAGAAAGCCAGAAATAAATCATCTTCCTCAAACTGTCCTGGGTGGCGAAAAAAAAGAAAACAAGTAAACCAACTTCATTTCAGCAGTCTGAAGCCCTCGCAAGAAGAAGAACGGTAGGCCCTTCCTTTGCTGCGTGAGTTTGAAGCACGCGACCGACGTGAACAAGACCCTCTTCTCTATTAGACCGCTATGCCTTCCGGCAGAAAAAGATATCTCTCTTTTGTAGCGAAAAACGCTTCTTTCTTTCCTCCCTCCTCCTTGACATCTAAGTAAATAGGAGGAAGAGAGGAACACAAACTTTTTTTTTTGCTAGAAGGGGGGTGGAGCACAACAACAAGGAAGAGAGGAAAGTGAGAAACTATCCAGGCCCCTTCTCTTAGTCCTATCCCCCCCACCTCCAAGAGAAAGAGCGAGAGAGAAAGAGGCCCCGATGGCGGGTGGAGAAAATCGCCTTATCTGCCTCTCCTCTCCGCAACTATCCTGCCAAAAAAGAAAAAAAAGTTTCTTTCTTTCCTTCCTGGCATAAAAGCCACAGCGCCATTTCCCCCCTTTCTCCCCTCCCTCCACCTACACAAAAAGAAGGCTTTTCTGCATGCGCCAGCCAATCCGATGTGTGGATTTCCCGCTGGGTAGGGGCCACTTTTGTGCTCTTGTGTTGTTGTATACTTAGTAGATGGTGGCGTCGCTTCACGACCATTTTTCGCAAGAGAATAAACAACATTTGTGAAATAGAAGCATTTACACTTTTCGACAATCTAAACAAAACATATCTGTAGAATGGCGAAAAACTTGGCCAAGACAGGCGCAGCAAATCTCTTTTTTTTTCTTGTCCCCATGTTTGGCTTTTTAATTCTTGGAAGGAAGGGAAACAAAGGATATGTCTGGCATGAAACACACGAAGAAGGGGGGCTGAGAGAAATGGCAGGCACACACAAAAAAAAAAGTTCTGAGGCCGTTTCAGCTTCTGTTTCTCTTTCCTGGCAATGCATAAGATCAGCAGAGGAAAGGAAAGAAAAAGGAGAAAAAATTCATGAAAAGGGCGGCCCATAAAATGGGGAGGAAGAAAGAAGAGAGGTTTCTTTCTCTTTTTTCCACCGCAAGCAACGCGGTCTGAGTGTGCCCAGTAACACATTTGCAAAGAAAAGTGCAGAGTTAAAGAGCAGCAGCGCATCTCACTAAAAACAAGATTGTGTTGCCCAAGGGTATGACTTTGGCAGGCTTTCTTATAAATGATAGTTTGCGCCATCTTCCTTCCTCTCTTTTCCCACCTCCAGGTCCTGCTAGAAGTTGCCAACGGCCTATCCGTCCATCCAGCCATCCATCCAACGAAAAAGGAGGAGGAGAATCGCGCTGTGACAAAATTTAATCTGGTTTTTTTTTGGGTGGTGGTGGTGCTAGTGGTTAGGTCGGGTCGAGTTGGCTCGGTTGGTGTGACACTCTCCAGAGATGAGGAGGAGGATCACACTTGTGCCAAAGAGTGGATGGGAACTCTATTTCTGGGGGTGGGTGAGAGGAGGAGGAGGAGAAGCGTGCTAAAGTGCAAATTGGACACACACACACTCTCTTTTTCTCACCCCTGGCGACGACGTATGTGGTGGGCCCCTCCTCCGGCGAGTAGATCCCGTTGCAGGTGGCGTCGGCCGATCGGGACATCCTCATCCCCTCAGAGGGCAGCGTCGGATTGGAGAAGGCGAAGGCGAAACAGCGGAAGCGGGACTCGTCGTCGTCGTCGTCCGAGCCCAGGTGGCGGTGTGGATGCTGCCGCTGCTGTTGCTGCTGCTGCTGTTGCTGCTGTTGGCGCTGTCGACGGACGCGGCCCATCAGGAAGCGGTGTGAGCCGTCTCGCCAGACCGCGCGACACTCCAGCTCCTCCGCTGCAAAAGGAAAAAAAAATTACTAATTCCCATTTTCCGGGAATACTTTATTAACATAAAAAGCTACGTGTACCTACATTTCAGGGAAGAAGAATGTTTGCTGTGCCGTATTTTTAAATCATTGTGTCTCGTTAGCAGTCAGCAGCGTCAAGGAAATCGAAAAAAAGCAGCCCAGAATTGTACTGGGTAGATGCTCTGTGTGTGTAAAGGAGAAGGAGGGAGGAGGAGGATGTTAACGATGATGGAAGATGGCCTCTGAGCACGCGAAAGGAGCAGGAGGAGGAGGAGGGACCAGAGCTCGTTGGGGGGAAGGAGGAGGAGAAACATGCACAAACCAACCGCAATGGCCAAAAATCCCCTTGCCTGCCTGCCAGAATGATGAGGGTCAATATGTGGAAAGAAGGTGCATACGGGTGTATGTACTCGTATGTACTGTACGTATGTAGTAACTACACTGCGGGAGGGGGAGGAGGGAGGCATGTAACCCTCCCCCTCCCAAAAAGGATGAACAGATGCTACGAATAAAGACAGAAGGAGTTGGTCAACCGCTTTCGTCTTCGCCTCCCTCCCTTGGGTTTGCATGACAGAGAACAGGAAAGTGGGAGGAGGAAGAGGAGGAAGCAATAAGATTTCAGAGCCTCTTTTTTCTCTTCCCAACTTAAAACAAAAATAAGGGCAGAAGTGTGGCAAGGCACGCGAACTGGAAATCCGTTCCCAGTAAAAGGAAGGGGGGGGGGGTCGGGGAGGAAGAAAGGGGAGGAGAGCAGGGTCTCGTAAAAAAGTTATCGGTCGGTGGCGGTTGCTGCGGTCTACTATCCTTATACAGTACTGTGGAAGAGGAGGAAGGAGAAAGAAAAGGCATATAGTTTTGAGTGCAGCGTACAGTTGTACCCGCTTAAGTGGGATTGCTCCACTTGCTCCGACTGTCTCCCTTTTCCCCGATTTCCACTTATTCCAGCAAATTATGTAACAGTTTGTCCAACCGTTTCTCTCAAGTTGTCCTATTTAAGTGGGACTCCCAGTTATCGGAGTCCCACTTAAGCGGATTTGACTTCGACTGTACCTCGTACATAATATGCGGCATTCTAGGGGAGACTCACTCATCATCTCGGACCCCTTGACGTTTGGGCACGCCTGGTAGTGCAGGGCGACTGCGCTGGCCCTGGTGCAGGCCCTGACGGCGCTCAGGGGCCACTCGCAGCCGCCCTTCCCGCGGTCGTACGAGAAGGAGAGGGAAGAGGCCAGCAGGAGGCCATCGACACCGTCGCCGCCGTCGTCGCCTTCATGTCTGTGGTGGAAGAAGGGGCAGGCCACGCTGTGTCCGTCCGCCCTGAACAGCCAGTAAAGCGGCGCGTCCCCGCTGATCTCGGAGCACAGGGCGGAGAGGTCGGAGCGCCGGGAGCAGCCGAACGCTGAAGAAGACGATAAAACGTTAGTTTGCATAAAGTCTTGAATTCCGCAAGCTGTGGCAACACTGGAATGAACAGTAAAAAGTCGTTCATTGCCTTTAAGCATAGCCACTTGTTTACCATATTCGTGCCAGTAAGATTTCCAGAACGTATGTCGAGCTTCATCATCTGATGAAAGAGGCTTAGAGAAGGAGAGAGGGGGGAAGATAAAGGAGGAAGTCTTCATTGCGGGGAGGGAGAAAAGGAAGAAGGAAAATGAAAGTACTGGAGAGAGAGAGAGAGCAGAAAAAAGTACTTCTCCTCTTCCTTCGTCTTATTCCCTCTTCCCTCTTTTTCCTTCTCTCTCTCCCTCCTGCTCCTTCGCAGTCGGATTAGAGACGCGGGACATTTGTTTTCCCGCTTTGTTCTTGCGTGAAATTGCGTGAGGAGGAGGAGGAGGAGGAGGAGGAGGAGGAGGGGATAAAAAAGTGCCTTTCCCCTCGACTCGACTCCAATGTGTGCCTTACTCCTCCCCCCCTCCCTCCCGCACAAATTGCGCAGTTTGTCACTCCGAAAATAAGGGAAAGCGTAGGTGGAGGTGTAGACTCACTCTCTTTGTACTGGAGCACGTTGTGGGCGCGCTGGTGGAGGACCAGGCAGCGGTAGCAGTCGTCGGACCTTGAGGAAGGAGGAGAAAGCGATAAGCATGAGGGATGTGTCACCACGAATGCTGACATGCTGGCTTTCGTGATGTGGGGAAAGAGAAAATTATGGACTTCCGCATTGCCGTCGCTAATAAAGCAAATTTATTATGGGAAATCTTCGTGCTTCGTACGCGGTGTTACCAGGATGGCATCGCTTAATACTAAACCAGTATAGTACTAGTTCAGGCAAAACATTTGTTAATAAAAATGCAATAAAAAGTGACGTGGTGTACTTTTTTTTACAATATTTATTTACTGTTGATATCTTTTTAAGGTTGCCTTGTGTACAATCTAGCAAAGAACTGGTCGTAGTACTTCATGTACTGTAGTACTATGTACTTCATCACAACTCACTCCTTGAAGACGTATTTCTGTCCGCTGCTCCGGACGCACCTCCCTTTGGTGCTGATCCTGCCGTCCGGGTCGACGGTGACGTAGGGCCGCACCCCAGACTGGAACCAGACACCGTGCCAGGACGGGGGAAGGGAACAACCTACAAAATTTAAACAAGATCCACGTTGTACACAGTAGATCTTCAGTTATAGTCTAAGTCGAACATCTGTCATAATTGAATAATTTTACTTAGTTCAAGAATGGATCAAACAGACGCGATTCAGTCACCTCTTCCTTTCAGCCTCCTTCCGCCGTCTCCAGGAAATTGTGAGAAGAGCAGTAGGAGCAGCAGGAAGGCCCGGTGCTGATGATGGAGCGAAGGTGGCGTCCACATCTTCACTTTTCCAAAATTTTAACCTCACATCGTAGCAGTGTATAACAATTCTGGAAAAGAGAGAAAATGACATATTTTTGGGTTTTTTTAGCTTTCTCCGTAATTGGCTCTTCTTTCTCACACCATTCGTTATCTGTGTCGCCCAAGCCAGGATGGCTTTGGGCCAGATTAAGAAGAATTCTGGATTTATTGCTGTGGGAGGAAGAGAGGTAGGGAAGAGAGGCCCATTAGAGCGAGTGTAGAGATAGAGAAACGGCCTCTCTCCTTCTCCCCCGTGGGAAAATGACGCAAGAGGGGGAGGGGGAGGAGAAAAGAAATCTGAGGTTTTTTCTTGCTGCCTTGGCAGGGGAGGCAGGAAAGGGGGATGAAGGCAGTTCTTATACGGAATCTGCTTGCGTGTCACAACGGGGGAAAGGGATGGGGAGGAGTATACCAGCAGTAACTACAGTGAACTCCGCTACGTCGACACCGGATATAACGACACATACTAGTAGGAAATCTTGAACACACTGTTCTGTTCTTTTTAGGCAAATGATCACATCAAGCTAGTCTTGATATTTGCTGCCACGTCGACAGTTTTAACCGGAAGGAAAGGTGAACTTTCCTTCCGGTGGACTAATTAAGCGGAGTCCACTGTAGCAAGTGACTGGTTTTCCCCGTCCCCCCTCCCCCCTCCCTCCGTCCTGCTGCGCCAGCACCACCGTCAATTTGTCTAGCCAATGAAAGAAGAAGGACCTCCGTCCTGCCTCCTCCGCCATTAAGCCTCCTACCAGCCTAACCCTCCTTAATTCGCTGCAGTGATTAAGTGGAACTGCTGCCTTAATATGGTCAGGGGGGGAGGGAGAGACAACCACTACAATAACGTTTCTCCATTACTATGATCTGTCTTCCCAACGGGAAACTTTGCAGGGAAGAGGAAAACTCATTTATTTTCGTCCCGACGGGACTTGTTCAGAACACGTCTTGGAGAAAAATACATGTTCTTTACTTTGAAACATCTTTTTAACGTGTGGCAGTCTAATGACATGTTCCTAAGCAATTGAAGAAGTGTCACAGGATCACAATTTTTCAGCAGCTGATCTACTAGAAGCAGTCTGGAAATCCGTACCAGCAAAATTTTAATTACTTTTTCTTGCTAAAGTTAGTGAATGCAAGCAAATGTAGGAAGAAACCCGCATTTGTTCCGCAAAAATTGCCGTTTGTCCCGTCGGGCATGTGTACGCGTGTCTCTGCTCACCCGTGTCTATTGCTTCCGCCCGCCAAAACTTTTCAATCTCTTAGCCGGTGTTTGTGCATCCGAGAACTTACCTGAATCCGTCTTTATCTGTTTTTGGAGGGTGACACACACACACACTCAAAGGAAGAGGGATGGTCTCTGGCAAGCAAACAGAGCCGGCCGATGTTGATAAGAGGAAGAAGAGAGAGGAGGAGGAGGCAAACTTCCCCTCCATGATACTTTGAAAAGGTTCTCTCATCTGTCATAATTTGTTACTTTTCCTTCCTTCCTTGCTTTCTCTCCTCCTTCTTCTCTTCCAAATGCACTGTGGGATCCCCAGGACTAAAAAAATGCCTCCTCTCTTCCTCTCTTTCGAGTAAGCATCTTTGGGGATGGGCTAAAAAGTTTCTGAGGAGGGGAAGGAAGGAAGAAAGGCAGGCAGGCAGGCATCGCTTGGGAGATCTTTTGAGAAGTGTAAGAACTTTCTTAATAGCTTTGGCGACGAAGAAGGAAAGTAGTAGAAAAGTGGGCGGAATTCCGGTGTGTGGAAAACAAAGTTGGAAAGAAAGAGAGACTCTCCTCCTCCTTCCAGTTCGACATCGCAATTACTTCTCTGACTGACTCGGAAGAAGAAGGAGGAGGAGGAGGAGACTTCTAATTGGAGGGATGGAAGAGGAGCTTGAGCTAGAATGAGTGGGGGAATTAAGACGTGATCGGCCAATCTGGAGTAGGAAGAAAAGAGAGGAGGAAGAGCCTCTTTTAGACAGAGAGATGGAGGAGAAGGGCGAGGAGGGGGAAGAGCTAATTGGGACAATGACAGCAATAAGGAAGGAAGGGGACTTCACTTTGGCTTCCTGGCAGAGAGCGGCCTTGGAGGAACATGAGGAGAAGTTGCCTATTTAAAAGAGGAAAGGCAGGCAATAACACGGGCGAGACAATCAAAAGTGCGTTACAGAGGGATTAAAATTCGTCGGTGGGAGGGAGAAAAAAGTGGAGCCAATTGCTTTTGCTTTCAAAGAAAAACTTTGGGCATTACATTTTTTGGGGGGGGGGGAGAGGGGGAGGGAAAGGAGGAAGAATGGGCAAAATTTTGTGCGTGTTTCTCTTGGGGAGGGAAAAGAAAGGCGGCAAGAAATGGACTTGGGAGGCGGGGAAAGAAAAGTCTTTTTTTTTCCTTATCGCTGTTAAACTTTTTCTTTCTCCCTCTCTCCGCATCGATCTTAACTCCTCCTCTTGCGCCCCCGTCAAATCCGTACGTGACTTCCTCGACTTTATGACCCACGAAAAGAGGCAGAAAGGAGGAGGAGGAAAAAAATTCTCTGGAAGAACAAGAAGAGGAAAAAGAAAAGGCCGCAGGGATTTCAAGAAGGAAAGATCTTTAAGGGGAAAAAACCTAATAAAAAGACTTCGAAGAAGTGGAAGAGTAAAAGTTCGTTATTGAGAGGAGAAAGGAGAGAAATTTCAAGACCAATTTTTGGAGAGGAA
>JAAUYM010039087.1_pt1 | contig 15607 bp, 10 predicted proteins | sample 7278001 | NCBI WGS metagenome assembly JAAUYM01 (sample SAMN14350224, study PRJNA611818) | marine sediment metagenome | isolation source: surface marine sediment (1.8m) | place: French Polynesia: Moorea | collected 2018-08
CCAACTCGTGCCAGATAAATGCAAATGTGAGGGGAGGGGGAGGGGAGTATTTGAACTTTCATTTCGTCAATTTATGCATGGAGCGAACCATGAACGGGCGCCCCCCCCGCCCCCCCCCCCCCCGGCGGGGGGCGGGCCCGGCCCCCCCCCCACATTGTTCGCTCCATGCATAAATTGACGAAATGAAAGTTCAAATACTCCCCTCCCCCTCCCCTCACATTTGCATTTATCTGGCACGAGTTGGAAAGTGCACTGAGGTCAGTGAACTTCCCATGCTTCAATTATCCACTACATATCTGAATTTCTCACATTTCGCCCATTCTGCTCCCGCGCCTCTCCTGGAAATTGGAATGCTCTGCTTGAAAGAGTTAAGAAAGGGCCTTTCAGTTTTGAGGGCGAAGGCCAAGGAGGCTTCTCTCTCTCTCTCTCTCTCTCTCTCTCTCTGAGTCCGACCTTCGAAAACTTTTGGCCTTGGGAATGGCAGCAGCAGCTCCTGCTCTTCTTCCGCTCTTCCTCTCTGAGTCTCCGTCTGTCCAAGGACAACGCAAGGTGAGACAGGCGGAGTCTCTTCGTCTTTCCCGGCGGTGGTGATGTAACAACGACCCGAGGTGTGTTGCTCTATGCGTTGCGAAATCGGATCGGAAGATATGCAAATCTGAGGCCAGGCTTCTCCTTCCCCTCTCGCCGAGACCGGCGAACTTCGGATGCAGGGAACGATCATCATATCAAATCAAACAAAGAACATGAGGTGGTTTTTATTACGACTAAGTATACATAAATATAATATATAAATATAATATTGGGTTTTTGCGGACCAGATTTGTAACTTGTGTCATTCTGTCTCCCCACCAACACTTCATTGTCAAGGTCGCACTGATGTGTCTCTCTGTCCCGAAAAGGGGAATTCTTCTTCCATTTCTGGGTCTAGGGCAAGGGCAGAAGAAAGAAAGAAGAGAGGAGGCATCGCGCTTTTCTCTACACTACAGCAGATCTGGTTAAAAGAAGTCTCTTACATAACGAAGAGAAAAAAAGCGTATTAGTGGACAAACTGGTTTACCATTAGCAGGCCGATAACTGATCGAGTACGAGGATGCTTTTGGGAGCGAGTTGACTTTTCCTTGATCACGGTCAGAGGAAAATGATGTCCACATGGTTTATTCTGCTTATTCAATTTACTGTAAATTAAGGTCAAGGTAACACAATTATTACATGGACACGGACAGTAACTGAGGCCTGGCAAGGAGCTGAAAAAAAATTGGACATTTTTGCGGTAAACTATTGTGGTACAAGTGTTATGCTATAACATACGAACTAGGAAAATGAACTAGGAAAACAGTTTGAGTATCAACCCGAGACACGAACTAGGTACATTTAAGGAGTCCTCTTTCTGACCGGCCGGCGTCTGGGTCGAAGTGAAGCTCTTACCCCTACATCGGAGTGCCCATTATGTCCTTGTTTTAAAGCACAACCTGCCCCTTCCCACCCCAAAACCCTGGTCTGGGATGTGCCGGGTAGACGCAAGGGGAGAGGAGGGAAAAACGGATGTGGCTAGACGGCGGGATTACACAATGTACTATACAGTATGTACTAGTACCACACTGCTACAGTAGTACCGCCGGTGCCCTAACGGGCACAGAAAGTCAGGTGGCACAATAAAAACAAAAATCCTTTCGAATTAAACATAACGAAATAAAATCTGTGACAATGCTTTGAAAAAACAACCGCGTTTGCTCTTACTAATTATCTGTCTGACTTACGCAGAGGACGACGCCCGAGTTCCCTTCTTCCTCTCTGTTCGTCTCGCCGTCTGTCCCTTGCGTCGACGACAAGGAGGAAGAGGAGGGCAAAAAAGCCGACGTCTGGAAGCGAAGAGGAGGAAGCCAAGGGGGAAGAAGAAAGCCAGGGAGTTGTTTCATCAGGTGCCACAGCAGGATGAGGATGGAGGATGTGGGTGAGAACGACGACGACGGCGACAGTCAGTGCTCTGCAGTCGACGTGAGCGGACCTGCCGTTCATGCAAACGGGAGGCCGGTGTCTGCAGGAAGCACCAGCAGACACCGGCAAAAGAGTTCATCAACCTCCACCCCTACACACACACACACACACACACACACTTGCGTACAAAAAAAAAAGTCAGACATGCAAGGTCTGCGGGAAGGAAGAGGAAGAAGACGATGGTGGGTGGGTGATCAGAAATGGTTTGACCACCTTCCGCAATGGGAGTGTGCGACCCGTGGACGTACCAGTGTGGCAAGTGCGGCAAGGAGTTCAAGACGGCGGCCGAGCGGGACCAGCACATGATCGGCTGCGGGAACGTGCCCACCACCAAGAGGAGGGAAGAGGAGGAGGTGGAGAAGGCAGTCGAGGGGAGGGCGGGGATGAAGAGGGCCAGGATGGACGAGGAGAGGATGGCGTGAATGGTGTGTGTGTTGGAGGTGAGTATTGGCTCTGGTGTTGTTGGCAGATCCAATAGAATTTTTTTTGCTTTTTTTTGCTGTGGCAATTTTTTTACACATTGATTTTAGAGTTGCAAGGAATGCTGTCATCATTGGTACTTCTCTCTTCCATTTTCGAAAAATTGCAAAAATTGCAAAAAAATAGGAACCGGAATCAAGGGCGAGGATCATGATGGGATCAAGAAAGGAAGTTCCTACAGCATCCAACACCCGAACAAACATACCACACTGACAAGAAATCACCATCTATCTACTACAGGGCGTCAAACGTCTACGTACTCTCACTGTTCTTTCCGTAAAAGCACAACAAGTGTGCTTTAAAAAAAGCATAAATCTCAAAAAGGTTTGTACACCAACAGATAAGACTGTATCAAAAAGACTGACACTTATCTAGTAACATATGTGTTATTTAACTGTACAAGAATTTCTAGTATAAAGCCGGGCCTGAAAGGCAATAAAATGTTTATTGGTTTACGTGTAGCTCCTTTGTGTAACAAAAAGTCTGATGTATACGTCATGCTGTAGTCGACTAAAAGTTCAATGCAACCTCGTCCAAAATTTCCGCGCCTCCCTCTCCTCCGCACTTGCAGTAACTGTTAACGTATACAACGCTCCCCCCCCCCTTAGTCACCGTTTTTGTTGGTGCGCACGCAGCTTTCGCAGCTCAAAAAAGTAGATACAGTCCCCTCACTGCTCCTGCCGTGTTTTAGCAATAAAAGGCAACGAAAGGCCCAACTGAGCTGCTACTGCTAGTACTGTACCTGGGGCGGGGGGAGGAACTCGTGTGGCACCACCTACCGTACAGCAGATCTGAAGAATTATTAATAATAATTTCCGCGGTTGCTGGCTCAGCAGCAGGAGAAATGGCGCTCAAGATCAAGATCATCTACTGGTGAGGAAAATCGGGTATAATCACGAGACTCACATTTATATGTCGAAATCTGGGTTTTTTTGGTCTACGTAATAAGTGGCGGATGAGGCTACGGTCCCAAGTTCGTCAAGATCAAGACGAGCTTGGAGAAGCGCTTCGGCGGGCGCGTGGAGGTGACGGGCGAGTCGACGCCGGGGATGACGGGCTGGCTGGAGGTGGTGCTGGTGGACAGCGGCCGCCTGCTGCACTCCAAGAAGAACGGGGACGGGTACGTGGACACCGACGCCAAGATGCAGAGGATCCTGGACGGGGTGGAGGAAGCCCTGAAGGCAGCAGACGGGAAAAAGTGAAACCGCCTTGCCAGTATTTATCAGGTACTCTTACCGGACTCGCTTTGCCATCTTAATTATTTTTGCCTCGGGAAAAGAATGGAGCCCCAACCAATATCGTTAGCGTAAACTTAGTGATGAGTTGCAATAAGGTTTTTTTCCCACTATTCCAACACCTGCCCTGGCGTTCTAACGCTGTATAAGTGATATGAAAACCTTATTGCAACTCAAGTGTCGACCCCTGCGCTAACTACCACTATTGTCGCCACCGAGACCGTCCGTGCCCCTAACGATACCAATATTGGTTGGGAGGTCACCCCTGACCTAATGCTTTCTGACAGCTCACCTTGCTTTTAAACAATCTGGCAGTCAGATAGCAGAACCTGGTAGCATGCACTACTTGAAAATTTATAGCAAACTGATGAGATTTTTGCCAGGTTTTAATGTCATGGTTTCATTTCAGCTGTGGGCACGTGACATTTTGGAAATTTCTTCTCATGAGGCGGGTCGGTAAAGCCATCGCATTGGACAGCGACCCTGCGGATGAACCTGATCTTTTTCGAACTGTCGCTCCCCTTTGCTGACATGTGAATAAAGGTATGATCAGTCTTTAACAATTACGCGGGGAGGCCAGGTCAGTTATTCTTGTGTCGGTATACTGTGTAGGTACGAGTGTTTAAAAAAAAGAAGAGTTACGAATCCTCTTCTTCGAAAGGGTTTGACGATTTGCTGGCAGTCGGTAGCACCTCTTCGCCCCGTTCTTTGTTGTCCGCACTCTTTTCTGCTTCCTCCACCACTGGAAGTCCATGTTGCTGCTGCTGCTGCTTCCTCCTCCGCCTCTGCTGCTGCTGCTGCTGTTGCGGGTTGACGTTGATCTGGACGACGAGGTAGAACTGGTTCCTGTTCATTGGGACAATGCTGGTCTGGCAGGAGAAGGGAGCCTCGGCCAGGTACTGGTAGTCGCCGGATCGGAGGGAAACGCTCTCTTCGGAGCAGTCGTACTCGACCTCTTCTCCGTTGTCGTCGACGTCGTCGACGTCGTCCTCTCTGTCCACAGTGGCGTACTCTACAGCTGCGCCAGGGGCGACCTCTCTCCTTGGCCTCCGCTTGACCGTGGAGACGGTGGAGGCGCTGGAGAAGGAGGAGACCATGATCCCGTCCGCCTCCTTTTTCCCTTCTTTCTCCTCGTCCTCCGCCCAGACCACGTCGCAAGAGATCCTGCTCATCCTGCCTCCCTTACAGGACCTGAAGTGCCTGGCGGCAACCCTGCGAGCATAAATGGCGGCCGAGCCCGCGGCGGCGCCTGGGGCGGCGCCCTTGTCCACCGTCGCGTAGATTGGCGGCGCCGGCGGCAGGACCAGGTGCAGGTGCGGCGAGGGTCTGCCGGAGCTCCTGCTGAGGTGGGAGGAAGAGGATATCGGCGCCGCCGCGGCGCTGCCGCTATACTTTGACGTGGTCTTGTCCGTCGGTGTCAAAGAAGAAGACGGGGAGATGGAGGAGGTGCTGTCCGGATTACTTGTTGCGGCGCCCGGTTGATCCGGCACAGGCTTTCTGTTGATGTCTGCCTCTTCCACCTTCCTTCTGCTTCTTCTTTTCTTCCAGCTGCTGCTGAGGTTCTTCCTCCTCCTCTGCTTGGAGGCCAGCGCCGCCGCTGTCGCCACCTCGCTCGACCCCTCCTCCACGTCCATCCGCCTTTTTCTCCTCCTCTTTTCCACCTCCTCCTGGTGCATTTTTCTCCTCCTGGCCTGCAGGAGGCGATCGTCGGCAAAGGCGACGACGACGGCGACGATGGCGACAGCAGCCACCGCCGCAAACAAGAAGGAGAGGGCGTACATAAAGTTGACGGTGGTCACGTGGGGACAGGACGTGCCGGACTGCCTCCAAGGGCTGCTCTAAAAAATTGCAACACAAAATTGCAATCAATGCTATCTACGTATTATTAGTATTACATGGGTGTACGAGTTAATTGATGTCTTTAAGCAACCTTACCGGACACTGTTCCTTGGTGGTGCAGGCCGCCACCCCCGGGCACCACCCGCAACCGAGTCTCTCCGGGAGGGCGACGCACCCAAGGCACCCGGCGGAAGGGCTGCTCCTCTCGCGACAGAGCACGGAGACGAAGGTGGCACTGGAGTTGAAGCGCAAGACGGGGTAGGAGGAGGGAGAGGAGGAAGAGGATAGCCTCATCGCAACTCCTGGATTGAGATCTCAGCTCAGCAGTTCCAGAGAGTGCGCATCTCTATCTTTTGTCTGCTAGGTTGGAACTGGGTTGATTGATGGCTTCTTCCCGTCTCAGGGGGGAGAAAAAGAGTTGGAAACTGAGTTCGATCATTTTTGCTTCCGCATTTGCTCCCCAGGCAAGTGGGAATGAGTCATCCCGGAATCCAAAGGAGAGAGAGCTCATTTCGAATGTAAACAATTCCTTCCCCGTCCGTACGTACTAGTAGTACAGTGCAAAAAAGTGCCCAAGAAAGTCTTCTCTTCCCTCCCGATTTTCCCGCAGGAGGAGAAAAATGGAGAAATGTTGGACTTTTTTCTTCCTTCCCCTTTTCTTCCTTCTCTTTCTCCCTCCTCCGGACTTTCCAAACATTAAGTAAATAGTGCAAGCAGAAAACTCAAACAGGAGTCGGTGGGAAAAAAAATCACCTTTAATTTACTACACAATTGTTACTTACTTGATCAACTTCTCATACAATATGCGTAGTATAGGTATGGTTTTTTTTTTTGTGTGTGTGTGATTAAAAATGGAGCAGGTGGTCTTTTCAGAGACATGAATTACTCATATGCTCACAAACTGCAGTTTAAGCGAGAAATCCGCCACGAATTTCCATTATGTGCTGTATTGTCCAGGGTATTGAAAGCAATGTTACTCCGGCATTCAGACATAGTAGGTGGCGCTATCAAAGGCCGACGCTGCGTCCCCTTCCACCTTGGGCACCACCACCGCCTGAGGGCTGTTCTCCTCCTCCGGCTTCTCCAGACTCAGCTCCTCGCTGGAGGTAGACACCTTCTCGAACCCAGCGCTGCTGCTTGCCTCCGAGTTCCTCTTGCTGCTGGCGCGTGTGATGACAATCTCTGGGTGGTCCTCCTCCGTCGCCTGACTCGTCGGCGCCCTCCTTCCCAAGGGAGGGGTCCCCATCACCTCTTCCTTGTGCATGACAGGCTGCCGCTTGGGGAGGACCGGGCTAGGAGAGGTCTCCTCCTCCTGTTGCTGCCGGAGATCGTCGGTGCCGACAGCAGGGTCGCTCTTGGTGACGATGGCCCCATCGGCGCTGCTCATCATCCTGGAGCCGGTCTTGGGGCTGCGGGCGATGAGGATGGGCTCGTAGTTGGGCACCTCCTCCACGGTAAAGCGCGGGCTGGTCGGGCGCTGGCTGGACCCGTCGCTGCCCAGCGGGTAGTAAGAGTGGCTCTCGGATTCGGCGGCAGAATGGGCCAGGGAAGGACCTCCTCTACCCACCGGAGAGGACGGGCCCGCAGAGACCGCAGCTGCGGCAGCTGCAGCAGCCGCGGCGGCCGCGGCGGCGTTGCTGGCTGCGGCCCTCAGCAAGTTATGCGGGTGCGACCTCGGCCTGAGGGGCATGGGCGATCCCGCAGCGGTTGTCTGAGGCGCCGTGGTAGTCGTCGGGGTAAGCGCCGTTCCCGGGGCGGCGCCTCCGTCTCTGGCCTCCTCCGTCGTCGTGGTAGTGGTCGTCGCAGCGGCCATGGAAGCGAAGAGGCCCTGGGCTGTGATGTACTCCCTCGGACTGGACTTGAGATGTGGCCCCGTGTTGTAGGGCGTGTTCTGCTCCGTAATGGTGGACAGGTGAGTCAGGCCATGAAGACGCTCCAGCATCAGCCTCTCGGCGATGCCGCAGGCGTCTTCTTCCTCCTCCTCATTGTCGTCGTCAACCTTATTTCTGGTGTTCGCGTCGTCTTCACCTCCGTCTACATGACTGGACAGGACCCCGTAGGTGTGGTTGGACTTGGTGCTGCTCACCTTCCTGGCCTCAATGTCCTCCCCGTCCGTGACCATCCCTTCGTCGCCACCGCCGCCGCCGTCACCACCGCCGTCGCCATCGCCCATTCCCGACACCAGCGCCATGTTAGCGACTGCCTGCGACAGCGCCGGCACCACCAGGCGACTGCTGTCCAGGCTGCGCTTGCGGCGCCCAAAGATCTTGGAGTAGGAGGACCTGGTGATGGAGTGCTTCCTGCTCTTGGTGGCGTAGTAGATGGAGCTTTGGTCGTCTCCGGCCACCGACCCCGCCACCGAAGCAGGCGCACCCGAGCGGCTGTGGCGGCGCATCTGGGAGCGGCGGATCTTGGCGCGGACGCGACCGAAGATGTTGGGGTCGATGCTCTCGTACTCAGAGGAAGGATCCAGCACGTCCGACTTCTTGTGCTGGAGGAGTAGAAGGAAAGGACTGACAGTTGTTTCTGTTCCGGATTACTACAGTAAAAGGTGCCCACTCACCCTTGGGTGCTTGACCGAAGCCGACCTGAAGGGGAAGACGAGCTTGTAGTAGGTTGACGAGACGTTGTCCGCCTCCTCCTTGACCTCTGCACTGCCCTTGGGCTCCTCCTTTCGGTAGTGCTCGGTCTCCTCCGTGTAGGGCAACACGGCGGGCACCGACTCGTTGAAGTACATGTCCTTCAACAGCTCCGGGCGGTCCTGGTTCATGTCGTCCACGATCATGTAGCTGACCTGGACGTGCCTGTCGATCAGATAGTTGAGCTCAAAGTCGTCGTCGTCCTCTCCGAACGGGTTGATGAGCGTCTCCGCCACCTTGAGCCACCCGACGTAGAAGATGAACTTAAGGATGAGGAAGATGGGCACGTACAGGTCCAGGGGCTGATACAGGAGTCCGTCGCCGGCGAAGCTGAAGTCGTCCGCAAAGTCGCCGCTGCCACCGCTGCTGCTGTTGGTGCCGGTTCCGTTGCTGAAGGAGGAGGAGGAGGAGGAGATGTTGCTAATCTCGTCCTCTGCGAACGAGGGCAGCCTGTAGACCGCCGCGTAGTCGTCCGGGTCTCCGGGGGCCACCCACTGGGCGCCAAGGAGGGCGGCCCCAAAGTATGTATACACGGCCCAAGTCACCACCTGTATGGTTGTAGTACAGTATTCCAGAAGGCGACACGTTGCTTGATCAAAAAAGTGAATATAAATCTTTTTGTTGTTTTTTTTCTGGGAAACTCACCTGCGTGTACACGAGCGGCACCGAGATGGTGTCGTAGTGCTGCACGCCCGTCAGCCCCTTCCTGATGGCGGAGACCTCGTTGAGGATGGTCTGCATTCCAGGGTCGTTGTTGACCTTCCCCTCGCTGCGGGCTTGCTCCAGGATGTTGGTGGCCCAGACCAGGGGCATCCACCACTTGGAGACGGAGCACTTCTCATGCAGCTTCTGCATAATCTTGAGCTCGTCCTCTCTCATGAGGCCGGCCTCCACCAGGTGGTCCATGGTGGGGAAGCGCTTCCTCACCCTCAGGCTGACCCTCCTCAGCACAATCACGTAGGACAGCAGGGTGTACCGCATCACGTTGCGGCGCATCAGGCGAGCCCGCTCGTCCTGGCCGCGGAGGAGCCCTTTTTAAACAAGGATTCCATGTAGACTTGGCTACATTCATGAAGGCTCAAGGGTCTGTAACTCTTTTCCTCCTTTACCGACGATGAATATTCCCAGTGAGTCTGGCCACGGCAGCAGCTGGTACTGGTCCCACCAGCGTTTGACGATCAGCGACACGTAGAAGCCCAGCCCGAACGTCATGGGGATGGAGCTCATCTGGAAGAGGTTTGAGATAACCGGTTTGGACAACGCGCATGCCAGGATGGGAGCGACCAAACCTTGATGGAGCAGTAGGCCCTGAGGCTCTCGAAGAATTGCCTGTAGTGCGGGTCGGGCATGGAGACCAGCACGGAGCGGTAGAACACGTTCAGCAGGAAGAAGCAAATCAGGTAGGCGGCCAACTCCTGAACAAAGGAGGGAAAGCGATCAATTGCATGCCCTTAACATTCTGGCCTCTTCCCCACCTTGAAGATGAGCTTGTAGACGCTGCCCTTCCACTTGAAGAGGATCTTCGTAAAGCAGCCGAAGCCGCTGGCGTTGGCCACGTCGGCAGTGTAAGACACAGTCATGGCGAAAGAGGCGAAGAAAGCTTCACGCTGCCACCACGTAAAATGGCAATTGGTGGGGGGGGTTTCCTGTCAAATTCACTGGCGCGTGTGTGCCGTTCGAGGTTCTTCCACCTCTTGTTTGCATCCCTTCCAGTTGTTGCTGATTCACCGCCTCACCTCAATCTTTGTCTCTCTCTCTCTCTCTCTCTGGTCAGTGGACTGACTCTCTGTCCGTCACTGGTCGACTGATCCACCGCCGCACCACCTTCTCTCTTTCTCCCTCCCTCTTCTCTACCCCCCCTTTTCTTAATGACCAATTCTGGAAATACGGGGAAAGAGAAGAACAAATATTTATTGTCAGGAAGAGAGGGAGAGAGAAAGAGGACTTCTCTCTTTTTCTTTCCTTGGAATCCTTTTTTTTCTTTCTTCCGTTCCGTCCTTGCTTAGCTGTTCCCGGAAGTGAAAAATGTTTGCAAGAAAAGCAGAAAACAAACCTTGCAAAAAAAAAAAGTCAAATGGCAAGCACATTAGGTCGAAAGTGCCTTCATTTTTTGAAGAAGAAAAAATGAATTTTTGCAAGAATTCTCATTTTGCGAAAACGCTCTCTTATTCCTGTTCCAATTTGCAATAAAAAAAAAAAGAAACAGGAATAATTTGCGCTGGGTAGCAACCCCTCCCTCGACCAACCTTCTTCTTCTTTAGTCTAATGTACCGTAATCCCCACCCCTCCTCCTCTTCTTGTGATCCCTCGAGGGGACTGTTTGTATTTGGAAGGAAGGAAAAAATGGGTCCCACCACCACCAAAAAAAAATTGCCCCAAAAGGGAACGAGGGAGGAAGTCAATCTGTCAAAACGCATCCTTGTCAGATGCAGTTGCTACTTAACCTACTATAAGTAGTACAAAGTACCACTACAGTTAATGCTCAGTTATGGTCTGTCATTTCCCTAAATCGATTGTACTTGGCATAACTGAATACTAATTTTTGTTTTATCAATTGAAGGGTCGAGTATCGACTGAACCAAAACTCGTGCATAAGAGACGCAGGGGATGATGCACTTACTTGTAGGTACACAAACCTCGCAAAACACCCTTTTGGGATAATTTTGTAAGAGACTCTCATTTTCGCAAATAACTTTGCAAATTATACCTAGAAGACGCAAGAAGGGATGAAGAGAGAAAGAGAGTGAGACCGCTCCAATTTGTCTCTCCGGCGATTCTCTTTTTTCTTTTTCCTTTTCGTGACTGGTATACCTAGTAGTACTACTGCTATGTACATCCGCAATCCTTTTATCTGTCCGCTGGCACCCAACTCCAACCCCAACTCCAACCTGCCACTTTGGCTCCTCCTCCTCCTCCTCCTCCTCCTCCTCCTCCTCCTCCTTCCCCCACTTTTTCCTTCTCCAAAATTCCCCCCCGGCGGCGAAGGCGCCGGACTAAAAAAACTTTTTTTTTTGGTCAAGAAAGATGAAAAAAAAGAAGGCAAAAGTTGCAGTGCGCACCACCACATGTCGATGATCAAGACAGTTTCGTTGGCTACAAGAAATCTTGACTTTTAATTTGATAGTAAATGTACGGTACACATTGAAGTACAGCCGAACCCGCTTAAGTGGGAGCAGACCACTTTTCCACTTTTACAGTGATTCCCTCTCTTTTACACTAAATTCTAACATTTTTTCCGGCCATTTCATTAAAAATTGTCCCATTTAAACGGAATTCTCACTTGCTTAAGCGACTTTAGGAATAACAAGAAACAGACAGCAGCAACAGCAACTGCGATGATGAGAATTCCTTATTCTTCCTGTCCAACTCTCTCATTCTCCTCCTCCTCCCCCACTTTCCACACTGTCCAGATACCATCAGATCAAATGGAAGAAAAAGTGGCGGCGACAGCAGAAGCAGCAGTAGAAGAAATTTTTAATCCCGCTAAAAAGCAAAGTACAATAAAATTCGTCAACTTTTTCAAGATTTTTTTAGGTAATATAAGTTTGTGCTTGTAATCTACCTACACAGGTTGGCTGTTGACGCGAGGTGGTGGTGGCATCGAGTATTAAAGTTGGTTGGTGGTGCCAATGGGAGGGGGGAGGGGGAGGGGGGAGGGGAAGGAGGAGGCAGCAGAACCTGATCACGGCGAGCGCCCTAGCTGTCTTCCATTTCTGTGAGACATTTTTTTTCCTGGGGGCGTGAGATCAAGTGGGGTGGGGGTCCGAAATCTGGTCTCTTCCTTCCAAAAAAAGAGTGATTGTGTCATCACATGACACAATCCCGTCACAATTAGTAGTAGTTAGTAGGACGACCTGTCAATACGCAAATCTGTGCCCATGGCCATATTCGGCTAATCGAACATGGTTCCCCTCTCCTGTTTTTTATCCACTTCCCTAATTTTTTGTGATCTTTTGAGGGAAATGGCCTGTCGGGACACAAAAAAAGGGAAGTTCGCACGTGGTAGGGAGGGGGACGACTTTTAAGCCTTCTTCTGCGCGCATGCAACAAGAACCGGAATGCAAAAAGCAGAGGAGAGGGAATTGGGGGAGCAGGGACACAAATCACTTCCTTAAAGAGCCCCCCGGTATCAAAATAAAACTCTGTTTATACAGTACTTTTTCTTAGCTTCAGTAACTCAGAGAGAAGTACACTTTGCCTAGAGTTGCCATTTGCCGGAAACGCATAATAACAGTCAGGAAGGTGCGACAACACTGCAACTCTGACTAGCAAAGATGGCAGTCAGCAAATAAAATACCTATTACCACGTATGTTTTTTATACCAGTACAACAGAAGCAAATTTGAAAAAAAATCTAATTCGGCCATCAATGCAATCTTTATTAGGTAGTATGTAGAATTATTAAGAAAATTAGACTCCCAAAAGTTAAACCTCCTCCGTTTTCCCCAACAACGCAAAATACTTGATTACCGGGGTGGGGTGGGGAGAGAGGAGTCTCAAAAGACAGTTTGGGAGTCCAGAAAGAACCTTCTTCTGGAGAGTGAGACGCTATCATTCTTGATAGCGAACAGAGGGGAGGGCAGAGGAGTGAAAACCAGTCCGGGAGACAGCAAACAACAGCAGATAAGGGAATTGGTGGGGGTCGGTAAAAAATGCCAATTTTTTTTTAGCAAACGAGCCTTCAAAGAGTTCAATCGGCATTTTTTTGCTCTTGCTAAGCTGGTTTTTTTCGGCACAAAGTGACAGTGAACAAGATGGAGACCAAAAAATATGTAATTTCCAACTCATCGCGACGCAGTTTTGGGGTGGGTGGGGAGGAGGAGAACAAGATATTTTTAGTAGTTATTAGAAGTAGGGGCGGGTGGGAAGATCATTAGAAGGTTCCCCTGGGGGAAGGGGAGGGCATGCAGGTTACGTGGCAGTGTCCGACACCAAACAAGCATATTAACAGACCAGACACAGAAATTAAAAGAAAAAAACATGCTAAAAAATTTTATGCACCCAGAAGTTGCGAATCAAAAGTCCTGACCAGACTTTTCTGAATTCTGAAACTTGTCTTAGGAAAATTACAAGTTTTTAACGTCTTTTTGATGCGTGGTAGTCTAATGACATAACAGGAGCAGACAAGGCAGGCGGTTTCAGTAGTACGAGTATAACAAGCTTGAAGAGAGTTTAAAGTCTCAAACAGAGTTTGAATTAAACTCTTCAAGATGAATACACAATCCCCCAAAGTACCACTTGGACAATAAACTTTGTCTTAGCAACAAGAAAAAACAACCAAGAACTGGTTGTATTCTTTGACCTGTCGACCTTCGCTGCAGGTAAAAATAATTTAGTAAAAAGCCTCAGAATTAATTGTTTTAATAGCTCATATTGAAACCACTCTTAGAATCTGTAGGCAGCAAAATTTGTTACGCTATGCCGCCAATGGCATGTTTCTTAACACATGTACTGAAACACATGTTCTGAAACACATTTTTTCTGTATACAAGACGACCAATTGTCCCGTCGGGAACGGCGGCGCTGGAGTAAAAAAAAAAGGGATTTTGCTTTCCTTTGCCGACTTTTAATTTTTGAGCGTCTGTACATAGATACAATATGCACAAGTCATGTCCAAAAAGCGAATAGAATAGGTAGAAAAAAAGGTAGAAAATGTACACGAGAAAAAAGATTGGGCTTGGTACAAATTACACACTCAGACAGATTTAACTTTGTACACAGTGGGAAGAGAAATTCCGTCGTCAGAAGATTTTTTTTTTTAATCTCTTTTACGCCGCCCCGCCGGTTGATGCCGACAGATCCTCAATGATTGACGCCCTCTGGCGGAAGGTCCTCTTGATCTGGTTGATGGAAGACTCAAGCTTGGCCATCGTCAGCTTGCTGCCGCTGCCGCCCGAACTGAGGGATTTGACGCAGATGTGTCCATTGAAAAACTTGATAGTTTTCTCGCTTTACTACATCAGTGTGCTTAACAAAGTACGGTACATGGCAAAAAAAATATTGACTTTCTGAAGTGCAAGAAAAATTTCAAAATAGCCTTTAAAAACACGAAATATTTCATCTCGACAGAAAAATAGTCAAATTGTTTTTCACTTCATTAAGGAAGAATTTTGTTTTGTATTATTGGGACTTGCTATGTATACCTACATACGGTAGATCACAAAGTTCCACCACGCCGCAAACCTGATGGCCTTGGTCAGCTTGGCCATGTCCTCCTTGAGCTTGTCCCAGCACTCGCACAGTGCCTCAGCCTTGGCCAGGTTGTCCTCCAGGGTCGCTCTCACCAGGTTGTACCTTAAGGGGGGACGAAAAGTCTCGTCGAGATCTTGATTGATCGTCTTGCATGTAACTAGGTCTCTCTCGGAACCTCACCTGGTCCTGAGCTCCTCCACCTTGGGACTTGGTTCCTCCTCCTCGTCTTCCTCTTCCTCCTCCTCCTCCTCTTCGAAATATTCATCGTCTTCATTCCTTGTCCGCTCCTCCTTCTTCTTCTTCCTCTTCTCCAGAAGCTCTTCCGGCTGTTGACGCTTCTCACACTCTTTGAGCAACTTCTGAAAGAGATAACACAACTTAAAACGTGAAAGATGAGCCAACTAATACCGACGGCCTCACCTTGCTGACTGCGATGAGTTGGCACGCCTCGGCCCTAGTCTTGGGCTTTTTCATCGCTGCCGAGGACGAGGAGGAGGAGGAGGAGGAGGAGTTCAACTTGTCCTCCATCTCTTCCAGCCAGAACTCGAACTCCTCCAGCGGGGTGAAGAACCCGGCCACGTCCTGAAAGACACAGATGAGGCTTTTATTTCGGGACAGACTTAAACGTTGCTCTCTCTCTCTCACCTCTCCTTCCGCCATCTCCTTGATATTTTCTTTTCAAAGGCGAACTTCCTTCGCCTGTAGGAAAGAAGAGGAAATGGATGTGGGGTCAGAAATGCGTGACACAGAGGAGAAAGGAGGGGAGGGGAGGGGGAGGAGGAGGAGGAGAAGGAGGAAAGCCACCAAAAGAATAAGAAGGGGTGCACCTATCTGCGCACAAACGGGGTGTTTTAAATAGCATCGCCAATAAATTGAGTCGACTTTGTGACTCGTTCGGGAAATCGGGTGCACCATGGAAAAGTAAATTTTAATTTTAAATTATCCGCTAGAGTTGCCACTTGGGACGCCCGGTCAGACAAGGAGGTGCAGAAAATGAAACTACTAGTTGAGGAGAAAAAGGGGGAGGGGAAGAAGGAGGAAATAACAAGGAGGAGGAGAAAAAGTGAGTTGGAAAGCAGCTTCGTTCGTCGAAAATATGCAGGTCAACATCCTCCTCCGTTTCCTTCCCTCCCCCCTCTTGCACTCATTCCACCCCCCACCCCCCTCCCCCTCCCCGTTTTCTCAACTCCCCCTTTTCAAGCTTTTTTCCTGCCTTTCCATTTACTCA
>JAAUYM010004833.1_pt1 | contig 15600 bp, 19 predicted proteins | sample 7278001 | NCBI WGS metagenome assembly JAAUYM01 (sample SAMN14350224, study PRJNA611818) | marine sediment metagenome | isolation source: surface marine sediment (1.8m) | place: French Polynesia: Moorea | collected 2018-08
AAAAACAGTGGAAAAAAACCCCTTAGAGTAACCTAGAGCAACCCAAATCTCGATCCCATTACTAATTACCACTATAGTGGCATAGCCGTTGGTGTGGCTCTAGTGGTATCGATATTAATTGGGGAACAAGATGCACACGAACCTCAAGGCGGTCTTCTCCATCGTCTCCTGCAGCGCCTGCCTGACGTGGCCCTCCCTCCCGGCGGCCTCCTCGTCCACAGTCAGCTCGTGGGTCGAGTAGTAGCCCACGTAGAAGACGGCCTCGGAGTGCAGCCTCCCGCACGTCTGCGCCGCCACCTCCTGCTCCTCCTGCTCCTCCTCGTTGGTGGCGGTCGCTGGCGCCGCCCCAGACTTCTTGTCGTCGTCGTCGATGGCCTTCGAGACGACCGGTTGGAAGATCCCGAGGGAGCCGTCGTCCTAAAACGAGTTGCCAAGTCGTTCGTTCCCAAGTTATGCTACTACATTCATTAAAAAAAAAAGAAGTCGGTGCTTCTGACCACTGACCTCAAAGGTTGGATACTGGTCCTTCCGACTGACGAGGAGGACAAAGTACTTGAGCGAGAGCGCCTTCTCGCCGCTCCTCTCCTGGTCGTAGAAGACGACAGAGGCGCAGTCATAGCGGGAGGAGCGGTCGTCCCGGCCGAGGCGCTTGATCTGGATGAGGGCGGAGTTGTGCTCCCAGGTGCGGCGGCCCTCGCTGGCCTCCAGGTGGATGACCCTGAACCCGTGCTCCTCGCTCCTCAGTAGCAGGTTCTCCAGCAGCGTCCTGTGCGTCAGCCCCGGTCCCTCCTCCTCCTCCTCCTCGTCTTCGCCCGAGCGGAGAGGGAACGTCACCCGGCCAAAGCAGATGCGGTTGCGGGCAAAGTTGGGCGCCTTACTGTAGTACTTCAGGAAGTCTTCCAGCATGCCCTTGATGTCGTAGCCAGGCCTGGTGAAAGTAAGTAGGAAAATTATTACAATTAGGATTATTACTAATATAATGATTTTCACTACGGTTTTTACTAATATTATTACTAATGTTACTAGTTATTGCTAATTTTATTAGTTATTACTAATGTTATTACTATTGTTATTGCTATTATGCTCATTTTAATCATTAGTAGTAGGTAGTAGTAGGTTTATCATAGCAGTGACAGACGACCTCACGTTTGTTCATGTGAGGTTCTAACCTGAGAAGGGGCAGGTGCGAGAGCGCCTCCCACCTCGACTCCAGGAAGGCCTTGGCCGTCCTCACGTGGAAGTCGTAGGTGAAGGAGTGCATGTGCATCAGGTACTTGACGCGGTCCGCCTCGCCAACCAGGCTAGCCCTGGCGGAAGACTCCGACGAGGCAGGGCCCCTGCGGTCGATCTCCTCCACGGCGAATAGGCGGGAGTAGAAGAACGGCTCACTGGAAATGGACCCATATATGAAGATGTGGAAAATCGGAGACCGCGTTATCGGGGAAAAAAAAAAGTCACCTGATGCCAATCTCAAAGAGCAGGATTCCGCCTAACACAACCTTCTGCAGGTAGGTCTTGTTGCTAACGCAGCCTCCCTTGTCAGGTGATGATTTCTTCGTCTGAAAGAACATTCTTTTTTCTCTCACGTTGTCTCATCCTGCCGAGACCGGCAAATTCCTACTAGTACTTTACCAGCACGAATCCCAGAGTCTGGACGTACTGCTGGTACTCCTGGGTGAAGCATTCGGTGAGCTGGCAGACCCACTCCTCCTTCGTCCTCTCCATATCCTTGGGAGGAGACGAGTCGACGTAGGCAAACTCGGCCCTGACGAAAAAAAAAACACCATTCATCAATGATCAAAATTTCACTGTTGTTGAAATTGAGAGTGATCGACTCATACCTGGTTGCAAATGCCCTCACTCTCCACTCTGGGAGGAAGAGCAGGGGCGTCAGGCAAAAGTGGAGGAGGCGAGAGTGCTTCTTGACGAACTCCAGGCCCTGGTCGCGCAGGATGTCCCCGCCGCGCTTGATCCACAGATTGAACACCCGAGACATCTTCCTGTTGCCCGTACAGCAGAAGAAAAAACACCACGTACTGTACTATAGTACAACGTGCAGCAAAGGCCTCAAACCCATGCCGCACCTGTCAATCAGCGAGGCCTCCAGCGCCTGCCTAAGGTGGCCCGCGTGGAAGGACAGCCTACGCAGATCCTCCTCCCCTAGGAGACCGGGTCCGGCGGGGGCGAAGGGATGGAGGTCCCTGAGGGACAAGAGGATGGACGTGTCCGAGGGGGGCCTCGACGACGGCGGCCCCTCCCTAGGCCTGGTGGCCCTCGCCAACTCCTTCTCCCCGGGGAAGGACTCGTGATCGACGAGGAGGTTAAAGACGGCCGATGTCGACGAGGGGGGAAGGAGGAGGGACGTCTCCCTGGTCTTGGAGGCTGTTCTTGTGCTGATCTGAAAACCCGACTTTTGGGTCACTTTCCAGAACAAGTCTATCATGTCCATTCCCATGTTCTACCTACTATGGCAGTGTAGTACATAAAGTAGAGTTTGTGTACATATAAACAGAATTTGTTACACAAACCTTGACCTTCCTGACCTTCAGAACAAATGTTGGCACGTTTTGCGTAACTGAAAAGTCTCGTCGGGACTATACCGTATATAAAAAAGCTCTCTAATATTAACTGCAGGTTTTAGACAGTAGTGGTTTCTGCACCTACTGTACTGCAAGGAATATGGCCTTTGACATAGCCATTTTTTTTATGGACTGTCAGAAAAATACGTCAATGTACAGAAAAAAACATCTTTTCTTTCTCAAGAAATAAAATAAAAGCAATCTTGTTCACTTTCAAAGGTATCTTCATCCCTGCCCATGTTTTTTTTGGCTCTCAGTCTTCAAAGACACTAAAACAGCACCGTTTTCCATTAAACTCCTGAACCCACTTGGTTAAACAACTTCTTCCTTTGACTTGGTGAAAAGTCTTTAAACAACCCCTTTGAAGTTTCGCTCTACCTGTACCAAGGTAAAACTGGGGAGGCATAAAGAATCGCAGTAGTGACAAAGTATACTACAGTAGGTTCAGTAGAAGACAGGATTGGAATAACATGCCACAATATACTATTATTTCTATGTAGTACGATAGAATAGTGGTTAAATAATTAAACTGACCAACTGGCAAAAGGTAATTTTCCTCACCTGATGTTGAAACAGCCCCAGCTTCTGGCTGACGAGGTCCGCAGAGAGGTTTCCCCTGGCGTTGGCCCACGACACCGCCGCGCTCCACTCCTTCTTGAAAGGCTCCACCGCCTCCTTCGCCACGTTGTACCACGTCAGCGACGAGGTCAGCGCCGACACGAGGAGGGAGAGGTGGCACTTCCTGGGCATGATTCCTTTCTCCTCTCCTCCTCCTCCTTGTTTCTCGCTGTCCCGTCGGGAACTCTCCGAGTCCCTCTTCGCCTTCAGGTTCAGGAACGCCTCCCCCTCCTCCTGACTGGAGAAATCGACGACCAGGAGGAACTCCTTCCTCGATATGCCCTTCAGGACCTTTTGGACGCGACCATCTATCTCCACGTACTCTCCGCTCAGGGACCTGGCAAAGGAGGAGACCGACAGCGGGAAGAAGGCTCTCTCCGCAAGTGACCGCAACTGCGCCAGCAGCAGCTCCAGGTCGCACTCCGAGCTCATGGGGAGCTCCGCCCGCGACAGGGACGGCACGCCCAGCTCGAGGCCCCGCACCAGCCAGCCGTCCTGCACCAGCTGTTGCTCCGCTGCCATCCTCTTAAACCTGCTGGGCACCCGGCGCACGTCGCCCGCGGCGGCGACGAAGTGGTACTCGCGGCCGACGTCCCTCCTGACGAGCGGCGCGTTGAGGAGGAACTCGGCGCGCAGCTCCCAAGCGCTCCCCCGGAGGAACTCCGTCAGGGTGGCTGTCAGGTGCTCAAGGTCCACCCTCCCTCTCTCCCAGAGGCTGAAGCGAACGCTGCACCTCTCGAGGTCCTCGGTGTCCTCGGCAGGGTCGCTGTCGACCTTGACCACCTCGAAGAGTTCGTCGGCATCAACCGCGAACAAGTCGGTGACCTGAAGATCCCTCCTCTCCTTCATCCCGGCAGATGAGATCTCCATGCACGCAATGCCCCTGTGCCCTCCTCGCGTCTTCACCTGGTTGTACAGGAAGATCCTCCCCCTCGGGCTTCTCTTGGATCCCTGGCCGACCTGCGTGAACTTGGCCCTGATCAAGAGGCCTTCGAGCAGGTCCTGCAGGAAGTAGCTGAGCAGCGTATTCATCCAGGGAAGCAGGCTCTGCGACACCTCCAAGGAGAACGTCGACGTCGGGAGAGAGTCCTGGCCCTGCAGGAAATGCACGTCGTCCGAGGTGAGGCGCATCCGCGGGTTCCTCTGGAGGGCCACCGAGATCTTGTCCACGGTCACCTCGTCCAGCTTCCTCTGGAGGACGGCGATCAGTTCTTCCTTGAACTTCGGAGACGGTTCCTTCACACCGAAGACCTGGAGGACGATGACGTCCTTGGACTTGTGCTGGCTGATGTTGGCGCTGGAGACGGAGGGAGAGCTGCTGTCCGACGGCCTCGACGTCACCGCGGCCGGCCCCCCGTGGTGGAACCTGCTGCTCTCGGTGGCGTAGGAGCTGCACGAGGAGGTCCTGGACCTGACGTCGTCCCCTTCACCCGCGTTCCTGCTTCGGTTGAGCTCCTCCTGCACCTTCATGTAGAAAACCTCCCCCCGATCGTCCATGTAGACGTACATGTTGTCCCTGTTGACGACGGCGAAGGGAAGTAGCGTGTCCTTGAAGGTGTCGACGCCGATGGACTTGGAGTCGGCGGCGCCGATGGACAGCCTCGGGTGAAGCGTAAACTGCGACGACCACACCTCCGAGCAGGAGAAGTGGCCCTGCCCAAAGTGCAGGTTCGCCTCCAGGGGCCCGTCGTCCTCGTCGTCGTCCGCCCTTCCCGCGTCGATCCACACGTCGTCGTCGACCTCCGCCTCCAGCAGCCGGTTGCAAACCCTCGTCTCGTGGAGGTCCCTCAGGAGCATCTGCTGGTTGGTCGACCTGATGTGCTCCTTTACCTGGCCGGCGAGGCTCTTCAGCGCCTGCCTCCAGGGAAGCACATTGGTGAACTGGCCCTCGCGGTAGTGGAAAAAGACCCGGACCTGGGAGCTCTGCGTCTTGAACAGCAGCCAGTAGCGCGGGTGCTCGGACTCTCCCCCGTCGTCCTCGCTTGACACGACGAGGTATCGGTACTCCTCCCCGCACCTGACGATCTTGAAACCGTCGACCTTGAGACCCTCCAGGTGGCCCCTGAAGATCTCGAAGCTGACATCCTGCGCCATCACGAAGGTCAGCGGGATGAGCTGGATGGTGCACCCGGGCCGGTTCGGAAAGGCAGAAATGTGTCCGGCCACCTTCTCCAGCAGCTCGACGGTGATCACGGGCGACCTGGTCAGCGCGAAGACAATCTCGTCCTCGATCGCCCATTCCACGTCTTCCCGGAGCTTGAGGAGCGCGTGCCTCTGCTGGTCGGGAAGCTGCTCTATCCCGTCGGGTCTGGAGATCTCCATGGGCTCGTCGGACGGCCCTTCCATCTCGTCGTCCCTGTCCGCCGAAGGGAGAGGAGTCGAGGCGTCGCGAGAGCCACCGCTCGACGTGGGAAAAGTGATGTACACCAGGTCCAGGAAGACCGAGATGCTGTCCTCCTTCACGATGTCCCTCCTCAGGCCGCACTCCCTGAAGAGGTCCTCGAGACAGGTGGGAATGTTGGAGAGCGGGACGGGGTCGTGGAGACGATCGCCGCACTTGACGGAGGCCGTGATCTGGAGGAAGAGGGGCGCGTCGCTGTCGTCCAGGTTGTCGATCGAGAAGCTCGACCCACTGGTCTCCGATCCCAGGTGCGAGAAGAAGCTCATGGACCCGTGGTCCGCCGTCGTCGTGGGCAGCGGAGTGGCGTACCCGGAGGGGTTCTGGCTGCCGACGTACCTGTTGGAGGCGACGGGGTCCGTGGCCGCTGCTGGTGGAAGCGGCCGCATGTTCAGGTCCTCCGCCTTGAACTCCACTACGACGTTGTCGTCGGAGGAGCCCCCGGCCAAGCTGCTGGTGTTTGTGTCCTTGGTGTCCCTGCGGTGGCGGAAGGAAGAAATCTCCCTGATGCCGGCGCTGCTGCTCAGGTTGGCCGACATCTTGTCCGTCCTGAAGAAGAAGAACTTCTTAAGGCAGGGCACCGGCTCGAACGACTGCCGGACGAGGTCGGAGAACTTCTTCTTGATGTACTTGTGGGCGTCGACGCTGCCGGAGCAACTACCGGAGCCTCCCGTTTCATCGCCCCCTCCCGGGCCCACGTGGGCGCAGATGCTCTCCAGCAGCTTCTCCATCTGGACAGGGGAGGCGATCTCGTTCTCGCAGCCGTCGATGGCCCTCTGCACGTCCAGCTCGTGGACGCGGAGGCCCTGCTGCAGGCAGTAAAACAGGACGGACACGCGGGACTTGTTGAAGGCGCCGTAGAGGTCAGTCACGCTCTGCGGAGCGTCCAGCAGGAGGTCCTCCTCCTCCTCTGCGCTCGACCTGGCCTTGCTCCTGTCCTCCCTGAGCCGCAAGTCGAAACTGCCGACGACGGACTCGGAGTTAACTCGACTCTTCGGCGGTCCGGAGGAGGCTACCTTGAACGACCTCTCCAGCCTGGACCCCTTGCACTCAAAGACCAACACTGGGAGAGACATTGACCCGGCCGAAGTCTTCCTTGAGACTGACCTGCAGGAAAAGAACAAAGAAGAGCTACTTTATAGCCATGTAACCCATAGTACAAAGTTGCATGTGACGTATGTTATACTTGATCTGCTCCTTTCCGGGTTCCAGGTCCCTCCTTGCTCCCCTGCCCCTCCCTCCCAGCGCAATGGCTCCGCTGGCGCCGCGGTGGATGTAGCTGAAGGTGTGGGTGCGCGGACGGAGCTGGGGCCTGTCCGCTTCTCCTCCAGCGGGGGCGCCACCACCGGCAGCACCGCCCCCACCGCCATCGGGACCGCCGCCGCCGCCTGCTGCCCCTGGGCCACTTCCAGAGGAGACGGAATTTCGCCGCCCTCGGCGCTCCGAGGCGTCGCTGTTGTCGATGCTCTGCGTCCGCTTCCTGGTATACCCAACCAGACATCCGTCACGCTAAATTCGTCACTGTTCTCACCTAGGTAGCAAAGCTACTATAACCGAAGTTCATTTGTCTCTTTTGACTGCCATATGTGTCAACTTTGGATTTCCCCCCCACATGAATGGCGGTTGCGTGTGTCTGATATGTGTGAGAGAAAAAATTCTAAGTCATTATAAAGTATTAAGTCATTATGCTTAAAATATGTCAAATGCTGTACCCTATGTACCGACGAGACAAGAAGTATACGAATATCTGGTCGGGTAAGAATCTCAAGACCAAAATTCACCCACCCACCCCACCAATCTCCTCATTATCAACGGCCTACTAGAAATCCGCACCTGGACTTGAATATTCCTCCTGGTCCTGTGGCGACGCCCGGAGCGGTGGTTGGCCTGGTCTGCAGGGAGGCTTCCTCCTCCCTGAAGGCCGTCTGAAGCGGCGCGGGAGGCATCGGTGACGAGACCGGGCTGAGGAGGAGCAGGTTATCCGAAGACGAGGAGGCGGAAGAGGCGGACGACGAGGAGGGCTCAAGCTCCCCCCTGGAGGCCTCCTGGAAGTTCTCCCACGACCTCAGCTCCTGGAAGGACGCCGGCAGGACGACAAAGGCGAACTCGCCTCGGGAGGTGCAGCGGGCGAAGCACCTCCACCTGACGGTCTTCCTGCCGTCAACGCCGCCGTCCTCGCCGCGATTCCGCAGCAGCCTCTCGATCAGCATCGACGACGAGGAGAAAGAGGAGGAGGAGGAGCGACTGGAGGACACGAGGTCGGTCAACGCCCTGCTGTCGTCCACGCTCAGGGCCAGTTCTCGGTCGTACAGCTTGGCCAGCTCGGACTGGAAGGCCTCGCAGAGACGATCGTTGGGCTTGTCGTTCTGGAGGGAGGAGGATTTTCAAGTCATTGGCAAAGGCCCATTTGGTGTGTTGTTCAAAAACAACATGTATGTGTATGTACTGGAACAAGGCAAGCATCACCGCGCACCTGATCATGTCCCGTCACGGCAGGGAAGCTGAACTCCTGCACGAAGGTGGAGAGGAGGAGCTCCGTCCTGTCGCACCTGGCGAGCAGGCCGACCAGGTCGTACCTGAACGGCACCCGCAGGACGGAGTGCAGCCCCGACCGGTAGACGTCGTGCGGGCGACCCCGGCGGGGAGAGGGCATCGCCGGAACCTCCATCTTGTCGTCCTGGCACAGGAGCCTCACGTTCTCCAGGGTGGACAGTGTCTTGATCACCTCCCTGTCCTCGTCGAAAAGGACCTGAAAAAGATAGTATGTACAATTGTAAAAAAAAACCATCGGTCTCATTACTGCAACATACTACGGCATAGTATAATGTGTCGCACCTGCGGCACCTCCTGGAAGTTCAACCCTTCATATCGTCCTCCGCCGTCCTCCTCCTCCTCCTCCTGCTCATTTCCGGCCACCAACACAAGGCCGTTGTGAGGCTCCGTCCACATCTCCGTCACAATCTTGGTGCTCGAAGAGGCGGACCTCCTCCCTCCCTTCGCCTCCCCTCCGGGATCCGCTTCGTCCACAGCACCACCTTCTCCTTCCTCCGACTCCTCGTTCTCCTGATCCCCCTCGTCTCCCGGGGCCAATGCGTGCTGGGTAGGAGGAAAGACGACGAACTGCACCAACATGGTCTGAGGGGAGGCGTCTTCCGTCTCCTGACCAATCATCCTGGAGGGAGGAGATTCCACAAACTGTCAAGTGTCCCACATTCTTATGCATACACCTTTCTCCTGTTGCTTTTACCTGAACTCCTTGTAGAGGCTCTGCACCCCGTTGTTGGAGTAGGCGAACATGAACCCGTCGGCGATCCTCCTCTGGATCAGGAGCAGCAGGAGCCTCGGCACGAACGGGGAGGAGGAGGAGGAGGAACAGGAGGTGCCCGCGGCCTCCGACAACCCGCCGTCCTCGTCAAGGTCCCAAATCCAGCGCTTGCAGTCGAGGAAGCGGGAGAGGGTGATGTAGGGCCCGACGCCGGCGTTCTATTTTTTTTTTTTTAAAGGGAATATAGAAAGAGATGTCTAGTTCTGTGATCAGCAAGAGGAGCACTTACCAGGATCACGGCGGCCTCCTCCTCGGTCAACCTGTCCTGCGGGTTCGGGTGGATTCGGGAGGTGATGGGGCTGAGGAGGTCTTCAAAGTCGAGCGGGACCCGGTCGTACCTGGCGTCACAAACAATCACATCCGCTCGTAAACTTCAACCGACTTCCATCCAAGACAACCCGACGTTATTTTGAAAGTCCCGTCGGGAACTCCCCTACTTACCGGATCATGATCTTCTCGAAGGGCTTCTGGACAATTTTACAAGCTGGGACAAAACCACCCTCCTTCTCCTCTCCTCCGCGGTCCCCAACCCCGCCTTCGCCCTCATTGTTGCCGCTGACCTCTTCTTCGTCCTTCTTGCCGCCAATCCCGGAGGTGCCGGTCACAAGGTCGACCTTGGAGAGCAGGTTGTTCATACGGAGGAATTCCTGTTTAAGAAAAAATATACATAATGTAAGTATGCAAAATTTGCAAAATCTATGGTACTAGTATTGCATATGTAGCCATGTCTTGCCTGGTTTCGGGTAGCTCCGGAGACTCCTGCCGGAAAGGCCAGCCAGACGATGGCGGTGGGAGGCAGGGTGACCACGCGGATCATGTAGAAGGAGGTGACGAGGGGGGACGCGTGCTGAGAGCCTGTCGGTACTGGTCCGCCGCCGCCGCCGCCGCCATCGCCGCCTTGCTCCTCCGGCTCCACCTGGCGGTCGGGGGTCGTCGTTCCAGAAGAGCCGACCGAGCTCTCGTACTCTTCCTGATAGGTTGTGAAGAGAGAAACCTCGTACTGTTCTTCCTGTACTACATGTACATACAATATACAACAAGATCTGGACAATTGGGAGATAATTTCAGCAACCAGTGAGGTCAAAAATATCTCTAAAACTAAACCTATTATCTTGAGACCATAAAACACGGGTAGAAGAGCATTATGCCAATGTCCCCAGGCACAAGTTGGTGTTCAGAGCCACCAAGAAGTCCACGTACAGACGCTCAGGCACCCTGGAGAGGATCATTCCTGATGCGGTTGTTAAGAAACAGGCTGAAGTTGGAACTGGGAAACGTATTAAATTGTAATGTGTCCAACTTCAACTTCATCATATCAACTGGCAAGTGTATCTCTAATTGTTGACAGTACAGTACTGTACATACGGTATAGGCAAAAAATCAGGGATCAAATACCTTGTGCACGTTTAGGGAGTCGGTCTCGATGAACCTTATGTACGCGCAGTTCTCCAGGAGGGTGAAGGTGCTGAACTCCTTGAGGGCGTGGAAGAGCTTGATGGACGCCTTCCGGGACTGGATGGGAGTGAATCGGCCGCTAGAGTTCGGGCAGACCAGGTTCTTGGGCAGCGGGTAGTCGTGGTTGAGGAACAGGCTGATCCTGTGCGTGTGCATCCACCGGTGCCAGATGGCAGAGTCCAGAGAGCAGATGGGCCGCCAGAAGCCGGCGAAGGAGGCCGGAGACACCTCGGAGTGGCAAAGATCTGCGTGACAAATGACCACTTCATTCACATTCACCCTCATCGTCCAGGCCTGGTAGTACGACTTACCGTCTTCCGATCCTGTGTTGTAGTAGAAGAGGGCGACTCCCCGCGCTATCCCGTCGGGGACCCTGGCGGCGGGGCCGGGAGTCAGGGCGAACTCTTCGGAAGCTCCGGCAGGGGAAGAAACCTGTCATGCAAGAGACTCCTTAAACATCACGTGCTCCACTTGACATGGTGAAAAACTCCCGTCACCTGTGCTCCTCCTCCCCCTCCTCCCGCCGCGCCGCCGCCTCCGCCCGCCTCCTCTTCCGCAGTGGCGATCGCCTGCTGCCTGAACGAGTCCACGTGGACCAGGAGCCGGTCCACCCTTGCCAGGTGGCCCAGCCACCACTGGAACTTGCGCACGGCCCGCGCGCGCTCGGCCGAGAGCATGGCGCGCCGGGAGGACTGCTGCTGCTGCTGCTGCAGCATCCGTCCGCCCTGCCGGCAGCACAGATCGTGCATGGAGTCGTAGTTGCCCTGCACGTACACCGACACCTTGCACTCTGAGGAGTCGGAGCCTGGCAAAAGAGTAAAAACAAGTGTGGTGTGGTTGCCACTCCTGACCTATACTACGATAGTAATGTAATAATTGAAGATTCAAGCTCTTTCTCTCTCTTTCTTTTTCACCTTGTGGTGGCTCAGGCCACAGGGACTGGACGACGTAGTGGAGATACGATCCCGGCTTCCAGGCCATCGTCAGCTTCACCTCCAGGTGGTCCTTCAGTAGAGCCACCTGAGTTATGGTGAAGCCTTCGCGAATCCTATAAACAACACACATTTCAAAATTCAAATCCTGGAACCTCTTCCAAGCCCACCACACGCACGCACCTGCAGGCTACAACGCTCCGGAGGCTGCAGTTGTCCACCACGGCCTCGTACTTGCGCCTGAGCTTGCCGGCGTCGGGCCGGTTTACCAGGTGGCGGTTGGTCTTCAAGGCGCCGGCGCCGGCGACTGGAGGAGAGCGGGTGTGGAAGGTCCAGCAGAGGAGGTTCCGGTGGGTCCAGTTCATGGTGCCGGGAGGACTCGAGCTCACCTCACCCCGATTACGCTAAACAAACAAACAAACAAAAAAATATTCCACATAGTACTCTTTTGTCACTTAGCTACTATACTACATGCTACCCAACCAATATTGCTATCGCCAATTTAGTGCTGCGATAACAAAATAGGCTAATGGTTTGTGCTATCCCACAGGTTGGGCATACGCCTAGTAATGGTTAGCAACCCCAAAATCAGCCACTATATGGTGTAGTCGTTGGTGTGGCTCTAGTGGTACCAATATTGGTTGGGCACTAGTAGACGTTTACTCTGTCGTCCACGGTCCCGTGGCAGCACCCGGCAAAGTACTCCATGAAGGCCCGGTTGACGGTGCGGCCGAGCCCCCTCCTGGACGGGTGATGCTGGTGGTGGGGCGAGGCCGAGCCCGACCCGATGTCCACGAAGGAGAGGGTGACGTCGCGAGCCCGCAGCTGCGACAGGAGGGCGTCGGTCGAGTCCACGTCCCGGGAGCTGATGCAACCGTCCGTCAGCACCACCACCCCGCCCCCGGCGTTGGAGGTATCCGGCAACAGCTAGGAGGACAAGCTCTCTCGTTGCTCCGACTCTCCACAAACCCGAAACCCGACCAAACTTTGCATTTGCCATGTTAAGTAAAAAAAAATCATACTATACATAGCAGCTCTACACAGCCTTAATATCTTAGACTTTAGCTAGATGCACGGTCTCTCAGTGATATATGTTAAGGGCGCACATCTTTGCATCGTCACCTGCAAGGCCAGCAAGGCGGTCCTGACGAGATACTGGAAGCCAATGTCGGAGACGGATATGGGGACGGAGGGTGAGGCCAGCGTGGGGGGAGACACAACGTCGAACAGGCCGCCCATCATCCGCTCGGCGTCAGCGCGCATCTGAGTGATCTGGAAAAGAAGAAGAAGAAAGGTGACATGGAAACGCCACAAACTCGACACCCTTATTCCAGAATCAGTGTTGTCAGATGAAGTGTTTGTAAAGAAAAATGAAAGAAGGTGTCATTCACCATATTTCGCAAAATTGATGTCAGAAAATCTGGCAACACTGTCCGCAAAAAATAACCATTTAGTTCGCTTTTTTTGTTTGCTTGTTTCACACCTCTGCTTGCAGCTTTCGATTGGCGTTAGCGATTCCCTCCCGCAGCGGCTGTAGCCTGGCGGAGACGGCGGCCATCAGCGCGTCGATGTTGTCCGAGCTGACCTGCCACCCCTGGCACAGGACGGCCTGGCTGTCCTTGGCGACGAAGGGGCTCCACACGAGGACGGTCACGTGGATCTTCGGGGTGAGGAGGAGGGCGCTGCCGGGGACGTAGAAGGGCGCGCACATCTCGCGCAGGGAGGAGCGCAGGGCGAACAGACCGGCGGCGGCGGACGCGGAACCTGGAATGGGGGCGGGGAGGATCCATGTTGCGTATGTTGGTGGCGATTTTTTTGTTTGTTTGTTGGAGGGGAGCGGGGGGGGAAGATGAGGGAATTAGTACTACAACCAACCTGTGCTGGAAGAGACGTTTGCAACGGACGGGCTGAGGTCCAAGACGTAGACGAAGCTGTACTGCTGCGAGAGGAAGGTGAGGCGGGTGCGACTCGTCAGGAGGACCACACGGGGCTGTGCACGCGGGAGGGGGGAGGAGGAGAAGGGGAGAAAGAGAAACCGTGACCATACACTCCGAATTGATGCGATTTAAGGGAAGGGCTTCCCAACCATTTCCAACCACAGTTTTGTGGATAGTCAGGAGGTGGGCTTTTTTTTATTACCCAAAGTGGTTGTATATGCCAGCAAATGCTCTTCTCTGGTGGAGGTGGCACACAAACTAAAAAGGTGGTTGGAAAACCCCCCTCCTTCCCCTGGTTCGAAGGACTGACCGAATTGTAGCTCTCCTCTGCGGCGGCGGAGATCGGGTCCCTGGCGAGGTAGGAGACGGGGATGATGTCGCGGGTGGCGCCGGCGCCGGCGCCGGCGCCGTCGACGTCGTCTTCGGCGGCGCCGGCCGAGGCGTCGAGGGCGACCCTGGTGGAGAGGCGGGAGAGAAACCACCCCACCCGGGACGAGCGGAAGACGCGGGGCGAGCGACCGAGCAGGAGGAACAGCTCCCTGAAGGAGGAGAAGTGTGGAAAAATACTACTCTAATGAAGTTTGGCTATTGAAGATGGGTGCTCTACCTTGCCTCCGGTGCCGCCCGGTCTCCGCCGCTGGAGGAGAAGGAGTTGGGAGAGACCATCGTCGAGAGGAGGGGTGGCTCCAAGATGGCCGAGAAGGACAGGTGGTGGTCAGGTTACTGGCCGTTCAGTCACTAATCTCATCCTTGTCCGTTATCTTACAGCAAATCTTGTGACTTTGTGGTGACTGAGTTGTTTGTGTGCTTGTGAAGCTGTGATGTCTGGCGGTGGCGACTACTGCGGAATAAATCAGCTGACGGACCAAAACAAACGCACATCCACGGCGCATGCGCAAAGGAGATTTCAGTAATCTGTAGTCCTCGATGTATGTACTACGTGTAGAAAGACTCCTAAATTTTTATTTTCTAATCCACCTTCGCTATAGTAAAAGCTCTGCAACTTTATGCTGATTTGAGTGCATGTCCTGACTATATTTATTCGTCACTTTCAGACAATTCGCACGTAGTACACAGTAGTAACTTACGTTGAAAAAAAAAAGAGAATGGGAATTTATTTTCTTTTGGAGAGGACCTAAGGGGGGATGGGGGGGAAGGGGAAGAGTACACATTCTTATGCTCCCCCCTTTGCTTTGGTTTTTGTTCGCCACGTGGATGGTGCCACTTCTGAGGGATTTGCGGTTAATTTTTCAGGAATATTTGCAAAATCAAAGAGAAGCACTCAACAAAAAGGAATCTCACTGTGTTTTATTGATGATGGTGCTTAAGTTCTTCTCGCTTAGCTTCCCTGAGATTCTTCTCTGTTAATGGGAGTACCGTGATGGGCTTTTAAGAAAGAAAAACAAGATCGCGTAGCGTGCCATAATAATTTGTAGAGTTTTATAAAGAGGATTTACGCTGCGTTTCTTTATCAAAATCTTTTTTTTAATACTATGTAGGCAGAAAGGATTTTTTTTCTTTTTCGCAAGGTGGAAGTGATTTTTTTTTTAGACACAAGATTGTAGTATAGATAGAGGAGAGATCTGTACACACACAGGTATGAAGAGATTGTAAGAGTACAAAAAGGTGTCATGTTTTCAAATGGAATCCTTTCCACCTTATCTTATTATCGGGGGGAAAAAAAGAAGTGGTGAATTTTTGGAAGGGGGATCGAGGGTGGAAAGGGGGGGAGGGGGAAGGAAGGAGAGAGGGGTGGGTGGGGATGGGAGGGGAAGGGAAGGGAAGAGACGACATGCATGTTCGAAATTAGTTCTCCCGTCCTCAAAATTGTTCTCTGGAATCACAGGATATCACACGGGCGAGGGGGGGGGGACGACGGGGGAGATCTATAGTAACTCGGCCCATTGGTACATTCCCAAAACTTGATTTTTTTCTCTTAAAGTCAGTTCCCAAAAGTCCGTCCTCCAAAAGTATATTTCATTTTATTTTCACGCATTTCTTTTTGCTTTCTTATCCTTACGTCGAAGTCCCTTGCCATTCACATAAAGCAGGTTGATGGAGAGGAGGGAGCATCATGCAAAAAAACCCACCACCCTTGCCTTCTTTTTTTTGCCATGTCAGCTTGCCAGAGGGGGAGGATCTCTTCAGGACGATTTTTTTTACTAAAAATCAACCAGGCAGCATGCTTCTTCTTCTTGAGCCCTGGAGGCGTCGCGGGGAAAGGAAAATACGCGTAATTGCTATTACAAACTATGGCGCGGTGCCCAACCACCCCAATCAAAACTTTGCCATAGCTTTCATTTCAAGTCTTTTTTGTGATTTCATGCAAAGAGATCCCTGATGTTACGAAAAAGTG
>JAAUYM010008032.1_pt1 | contig 15590 bp, 11 predicted proteins | sample 7278001 | NCBI WGS metagenome assembly JAAUYM01 (sample SAMN14350224, study PRJNA611818) | marine sediment metagenome | isolation source: surface marine sediment (1.8m) | place: French Polynesia: Moorea | collected 2018-08
GTAATTATTAAAGATGAGTCAATTCACCAAGAATTGATTGCGGATATATTGATTAGTGAGAATTTGCGCCCTGATGAGTCTGAGTTTAAAACCTTGTGTCTGGGAAGAAGCGATCGCGCTTGCTTAAGAGATATTTTAGGGCAACGGGGTAGAGTAGTTTCTGACAAGTATCTTGACAACCTAATTCAGAAAAAAACTCAAGCCTATCAACAAAAACTAGAAAATTTAGATAATCTTCCTATTTATCCAGGGATCGAAGAATTCTTAACTCAATTGCAACAACAAGGAATTGCGATCGCATTAGTCACAGGAGCATTACGTAGGGAAGTAGATTTAGTCTTACACAAGTCTGGTATTGCACAATATTTCTCTGTAATTGTGGGAGGAGATGATATTACTCAGAGTAAACCCGAACCAGAAGGCTATCTTTTGGCTGTTTCCCAACTCAACTTACAACCCTCGGAATGTCTAGCGATAGAAGATAGTTATCCAGGGATCGAAGCTGCCCAAAAAGCTGGTATTCCCGTAGTGGGAATTGCTAATACTTATCCCCTTCATATGTTACAAAGACGAGCTAACTGGACTATAGACTATCTAGCTGAATTGGAGTTAGATAGACTCTTGTAATTGGTAAAACTTGTACTGCAAAAATTTCTTGTGCTGCATCTTCAAAACGCCAAAACGCGATCGCGCAATTACTTTTCCTGTTTAATAAGTAAATACCACTAAAGAAATTCCTAATTGCTTAAGTATCTGAGGAAAATTGGTAGTTTGAACACTCTTCATCGGTTCATTATTCTGGGTGTTAGCTGGTATCATTACGGGTTAAAACTCTGAAATTAATCATAAATTCACATAATAACCCTAAAACTTTATACTATCTAGTTTTTACTAAGGTAAATTAAGTAATATCACAGTTTATTCCCTAAACTAATTAATAAATAAATCAGTAAAAATACAAGAACAGAGTTATGAAAACTATTGATATCATTCAGCATAGTAATTGTGTAGGTTGGGAAAACCCCAGTATATATAACCACCGTCAACCTACTATTAAAGTGTTAGTAGTTGACACTCAACAAATAGTTCCCACCACACTACAAGTTGACCTAGAATCAGAATCTGATATTGAAATAGTTGCTGTAGCGAATAACGGAGTTTCCGCTTTAGAGAAAATTGAGGAACTTCAACCTGATTTAGTAATGATTGATCTCGATCTACCAGATGTTAATGGCATTACCTTGATTGAAATTATTAAACAACGCTATCCCCAAACTAAAACTTTAATACTGAGTAATCATCAAGAACAAAAGTATATTACTCGAGCGATTATTGCAGGAGCCAAAGGATATTTGTTAAAAAGTACTTTAGGCAAAAATATAATTAGAGCTATACGTATTATCAATCAAGGATATTTTCAATTGAGTTTAGGTTATTAGATTTAATTAAAATTTGCTACTTGCTACTTCACTTAGAAGATATCTCTCAATCAAAATAATAGCTACGATATCATCTATGGGGCGAGGTGGGATTCTGATTCCCTGGGGGAGTAGTCGAGTAAAACCTCTGGGTGGATACATTTGCCAATAGCGATCGCGAGCTTCTAAAGTACTATTATGTTCATTAATCATCTCGATTGAGAAATTGGGAAAACGAGACTGCAATTGATCGCGCCAACTTTTTGCGGTAGTAAGATTTCCCATCACAATCACTTCTAAGGGATACTGCTGAGATAGTGATTCAATGGTTGCGATCGCATCTGTTGCAGACACCACCTGATGGTTGTGAATTTCCCCGTTAGAATTCATTACCGCAATACCGCATTTATCTCTTCCAGGATCAAAACCTAATATCATTGAACATTTATTCTTGAACATTTATCACTCTGGAAACCAAAAATTATTGATAACTGATAACTGATAACTGATTACTGATTACTGTTTTAAGTTCTAAAAACAACTCTGCCATCTTTAAATACTACTAAGTTTAGCTTCAATGGTCCCGCCGTATAAGTAGTTTCTGCCACAACCACTTTAATTTCATCTAGGGATTCTTCCGAATTCACAATATTTTCAATGAAATTGATTAAGGTGGTGATTTGTCCATCTCCAATTTGTAGCTCCCCAATAATTCCTGCTCTTTGGGCGCGAAATTTAGAAGCAGCTAAGAGCCAATCCAATCTTTCTTGGATATCTTCATTATTCATTTGTTGAGAATCAATGGAAACTGTGGCAATTTCCTCTCCTGCTTGAAAAATTTGTCTATTTAAAGTTAGATCAGCAAATACCCTAACTTCCTTCTCTCCTTGAACATAATTACCAGCAGATAAGATACGCAATACATAATCTCGACCATCTTGGATTTCTTCTGCCAACTGTTTTACTTGGGATGTCGTAATTCTTACTACTCGCTGTGGCTCGGATGGATTATCTTCTAGTAATAAAGTCGCTTTTATCGCATTAAGGTTTGCTTTGGCTAAAATACGGTCAATAGCCGGAATAGCAGCTTTGGGATCAATGATTCTGATGGTAGCAGAAGCTAAAACTTCCCCTTTAAAAATGGCAATTTTCCGTTCTCGAAGTTCTTGATAAGTTTGGTAATACTGCTCTAGAATTTTTACTTCTCGTTCTAAAAATTGTAATTGTGCTGTTAGATTTTGTAATTGGCTTTTTCTAGCTTGTAAATCTTGGTCTTTAATGGTGATCGCTTTATCTAAATTAAAAATGCGTTCATCTCTTTGAGTGATTTGTTCTTGTAGTATCTGTTGTTGTTGATTCAATTCTTGGAGGCGAGTTTCGGTTTTTTTGATAATTTGGTCTTGAGTCGTAATTTTTTGTTCTCTTTGTTGCAGTTGAACTTGTAGTTGTTCACTTTGGGCTTTCAGATTCTCTAGCTGTTCTAGTTGCTTGGTTCGTTCTGCAAGAATCGTATTTAACTCAGAGCGTAATTGGTTGGCTTGTTGAGAAGTCTCAGCTAGTCTGGTTTTAGATTCCTGAAAATCTCGCTCAATAACTTCTAACTGTTGTTTTGCCTCAACCTGTTGTCGTTTTACAGTTGCTAATTGAGTTTCGACTTCTTGCTTTTGTTGATTAGCTTGATTTAGTTCGGCTTTGACGTATCTGAGATCGCGGAGAATTTCATCTAAGTTAAAAACTCCATCTCTTAAAGATTCGCTTAAGGCAAATAAAATTCCTAGAGTAGAAGCAGAAATTAAAGTTCCTGTAATTATTGTAAAAATTGTGGCAGTCTGACGGGGACGAAGGTTAAATAACCTTAATCTAGCTTTCCCGACTTTTGTTCCTAAGTGATCGCCTAATGCTGCAATTAAACCTCCCAATACTAAGATGGCTGCAATCAAAATGTATGCACTGGTCATGGGAACTATAAATTCCGAATTCTCAATTCTGAATTATCCGATACAGTTGGCATTTCCCAATATTTAAGTAAACTGTTGACTGAGAACAACGGGGTTGTGTACCGTAATTTTCTTTTTATGAATTGAGACCATTTCCTTATCTCTCAAGTCTCCTAACAAGCGAGTCACCGTGACACGGGTTGAACCAATGGCTTCTGCGATCGCCTGATGAGAAAGTTTCAGATCAATTCTAATTCCTTCTTTGGTGGGAAGTCCAAAGTCTCGACACAGGATCAAGAGAAAGCTAACTAAACGGGAACCCATATCCCGATGTGCTAGAGTTTCAATCATCATTTCCGTCTGGAGAATACGGGATGATAAACCCCGTAGCATCAACATCGACAGTTCTGGATTTTCTTTGAGGGATTGTTCTACCTGTTCAATGGGAGCAGATAGCAATTCTACAGGGGTAAAAGCCACTGCATGGTAGAAGCGATCGCTCTTCTGTCCGGTAATTAGGGACAATACCCCAAAGACACTATTCTCTCGCAGCAAGGCAACTGTAATTTCTTCTCCTGCTTCATAAACTCTCGATAACTTAACAGCACCTTTGACCAAGAAATAAACTCGCTCTGCTGGATCGCCAGGAAAAAAGATCGTTTTTCCCCGTTCAAAGGTTTCGACAATGGGAGGGAAAGAACTACGGTTAATTTTGCGAAATACGGATGCTAAGGGTAGATTTTCAGTTACTGATAGTTCCATAGAACTTACCATCATTTATTAGGGGTACTATTTAATTGTTTAATATTAAACCTTTAACGACTATTTGCCGATTTTCTATTTTCAAAATACGAGTCTTGTAACCAAAAGTCCAGGCAGTTGTACTATAGATAGTTGCCACACAAATAGTAAAGAGCCATTATGTTAGACCTGACTGGAAAAAACGCTTTTGTAACTGGAATTGCCAATAATCGCTCCATTGCTTGGGGGATCGCTCAACAACTCCATAAAGCAGGGGCAAATATCGGTGTGAATTATTTACCAGATGAAAAAGGACGGTTTGAGAAAAAAGTCACACAATTAGTCGAGCCTCTCAATCCTAATCTGATCTTACCGTGTAATGTTCAAGATGATGCATTAGTGGAGGGAATGTTTAAGGCGATCGCCGATCAATGGGGTAAATTAGATATCTTGGTTCACTGTTTAGCTTTTGCGGATAAAGAATATCTCGCAGGAGACTATAGCAGTGTTCCTCGGGAAGCTTTCCTAAAATGTTTGGATATTAGTGCCTACTCTCTAACTCATTTTGCCCATTTAGCAAAACCCCTGATGCAGGAAGGTGGTAGTATCTTAACTCTTTCCTACCTGGGCGGAGTGAAAGTAATGCCCAACTACAATGTGATGGGGATAGCGAAATCCGCCTTAGAAATGAGTGTGCGTTATCTGGCTTCGGAATTAGGTTCCGAAAATATTCGGGTTAATGGAATTTCCGCAGGACCGATTAGAACTTTAGCTTCTTCTGCTGTGGGAGGAATTCTCGATATGATTAAACACATGGAGGAAACTGCACCTCTAAGACGCACCGTAACTCAAGAAGAAGTTGGTAACACCGCAGCCTTTTTAGCTAGCGATCTTGCTAGTGGGATTACGGGACAAATTATTTACGTGGATGCTGGTTACGAAATAATGGGAATGTAGTTTTATATTAATTTTGCATAACTACTTATTTATTCAGCGATGCCAACAACAGAACACAAAACACCAAACTTTGCCAAATCCCAACCAGCTATTTTATCCCGTACTGCATCTGTGAGAAGAACGACTAAAGAAACTGATGTTGAGGTGACAGTAAACCTAGATGGTCAGGGAAAATGTCATGCGGATACGGGTATTCCTTTTCTCGATCATATGCTCAATCAAATATCTTCTCATGGGTTACTTGACCTAGATGTGAGAGCCACAGGAGATGTTGAAATTGACGATCACCATACTAATGAAGATGTAGGTATTACTTTGGGTCAGGCTTTAGCTCAAGCTCTTGGCGATCGCAAAGGGATTGTTCGCTTTGGTCACTTTGTTGCACCTCTAGATGAGTCCCTAATTCAAGTAGCTTTAGATTTTTCAGGGCGACCCCATCTCAGTTATGGTTTAGACATTCCGACCCAAAGAGTAGGGACTTATGATACTCAATTAGTCAGGGAGTTTTTTGTAGCTATAGTTAATCACTCCCAGATGACTCTCCATATTCGTCAGCTAGATGGCATTAATTCCCATCATATTATCGAAGCAACTTTTAAAGCTTTTGCTCGTGCCATGAGAATGGCATTAGAAATCGATCCCCGTCGTGCTAATACCATTCCTAGTTCCAAAGGCGTTTTGTAAAGTAGCAAGTAGCAAGTAAATATCTAATGAACTAAATTATGTCTGTAGCAATTTCTAGTCAGTCAGTTCAAGTTTTAAATGGTGATTTGGCAATAGATGCCCATTTAGCCACACCACAAGCATCGGGTAAGTTTCCTGCTGTGATTGTAATTCAAGAAATATTTGGGGTTAACGAGCATATTCGCGATATTACCAAGAGAATAGCCCAACAAGGTTATGTGGCTATTGCTCCTGCTATCTATCAGCGCCAAGCTCCAGGATTTACTGTCGGATATACCCCCGAAGAGATAGAGCTTGGGAGAGAATACAAAAATCAAACCCAAGCTGATGAATTGCTTAGTGATATTCAAGCTACCATTAAGTATCTCTATCAGTTACCTCAAGTAAAAACTACGGGAGTGGGAACAGTGGGCTTTTGTTTTGGCGGTCATGTAACCTATTTAGCTGCACCTCTAGAGGAGATTAAAGCTACTGCTTCTTTTTATGGTGCACAAATTGTCAATTGGTGTCCTGGTAATGGTGAGCCAACCATCACTCGTACTAAAGATATTAAGGGTACAATCTATTGTTTCTTTGGGACTGCCGATCCCTTGATTCCCAATGAACAAGTTGCTCAAATTGAAGCAGAATTACAAAAACATCATATCTCTCACAAGGTATTTCGCTATGAAGGTGCAGACCACGGCTTTATATGCGATCGCCGAAATAGCTACAATCCAGAAGCAGCCCAAGATGCTTGGAATAAAATGCTAGACTTGTTTAGCTCCAAGTTATGACCCCCAAATAGTTGATAACTGGTAACGTTTTACTAATCACTTAACAACATGAATTCTGATCCAACTTCTTCTGCCAATGCTCCATCTTTCTCTATGGACGACTTTGCCAAAGCCTTAGAAAAATATGATTACGAATTTTCTAGGGGACAAATCATTAAAGGCACAGTGGTTCAACATGATTCTGAAGGAGCATACGTCGATATTGGTGGTAAATCCCCAGCATTTCTCCCGACAAGAGAAGCAGCTTTAGAAATAATAGATGATTTAGCACAAGTTGTTCCTCTTAATGAAGAATTTGAGTTTCTTATTATTAGAGAACAAAATGCGGAGGGACAAGTTACCCTGTCTTTGCGTCAACTACAAATTAAAGCAGCATGGGATAAACTGGCAGAAATCGCTGACAGTGGTAAATCTACTCAGATACGAGTTACAGGGGTCAATAAAGGAGGAGTTACGGGAGAAGTTGAAGGATTACGGGGTTTTATTCCGCGATCGCACCTGCAACAAAGAGATAATTTAGACTCTTTAATCGGACAGTTATTAACTGTTACTTTCCTAGAAGTTAATCCAGAACAGCGCAAATTAGTTTTATCCCAACGGGAAGCAATGCGTGCTGCTGCTCTGACGAGAATCGAAGAAGGGGCATTAGTCACTGGTACAGTTGTTAATATGAAACCTTATGGAGTTTTTGTTGATATCGATGGAGTTACAGGTTTACTCCATATCAAAGAAGTCAGTGGCACTCATATAGATTCTCTGAATAGGATTTTTCAAGTAGGGCAAGAGATTAAAGTCGTAATTGCTCAAGTTGATGAATATAATAATCGCCTCTCTCTATCCACTAAAGTTTTGGAAGAGTATCCAGGGGAATTGTTAGAAAAATTCGACCAAGTAATGGCAACAGCAGACGAGAGACTCGAAAAAGCTAAAGCTGAGAAAGTTGATAGTTAATGGTCGATTTTGTTTCAGTTTAGGTTAAATAAATAAACTATATCTGCGCCAAATGCGATACATCCAACTGATGACAATAATTATTTGGCGTATTTGTTGTATCTGCAATTGTAATAATTGATAGCGTTGCCGAAACTGATAAATATTTTCTTGTTTCTGCTTAATAATACTAGGAGCATTACTGAGTACGTAATTCAAGTATATTTCACAATTAGTAATAATTGCTGTGATTAAAGCTATTATCTTTCGTAGTTGCCAGACCCTAAATGCTAGGTAAATGTTAAACATCGCAACCAACAAATTTACAGTAACCACAAAAAAGATCATATTTTTCCGTTCTGGATAGAATTCTGGTGCTGTTGACCTACTCTTTTTAACAAAAGTATATGAAACTGTTAGTACTCAGTAATGGTCATGGAGAGGATGTAATTGCAGTTAGTATTATAAAACAATTACAACTAGTTACTGATAATTGGGAAATTTGGGCTTTACCTATAGTAGGAAAAGGCTATGCCTATACTAAACTCCAGATCCCCATTATCGGCAAAGTAGAACAAATGCCCTCAGGTGGTTTTGTTTATATGTCCAAAGAACATCTGTGGCAAGATATCCAAGGAGGCTTAATTAATCTAACTTTAGAACAAATCCAAACAGTAAGACAATGGGGCAAAGAAGGGGGTTCAATTTTAGCTGTAGGAGATATTGTACCCTTATTGTTTGCTTGGCTCAGTGGTAGTTATTATGCTTTTGTGGGTACTGCTAAATCGGAGTATTACTTGCGAGATATTACAGGAAAGTGGCTACCTCAAACTTCTTGGTTAGAGAGAAAATTGGGTTCAGTATATCTCCCTTGGGAAAGATGGCTCATGAATCGCGATCGCACTTTAGCAGTTTATCCTAGAGACATCTTAACAACGGAAATATTACAACAACACGGCATTAAAGCCTACAATTTAGGCAATCCTATGATGGATGATCTGGGGGAAGTGGCAATCTCAACAGAAACCAAACCACCCAATCATCTATACCTACTTTTACTTCCAGGTTCAAGGATGCCAGAAGCTCTGAGAAATTGGCAAACTATTCTTACTGCCGTCTCAGAAGTGAGGGCTGTATTATCAGAATACCAGCTAGTCTTGCTAGCTGCGATCTCACCTGGATTAGAAATTACACCATTTCAAGAATACTTACTAGCTCAAGATTGGAATCTAGCTTCTCCTGAAACTATAAATATTAATGAGCACATAAATATTAATGAGCACAACAAATTACTATTAAAACAACATAATGCTACTTTATGCTTAACTCAAAATGCTTATAGTGAATGCTTGCAAAAGTCAGATGTTGCGATCGCCATGACTGGAACAGGAACAGAACAATTTGTGGGCTTAGGAAAACCTGCCTTTATTATCCCAGGGGAAGGGCCTCAATTTACCTATAACTTTGCTGAAGCTCAAAACCGTCTGTTAGGCTGTTCTGTAACCCTAGTAGAAACACCACAACAAGTAGGAGAAGCCATTGAATCTTGGCTCAATAATCCTCAACAATGGCAAGAAACTAGACACAACGGGACAACAAGAATGGGAAATCCTGGTGCTGCCCAAAAAATTGCTTTACATCTCACAGATATTGTAAAGTCTGTCTGTTTTTAATGTAAAAATAAGCTTTTTCTCCCTTGTCTCCTTGTCTTCCTTGTCTGCCTTGTTTACATTTCAGACTCAAATCTAACAATCATACCCTGAAAGTCTGACTTTCCCGACTCTTCCAAGACATTCTTCTAAAGCATCTAACAATTCCCGATCCACAAAAGGCTTTGTCAGATAGCGAGTAGCACCTAGATTTTGTGCTATTTGCCGATATTTGTTACTAATGCGAGAAGTTAGCATGATTACAGGTAAAGAAGTACCTCGTAATTGGCGAGTTCGACTGAGAAATTCTAAACCATTCATTCTCGGCATTTCAATATCAGAAATTACGGCTTGAATATACTCTTCTCGTTTGAGTTTTTCAACGCCTTCGATCCCATCTCGACATTGAATTACTCGATATCCTGCTTTGCGTAGAGTAGTAGAAAGAGTTTGTCGAATTGTAAGAGAGTCATCAACAACTAGTATTGTGGGGAGAGTGGGAAGATTTAAAGCAGGAGGAAGAAAAATATTACCTTCTGAAAATTGTAGCCATTTATCTACTACAGCTACAGAATTTAGTACAGGTATTAAACGACCATCTCCTAAAAGAGTGCAACCAATTAAACTAGCAGGAGGAGCGATCGCCTGCTCAAAGGGTTTAATTACTAAGTCTTGTTCCATTAAAATTTGTTCAATTCTCAGAGCGACTATTTCGGTACCGTTAGAAAGTAATAGTAGGGGAATTTTATGGGAGTCTTGCCAATCTTTGCCACACAAGGGTTTACTAGGATCGACGGTGCGGGGGTAACGATAGGAAGAAAGTAAGGTTTCAGGACAAATAGTAACTTGTTGTCCTTGCCACTGATAGTATTTTTGATCTGCCTCTCGTTGAATATCTTTTTTATCGGCTAAAACAATAGAAGCTAAGGAATCTACAGGAATAGCTAAAAGATTACCAGCAATACTAAAGACTAATAATTTGACAATGGTTAAGGTTAAGGGAAGACGAATAATAAAAGTCGTACCGACATTTAGTTTAGACTTGACAGTGATAGTCCCTTTTAAGCTTTGAATTTGCTGTTTAACCGCAGATAATCCCATTCCTCTTCCTGCCAGAGTACTTACTTTATTCGCGGTAGAAAAGCCAGAGTCGAATAAAAATTCTGATAGTCGAGATTTGGGTAAATTTCTCGCTTCGGTGACAGATAAAATATTTTTGTTGATTAGAGATTCCCTAATTTTTTGCCAATCAATGCCTCTACCGTCATCTTTTACCTCGATGTAAGTATGATTTCCTTGGTGACAAACAGAGATCACAACTTTACCTTGAGGGGGTTTATTCAGACTATGTCTGATTTCTGGAGTTTCAATACCATGAGCGATCGCATTTCGTAAGAGATGTACTAGAGGATCATAAAGTTTTTCGAGGATTGCTTTATCAATCAGAGTTTTCTTCCCCTGAAGTTCTAGTTTGACTTGTTTATTATTGCGAATTGCCATATCTCTGACAGTACGGGGAAATTGACATAGTAATTCTCCTATAGGAAGCATACTGGCTTGCAGTAGATTATTTTGAATTTTTTTGGCAGTTTTTTGCCTATTTTTCCGTATTTTTTCAAAACTTTGTTCTAAAAAAGCTAAATCTTGTAATCCTTCTCCTAATTGTGCCAACTCTTCGAGAATATTTTGTAGGGAAGCTTTTAGATATTGAGTATTAGAGTTATTCCTAAATAAAGCTTCATTTATGACTAGCTCAGATTGCCAACCATCATTAGGTAATCTGTCTGCCCACCGCTTAAGATTTTGACTTAACTGTTTAAAGCGATTGTACCATTGATTGAGAGAAGCGAGAGTTTCGCCATTTTGTTGATTTTGTAATAAAAAGCGATTGTCTTCAGTCACCAACTCTCCTACCAAATTATGGAGCAATTCTAGACGGGAAGCGTTTATTCTAATTCCCAATGCTAGGGAAGGTAGTTTTTGTCCATTCTCAGGGATTAGTTGGTCTTTGGTAGTTTTAGCATCAGTAAAAGTTTGATTATCAGTAGTTTGATTATTAGTAGTTGTCGGGATTTTTCCTGAACTAGATTCTACAACTTGAGAGTTAGAGTAACTTGCAGAAACACGGACCTCTTGAATTGGTGAAATAAGAGGGGTTCCCTCACTTCGAGAGCGATCGCTACTCCTGTCCTCAAGGAGGTCACTAAGGGGTGAACTTGCTTCACTGCAAGCTTCCTCAAGTTCCTGCGGTTCCTGATCTGACTGTCGATCAATAATACCTTCTGCTACATTTCTCGGTGAATTATGGAGACTATTACTAGTTGCTGAATGTAAAACAAAAGAACTAACTTTTTCGGTTTCGCTAACAGGATCAGAATGAGTTTTTTGAATTTTAGTTACGACTTGATAAGCTGCATGAAAGTCTGCTAAAGCTTTTTCTCCAATGCTAATTACAGATTCGGGGTGATTCTCAAGTTGCTCTAAAGTAGCATTAGCAATAGTTAAGAAATCAGCAATACCAGATAATTCTGCTAAGGAGCGAAAAATTGTAAACTGTGCTTTTAATGCCTCTAAAATATCTGTTTCATCAGGACTAGATAATATTACTGACAAACGGTCTATTCCTTGGCTTATTTCTCTAGCAAAGGGAAAATCTCTGATTCTCTTCTTGTTAGATTGAGCTTTTAATTTTGCTGCTAGTTCTTGCAATACAGGCTCGGCTTTGGCGATCGCATCTTCAGGCTCAATTGCTCCTTGATGGATTTCGGCTAGAAGAGGTGATTTAAGACGATCATAGGCTTGCAATAATAATTCTTCCAACTCAAAATCTATTTCTACACCGTCTTGATAAAGGATTTTAAAGGCATTTTCTAAGTCATGAGCAATTTTTTTGATATGATTCAATCCGACACAGGCTGCACCCCCTTTAATAGAATGAGCCGTACGCATTAGATTATGAATTTTTTGAGTACTATGATCTTCTCTTATTTCTAGAAGTCCTTGTTCTAGAGATTGTAAGAGTTCTACAGCCTCTTGCAGAAAAAATTGATAAGATTCACGAGGGCGAAAGTCAGATACCATTGCAGTTAAGATGAGTTCGGAGTTCGGAGTTCGGAGGTTGGAGAGACGCGACGGGGCGTACAGGGTTTCGAGGTTTCCTCGAAACACAAGGGGCACCTCACCTGAATTTATTTCAGGTGCTTGTAAGCCCCGCAGCCCCTCAAATTTCGCGTCTGTACAGAGTTTTTAGCTTTGTCGAATCCATGTTTAGCAAGTAGCAAGTAGCAATTAGCAAGTAACCACCAATTACCAACTAGCAACTAGCAACTAGCAATTAGCAAATGGTTAATTACCTATTCCCCAATCACCAATCACCAATCACTACTAACTAATTGACTTTAAATTGAGTCACACTTTCTTTTAATTCTTGGGCTACTGTGAGCAACTTGTTAAAAGATTCTGCACTAGCGACAGATTTAGCAGAGGTGTGTTGGGCAATAGTTTCTACTTCTTGCATAGTTTGAAAAACAGAAGCAGAAGTTCTAGCTTGGGCGGTGGCTGCTTGTGCCATTTCTTCCACTAATTGACGAATTTGACCGCTTACTTTGGAGATAGAAGTGAGTTTTTGTCTGGTGGTTTCGACTAATTCTGTTCCTGAAATTACCTGTTCTCTTCCTGCTTCCATTGCGGTGGCTACTTGATTGGTTTCGGTTTGAATTTCCTCTAAAATCTGTTCAATTTCTTTAGTTGCTGCGGTGGATTGCTCAGATAGCGATCGCACTTCTTCCGCTACTACGGCAAAACCTTGACCCTCACCAGATACCCCGTTAGCTTCAATAGAGGCATTGAGAGCTAAAACATGGGTTTGATTGGCTAAATCCCGAATTAGATTAACCACACGGGAGATTTTTTGGGATGCTTCTCCTAAGCGTTTAACTTTTTGCGCTGTTTCTTCTACAGTTTCTTGGATTGCCATAATTCCATCTACAGTCTGATTCATGGTGCGATCGCCATCTTCTAAGGTATTATTTGCCTGTTGCACCATTTGTTTTGCTGCTTGGGCATTTTCTGCTACTCCTTGAATTGACTCTGCCATAGCTTGAATTTGACCTAAAGCCGTGGTAATGGCTTCTGCTTGACGGGATGCTTCATTAGAAAGACTATTGATGTTATTTTCTGAACCATGAACTGTCTCAATAACTGCACCAGAAGCAGATTGTACCTGCAACACAATACGCTGGAGATTTTCTAGGGTTGTATTGAGAAACTTGGCGACAATACCGATTTCTCCTCCTGTAACTTTCGCTCTTACTGTCAAATTACCAGTAAAGGCACCCTTGACATCTTTTACTAAAGCATCGAGTTGTTTTTGGATAGCTTCAGTTTGACGGCGTTGTTCTTGAGAGGCTCTTTCGGCTGTAGCACGGGTTTTTTCTAGTTTCTCAATAAAACTAATATGATCTAGAGCATACTCGGTTTGGGTTGCTAACTCAGAAAAGAAGTCAATTTCCGATTTTTGCCAAGCTCTAGGGGCGGAACACTGATGAGCAATAAGGAGTGCAAAGAGTTTATTATCCTTGCGAATTGGTGCAACTAAATTAGCTTTGACATCATACTGTTCTAGAGTTCTTAAATGACAATCAGTCATTCCTGGCTCATGATAGATGTCATTAATCGCTTTCACTCTACCATTGCGATACAAATCCACATAACGCCCCCTAAAACAAGGGTCATCAATACGAACGTCAAGGACTTTAGTGAAACCTTCTTCTACCGATTCTGCCACCATCGTACCGCTCCAGTCAGGATTAAATTTATAGATCAGTATTCGGTCAGCATCCAGGGCTTTTCTGGCTCCTTGGACAGTGATGCGGAAAATAGCATCTTGTTCAAGAGTTTGACGGGCTCGAAAGGCAATATCGCCAAATAATCTAGCTATACCCGCCTTAGCTTGAATTTTATCAATAAAACTCAGTCTATCTACCGCATATTCTACTTGGGTCCCTAACTGAGAGAAGAAATCAATTTCTTCTTGTTGCCAAACTCTGGGACGAGAGCAATGGTGAGCAATCAATAATCCCATAAGTTGACCATCTTGGCGTAGGGGTGCAACCAGATTCGATTTTACTCCATATTTTTCAAGAGTCCGAATATGACATTCTGTGAGCCCTGCTTCGGTACGAATATTGTTAATGGCTCTAACTCGACCATTTTTGTATAGGTCGACGTAACGCCCCCTAAAACAAGGATCATCAATGCGCTCTTCTAGCACTTTGGGGAATCCCTCTCCTACGGATTCTGCTACCATTGTGCCACTCCAGTCGTGATTGAAACGATAGATGGTAACTCGGTCTGTTTGCAACAAGTCTCTCGCGCCTTGGACTGTGGCATTAAAGATATCATCCAAATCCATATTTTGGCTAGCCCGAAAGGCGATATCTCCGAAAAACCAAGCTCTTTTGGTAGTTTTTTCCTGTTGTTGGACAAAATTGATATAGTCAAGACCATATTCAATTTCCGTTGCTAGCTGATTGAGAAAGTCGATATCATTTTTGGTCCAAACCCTCGCCTCAGAACAATGATGAGCAATCAATAAGCCCATGAGCTTTTCTTTCTGGCGAATGGGTACTACTAGATTGGCTCTAACCTTATACTGCTCAAGCATCCGAATATGACAGTCGGTAAGTCCAGGCTCTTGATAGATATCACTGATGGCTCTAATTCTTCCTGCTTGATACTGGGCGACATGGCGATCGCGGAAACAGGGGTCTCCAATAGTTTCATTAAGCACTTTAGGAAATCCCTCTCCTACTGACTCTGCTATCATTGTCCCACTCCAATCATCATTGAAGCGATACACTACCACGCGATCGGTTTCTAAAACCTCTCTCGCCCCATCTACTGCAGTATTCAGCAAAATATCGAGATTTACTGTCTGACGAGTACGAAAAGCAATACTACTGAATATTTGTCTTTGTAGGTTGATTTTAGTTTGTTCTTCCGCTAGATTTTGCAGTTGACTTGATAGCTGATGGAGATTGTTCCCTAACAGTTCTAATTCATCTAGCTGTTGGTCTCCGATATTAATATCTAGTTGACCTTGTCCTAGTTGATTAACGACATTGTTAACTTTAGAAATTTCTTGATTAATTTTACGACTAAAAATAACTGCAACTATACCAGCCACTAAGGCAACGATCGCGCTATCAGAGAGTAAACTAATAAAGTGATTGGCAAAATAGTAGCTACTACCTCCAGCTACCACAGCGGAGACAAAACTAATGGCGACTGCACCTAAAGCAATTTGGTTTTTCAGTCCTAAGTTTTGCCACCAATTACGCTCTTTTCCAGAATTCTCAGACTGAACAATAGAGTCAGAAGTAATCTTAGGAAATTTGTCCTTAGATAATTTTATTTGTTGAGCCAGAATGTCGGGAGATAAAGCAACCTTGGAATCACCTAGATAAAAACGATTGTTATAAGAAGAGTTAGATTGAC
>JAAUYM010066446.1_pt1 | contig 15576 bp, 8 predicted proteins | sample 7278001 | NCBI WGS metagenome assembly JAAUYM01 (sample SAMN14350224, study PRJNA611818) | marine sediment metagenome | isolation source: surface marine sediment (1.8m) | place: French Polynesia: Moorea | collected 2018-08
ACACGCTTGGGCACATTCTTGGAAACCTGCCTGCACTCCTGCCTGGGCACCTGCTTTGTAATCTGCTGGCCCTCCTGCTTGGGAACATGCTTGCCCTCCTGTTTGGGAACACTCTTGCACTCCTGCTTGGGAACACTCTTGCACTCCTGCTTGGGCACCTGTTTGGGGACCTGACGAGGAATCTGGCTGCACTTCTGCTTGGGAACACGCTTGGGCACATTCTTGGAAACCTGCCTGCACTCCTCCTTTGGGACATTCTTGCACTCCTGCTTGGGCACCTGTTTGGGGACCTGCTGGCACTCCTTCTTGGGAACACTTTTGCACTCCTGCTTGGGGACCTGCGTGGGGACCTGCTGGCACTTCTGCTTGGGGACCTGCTTGGGCTGCTGCCTGGGAATGTTCCTGCATTCCTGTTTGCCAACCTTCTCGCACTCCTGGGCTGGGACTTGCTTGGGCTGCTGCTTGGGCACCTGCTGGCACTCCTGCTTGGCCTGCTGCTTGGGAACCTGCTTGCACTCCTCCTTGGGAACATGCTTGCACTCCTCCTTGGGAACATACTTGCACTCCTCCTTGGGCACGTACTTGCACTTGGGCTTGGGAGGACCATAGCCATAGGTGGGCTTGGGCTGCTCGCACTGCTGCTCATACTTGGTCTCGCATTGCTGCTCATGCTTGGTCTCACACTGCTGCTCATACTTGGTCTCGCACTGCTGCTCATAGGTGGTCTCGTACTTGGTCTGGCACTGCTCCTCATAAACGGTCTCGTACTCCGTCTTGTACACCGTCTTGCACTTGTCCTCATACTTGGTCTCACACTTCTCCTCATAGACGGTTTCATACTCAGTTTCGTAGACGGTCTCACACTGCTCCTCATACTGGGTCTCATACTTGGTCTCGCACTGCTGCTCATACTTGGTTTGGCACTGCTCCTCATACTGGGTTTCGTACTTGGTCTCACACTGCTGCTCATACTTGGTCTCGCACTGCTCCTCATACTTGGTCTCGTACTGGGTCTCATACTGAGTCTCGCACTTCTCCTCGTACTTGGTCTCATACTGGGTCTCATACTTGGTCTCACACTGCTGCTCATACTTGGTCTCGCACTGCTGCTCATACTTGGTCTCACACTGCTGCTCATACTTGGTCTGACACTGCTCCTCGTACTGAGTTTCATACTTGGTTTCACACTGCTCCTCATACTTGGTTTCATACTTGGTCTGGCACTGCTCCTCATACACAGTCTCACACTGCTCCTCATAGCTGGTCTCGTACTTGGTCTCACACTGCTGCTCGTACTTGGTCTGGCACTCCTCCTCATACTCGGTGGTGCAAGAGGTGCCATAAGAAGTTTCACACTTCTCCTCATACTTGGTCTCACACTGCTGCTGGTACTCAGTCTGACACTGCTCCTCGTAGTTGGTCTGGCACTGCTCCTCGTACTCGGTCTGGCATTGCTCCTGTGCATATTAAAAGTATAGTTATTGACAAGCAACTGCTATATACGGTACTAGCAGCTGGGCAATGCAATCTTTTTTTTTTTTGACCTTCCTTACCTCATATTGCGTCTCGCACTTTTCCTGGTACTCAGTCTGGCACTGCTCCTCGTACTTGGTCTGGCACTGCTCCTCGTACTCGGTCTGGCACTGCTCCTCGTACTTGGTCTGACACTCCTGGTCGGGCTTGCAGTTGTAGGAGGTCGGCTGTGGCACCCTCTTGGTGGTGCACTTGGGCTCCGGGGCACCGTACCTCTGCGGGATGGCGCTGCCGTGGGCGGCAGCTGCCACCAGCAGGATCTATGTAGAAAAGAAGCAAGCAAAAGATTTTAAAATTATGTTGCGCCTCCTCCCTCTGTTGCCCCTTTCCGTCCCCCAAACTATAGCAGTGTAAATTGGGCAACATTTTTGCCTGACCGTACCACAGACAGAGAGGCCAACAACTTCATCTTCGTCGTGTAGTTTTTTTTTTCCTTTTTCCCCCCGCACGGACGTGACGATGGCCCCTGCGGTTCTGCTGGGTGAGCAACACGGAAGGAGCAGATTTATATCCGGCTAAACCGCGAGAGCGCGAGGAGGAGGAGGAGAAGAAGGGGACGAACGTCGTCGCCTCCGTCGACACCATGCAGCCGGGCAGCCCCTCTTTTCCCCTCCCTCTCGATCCGGGGGTGGGAAAAAAGCAAGTTAGGCAAGCGCTGATGACGCCCGGAGTTGCGTACGTAGTGCGTAAGGGCTGAAAGGAGAGGAGAGGAGGAGGAGAAGCATCTCTCTCTCTCTCTCTCCCTCCCTTCCTTTCACGATACGCGCGTATTGACGCGCGTCAGGACAACTCTTGCTCCTCGATCTCATTTGCCACCACCCCCCACCACCCCTGGGTGGAAAAAACACGTTGTTGCTCTCCTCCCTCCCTCTTGCCGCCGAGGGATGTTTCGTTGCGTCTGTGACCCGGAACGCGGAATTCTCTTAGTTGGTTAAAATCAACGGGCTCACAAGCGACTTTTAACGGTCATCGGTGGGGGTGGCGGGTGGGGGCGGTTAGCAATAAAACGAGTGGACAGACTGAGAGGATGGCTTGTAAAACACCGTATAGTATACCTACTAGTGTGTGTGTGTGTGTGTGTGTGTTGTAGGTAGGTACAGTAATAACGGGTCAGACTAGACTCGGGCCGTTCGAACGCCCACTCCTCCTCCTTTGTTTCATCTCATTTGTCGTCTTCAAAACTGGACGACGGAGACAAGGAAGGACAGTACTGTGCTGTACACAGCAGGTAGTGTGTCCTGTAACCCACGTGGACGCTGGATGAAACGGCGATTGTTATCAGGGGGTCCGTGGTAATTGCTGACGTAGTATGTAAGGTACGTGCTACGTACTACTATTAGGACAGCAGACGGGAGCTAAAGCGCGAAAAGACAAAAGATTGTCGTCGACAATGTAGCTCTAATTGCTTCCTACTAATTCCCCTCCCGCTCCCCCTCCGCCCCCCTTCCTCGTCCTTCTTGAAACCTCGCAGGATGGAGTGACGATGCTGGTGTGACACATTTCTTCACTCCGAATCGCCCGCCGGATCCTCCCAGACGCATTCGTCATCGTCGTCATTGCCGTGAGACAGCAGCTACTCGGGCGTGAACGGCGACTGATCGAGGGAGGGACAGAGAGAGAGAGAGAAGAGAGGCCGCTGCTTCTACTAGTACAAGCTACAGTAGAACTCCGATATAGGTACGTAGGTACAGTACGTACAAGTACAGTAAAGCAAGGAGTTTACTGGTATTGACAGTCTTTTTACTATGGGGGGAGGTGGATTACAGAAATATAAATTCAAGTTTGGTAGTCTTTGCTACGTATGGCGGAGCTTACTTGTCGTAAATATGGGAGTTCTACTGTACTACTCTTTTTACCCTTCTTCTTTTTCTTTTTTCTTCCTCCTTGATTGATTGATGGGTCCACTTCTCTTCTTTTCTTCCTCCCTCCCTCTCTCCCAACCCAGCGACCTCGCTACTGACCCTGGATGTGGTCGCGTAGTAGCTGTACGTAGTCATGGCGCGCTCGCGGTTAATTCCCCCTCCCCTGCGTGCTTCAAATTGATGCCCAGACTCCTTCAGCGTGCGAGACTTGCACCAACCAGCATCCCCTCTCTCAATAAGCTACGTACAATGTGTCTCTTGACTCCTCCACGGCTTTTTCTCTTCGGACCGGTTACAGGTTTGGAAGAATTCCTCTTCCTGATGGCTCGACACGTTGATGGTGGCATAGGACAATAAAAAGAATTAAACGATTCAGACAACAGTCCTACAGTGTCTTAAAGTTCCTGTCTTTTATGAGTGCTTGTGTGTCCGTGCACTTATTGGTTGGAGTTTTTGATGTTTGTCTGAGAGAGAGAGAGAGAGAGAGAGAGAGAGAGAGAGAGAGAGAAAAATAGCGCTTAACACGCCTTCCGAGATGGTGGATGGATTTGATTCGATCCCTGAATTTTTCAAGATTAACACGTCTTTGAGGAAATCGAGACTTGACCGTGGGAGATCTTTGATCTTTAATATGTATAGATAGATGAGGCAACATGTGAATGGCACAAGTCGGAAGACCAATCCAGTCAGGATGGGTCAGAGGAAAAGCATGTTGTTGGCTTTTTTTTAGGCGGTGGGAAGTTGAGGCGAGGCACTATCTTCGTATCTACAGGTTTGAGCCAAATCCAATCTCTTTGTCCTGTCTCATACCTTTTCCTCTTTCCTTTTCACGGGGCGTGTCGAGGTCTTGATGGGGTGGTGTCCAAAAGTACGAATTTGGTTTTTTTTTTGGGGGGGGGGGGCGGGTGTAAGGGGAGAGGGTAGGTAAGTCGGAGATGGATCTTTAAGTTTTATTTGCCCTATTTAAAGTACGCCTTCCTCCATTACAGGTACTACTAAGTACAAAGTTTTTCAGGTCGCAACGTTCTATGTAGGTACGATGTCACACTCCAATTGTGTCGGGTGTTGCTGGGACGCATCCTGGTACCCTGGTAGAAAAACGCCTCTGGGGGTTGACTGACCTGACAACCTGCCTGAAGTAGGGTCCCTGCAGTGCAGAAAAGAAAAGAATGAGGAGGAGGATATGGGATGTGGTAGTATAGCATGAATCATGACAGAAAGTGCAATTCAGGGCCTTCCCACGTATGTACCTACAGAGATTGCCGGAGGGCAAAGAAAGCATGGTCAAAGGAGGAAGAGACGCGTCTTGAGAGAAGAAACTTTGTCCAATATGCTGCATGGGCCATCACGTACGAAAAAGGGACTCTAAATACCCAAAAACTTGGAGGAGAATGGGGCATAAAAAAAGGTGAGTGGACACGGCCTTGACAAAAGGCGACGGCGACGTTGCCTCCGTTGATGAAGAGGAAGAAGTTTGACGAGTTTTTTTCCTCCATGGCTCTGCTTAAGCGCTGTTGTCTGCGGAAGGAGGTTCACTGCAGATGAGATCTTAATTTCAGATTTTCCTCCTCCTATTTCTCCTCCTTCCCTCCAGCTTCCTTGCTCTCTCTCTTTCTAGGTCAGCGGGCCGGCCGCGTTGCAAGGTCACCCAGAACCGGTTTCCCTCGCCATCTCTCTCTTTCTCTCTCACTCTCTCGGTGGTGCACTTTTTAGACAGTCAAGGATCTCGGCTCGGGGTGCATGTGTTGCACCCCGATCAAACAAACAAACATTGCTTGCGCACGCGATATGCGAAATCCTCCGCCGCATTCCCCAATTTATTTGGGGGAGAGCGAGGGAATCGCCACTTCCTCTAGTAAATCTCTCCTTCCCGACCAACGAAGCAGCCATCGCAAGCTTTTATTGCCGTCGTGGTGATGGCAACGTCGATGTCCGGTCGGCATTACTGACCAAAAAACTTTTTTTTTCTTTCTCACGATGCCTTTTTTTTATACCTCTTCTTTTTTTCCAACGACCTTCAACGAGAATGTCTGAATTTGCGCACTCAGACCGAAAAAAAGAGAGGAGGAGGAGAAGAAAGCCTCGCATTCAAACAGAAATTCGCCAATTTTGGAAGGTACCTTTTGATGAGGGATGTTAATTTTTTTTCGTTGCCTTTTGTGGGTCACAAGGAGGGACTGACGGCCACAAGCAATAGAATAACACCACCGCGGGGTACACAAAACAGTTCTTCTTCATCTTCTTCCTCTTCCGGGGCACTTCTTTTCCCTCATTTAATTAACAGGGAGGGAGAGAGAACAGTCAATTCTTTTTCTCAAGGCGTTCATTCTTCCTTACTTCCCATGCCCGACTCCCAAGGACTTCGGAGCTAAGAAGGAGGCAACAACAAGAAATTCCTTCCTTTTCCTCCTCCCCCCGCCACCGCCACCCCCAAATTAGCGCGATTATGCCAGGAGGAAGGAAGAATCTCCAATTTGGTGAAGGGATACGAAGAAGGAAAAGGAACGGCTAATTTAGGATATATTTATACGACGTACTAAGATTGATTGTGATTGCAGGGCGGAAAAACTAAGGGAGGAGGGCAATTTCTGCATTCAATCCTTCTACTACGTACGTAGTATTCTAGTACAGTTGTGGTCAGTCGGTGTTGTCATTGTCTCCGTCCGCCACCGCGCAATAAACGAAACTAGACGACGCGAAGATTCCCGAATCGCACAAGACAATTTTTTTAAAACTCGAAGACAATTATTGCTCTTGCATGGTCTTCTTATATGGACGTACATCCCCTGACAAAAAAAGAGACAAAGAAAATCATAAAAATTGCAAGGTCCCTTCCTCCTTCCCTCCCTCCCAAGACAGGTCCTTTTCTCTTAGCACACGACGACAGACGCCGACCAGCGCCGCTGTCAGTTGCAACGACGTCCAATGAGGAAGTGCCAAAGAAAGAAAGAGATTTGGAGCAACGCGTGATCCATTTTTCCCTCTCTGGAAAAGTGACGCGTGTTTCTGCGTCAGTTTCCGCGTACGTGTGCATGTCCTGCGCATGCGTACGCAAAAAGTACATACGTAGGGTACAGTGGACTCTGCTTATGAGAACACTACTGCTACGCAGTAGTACAGTACTACGTGTAATCAGAGAAGCAGGGTTTTTTGAAAGAGCAAGATGCTTTATCTACAGTTCAGTAATGCATCCGCAGATAAAGGAGAAATTGGCTCTGTACTGCCCAATGGCTGTCCTATTATGCGGAACCATTACTGAACAGTTTTTCTATTACACAGTTTCCCCTCTCTCTTACGTGAGGGTTCTTACATAAGCGGAGTGCACCGTACCTATTCCCAATAATTGGTTGAGGGACATCGTCTGACAGGAGGGAGGCAGAGAGAAATGGTAGCACTCACTTTCTTGCTCATAGTTCCTTCCAAGCCCGTCCTTGGGGTTCTGATTGGTACTCTTTTTACCCCCGCCGTGAGATGAGGGAGAGAGACAAGGAAGTAAGTGCAGGGGTGATTAGAACATGTGTTGTGTGATTTTTTTTTTTCGAACGAGGTTGGTTATTACTGTGCGGGTGCGCAAATTGCACGTCTTCTTCTGGACTTGGATGAAATATGGATATACTGGCTGGTACGTACTATGTTCTTACGGTCAAACCCGCTTAAGTGGAAATAAAGCAGGGAAATTTTCCCACTTTTCCAGGATATCCGAACAAAGTCATGAAATAGTTTGTCCAACTGTTTTTTTTTTCCAAAATAACCAAAATGTTTTTATTTTGGCGGGATTTCCACTTATCCTTATCCGAGTTCCACTTAAGAGGGTTCAACATTTGTGTAATAACAATAGTAGTAACTAGTAGCAACCACGATGAAGACCTTGGGTTCGGCCCAAGCAAGCTCGACCTTCCAGGACGTCAGGGAAAAAAACTCGATCCAAATAACGAGCGGTGGGGGAGAGGTCAGTCCTCCTCCTCCTCCTCCTCCTGTGTCGTCGATTGGGGACAGAACCTGTTGGAAGCCTCGATTGTCCTGCCGCCCCCACCCATCGTCGCCGTCGTCCTCATCGGAAAGGAAAGTACGGGAAGCGGGATCAAGGATCACACTGCCAAATTTTACACTTTTTCTCCTTCCCTAAAAATAACTACGAGCGGACAGTTGTAGCCTTCTTTCCTACACACACACACACCTTCACACAAACATTGGGAGTCAATTCCAGCGAGACAAAAAGCACGGCTGAAGCAAATATCATACGTAGTATAAATCATGTCCCAAAAAAAGCTTAACCCCCCCCCCCGGGAATGACAGACAATTTCTGACTGCCAAAGGAGGGGCGGAGGGCGGGCCTGTTTCTTCCACGCTACTACCACAGTGCAACAAACGAGACTCATTTGAAGGCCTTCCGGGGAAAGGGGGGGAAGAGGGAATGAGGGAGGAGGACCCCAAAGACAAAAAAAGGAAGGCAAGAAAATGTGGCCAACCTTGGACTCCCGCCTGCCCAAAAGTCGGGAGTGGAGTGCGCAAGGGGAGCAGTGTGCAAAGGGAGGAGGAGAAAATGGCTTCATTCCCCCACCCCAGCCGCCTCTTCCACTTCTTATACGAGCTCATTTTCATTCACCCTCCGGCGACTGCGCAAGGAATGGAATAGAGTGGACTTCGCTGGACCTGGAACGGAAGTCACGAATCATTGTATGTAGGTACCTAATTCCAGGTTGAAACCCCGTCATTTCGAATATTCGAGGAAACGAGGGGGAAAAAATGAAAATGTTCCTTTCCGATCGGTGGGCAGACTCGGGAATCTGATTGCCTGATTGGAGCGGAGGAAAGAGGGACTCGGACTGACCGACGTTACAAGCGCACCACTTCCTTCTGTGTGGGTCCATTGTACCAGTATATTGTACGAATAGTAGCATGTGGGCTGCACACAGATGCAACTCAAATGATTTTCCTAGCCTATTTGAATAGGAAGGTTAGTCGGAATAGGAAACGCGCCTACGCCTACTGTACAGTAGGCTATACCAGGGACATTCTGGAGTATCTTAAGAACGTTCCTGGCTATACTAAACAATAAAGCAGACACAGACAAAATGTCTATAGGAGTACGCCGTTAAAATATGGGTTTAATAATCGTCGTCCTTTCTTAAAAATCACTCCAAACTTTAAATAAGGTCAACTTGTTTTTTTTTTCCCTTTTTTAAACTAGACTACGACAAAGTGCTCTTTCCGTACAGGGTCGCTTCAATCGGCTCCTCCAGAGCGGAAGACGCAAACTTAAGGACAGCCCGGTGTGGTCCTGGGCTGGTGGGCCGATAGGACACCGGCAGACTGAGGAAGGACATGGGCTGAACGGTCACCTGGGAGTGCTTGGCGTGGAAGGGCGGTGAAAGGGGACTCACTCTTAGGGTCTGGCGCCGCGTCGTCCGGTTCTTGATCTTCACCTTGCAGAATGAGGTCCTGCCCACTCGGGTGGACGGGAAGTACGTCTCGCCCGCCTCCAGATAGACGGTCTTGGAGCGCGACGGGCCAGGCGCCCTTCCCTTGGCGGCGTGGCGAAGTCCTTCCGCGGGAGGAACAGGCGGCGGCGGTTGGGCCGGTGGCGGCTTCTCAGTCGTCTCCTCCTCGCTTATCGCCTCGAACGGCGACTGCCCAGCGGTCCCCGCCGCCACCGTACAGTTCATCCTGGTCTCACTGAGCGTATCTTCCACCGTCGTCAGCCTGCTGAACCTGGACCGCTCCTTCCCGCTCACCTCCGCCGTCAGCTCGACCACCTCCCTCCTCAACTTCTCGTAAAAGTGGGCGGCGTCCAGCTTGTCCACGACGCCAGCAAAGTGGTCGCCAGCGTTCTCTCCGAGGAAGACCTCGGCAAAGTCAGCCTCCGGCACACCTCCGGGAGTTGCCGCGCCACCGAACCGGGAAGGGACGTCGCTGTCCTTCAGCCGCCGGGCGCTCCTCAGCACCCGCCGGCAGGCCTCCGGCCCACAGAAGAGGACAAGCGATCCGAGGTATAGCCCCCTGTCGTCGTCCGTCCCCTCAAGCAGAGCCAGGTCCACCTCCAGCAGGGCCCTGGCGGTGCCCCCCTCCGGAATGACGCCGTTTCCGGGGGTGACAACGATAAAGCGTCCGGCCTCCTGCCTGCATTCGCCATCGGCGAAGCCCCGAGCCAGGTAGAACCCCGGGGCGGTGCCGCGGTTCTCCAGATCAATTTCCCAGGTGAGCCGGGTGCGGCCAGGCTGGACCTTCCCGAAGCTGAGCGACCTCTTGCCGTCCACCAGGTAGCCGCAGTTTCCCAGCCTGATGTCCGGGCATCCGCCCTGGCCCTGCAGGGCGATGCTTGCCTTGACAGCCCTGCCCTTGGAGCGGAAGCCCTGCGGCTTGAGGACCAGCTTGCCAAGGGCTAGGGCACCAGAAGAGGGCAGAAAGGAAACGGCGATGGCGGCCGTGGACATTGCGTCTATGGACACCTGCTTGGCGGTCGCCGCGCCAAGCTTGAAGGCGTCGCTGTCTCGGATGATCAGGTTGACGACAACCCTGTCCGCCGTAGAGTTCCTCAGCGTCACCACCTGCTCCGCCGACCTGCCGATGCCCACGCCAAGCCAGGTCATGGTCGACCTGTCCGTGTCCAGCGGGAACTGGCGCGACTGTTGCTGCTCGGACGACGAAGGTAGCCTGGGAGATTTGGAGACGAACTTCTTCTGCTTGCCTCCCTCGTTCGCCGGCACATGCGAGTCGTGGGTAGCGGCGTTTTGCTGCTGCAAGACTTTCAGGGCCCCTCTGGACTTCTCAGCAGGCGTGGGTGACTTGGTCGCCGACTTCCGACTGTTCTCCTTCTCAGCCTCCAGCATTACCTTCCGCTTGGCCTGGCTGCTTCCCGTCCCCTCGCGGACAGGGGGGGTCTTTATGGGGGAGGAGAACCTCTGTCCTCTGTAGCCCTTCTTGCCCCTGGAGGAGTCCTGCTTGCCGGCCAGGACGGGAATCATGGACCTGGGGGCCAGCAGCGCGCTGGGGCTACTGCGCAAGCGCGGCCAGTCGTCTGTGTCGATCGGCTTGGTCTTGTCCGTCGTCGGAGATCTGACAGGGATCTTGCACCTGGAGGAGCTCGCAACGTACGTGGCGTCGGCTTTGCTAATCGGTGTCCTCGGCGAGATGTTCAGCCTGGCGACGACTGACTCTACCTCTCTCAGTTCTGCCTCCTTCTCGGCCTCTGCGTCCGGCTCCGCTTGGCTCTCCTCCGTGAGGGTGACGTCGCCGGAGCTCGTCTCCAAGATGGAAGGGAGAAACTGGGAGATGTTACTGGAAGCAGGTGGAGGAGGAGGCGGAGCGGGGAGTGCGGCGTCCCACCTCGACTTCCCTCCCTTCAGCTTCATGATGCAGTCGGCGTAGTAGGACGGGTTCAGGCTCGGGGACGCCTTGGCTATCAAGTCCATCAGCTCTTGCTGCTGCAGGCTCTTGAACCTGCTGGCCTGGGAGGCGAGTCCCTTCTCTCCTTCCTCCTCCTCCTCCCCGTCGTTGCTCAAGGTGTAGGTGGAATTCTTGGACTCCGCCTCCGGTATGGCCTCCAGACTCTCCTTCTTGGCGGGGCTCAGCAGTCGGCTGAAGCCCAGGTTCGGTCGCACGTCCGCCCCAGATTCTAGCGACCCCAGGGTCGAGGTGTTCTGCATGAAGTACCCGGACCTGGAGAGCAGCTCTGCCCTGCTCCTGGACAGGGAGAAGCTGTTGACGCTGCTGTTGCTGGAGAATCCGTCCACCTTCGTCGTATCCGAGCAGGCGCCCTCATGGTAGATGGCCAGCTTGTTCTCCTCCAGGAACTCCTTCTCCGCCGCGTCCATCACGCCGCGGGCGTCGCCGCCGTCACGAAACTCCCCCTCCTGGAATTGGCTGCCGAAGCTCTGGCTCATCCCGCCAAAGTCGACCAAGCCTCCTTCTCCTTCGTCTCTGTGCCCCTTCTTTCCCCAGGAGGAGGCCCTGCTCAGGCCGCTCTCTCCGAGGCTTCTCCCGGCCTCTTCCAGCCCGGTCGTCGTCTGCGTGCCCGTCATAAACACCTTGCTGAAGTCGGAGAAGTGCTCGTCTCTCGTCCCGAACCTGCCACCCTCGCGGCCACCCTCCTCCTCCTCCTCGCAGGATCCTCCGATGGAGGTGGAGCGGGCCGAGAACTGGCCGGTGGTGAAGGAGTCGCCCACCCTGTTCAGCTCGTCGAACTTCCCATAGTCCGCGGAGGGCCAGGCCTTGTCCTCCTTCTCCTTCTGGGCCACCTTCTCCCACCTAAAGCTGCTTTGGTTGAAAAGGGAGGAAGAGGCGTCGTTGGCGGAGAGCGCGCTGTCGAAGAGGAGGGCCGAGATCTGGCACTGCTGCAGGGAAGACGCCGGCAGCATCAGGTTGGCAGGGACTTCTCCCGTCCCCTTGGGCTTGCTGGGCGGCGCCAGAGGCACCTTGAACACGTCGGTCTCGTTTCTTTCCTGCTGCTGCTTCTGAAGGCGCTTTCTTGGATGGTGAGAGGAGAAGGCGGAGGAGGAGGACACATCCGCGCCCACCAGTGCCACGAAGGAGTCCGAAATGGCGAGGGAGGACGAGGAGGAAGCCGCGGTGACGGTCTCCAGCAGGGCGGGGTCCAGGATCCCGATGGACTCGTCGTCCAGCAAGAGAGATTCCTTGATGACGCGACCTCCGCCTTCTTCCTCCTCCTCTTTTTCCTCTCCCTTGGAGGACGAGTCCGTGAACTGCACCTTCCTCATGTCCGTCGCCATCGTCTCCCTGTCCAAGACCCCCGAAGTCTTGGGCCTGGCCTCCGTGGAGGCCGCCCAAGGAGACGGTGGGGTGGCCCTCGGGGTGGCCACCTCCGGGGTGACCGGGATGCCCAGGAGGGGGGAGAGGCCGTCTGGGAAAAAAAGAAATATATATAAAGGTGTTGACATACGGAGGGCAACGCGTCTTACCTCCTTGTTCCTCTTCTGCCATGGCAGCCATCATCTTCAGTCACTCGGGATCATCCTCATCACGACGGTCACGACAACGAGGAAGAACTTGACAAGTCGAAGAAGTTGAGTCGTTGGCGTCTTTCTTGTCAAATTTCTTGTTGTTGAATTTTTAAACGCAACTCCCAAGAACCAACTCCCGCCCGGGCTGCGCAAGAAGGAACAGCTGACACACCCAACCTCGTTGTTCAAACTAGGGGAACTCCCTGACGGGACTTTTAAACTTACGAGGGTAACAAATTCAGCTTTAAACATGTAATGGAACATGTCATTAGCATACCACATAACTGTCACAATTTTTTATCGTAAATTTTGTTATGCTTGTTTGCTTCAAAACCCGTCGGGTCGACAATGATGAAATGAGAAAAAGACTAGCATAAAGATAAACCAACAAAGAGAAGAATCTCGTTTGCCGTTGCTGCTGTTGATGGTAAAGCTGCTTATACGGTTTTTTTTTATTCTTTAATTCTATATTTAATAACTTTTTTTGCCGTTCATTAGCGTGAGGGGTTGCCTGATTTTAGGGAATTGAGGGAGGGGGGAGTCTGGCGAAGTCCTGAGAGAGGTACAATATATAGTACAGTAGAAAAAAAATGGCCACTGTGGTGTCGAAATATTATAATACATATAATATAATACTAGTAATACAATACTAGCCTACCTTTTCACTTAGTCACGTTAAAAAAATTCCTCAATCTCATCAGAAGACTTTTTATGGCCCGTGTTTGGTGCTAGTCAATTTATTTTGGCCAACTTTTGACAAAATGCCCATATATTGACTCATTTTTAGTCCACAATTACATGAAAGAAGTAAAAAAAAAAAGCGGGAGAGTCTGGGCGGGGCGGAGGGTTCTTCTACCAAGCTGCCCTTCTATGGTAGTACCGCAGTACAACTAAAAGACAATCTTTCCTGTAAAGTGTAAAATCTCTCACGCGTGGGATTTCCCAAACTTGTAAAATCTCTCATTGTGGCAACACTGTCAGAGTGACTTACTTTCTTCAAATTTTAAAGGCGACTCCTCCCATTCCCTCCCTGTCTCCCTCCCCTTGTTCCTCATCATGTGTTACGTTCTGACGGGCCAGAGCCACTGCTGTAACCAACTCTTCTTCGGACTGGTCCTGGGCGCGGCGGCCGGATACTTTTCCCACATCGGCCTCCTCCTCCTGGGCCACCTGATCGGCTACGTGGTCCTCGTGGCCACCGTGCTGGACCACCTGACCGTCCTCCTCGTTCCCTGGGGCTACCGCGGTCCCGGCGCGGAGCCGGACCGCTTCGCCGGGGGGGCGGCTCCCCCCGTCACGGCCGGACTCGTCGGGATCGAGCTCCTCTGCTTCCTGCGCAACAACGCCGTCCTCGGCATGGCCTTCGCGATGGCCTACGCCCTCTGCAGCGGATACGTGGTGGTCACCAAGGCCTGGCGGATCTACCTGCAGCACTGACGGTATCCATCCCCCTCCTCCTCCTCCTCCTCCTCCTCCTCCTCCTCTCACCAGAGCCATCTCTCGCAATTTGAACCGACCGGGGTACGTATAACATGGATCTGCTTTCGCTGCTACGTGACGACCATCTTTTTTTTCCACTTGGGATAGATATATAGTCATGCCAAGTTGGAATACGAACTATGCCTAGATCTGTCGGAACTACGTAGCTTTTTTTATATCTGAATTACCCTCCTCCTCGGGAGTGCTGCATGCACGCACGTAACTATCTCTTTCTCTGCGCAGGCGCAAAAGCCTAGGGAAGGGAGGGGACTCCGGGGAGGGGAGGGGGAGTAAACTTTGGGTTGGTTGGATTGGGACGGGAGGATAACAACAGCGGATAACAGGCAACACAGACGGTGTCAGAGAGAGAGAGAGAACGGAACGGAACGGCGGGGAAGCAAAGCAAGGAGTTCCTCCGTGGACGGAATTGTATGTAGTTGATGCTGCTGCAAATACCGTCGCACTGTTCAAGTCTCTTCGACCCCCCCCCCCCTCCTCGTTATCGTTCGGAGTGATCAACACCTCTTCCTCCCCCTCCCCCCTCCCCATGTCGTCACAGGAGGACTAATGACTCACCATTAGTTCGGTCTCGATAAGAGACACCTTCGTCTTCTTCATCTTCCTGTTGCGAAGATGTCGATTTCCGACGACGGCGACGACGATAGCGACGACTCCCCCGCGGCGGCGGCCACAACGACGACGGCGACGACGACGACCGCCTCCACCGCCACCGCCTTCTCCTCCACCGGCCGCCTCTGCCGCAGGCTGCTCAGACGATGCTGTTGCTGTTGCTGCTGCCGAAGGAGGAGGAGACGCTCGGAGGACGGGGGCGAGGTGGCGTCGGATGGAGACGACGAGGAAGAGGAGGACGCGGATCGACAACAGCAACAGCAGCAGCAGCAGCAGCAGCAACGAGGTCTCCTTCGCCCTGCTTCCAGCGGGCGTCGGCGCCCCCGACATGGTCAGGGCGGCGCCAGCGACAGGAAGATCATTGACGCGCTCGTCCTGGAGACCCTGGCGGTTATCAGGACTCTCGTCGACCAGTACGACACGCCAAGCCTTGGAGATGTGCATCTTTTTCGCCCCCCCTGGTGGCTGAACGCACTTTTCTCTGATTTGATTCCAGTGACCAGGAGCCTCCCCCTTCCATGATTAAGCTGCATTCCATCGCCGACCGCGAGTCAGGCTGGCTGGCCGTGGTCGCCTCTATGGTGGAGGTGATCCCCATGCAGGATCCGCTGGGCCCGGCCAACATCACCCTACTGCTGGACGAGTGCCCGCTGCCGTCCGGGGACACCATCCAGGCGCTGGTGGAGATGGTGCTGGACCTGGGGCCTTCCTCCGGGAAGCAGCAGCAGAACCCAAACCGCCACCAGAACGTGGCCGTAGTGCTGGGTTGCCTGGCTGAGAAGCTTGCCGGCGCCCGGAGCATCGCCCTCTTCTGCCCGCGGGTCCTGCGCTACCTAGTGGGCAACCTGGTGAGGAAAACAGCAATTTTAAGACCGATTTTGTTCTTTTTTTTTTTACTATATTCTTATCATCATCATCATTGTTATTGTTATTTCTAGAACACCCGTGTACATCCAGCTGTGATACTTTATTCCCTGGTCGCCTTGGAGAAGTTTGCGCAGACCAGCGAGAACAAGTTGACGATCCAGAAGCGACTATCGGCCGAGTCTCCAAACCCTCTGCAAGTCCTAGAGACCTGGGCGGGCAAAGAGGAAGGAGAGGAGAAAGAGGAC
>JAAUYM010071839.1_pt1 | contig 15576 bp, 12 predicted proteins | sample 7278001 | NCBI WGS metagenome assembly JAAUYM01 (sample SAMN14350224, study PRJNA611818) | marine sediment metagenome | isolation source: surface marine sediment (1.8m) | place: French Polynesia: Moorea | collected 2018-08
ATCTCGACCCCCCCCGCCGGCCCCGGCGCCGGGCGCCCCCTGTACAAGGTCAAGATTGGCTGCCAATAGCACCTTTCAAAAAGCTCCATAGTTTGCAGTAAACTCCAGTATAGTTTTTTTTTTACTTCACTACGAAATAACACTACTAGTGTTATGTAATACGGTATAACCTCACTACTGAGCTCTTATTTAGCACTGCCTCATTTTAACTGGTTTTTTTTTTTCACTTGTACCCAACGGTCGTGAAACTCAGTCTGGGGGTGTCCGTAAGATATGTAACTATGTACATAGTATATAACCCCTGGAGACAGATGTTCGGTTGTCCTAGAGGGGTTGTAGTATACGTAGACTACTTCTAGACTGCAAATGTTTAATCGGGTAGTAGGTCCTAAAATGCCAATAATTTTTTTTGTGTGTGCAGAGAGAAAAAAAACCCTCATGTGCTTGCCCGGTAATCACTATGTTATTCACTTCGTTGGCAGTGAATAGGAGGAATTTAGACTGAAGTGAAGCATGCAGTCACAGCAGCGAGAGTCTGGCACTGCTGACCCTAGTTACATGTGGGTAGGTAGGCAGTAGTACTCGCACGTACATACGTGGGGAGGAGGAGGAGGAGGAGGATTATTGGGGGGTGGTCTAAGCAAGGAAAAACCTGTCTGCCTAGAGTGGGAGTGAAAACTGACTCCTCCTTGGAGGGGGAGGAGGGGGGAGGGTAGATAAGTAGCTTGTGAAATGAGGAAGGAGGACACGTACTACTAGCACAAAGAAGAAGAAAAAAAAGGGGGGTTGGTTGGTTGCCATTTGTATCACTAGGGGGCACACAATCGGCGTTCCTAACGCCATGTAATAAGTGATATAAAGGCCTTAGGGCAGCCCATCACTAAATTCACGCCAGCGATATTGGTTGGGTAGTATACCATGCACTGTGTATGTTTACCATAGGACGTCGCACCTACTAGTATACTAATGACTCCACAGAATGTTTCCCGCCCCGCCCACCGGCAAAAAAAAAATATAGTCTCATTGCGCCGCCCCCCTCGTCGAAGCCAAGGGAGGGTGAGGCTGCCTCCTGGATCTCTTGGGGCGCCGCCCCTCGCCCTCCTCGGCCCCGGCGTCACTCCCCAGGCGGAAGGACGTCGTCACCCGCCCGCGGGAGGCCTGGGCCAGGGCCAGGGCCCGGGCCCGGGCCCGGGCCCGGGAGGCCTTCCTCTCCTTCCTGTTGGAGGAGGCGGGGCCGGAGCGGCGCCCCTCCCCCTTCTTCCTTTCGCTTGGGCCGCCGGCGCCGGGGTCCGGACGGGGCGGAGCCAACTTGGTCACGAGGTGGCTCCGGTCCGGGGTGGCAAAGTCCTCGGACAGGACCAGCCGGGACAGCAGCAGCGCCTTCCTCGACGTCGCCCTGTCCGAGTCGTTGAGCTTCAGATCCACGCGCATCCTCCGCACGTTCCTGGTGGCGAAGTCCAGCGCCTCGTTCGACTCCTTGGCCCCCCCAGCCTCGGGGCAGTCCGGGTGATGTCTTCTCGGCATCGTGATTGGCGACCCGCCCCCTCACACACGGATTAATTTTTCGGCTCACTAAACGCACTTCGATTTCGAAAAAAAAAAATACCGCTTTATTGCAGATAGTTTATTGGCGGCCTAATTCGACTCGTCAAGAAATTCATGGATACCGCACGTTCATTAAAAACTGAATAATTTGACCCCTAATTAGGCATAAATTGACTTGGAAGATTTTTCTGTCAATGATTTTTTTGCATTTTCCCCCCTAGGACCATTTTAAAATTTGTGGTTTTTTTTTCAGTCAGAAAGTCAAATGCTTTTGCCATATCACAAATTACTTCATTAAGGTTGGGACATAGACCACTTCTATTACATCCAAATATGTCATTGAAGAGGTGGATGATTATGTCCACGTGCTTAAGAGTGAGCCTATATAGGACAGTTAATTACGGAAGTTGACCTGAGACAAACTACGATGATCTGAGGAGCAAGCTAAACCAATGAGCCTGCTTTCTTTCTCCTGAACTACTGCGTACATAGTAGTGGTAGGTACACTACTAAGTACAAGTCATGACACCTGGGAGCTGGTGGAAAGAAAGGGTATACTAAATATAGCCAGGATACAATGCGAGAGACTAGTTGGACAGTTTCCTTTGCCGCCGTCTCCTCTCCCCTCTCAGTTGTATCACCTGTCACCCAACGTGGCTGCCATTCACTCTTCTCACGAGCAGTGACAGCGAACACTGGGGGGGGGGGGAGAGGGGGAAGGGGCACATTACCCTCCTCGCTGCCTGTTTCAGTGTGAGAACGGCCCTTCTACAACTGGCGATTTGGAGAGGTTGTCAGAAGATCAGAACTTCGTGGTTACCATGACGATTTTATCGTTACTGAAAAAGTTTTGACATTTCCAGTTACTTATTTTTTGGGGGGGCATAGCTGTAAGAGTTCTTGTTTGCGCCTCTTTGTACGTAATGTATTACTACGCATTCGGGTACTGTCAAAGATGTCAAGTAAATAATCACATGGAGACGGAAGGCTTGGATGAATGACGGAGAGAAAAACTTCTTGGGCTGCTTTTCCACCTTTATTCTAGAAAAAAAAAGAATTAGCTTCGCTTGCAATCGAGATTAACATTATTTTATGTTTCTTGGCAAAAAAATACCTACTGTAATTTTCGCCTTGATCTACTCTGTTTCTTCTTATTTTATCCTTCTTCGCATGATAAGATGCAAGTTCAGTAATCATAATTTAATAATAAGGTTTTCGCGGGATTGTGTGAGTGGTAGGCACGTGTTCAGTACTTTTGTTAACAATATGTGTGTGAGTCATCTTTCATTCCTCCCCCCCCCTTCTTCAAAATAGTGCATTGGTTAAGCGGAGGAATGTTGGGGCTGCTTTCTTACAAGTACTACGTAGGTTGGGTAGTACACAGTGTACTACTCAACAGCAATGGAGGAGAAGGGGCGTTTCAACACGTGGCGAAATTTATAGGTATATGGCAATGCGCTTACGGTTAATGGATTGAGTTGTGCGCAGGCAGAGTAAAATCGGTGTGGCACGAAGGGGAAGGGAAATGACTAGAACAACTTGTTTTTCTTTAACCTTAATTCTCCAGCATGACTAGATATTCACATCTTTTCTTTAAGTACGCATCGAGGGGAGAGAGGGTTAGGGGAATAATAAGCGTCAACAGCTGCTTAATTGCCAAAAATAAAGTTCTGTGCTCGGTAGAACGGGAGGTGGGAGAGGTGCAGGCACGAGGAGTAGTACATACGAGTCTTAAAGACGATTTTGAGGTGCAAAAAAGCATACTAAAATAGGTATGCGAAAACAGCTTGCTTTGCTTGTGCGTCTCGGGGAGGGGGGGGCAACAAATCAAGACCTTCTGCTTGGCTCTTGGGCACTGGAAAGAGGGAGGAGTACAAAATAGAAATAGTATGGGGGAATGCTTGCTCTCTTTGTAGCACATATCGGAGTCTGAACAATGAGACGACACTTCAGCGCCACTTGTAGTTAACTACGTAGCACACTAACCAACCGTCCGAAGCGTCCGTGTCCGCTTCCTCGCACCCTTTATCATATCCTCCACACTTCCATGTAGGGCCTATCGTCGAAATTCGTCTCATTCGGGTCACCGCCTCCACCTCCTCCTCCTGCGCCGCCGCCGGAGCCGTCTATCCGCAGCGTGGAGGACATAGGCCCCATAATGGAGTCCACAGAGTCGTCCATCATAACCGCGGTGGTGGAGGGGGCCGACGGGGCGGGCGCCGGGACGTGGTGGGGGACAGGGGTGGGCTCGCCGACGAACATCTTAACTGGCGATCTTTGCACGGGGGAGAAAGGGGGGGAGGAGAGAGAAGGGATGTTTTGAGCTGTGCCCACTCAAGAAACAACATCTTTTTTTTTTTACCTGTTGATTAGCGTGTCTCTGAGCAATCCGCCACCGCCGCCGCTGGCGCCATTGGCCCCGGCGTCGCCGTGGACCGCCTTATGAATACTGGAAGCCGTGCTGCTTGTTGTTGGAGCGGGGCTGCGGCCAAGTGCGGCAGTGTTCGCCGCCGTCGCCGCCGCAGCCGCCGCCGCAGCCGAAGCCGTCGTCGAAATCAAGGCCGAAGCGGGGGATCCCGACGCCGAAGTCGCTCTCCCAGCTGCTGCAGCTGCTGACGTCGTCAGCTGCCTCTGCTGCTGCTGCTGCTGCTGTTGTTGGAACAGGTGCAACTGTCCTCTTCTTCCCGAGGCTGTTGGGCCGCTGCTTGCGCTGCGGTTGCTCCTGATGTTGTCGCTGTGAGGTGCTGCTGCCGCTGCTGCTGGGATGGTGCCTCCTCCGGGGGTCGGGATCTTGTACAGGTCAGCTGTGTTGATCAAGCTGCAGTGGAAGAAAAGCGCGTTAAGAAAATACGGTTTTTATTTCTAAAAAATACTTCTGTTTGTTGAGCGGACAGTGCGAAGGAAGAGAAAGAAGTCTCGAATTCCTGAAGGCAAAGGAAGGAGGAAGAAATATCATTCAAGGAAAGCCGGGGAATAAACGGGAGCACAAAACTGGAAAAAAAATGATAGAGGATTGTCACTCACAAACACAAAAACAAAAGAGCAAAACATAACAAAAATGTGGCAAGTTCTATATCTGTATTCTTTTCATTAAAAAAAAGCCAAGCTATCATCCATCAGTTCTGCTTACTCTTGCTACCATTCCGCACGCACAGAGGAAACGCCAATTCCATTTTGCCCCATCCTGCTTGCTTTTCTTCCTCCTCTCTCTATAGTACATGTACGGTACACGGGTCTATAGTACGTAGTAGGACCGTCCTCTGTCTCGAGTCCTTAGCCTAAAACACGTATTTGCGTAAGGTCTTAAAGAAAGAAAATATAGTAGAATGTATCAACGGGACATCTAACGGGGAGTGGGGTGGTGGGGTTCCTTACGTAGTTCCCGGCGAGACTGCGGCCGCCGTCGCAGCCGTGGTGGCCATGGCCAGGACGTCCCCGGGTGCAGAGTCCCTTCTCTGCTGCTGCGCCGCCGACGCCAGCGCCGACGGCAGCGTCATTGCCCCGGCGCCGGCGTCACCGCGCATCAGATCCGCCGTGGGAGTGGCCGAGCGACGAAGGAGGTGCAGCTGGCGTGACTGGTTCAGGTGGAGAGAGCCGCCGACACCGCCGCCGGTGAAGATGGAGAGTTGGGGAGTGGGGGCAGTTGCGAGGCTGAGCGCCTTAGAGTGGAGTGGGGAGGTAGCGGCCGCAATGCCGCCGACGCCGCTGTCGTGGATGAGGTTGGCGTGGAGGATGTCGGCGTGAGAAACGTTGAGTCCGGCAGAGGGAGAGCGGGAGCGGGCGAGGGAGGAGGGGGAGACAGCAGCGGCGGTGTTTCGCAGGTAGTCCACGATGGCGGCGGACGCGGCGGGGCTGCTCGGGTTCAGGTGGTGCCTGACGTGGTGGTGGTGCGGGTGGGTCGGGGTGGAGGCGGCGGAGACGGAGAACCTGGGTCTCGGCGCCGCCGCACCCTGCTGGAAGAGCGGGGAGGAAGGGTGCAGGTACGAGGCGGACAGCTGCCGCTGGTGCATCTGCAGCAGCTGGTGGGTCGGAGAGGTCGGCTCGACGGCGGCGGCCGCGGCCGTGGCCGTTGCGGCGGCGGCGTCCGTCAGGGCAGTGTCGATGGCGGAGGCGGACTGGTTGCTCTGGAAGATCCTTATCATGGCCGCCTGCTCCGTCAAGGTGGTCTCCAACGTCTTCACCACGTTCTCCATCTCTGCCACCTTCCTCTGGTTTTTTTTCCCGTATTATTTGTCGACGATGGAAAAGTGATGGGGGAGGTTGGAGGGTGGTGGAAAAGCACGAGAGAGAATGATTGGATTAGGATTCTGCATCCAAACCTTGTTCGCGATGGTGGAGGGTGGGTCGATGGGATGGGGCGTGTCTTCCTTGGATTAGCTTGGCTCTTTTTTTGCATAGGCAGACAGTGTATGTAATAGGTAGTAGTATGTACACAAAAGCAAAAAAGAGGAAAAGTACTACAACAAAAACAAGGGTAACTTAAAAACTTACGACCAAAAACACATGCAATTTCTATATGGGAAGGAGGAGGGCGGAAGCAGAAAGATGGAATAATAATAAATGCCTTGCTGATGTGCGCACCTTGTCCCTTTTTTTTCTTCAAAAGAAAGATAACACACCCCATCCATCCCCCCATTTCCTCCCGCACACACACGCACGTGGTACTACACTGTACGTACAGTAAGTGGAATAAAAACAACACAGAAACTCAACACAAAAATCAAACACAAAAACATAAAAAAAGCCAGGACAGATGAGGGGGCAAGGGGGGGGGAAGGACTTAGAAGTTCTTACCTGCGACTCCTGCGCCTCCTCGAACGACCGCATCTTGATGGACCTGGCCTCGGCGATCAACTTCTCGCTCTCCGCTCCCTGCCTCTCCAGGGCTGCGATGCGAGCGTCCTAACATACGGTATACAAAAAACAAACCCGGATGCGTAAATTACATTTTTTTCCCACGTCATCACATCCGTTGGCACCTTTGGGATTGCCGCCGCGTCGATGGCCACCTGCCTCATGGCGGTCTCCTCCAGGTAGCGCTGCTCCCACTGAGTTCTCTCGGACTCAAGTCGGATGATCTGCAGGAAATGTCAGGTACACGGTAAAATATAAGAAGCAAAATGCTTTCAGAAAGTACAATACAGGTGTTCCTACCTTCTCCTCCTGCTCGTTCAGTCTCCTCCTGAGATCCAGCAGCGCCCCAGATTCGACTGGCCCGCTGCCCTCCCCGCCGCGCCCGCTGGTCCGACGACTCCGTCCCCCTCCCCGGTCGTCGGCGCCCGGGTGCAGCTGGTCGTGCATCTGTTGCTGGTCGCGCAGCTCCCGCAGCTCCTCCTCCAGCTTCATGCGCAGCTTCTTCTCCATGGCCTCCCTCTTCTCCGAAGCTGCCTGCAGCTGCTCCAGCGACTTGGTCATCTGTTTAACCCTCTCGGCATAGGACTCCTTCACTCGGTTCTCCTCCTCCAGTCTCAGCAGCTGCGCCTGCGCGTTGGACAGCGCCGTGTCCAGGATCTGGATGTGGGACCTCTGCTCCTCCAGCGTCTCCTGCTGCGCCCGGACCTCCACGTCCTGCCTCTCCTTCGTGGCCATGAGCATCTTGTTCTGGTTCATCAGCTGCCCGATCAGGTTGTCCTTGCGTAGTATCTCCCCGCGGAGGATGGAGTCTAGCCCCGGAATGTTCTGGTTCTTGGGATCGCCGGACAAGAGCTGCGCCATGACAGCCTCGTGCCTGTCCGTCACCTCCTTGTTTACCTCGGTCAGGTTGACGATGACGCTTTGCAGCTTTTGCCTAGCCGCCTTCTCCAACGCCTCCCGCTTCTCAGAGTGCCGGAGGAGGTTCTGGTAGGCGGCCTGGATCTTGGCCATCTCCTGTTCCAGCGCCGACACCCGGGATACCCGACGGGAGAGGTCCTCGAGGTCGCACCGGAGGACACGGTTCTCCTCCTGCAGGAGCTCCACTGTCTGGAATTGAGACAAAAAGTCATAAATCAACTTCACCTTTCTTTTCTTTCACACATGAGACATTAATTAAACATGCAACTGGCTTTCATTTAAGGGGAAAAAATAAAGGTAACATATAATAGGCAAAATATGCTTATAAGTTTAGGGTTATAGTAACTTAACAAGGCCGAAACGGTGACGCATTTACCCTGACGGCTGTCTGGTGGAGATGTACTAAGGTATATACCTTCTCCAAGTCGCCCTCCTGCAGCGCCTGTGCGATGGCGCTCGGGCCGCCCATCGGGTTAAACTGCGGGTGGCCGGGTCCTCCTCCTCCACCTCCGTGAGGATGGCCAATGCCGCTGACGCCGCTCGGCCCCGTCCGGCCAAGCAGGTCAAGCCCTCCACCAGAGGCTGATAGCAGACCGTGCTGGCCCAGCAGTGCGCCACCGAGAGGAGGAGGTAGGGGAGAGTGGCCTCCTCCACCCCCCATCTGGAGGTGCTGCTGCTCGATGCCGCTCAGGTCGGGCTGAGACCTTGACAGGGCAGCGAGACCGGCAGCGCTGCTGCCACCGGCGCCGCCGCCCAACAAGCTCTTCTTTGCGGCCGCGCCGCTTCCGATGCCGCCGCGGGCGCGGACGCTTTCAGAGGTCGGATCGTCCTCCGGAAAACCAATCTGAAAGAAAACCTTGTTTTAAGGGCAACTCAATGGTGATCAGTAGATCAGTGTCCGGTTAGTCTTGTACCCCTGGAATGCCAAGCGTGGTAACAGAAGGGATACTGTTGCGATGCCTCTGCTGGTACTTGACCTCCGTCAGCGTCGGGTTTGACCCGGTTAGCCCAACGGAGACAGGTGCCGTCCCTGCCCCCGCCGCCGCAGCAGGGTGGTTTCCTCCCAGTCCTCCGGCCATGCCAGGCGCTACTGACAAGTCCTTGGCCTCGAACCCGATTGAGTTATCCGACCTGTACCCGGAGGAAGAAGAGATGCTGGTGGTCCTCGCGGCGGGGTTGTTGGAGATGGCAGAGGAGGAGGAAGTGATGGGAGCACTTGTTTTTGCCGTGGCCGCCGCGGCAGTGACGCCGGAGGAGGAGGTCTTAAGCTGCTGGGTGGAACCGTTGTTGCTTCCTCCTCCTCCTCCTCCTCCTCCCCTGAGCAACTGCTGTGTGGAGCCGCTGTTGTTGCTGCTCAGCTCCGAGCTGCCCGTAAGCGCGCTGCCCTCCACCGACGCGGACAGCTGCTGTTGTTGCTGCAGCTTCATCTCCCTCGTCAACTGCGAGATCATGTCGCTTCCACCAGCCGCCGCCGGCCCCGCCCCGCCTTGTGCGGTGCCTTTCTTCCCTGTCCTCCCGCCGGTGCCGCCGGCGCCCCCCCCGCCGCCGCCACCCCGGCCGCCTCCGCCGGTGACGGCCTTGGGATCAAAGAAGGCACCGCTGGAGGTCATCTCCACGTTCTCCTTGCGTCCACCCAGCACCGTCAGCGGGTAGGCGCCAAGGCCGGTGGCGTTGCCGGCGGCGCTGTTCCCGCTGTTGCCCATCTTGAGTAGGACGGGATCGCCGCCAAACCCAGGGTGACCGTACACCGAAGGGTTCAGCTTGCCGCCCATCAGGGAGGACTCCAGCAGTTGTGCCGGGGCAGTCGGGGTGGACAGTCTGGAAAGAAAGAAGTTGGTCACGCTCCTGGAAAGCTTGAATCTACTTTCCGAGATGAAGGACTGCACGAGAATGTCAGGTGAAGTCTAAATTGATGAGTCGTTCTTATTTGCACTGTCAGTTCCCCGGAAAGAGGCCGCGGCGGCAATACAGGAAAAGCAAAGGTCCAGTTTCTCCAATTTTGTACCAAAATCTCTTTTAGGGCTGCGGCACTTCCCCTTCTCTTCCTCTACGTTAAAAAGGCGGAGTAAAATTCAAGTCCCCAGTAATTTATGTGCACGCAGAAAATAAAACACTCGAAACTGTGATTTCGCTTACCGCGGAGTGACGATTGGCCCGGACAGTCCACCCGGAGGAAGTATCGGGCCGCCGACACCCTGCGGCGGCATGCCGCCGCCGCGTCCGGCCGCCATCTTCGCCGCCATCAGTTCTTCCTGCACCGACGTCCTCTGCACCAGCGGGTCGATCACTCCTCCTCCGGGGCTGCGCGGGAAGACCGGGACGGCGCCCGGGGGCAGCCCCGGGATGGTAGGCCCGGACACCCGTCCGGCGGCGGCCGCTAGCTGCTGCTGCTGCTGCTGCCTGTGCGCCAGCATCTGCTGCTGGTGAGGGTCTAAGCCTCTCGGGAGCTGGTGGCCGTGGCCCTGGCCGTGGTGGTGGACGTGAAAGGCCGCGGCCAGTGCAGGGTCGTTGCCCGTCTCCTCCCCCTGCGGCTCCTCCCGCTCCATGTGGCGAAGCATCATGCGCTCCTCCTGGGAAAAAAAACATGTTTGAATATTCTACTACTGTGCTATGCCCTACGTGAGACTTCAGGATCAAGAAAAAGGAACATACTCTCTCCGTATTTCACCACCGGCTTCATTAGAATTCGTTAGCTACTTTCCGCTTTCTTTCTCTCCCCTCTCTTCCCCCCCCCCCGCATCCACAATCTTGGCTCAGTTAGGCGAGACAGCAGAGACTGATGGATGATTCCTATCCCCCACCCTCCCTACCCAACAACCAACAACAAAAAAGAAATCTGTCTTTCTTTCACTGCCTGCAGACGTCCTTTTCAACGGGTAAAAAAGTTCCATTAAGAACACAGGGGAGGCCTGAGATCAATGGTCCTTTCCTAAGGGAGGGAGGAAGGAAGAGAGACAGACCCAACGCTACTCGATCACTAAATACGAGTAATATAACGAGAGAGAAAAAAAGGCCTTGGAACGATTCCCTCCACTTTTTTTCCGGAAAAGAGAAAAGAAGAAAGGAGGTAGAAAGAAGACTTTTTTCCACTCCACCTTCCTCTTCCTCCTCCTTCTCGTCTTTCCAGATCTCTTCAAGTTGACTACTAGTAAATCATGTTAATGAGGAAGTCGGGAGAATACGTGACGCGAATGCTTTCTCCTCTTCTTCTCCTCATCACCAAGCCTCAGAGGAGCAATTGAGGTCTTGGAATCAAACTTCTTCTTCTCCGTCGGGCAGACGCGGCCTTTGCCATCGCTGACTTTGCCAACTCATACTACTCGTACGTAGTACATACACATACCGGTACTATGTACAATAAGAAAAAGAGGGAATAAATTATCACGTCTGGGAAGCTGTTAGTTCTTTCCCCCAAGATTCTCCTTGTCTTCCTCTCCTTCTACCTGGTATCATTACCAGTCTTGACTGGACAGAAGGAGAGCACTTGCCAAGAAAGAGACGTGATGAGACGATACGTCCACTCACAAAGGAAGGAGAGGCGGGTTGCTACTACCGTACATATCGGAAAAACAATGACGACGAGTGAGCTCCTCCTCCATCGCTTTGTACGTAAGAAATTGTATCTTAACGTCCCAACCAATATTGGTATCGCTAGTGGCGCACTCTCGGTGGCGACACTAGTGGTAGTTAGGATGGGGTCAACATTTGGGTTGCTCTAAGGTTTTCAGATCACTAATATATCACTTATACTATAGCGTTAGTACGCCAGGGCAGGTGTTAAAATAGTGAAAAAAACCTTAGAGCAACCCATCACTAAATTCACGCTAGCGATATTGGTTGGGGTAGTATATCTGAGGTGGATATTGCACCTCTTTTTTCTTTCCTTTTTTTTGCGAAATCGGATTATGGCCTTTGAGTGGCCGACTGACTATAACCGACCTGCGTGAGGTTCTCGTTGGAGGTGGAGATGTCGGTCTCGCTGCCGCTCAGGTTGGGCGGATGGAGGTGTTGGTGTTGGGGGTGGTGGTGCTGCATCATCATCCTGCTGCCTCCGCCGCCGCCTCCTCCTCCTCCTCCCTTGGCGGGAGAGCCGTGGTGGACGCCGACCTGAGTGAGACTACTGTTGCTGCCACCGGCCGCGGCGACGGCAGAGGGCGCAGAGTTGGGCCCGATCTTGGTCTGCTGCGACCGGCCCCTCGACGACCTAGGGGCGGCCACCGGGAAGCCCATGCTGTTACTCTGACCTTGAAAGCAAAAAAAAGTTTTTATTTCTCGTATGTACCTAGTACAGGTCGGTTATGTGCGTACAACATGCATGTAGGTACATTGTACATTCATAGGTACAAGCATGCAAAACCAGATCTAGTAAATCGATATTTGCCTGTCCACATCGGCGCTAGTCACACCGGCGCAACACGTCAGGGCTTTTTTACCCTCCTTCCCAACTTTGAAGGTCAAGAAAGCCAATAATAGTACAGTATTCTGCTGCTGCAGAAATTACTGTTTGGTTTGCGGGTGAAGGAAGCCAGTGCAGAAACTCGGGTTTTCCTGCTCCCCTGCTGGTCTACTAATAAAAGTACTACTACAGCACTATCCGTAGACTCTGGAGGAGGGGTGGAAGGGAGGGCGAGGATCATTTCATTGTTTACACTGTGGAGAGGTAAGGGCACATTGTTTGAACAGGGAGGAACCGCCAGCTTTCTGGGCCCCGTGGTAACCCCGGTGACGTTATTGTTTTTTTTCGCCCTGCTTTTTTTTTCTCTTTCGATGTAAAACAATCTTAATCGAGAGAGAGAGACGGGGTATGAAAAGGCAGCCTTTCTTTGTCTTCTTGAGTAAAAAAAACACTCTTGTGATTCACCTTCCTTTGTCAGGTCAATAATGGAGTCCTGTCTATTGTTTCTTACTACTGTACATACTCTGTGGACGGGGCTTTCACCAACCCTTCGGAACACACACCCAAGATTCCCACATTGCTTCCGTCTCTTCACCTCTCACCTGGCAACGACGGCGACATCATGGGTCCCTTCGCCTGCTGGCCGGTCAGATGGTTCGAGGCGGAGTTTCTGTGGCTGCCGCCACCGCCGCCTCCGCCGCCGTTGCCGCCGCCGCCGCCGATCGTGGCAGTGGTGGCGGGAGGAGGAGGCTCCCCCGGGAGCTGCTGGCTCACGAACGCCTTCATCGCCGGTCTAACCTGCAAATATGGGAAAGAGACTCACTGAAACAAAAATACGAAAAAAAAGAACTACAATATTGGCAGTATCCGAGTGTTTTCCCGAGTTGTTTTCATCGCACGCTAGCCTGTTCCTTCTTCCTCCTCCTCCTCCTCCTCCTCCTCCTCCTCCTCCTCCTCGTCGTCGTCGTCCTCGTCATCAGTCCACGGACCATTTAGCAGCGGCCTCCCTCCAAAGATGGTCGGATACGGCGAAGAAGGGCGTGCGTAGGATACTAGTAGGTAGAAAGGAGGGAAGGGAAGGCAAGGGGAACCAAGGAAGAAGAAACAATGCAGCTGCTGCTGAATAATCGGGAAAGTAAGTTTGTTCGCCTGCCAGAATAACAACGTTAGGGCCGCACTACAACGTACAATGGCCTTGTACCTAGTGCAGCGGGAAGAACCAGAGTTAGCAGGTCGATTCGACCAAGGGAAAAAAAAAGCGTATGCATTAGTTTTTAGGAAAGCGAAAAGTCAAGAAGGCTTTTTTTTGCCTCTCTGGAAAACAAATGGTCCTAGGCTAAAAAAAAAAAAAAATCAGGGAGATGGAGGTGGCGCAAAAGATCGCAATCAGCAAAATTGCCTGGCGCGGTGCCCTTCACTTTCCCCTCGCAATACAGTGGAATCTTGATACCGAGTATAACGATGTTGTTCGTCAGCAGAAAAAATATCGCTATAGCTAGATTTATCGTTAGAGCGAGATACTACTGTATGTACAGTAGTAGTATCCGCTACATACGGTACAGTAGGTATTCTGGTATGGGCACCCAGAACATCACTCTATATTGAGATTTATGGTTATATCAAGACTTTACTGTAGTAGCACACGACAAAACGAGGTCGTAATGTGGGATAGCGAAACGGGTTAGACCCTTTTTTTCCTTTCTTAGAAAGTGGCAGTGGTGGAGGGAGAAGCGGAGAAGGCAAGAAGAAGCCTCGACCAAACACAAATCATGCAATCACGTGAGCCGCCTGCAGAGGAGGGAAGGTGACGACGCTCTTCCTCTTCTCTTTAAAGGGGGTGGGGGTGGGAAAGAAGAAAGTAAGTTCCTTCTCCTTTTTGAGAAAGGCCAAGAGGGGAAAAGATGATGAGCCTTGAATGGGCCACCGCGTAGGAGGAGGAGGAGAAAAAAGGACGGGAGGCTTTTCAAAAGAGGAAAGGGAGGAAAGAAAGAGCGTCATGAGCAGGCAGGAGAAAGGAACGAGGGGACATGAAGAGAGAGAAGGCCTGGACCTGGTCAGGGTTTTTTTGGGCACGGGGGGTGGAGGATCTCGGGCAATACTAACTAAAAGCGTATCCATAACTCTGTGCTGCTCTGTGGGGTCTCTTTCATTATTTCTACCAGGTGGACAGGAGCACGATTTATCACAGGAATAATAAACAAATATTTTAGGTGCAATAAGTTAGTCTGTGTGGACACAGTGGAGAACGGTCCGAGCGAGACCATCTAATTGAATCACGCAGCTACCTAGTAGGTATGCCGAGATTTATCTCTAGGTACGGTACGCTACATACAGTAGCATTCTGGTATGTATGTATGTGCACGTAAGAATGCAGAACATCGTTGTACCGAGATTCTTCGACATATCGAGACCTCACTGTACAGTACGTAGTGGGTTCACCCGATCACCGAATCTTACCTGCATAGAGGCGCGATGGACAGCTAATAAGAGTAAATTGTTTTCATGCTGCTGACCGACCACCTCACCAAATCGAAGTTACAGAAGTAAAAGAAGTAACCAACACAACACGTCACACGTACATTGCTGCCACTGCGATTGTCTCCAGAACCACCTTCCTCACCTAAGAGTCCCTCCTTCAGAAGTGCATCTTTTTTTTCCAGGGATTTTCCTCAGCGAGGAGGAGGAGGAGGAGGAGGAGAGAGCAGGAAGAAAAGGATCAACAGCCACGTCGGTTGCCCGTACTATGTGGATCCTGACTGTGTGATGTCCACCGTCCTTCTCTCTATCCCTCCTTGGCACCGATCACTGTCTGAGAGGCGCAACACTTGCCCACTCTCTCTTTCTTAAAGCGATGATGAGTAGAGTACGCTCCTCTTCTTCTTCACACTTCTTCCAGCTGCCCCTTCTTTCTTTCTCTCTTTCTGAATGAAGGAAGTCTCTCTGGGGGGGGGAGGAGAGGAGAAAGAGAGAGGCCCCCCTGCGCAACGATTGAGGATGAGACAGACAGTTCGTGGGGAGGAGAAGAGGAAAAGCAGGGGCCTCTTCTACTCCTCCTCTCTACTTTCGCTTGGAGGAGGCCAGCACGGCCGGGGAGAAAGGGAGGAGGGGGAGGGAAAGAAAGTGTGTGTAGAGGGAGGAGCGGGGGCCTTCTCTGAAATGAGGGAGACACAGAGAGAGAGAGAGAGAGAGCTCTCCCAGCTGGAAGTCCCTTTTCTTCTTCCACACTGCGGAGGACTAAGTTGTGAGAAAGCCAAGAAGGAGCACCACCACCACCACCTCCTCCTCTTCTGTGGGGGACCTTCTCCTTCTCCCGCTGCCGTCTCCTTCAAAGTTGCCTTCTGGCCTCGCTTCTTCAGGCTAAATCAAATGATCTCCCTTTTTTGCGCTAGGGAGCCAAACTGGGTTTATTTTCATCACTCTTCTTCTTCTTTGGCTCTGCTCGAGTCGAGCCTGCGGGCTGCAGCTCTCTCTCTCTCGCTCCCCCTCTCTGCTGTTCTGTTTGCTGTTGCCTCGTTCGCAGACAATGCCCGTAGAAAAGTGCAGAAAATTGTGAATCAGGCTAATCTTGAAGTGGCCCCCGAAGTCATCCATCCGTCAGAGGGTCAGGCTATGTCTGAGATTAGTTATGAGAGCCTTCATATCTATTCGGGGGGCTACCAAAATAATCTCCTACGCATTGTCTATGGTCTCCCTATTTCATTTTGACCAAGTTCTTTTCCGTTGTCCCGGTTCTTTCCTCCCCTTACTGACTCCCTCCTCCTTCGCGTAGAGAGAGTAGCCTAGCGGCAAAGAGAACCTAGACCAGGCAAGCAAGGCAGCAGCGCTTTTCTGGCGTTGTTTTGATTTTGGTAAGACAAAAACAA
>JAAUYM010104586.1_pt1 | contig 15557 bp, 16 predicted proteins | sample 7278001 | NCBI WGS metagenome assembly JAAUYM01 (sample SAMN14350224, study PRJNA611818) | marine sediment metagenome | isolation source: surface marine sediment (1.8m) | place: French Polynesia: Moorea | collected 2018-08
CGTTCAAGTGTGACGTCAGAATCATCGCTGCGACCCACCAGAATCTCGAAGAGCTGGTTGAGCAGGGCAAGTTCCGTATGGACCTGTTCTACCGTCTCAATGTGTTCCCCATCGAAGTTGCTCCGCTTCGCGACCGGATTTCTGACCTGCCGCTGCTCGTTGAGGAGTTCAGCGACCGCATGTTCGAATCGACCGGTCACTCAATCGAATTCTCCGAGTGTGCGCTGGCCGCGCTCTCTGACTACGGCTGGCCCGGCAACGTTCGCGAGCTGTTCAACCTGACAGAGCGCCTCGGCGTCCTGTTCCCTGACGGCCGCATTCGTGCCCAGGATCTGCCTCCGCGATACGCGCCAGGACTCACTGACGCAGCGAAGCTGGTTGCAATCTCGAGTGCACCGAAAGCGACCGCAACGCCGGCAGCGACATTTGATATCGAAGGCGGCATTGATCTCCGCGAGAAGCTCCAGAAGATCGAGATCTCGCTGATCCGCGAAGCGCTCGAGTCTTCCGACTGGGTCGTCGCTCGCTCTGCCAAGCTGCTGAACCTGCAGCGTACGACGCTCGTCGAGAAGATGCGCAAGTACTCCATTCAGCGACTCAGCGTCGCGTAAGAGGGAGACTGGCGCATGTTCTCCCCGGAAACCGCAAAGACAAGTGGAACGCCGTCAGCCTCTGAGCTCGAGGCGGCTTTCGCCATGTTCAACCAGCTTTCAAACACGCTGGGTGATGCTTACCAGTCACTGGAACAAAAGGTTGCTGATCTTTCGACAGAGCTTGCAGAAGCTCGCAGCGAGCGCCTGAACGAGCTGGCGGCCAAGGAAGCCCTGGCCAGCCGCATCACCGCGCTCCTCGACATTCTGCCTGCGGGCGTGGTTGTCGTTGACCAGAACGATCGAATTGCAGAAGTGAATCCCGAGGCTGCGGAACTCCTTTGCTGTGACGTGACAGCGCTCATTGGCAGACGCTGGAGCGAAATCCTCAAGGCGGCTGCGTCCGGTGCAATCGACCAGCCTCACAACATCGAACTGAAATCCGGCAAGCGAATTTCCATGAGCGTCCGACTGATCGAAGGACGCCAGGGTGAGGTCGTTCTGCTGACCGATGTCTCGGACTTTTATGAGATGCAGGAGTGGATGAACCGTGAGAAGCGCATGACCGCGCTGGGCGAGATGACTGCCCGGATGGCTCACCAGCTCCGCACCCCGCTGTCGACGGCGCTACTTTACATGAGCCAGATCCAGGACCCGCGCCTCGAAACAGGCGATCGCAATCGCGTGGCGGGCAAGGTCACGGCACAGCTTAAAGATATCGAAAACCTGGTTGTCGGCATGCTGTCTTTTGTTCGTGGCTGCCAGCAGGTTGAAACCGAGGTCAGCGCCGAGCAGCTGCTTGCTGATCTCGACCGCGTGGTGCGGCCGCAGGTTGACGCGCATCGCGGCAAGCTGACTATCAGCAATGCCGCGGGCGGCAACACGATCCGCGGTAATCGCGAGGCGCTGCTCTCAGCGCTCGTTAACCTGGTTGAGAACGCGATCCAGCATTCGGTCGAACCCGTGGTGTGCGTTTCGGCTTCCATCATTGGTGATGAAGTCGACTTTGTCGTTTCTGACAACGGTGAGGGCGTTCCTGCCGGGATTGCAGACCAGATTTTTGATCCTTTCTTTACCACGCGAGGTGAAGGCAACGGCATGGGACTCGCCATCGTTGCACTCACGGCGCGTGAATACGGCGGCGACGTCACGCTCGCTGACACTGATACAGGCGCAACATTTCACTTCCGCGTTAAGCGCGACCGCAGCCGTCATGCCAGCTGGCAGTCGGCGGCCGCAGCGGCGGAAACGATCAAGGAAGTAACAGCATGACAACGATCCTGGTGGTAGAAGACGACGCTGCGCTGCGCGAAGCCATGCGCGATACCCTTGCGATGGCAGGACACCGGGTCACCGATGTCGAGAGCGCGGCGGCAGCGATTGAAACCCTGAGCTGTGAACGCTTCGATCTCATCGTCAGCGACGTCCAGATGAATGGCATGAGCGGGCACGAACTGCTGGCCCATGCAAAGCGCGAATGGCCGGAGACGCCGTTTGTACTGATGACTGCATTCGGCTCGATCGAACAGGCGGTCAGCGCCATCCAGTCCGGCGCAACCGATTACCTGTCCAAGCCGTTCGAAGCCTCAGTGCTGCTCGAGCTGGCAGACCGGTTTGCCGGCGGTGCAGAAACGACTACCGGTCCGATTGTGGAAGACGAGCGCAGCGCCCAGTGCCTGCGACTCGCCGAGCGCGTTGCCGGATCCGACGCAACCGTGATGATCTCCGGAGAATCCGGCAGCGGTAAAGAAGTGTTTGCGCGGTTTATCCACGACAACTCACTGCGCGCTGCGGGTCCGTTTGTCGCCATCAACTGTGCGGCCATTCCGGAAACGATGCTCGAGTCGATCCTTTTTGGTTACGAGAAAGGCGCATTTACAGGTGCCTACAAGTCGAAAGAAGGCAAGTTCGAACAGGCCAACGGCGGAACGCTGCTGCTCGATGAGATTTCCGAAATGGACATCGCGCTGCAGGCGAAACTGCTTCGCGTTCTGCAGGAGCGAGAGGTTGAGCGCCTGGGCGGATCACGCTCGATCCCGCTGGACGTTCGGGTTGTTGCCACGACAAACCGCAACCTTCGCGAAGAAGTGCGCGAGGGCAACTTCCGTGAAGACCTCTACTACCGTCTGAATGTATTCCCCATGTGCCTGCCGGCTCTGCGAGAGCGCCCGGGCGACATCCTGCCGCTCGCTCGTCACTTTGCGAACCGTTTTGCAGTTGGCGAGGCGGTCACACTGTCACAGGAGGCGACCGCCAAGCTGGTTGCTCACCGGTGGCCGGGCAACGTGCGTGAACTCGAGAACGTCATGCAGCGAGCCATGATTCTCAAGGCGGGCAGCGAGATTGACGGTCGCGACATCTGTTTTGAGGAAGCAACGGGCGGAATGATCGAGATCGCCGCCGAGCCTGCTGTCGCTGAGGCTGTCGAGAGTCCTTCGCTCGAGTCAGACATGAAGCGCCAGGAGTACTCGCTGATCATGGATGCGATTCGCACCGAGGGGAGCAAGCAGGGCGCTGCTGAACGGCTGGGCATCAGCCCGCGAACGCTGCGCTACAAGCTTGCTCGTTTCAAGAAAGAAGGCATGGCCGCAAGCGCCTGATTGGATTCGTTAGGAGACCGTTATGTCGGACATGGATATCAATCAGGTACTTGCCCAGATGCGCGCAATCAGCGCGAGGGCACAATCCACGGCAAGGCCCGAACAGGAAGCCGAAACCAATGGCGTGTCGTTTGGAGAGCTGCTCAATAACTCGATTGAACAGGTAAACCAGACTCAGGCGCAGGCGTCTGAGCTCGCCAAGGCATTCGAGGCCGGTGAGCCGGGTGTTGATCTCCCAGAGGTCATGATTGCGCTGCAAAAAGCATCACTCTCTTTCCAGGCGATGACCCAGGTGCGTAACAAGCTCCTGACGGCATACCAGGAAATCATGAACATGCCCGTGTAGGGGCTGAGGCAAGACTGTGACTATCGACAAGATTCTCGAAAACCTTCGTCTCCTCTCTCACCTGCCGCTGGCGAGGCAGCTTGGCCTGTTTGTCGGCCTGTCGCTGACGATTGCGCTCGCGGCGGTCATGTATATGTGGGCGAAGACGCCTGACTACACGATCCTCTATGCGGATCTGGATACGAAAGCAGCGGCTGAAGTCAGCGGTGCCCTCGATCGTCTCGGTGAAAAGTACGAGGTCGACCAGCTCTCCGGCCTGATCAAGGTGCCCAATGATCGAGTTCACCAGCTGCGCCTGCGCCTTGCCGGCCAGGGCCTGCCGAGCGGCGGCCAGGGCGGCTTTGACATCCTGTACGAGAAGCAGGAGCTCGGCACAAGCAGCTTTATCGAAACGGCAAGATATAACCGCGCGCTGGAAGAAGAACTTGCTTCCAGCATCGCAACGCTGGACAGCATCAAGTCAGCACGGGTACACCTCGCGATTCCCAAGCAGTCAGCGTTTGTCCGCCGAAAGGAAAAAGCCAACGCGTCCGTACTGATCAACCTCATTCCGGGTTCTACGCTGAGCGAGAATCAGATGGCGGGTATCGTCTACATGGTCGCGTCCAGCGTGCCGAGCCTTGAGCCGGAAGGCGTCACGCTCGTTGACCAGCGTGGCAGGCTCTTGTCCAACCTCGCCACGTCGCAGGAAATGATCCTGTCCAACGAACAGCATCGGTTCACCCGCGAGGTCGAAACGAAGTACGTCGGCAATATCATGGATATCCTCGCGCCGATCCTCGGTCAGGACGGGGTTCGCGCTCAGGTTGCAGCGGACCTGAACTTCACCCAGGTCTCGCGTACCTCTGAAGAGTACAACCCCGACAGGACGGCCATTCGCAGTGAGCAGATGCAAAGCGAAATGGGTATGGCGAGCGGCGGAATGGGTTCTCCCGGCATCCTCGAAGGGCAGCCGGATGAAAATGAAGCGGGTACCACCACTGCTGAAACAGTGCCGCGCACACAGCGAGAGACACGTAACTTCGAAGTCGACAAGACAGTGTCCTACATCACTGAAAATGCTGGCACGGTCAACAAACTCTCGGTTGCCGTTGTTGTCGACTATCGCAACCAGATGCGTGCTGACGGCACGGTTGAGCGTCTGCCGCTGACGGAACAGGAGCTTGAACAAATCAGGACCCTGGTCCGGGATGCTGTCGGCTTCACGGAAGCGCGTGGCGATACGCTGTCGGTTACCAATGCGCCGTTTATCGAGGCAAACGCAGAGTTTGCGGAAGCCGTTGAGGCGCCGCTTTGGCAGCAGCCGTGGGTGCAGACGCTGGGTAAACAGATTCTCGCGTTTATCGGCGTGCTGATCCTCATCTTTGCGTTCCTCAGGCCGCTACTGAAAGTTTTTGTAGCAGAGGGCGCGGCAAACTCACGTGCAGCAGCGCAGGCCAGGCTGGCGCCCGCTGGCGCGATGCCCGGCGCAGAAGGTGGCATGGACTATGGCAATGACCAGTTCACGCTTTCAGACGGACAGTTTCAGATGCCGGACTATGACCGGCAGCTTCTTGGTGCACGCAACCTGGTGCGGGATGATCCCGGCCGTGTTGCCGCAATTGTAAAAGGGTGGGTAGCAGCAGATGGCTGATGCACAGGCAATGTCAGGCGCTGAACGCGCCGCAGTACTTCTGTTAGGTCTTGGTGAGGATGCAGCGGCTTCGGTGCTGCAGCATCTCAACCCGATGGAGGTCCAGAACGTCGGCGAAGCAATGAGTGCCGTGACATCGGTTTCTTCGGACAAGCTGGCGAGTGTCGTTGGCGAATTTACCGAAACGCTCGCCGAGGGTCACAACGATGTGATCGGCGGCGAAGACTTTGTCCGCAAGCTGCTTTACTCCGCACTGCCGGAAGACAAGGCCCGAAGCATGTTGAGCCGGATTCTGCAGGCTAACAACCCGGAAGGTCTCGAGGCGCTGAAGTGGATGGAGTCCGGTGCGGTCGCCGCGCTGATCAAGGATGAACACCCGCAGATTTGCGCGGTCGTCCTGATGTCGCTGGAAGGTGAGCACGCGGCAGAAGTGCTGGAACTGCTGCCTGAGTCCAAGCGACCCGAAATCCTGATTCGCGTAGCGAACCTGGAAGCGATCAATCCGAGTGCGCTCGAAGAGCTGAATGAAATGATGCAGAAGCAGCTGGCTGAATCCAGTTTCCAGTCCGATTCCCGGATTGACGGTATTCGCACTGCAGCATCAATCCTGAACTATGTTGCGTCCGCATCGGAAGACCACATTATGGGTGCCATTGCAGAAGCGGATGAGGATCTGTGTGACCAGATCCGCGAGAAGATGATCATCTTCGACAACCTGCTTGCCCTCAGCGACAAGGACATGCAGCGCATGCTGCGTGAAATCGAGACAGAGAGCCTTGTGCTTGCCCTGAAAGGCGCTGAGGACAACCTCAAGAGCCGCTTCCTTTCCAATATGTCCCGCCGTGCAGCAGAGATGCTGGAAGAGGACATCGAGGTTCGCGGACCGGTCCGTTTGTCTGAAGTTGAGAACGCCCAGAAAGAAATCCTAAACCTTGCGGCCCGGCTTGCCGATGAAGGAGAAGTATCCTTCGGAAACAAGGGAGCGGAGGAAGAGTATGTCTAGTTTTACCTCCCGCGGAGCAGCTATGAGTTTTTCAGCGTGGCAAATGCCGAATTTCGGCGACGTACCCAGACAGAACGGCGGCGACCAGGTCGACGTCGAAAAACTGCGCCAGCAGGCGTATTCAGAGGGCTTTGAGCTTGGCCGAAAGGACGGCATCGAGAGTGCGCGCCGCGACACGGCGGGTGAGGTCCAGCGTTTCGTCAAGATGGCCGATTCGCTGTCTTTTTCGACCAAGGATGTCGACCAGCAGATTTCAGAAGATCTTGCGACGCTCGCTGCCCGTATTGCGGAGCAACTCGTCCAGCGCGAACTCAGTGTATGCGGCGAGACGATCTACAGCGTTGTCGAGCGGGTGATTCAGAGCCTGCCGGACCACGACGGCCACGTCATCGTGACGCTGTGCCCGGAAGATGCGTCCTCGCTCAATGATCACATTGCCGAGATTGAACAGGCCGGCTGGGAAGTCCGCGAGGATCCAAGCCTCGTGCGCGGTGACTGCCGTGTCGAGGGTCGTGATTCGTTCATCCATGCAACGCTGTCCAGCCAGATTGAATCCATCGTCCATAACATGACGGAAAACTAATTGAACGCACTGGTCCGATCCGCCCGACTCCACGACAACCTGACGCGCTTTGCGTCGAAGGTTTCGACGCCGCCGGTTGTCGTCGCGGGACGGCTCACGCGGATGGTCGGGCTGACGCTGGAAGCGAAGGGCTGCGTGGCACCCATCGGCAGCCAGTGCCTCGTTCACTCACAGACCGGTGACACCATTGCTGCGGAGGTTGTCGGCTTCACGGACGAGCGTCTCTACCTGATGGCGATCGGGGACATCAACGGCCTCACGCCGGGTGCCAGCGTTGTACCGACAGGATCTTCCGGTGACGTTGCCGTTGGCTCGGGCCTTCTGGGCAGAATCATTGACGGTGCGGGTGTACCGCTCGATGGCAAAGGCGAAATCCGCGCAGACGACTACGTCCCGCTGCTGGGCAAACCGATCAACCCGATGAGCCGGTCGCCGATTACGGAACCGCTTGATGTGGGTGTACGCGCGATCAACGGCCTTTTGACCGTTGGCAAGGGCCAGCGCCTCGGACTGATTGCAGGAAGCGGCGTGGGCAAGAGTACGCTGCTGGGCATCATGACCCGCAACACGAAAGCCGACATGGTTGTGGTGGGACTGATTGGCGAGCGTGGTCGTGAAGTAAAAGAATTTGTGGACGAGACGCTCCTCGAGAGCGGTCTTGCCCGATCGGTTGTTGTCGCAACGCCGGCCGACTCGCCGCCCCTGATGCGGATTCACGGCGCGCTGCGCGCGACTGCCATAGCGGAGTACTTCCGCGACCTCGGCCTGAACGTGCTGCTGCTGATGGATTCCGTTACGCGGTTCGCCCAGGCGCAGCGAGAGATTGCGTTGTCGATCGGCGAGTTCCCGGTCACCAAAGGTTATCCGCCCAGCGTTTTTGCCAAACTGCCGCAGCTCATCGAGCGTGCCGGCAACGGTCAAAGCGGATCCATTACTGCAATCTATACGGTGCTCGTCGAGGGAGACGATCCCAACGAGCCGATTGGTGATGCAGCGCGCGCCATTCTCGATGGTCACATCATTCTGTCGCGACACATTGCCGAGAGCGGTATCTACCCCGCAATCGACATCGAGGCGTCGATCAGCCGATCAATGATGGGCATTGTTGATAAAGACCATTCCCGAATGGGACAGGAGTTCAGGCAGATCTACTCCGAATACGAAAAGAATCGTGACCTGATTTCCGTTGGCGCCTATGAGGCGGGCAGCGACGCCGGCATCGATCGTGCGATCAGGATGTACCCCATGTTGCAGTCATACCTGCAGCAGGATGTCTCCGAGAACGTCGATTTCCAATCAAGTCTTATTGATCTTCAGACCCTGGGGCAGCAATGGCAGAACTGAAACGATCCAGCCGGCTCGAACGAGTCGCTTCGCTGACAAAGCTGAAAGAAGACGCAGCTGTTCGCCGTTTGCGCGATGCGCGTCAGTCACTGGCCCACCAGGAATCGCAGCAGGCCCAGCTCGAGAACTATCGGGACGAGTATGAGTCGCGCCAGCCCGCCGGCGGCACCAACATTTCGCTGCTCATGAACTATCGCTCGTTCTGCGCCAATCTCAGCGGCGCCATTGAACACCAGAGCCGACTCTGCGAGGAAGAGAGCCAGCGAGTTCGTGCTGCGCTCAATGATTGGCACGAGCGTCACCAGCGTACGCAGGCGCTCGAAAGTGCCGCCGACAAGAGTCGCATCGAAGAGCGCAAGTTCGACGATCGGGTGAGCACCGCGATGACCGATGACATGGTGAACAGCCGAAACATCGACCGGTCATAGGCCGCTTCCCCCGGCAGATGTTCGCGTCTCCAGACGCGGCCAAAGGGTGCATTCGCGCCTCTCCCCCACACCTTCAGCAGAAACTGGCCCGCCCCTTGCAATTTACTTGTCAGCACAACGAGACAAGGCCAAGGACTGCGAATGAACACTCTGCCCCTCAACTTCCAATTCGATCAGCGTGACCCGGCAACATCCCTGCAAACCGGCATGGCGCCTGGGCTACAGGTACAGTCAGCATCCGTGGAGGGCCCTTTTGCCTCGGATCTGAGGGTTGCCATGACCCTACAGACGAATCAGGTTGAAGGCGAAGGATTGCCGCTCGCCGGCGACGGTCTGCCGGTTGCGGAAACCGGAGATCTTGACCTCTCGGCGTCGCTGGAGGTCGGCCTGCCGGGTCTCGAACTGCCGGAAGTTTCGGGTGAGCAAGTCGCGCCGGAACTGCTGACAGCGGCGCCGATGACGGCTGCAGATCTCGCGGCGCTTGAGACCGATTCGGGTCTGCCGCCCGTATCGATGCTGATGGCACCGACGGAAGGCGAAGCCATCATCACTGCTGGACCCACACAGTCACCGGCACAGGAAATCCAGCCGGTCCTGCCTGTCCAGGCTTCAGCGGGAGCAGGAAATGAGTCTGCTGCGTTTGCCGCTCAAACTGCACTCGATGAGATTGCGCTTCGCCAGTCCATGACAGCGGGTGCGGCGACCGGGGCCACCATGACGGCTGACGAACCGGCGATGATGCCTGGTGTTGAAATGAACTCGCAGGCCCTCGCGGCAGGCACGTCGGGCGCAGCAATGAACGCGACATCGCTCAGGCGAACGATCAGCGGCATCGACCAGCGCCCGGTTGCCCAGAACGACACCGCTGAGCTGAGCGGTATGAATCTGCTGTCTGAGGACGGCGTTGTGGAAGTCTCGGAACTCACGCAACCTCTCGCGAAGGCTGCTCCGCAGAATGCTGAACTCACCCAGCGCTCGTTGACACGACCGGTGCCTGAGGCGGCCCTCGACAGCGGAGCGCGAGTCATTCGCAGTGTTGCTGAACTGAGTGAGATGGCAGGGCGTGAGGCGAGCCCGGACTTCAGGCGTGACGCGATGAGTATCGCTGCTGCGGAACGTGCGGCACAGGCTGACCTGCTGGTGCCGAATGCGGACGCCGGAGCGGATTCGGCAACGGAACTGCTCAACGCGCCGCGAACCGGAACAGCAATCCAGGCGCCCTCCGGAACCTCACTCATGACGCTGACAGGATCGAGCGATGCGGCCGGGAGGCCTACACTGACGATGAACACCGCGATGGGCCAGCCGGGATTCGAGTCCGAGTTTGCCAGCCGCGTCCGATGGCTCGTGGGCCAGGATGCGAACCGCGCTGAGATCAAGCTGAACCCCGCGAACCTGGGGTCAATCGAGATCCGCATTTCGACGGAAGAAGACAAGGCCAGCGTGACGATTTTTGCCCAGAACGCGGCGACCCGGGAGATCATCGAACAGTCGCTTCCGCGACTTCGCGAGGCCCTTGCCAACAGCGGATTGAGCCTCGCTGAAGGTCACGTATCTGACCAGCAATTCGGGCATCGTGACGGTGGTGATCGCACATCGGGTGCTGGCAACGGCGCCTGGGGTGGTGAGGTCGCAGACCATGATGACGAGTCCCCGGCGATGGCCGTCAACACCCGGGCACCAGTCGGTCTCGTCGACACGTTCATCTAGCCTGACGTCTTTCACACCGTCAAAGAGTCAACGTTCCCCCGGCTGACGACAGGACGCCGTCAGAAAGCCGTCAGTCTCGGGTTGTGGCTGTTCTAAGTCACTGATTTAGTGAGATATTTCTCTCTGGCACAAGTATTGCTCCAGATCTGTCAACACGGATCCAGGTACTTGAGTCGAGGCTATGTCTATCAAGCACATCATAATTCTCTCAGCGGTGATGCTCGTGCTCACGCTGGCGAGCATCGGCACGTCGTTCTTTCTCATGACCTCCATGCTGGACACCCGCATGGCGGAGATGTCAGAAGCGCTCGGGATTGAGCCTGAGGAAGAAGAAGTCGCGGAAGAAGAGCCCGAAGAACTGGCTCCCGCGATCTACGTTCCTCTCGAACCTTTTGTCGTGAACTTCGTCCAGGAAGGCGCGCTTCGTTACCTGCAGGTCACGATGGAGCTGATGTCCCGTGACCAGCAGGTGGTTGACCAGGTCAACGCCTCGCTGCCCGAGATTCGCAATTCACTCATCCTGCTCATGAGCGATCACAGCTACGCCGATCTCTCCAGCCGCGAGGGCAAGGAGGAGATCCGCAACGCCGTGCTGGCCGAGGTTAACAGCATCATCGAACACGAAAACGGCATCGAGTCCGTTTTCCTGACCGGGTTCCTGATGCAATGAGCGATGACCCGATCCTGACAGAAGACGAAGTCGATACGCTGCTTGACGGCGTTGAGACCGGTGAAGTCGACACCGAGGAGGCTGCGCCCGCACCGGACGAAGTTGTTGCTTTCGACTTTCGCCAGGAACACAACATCCTGGTCTCGAAGCTGCCAAAGCTCGGCAAGCTCAACGACAAACTGATCATGGCACTGCAGAAGCGGTTCCTTGATGTCTACAAGACAGAAGTCGAGGTCAAGCTCGCGTTTCTGCACACTGCGCGTTTTCACGAGCTTCGCGCCAGTCTGCAGAAGCCGAGCAACATGAACATTCTGACGGTCAACCCGGGACAGCTCCCGGGGTTGATCGTGCTCGACCCGAAGCTGCTCTACATCCTGGTTGACAACTATTTTGGCGGCTCGGGCGATCTTGCCGGGCGTCAGCCGACCACGACGTTTACCAACATCGAACTGAAGATGTCCGAACAGTTCCTCAGTCATCTCGTCAGGGAGTGGGAGACGATCTGGTCGGACGTGCTGTCGATGAGTCTTGCGATTACGGGTCGTGAAGAGAACCCCAGTCTCGTACAGCACATTGCGCCGAACGAAGTCATGTTCCAGGCGGTTTACCAGATCGGATTTTCCGGCCACTTTGGCGAATGCCACGTGGTCATCCCCTACAGCATCATCGAGTCCGTCAAGGAAATCCTTGGCAGCGAGGGCCCGACGGAAGACCCGAAGAGTGATGCGCAGTGGCAGGCTCGCCTTGCCGAGGAAGTGGGTGCAGCCAACGTCGGCGTGTCGAGCTCGATTGAAGGTCTGCAGCTCACGCTGAAAGAACTGATCGAACTCGCCCCGGGCGACGTTGTCCCGCTCGAAATGCCAGAGACGATTGCGCTGAGGGTCGAGGACATCCCGGTCTACGAAGGACACTTCGGTGCGTTCGACGGCAAGAACGCGATCAAGATCTCCGGACCCTATCTCCATAACAAACCGCGCAAGCTGGTGTCCCGGCCTTAAGGCCGGGAAGTCGAAAACTCGAGGAAAAACCAATGTCAGAAATCGACCACGAAAACCCGGAAGCAAAAACAGACGGCCTGCCGGTTCGGGAGCTGCAGGAAGACGCGCAGCCGGGCGGCGACGGCGAAATGAATCTCGACATGATTCTCAACGTGCCTGTGACACTTTCAATTGAGGTGGGCCGGGCCCGGATTTCCATCGGTGAACTGATGAAGCTCAGCGCGGGTTCGGTTGTCAGCCTCGACAGGCTGGTGGGCGAGCCTCATGACGTGCTGGTTAACGGCACGCTGATCGCGCACTGCGAAGTTGTTGTCGTCAACGAGCAGTTTGGCATCCGCTTCACCGACATCATCAGCCCCAGCGAGCGTGTAAAGAAACTCCAATGAGATTCCTGATTTTCCTGAACGCGCTGGTGCTTGCGCTGCCGGCTTCGGCCGCGGAAGCGACTCCGGGTATCGCTGGCTCCAACATCGAAATTGCGATGGACGTGATCCTCGGTCTCGGCGTCACCATCTTGTGTATTTACCTTCTCTCTGCGGCGGCCAAGCGCCTGCTGGGCGGAACCATGCAGGGCCAGGGTGCGCTGCGTATCGTGACCGGCATCTCCGTCGGCTCGCGAGAGCGTATTCTGGTGGTTGAGGTTGATGACGAGCAGCTGTTGATTGGCGTGTCGCCCGCCGGCATCTCTCGTCTGCACCAGCTTGATTCGCCCATTGCGGTCAAGGAGCTGTCGACGCCGGCGTTGCCAAATGTGCTGACACAACTCATGCGTGGAGGTCGTGAAGCATGATCCGCGTTGCCTTCGCCATTGTCACCCTGTTAGTTCCCGCGTTTGCGTTTGGCGAGCAGAGTATTCCTTTGATCACATCGTCGACGGCCGCCGATGGAACACAGACGTATTCCACGACGCTGCAGATCCTGGTGCTCATGACCATGATGAGCGTGCTGCCGGCCGGCGTGATGACCATGACGTCTTTCACCCGCATCATCGTCGTGCTCGCCATCCTGCGTCAGGCGTTGGGAACCGGTGCAACACCGTCGAACCAGATCCTGCTTGGTCTTGCGCTGTTTACATCGATTTTCATCATGATGCCGGTGCTCGACCGGGTCTATGAGGACACTGCCGTGCCCTACATGAACGGCGAGATCGACATGATGCAGGCCATGGAGTCCGGCAAGGAGCCGTTCCGCGAGTTCATGCTGAACCAGACCCGAGAAGCAGAACTCCAGATGTTCACTGACATCGCAGGCCACGATGCCTACTCGGGTCCGGAAGACGTGCCCTTCTCGGTGCTGTTGCCTTCGTTCGTCACAAGCGAGCTGAAAACGGCATTCCAGATCGGTTTCCTCATTTTCATTCCGTTTCTGGTGATTGATCTTGTTGTCGCCAGTGTCCTCATGTCGATGGGCATGATGATGCTCTCGCCAATGCTCATTTCGCTTCCGTTCAAGATCATGCTGTTTGTCCTGGTTGATGGCTGGGCGCTGATCCTCGGAACCCTGACTGCCAGCTTCTACGTCTAGGAGAAAATCATGACGCCCGAATCCGTTATCGACATGGCCCAGCAGGCTCTGCTGGTTACCTGCATGCTGGCCGCGCCGCTGCTGCTCTCGGCGCTGGGCGTGGGTCTCCTGATTGGTGTATTCCAGGCCGCAACCCAGATCCAGGAGATGACGCTGAGCTTCATCCCCAAGCTCATCGCCGTGGTTGTCGCGCTCTTTGTCGCGGGCCCGTGGATGCTTCGCCTCCTTGTCGACTTCACCAAACAGATTTTCGAGGGCATTCCGACGCTTGTCGGATGACGTCGGTATCAGACTGTGGTGGCACCTACACTCGACTTCGTGATGACCTGGCTTCACGCCATCATCTGGCCGTTCCTCCGGTTCGGTGCGATGTTGATTGCCGCCCCGGTGTTCGGATCCAGCAACGTGTCAGTGCGAATTCGTGTCTTCCTCGCGCTTGCGCTGACCGCACTTGTCGCGCCTTTGCTGCCTGCGCTGCCTGACGTTTCGATTCTCTCTGCAACCGGCGTTCTGCTCGCACTCCAGCAAATTGTAATTGGAGTCGCGATGGGTTTTTTCCTTCAGCTCGTTTTTGCCGCCGCTGTGCTCATGGGCCAGGTTGTCGGCATGAGCATGGGTCTCGGTTTTGCGATGGCCATTGATCCCCAGAACGGGACCCAGGTTCCGGTGCTGTCACAGTTTTTCACGATTGTGACAACGCTCGTTTTCCTCGCGCTCAATGGCCATGTCCTCCTGATTGGTCTTCTTGTGGACAGCTTTGCTGTTTATCCCGTTGGCGCAAACATCTGGTCGGCAGACGCGCTTTACAACATTGTGCTCTGGGCATCTCGCACCTTTGCTGTTGCGTTAGTCATATCCCTGCCGGTCATGATGGCAGTGCTGCTCGTTAACCTCTGTCTCGGCGTCATTACCCGGACAGCGCCACAGCTCAACATCTTTGCCATCGGTTTCCCGATCACGATCTTCGTGGGGCTGATCCTGATGATGTTCGCCATGCCTGTCTTCAATGAGCTCCTCGTCGCCATGTTCGACGAGGCGCTTCAGGTGCTTTCTGTCATCGGTAGCTCACAGGTGCCCTGATGGCAGAAGAAGACCAGAGTCAGGAAAAAACAGAAGAACCTACCGAGAAACGGCTGCGGGACTCCCGCGAGAAAGGCCAGGTTCCCCGGTCGCGGGAGCTGAACGCCTTTCTTGCGCTGATGGCCGCCGCCGTTTCGCTCTATTACGTGGGCCAGTTGCTCATTCAGGGCCTCGTCGGCCAGATGATCACGAGTTTTCGCCTGTCGCGCGACCAGATCTTCGAGTCGCAGCACGTTCTCGAGGCAAGCAGCGAGGCGACGATGTCAGGAATGATGGCGCTGGCACCGATCCTTGCCATTTCGCTGGTTGCTGCGTTTGTTGGACCGGGCGCCATGGGTGGCTGGATCTTCAAGCTCGACTCTGTTGCCCCGAAGCTGGAAAAGCTCGACCCCATCAAGGGGCTCGGCAAACTCTTTGGTGCGCAGGGACTGATGGAACTCCTCAAGGCGCTGGCCAAGTTTTTCATGATCGCCGGCGTTGCCAGCGTCTTCATCTACTACTCCCTCGGCGCGCTCCTCTCACTGGGTCGCGGTTCAATCGAAAGCTCGCTGGCTCACGCGGGCCTGTTGTTCTGTATTGCGTTTGCCGTCTTCAGCAGTGTCCTGGTGCTGCTGGCAGCCGCCGACGTGCCGTTCCAGCTGTTCCAGCACAACAAGAAGCTGCGAATGACCAAACAGGAAGTGAAGGACGAAATGAAAGAAACGGAAGGCCGCCCGGAAGTGAAGAGCAAGGTCAGGCAGCTGCAGCAGGAAGTCGCGCGTCGCCGAATGATGCAGGACGTCAAGGAAGCTGATGTTGTCATTACCAACCCGACCCACTTCGCGGTTGCACTTCGCTACAAGGACGACGAATTTGGCGCGCCGATTGTTGTCGCGAAGGGCAGGGACCTCGTTGCCCTGCAGATCATCGAAATCGCAAAAGAAAACGATGTCAGCGTATTCCAGGCGCCGCCGCTGGCGCGGGCGTTGTACGCCTCGACAGAACTCCAGCAGGAAATCCCCGCGAGCCTCTATGTCGCTGTGGCTCAGGTACTGGCATACGTGTTCCA
>JAAUYM010087860.1_pt1 | contig 15555 bp, 13 predicted proteins | sample 7278001 | NCBI WGS metagenome assembly JAAUYM01 (sample SAMN14350224, study PRJNA611818) | marine sediment metagenome | isolation source: surface marine sediment (1.8m) | place: French Polynesia: Moorea | collected 2018-08
GGAATGTTCAAGCTAAGAATGCTTAAGAGACACTCTTTCTCCTACCAAGCAAGTTTTACTTTACCTGGCTGAATGCTGATTTCTCCTCTGCCCCAAGGCTATTGGCGTCTTATAGAAGTTGTTCTCCGCCACCACAAAGTTCATGAGTATGTCCGCGCAGCCCGGGATCTGGTCTGCCAGGGCCAGCGCACGTGCTGAGGAGTGTGTGCCCAGCAGAGCATGAAACCCCGCATGGTAGAAGGCGGCATCCAGCAGCACCATGCTGTACTCATTGGTCATCCTCGAGGAGAAGCGCCAGGTGCGGGAGGAAGAGTCCCAGAAGTGGGTGCGGGCAGTAAAGCCAACCAGGCGGTCGGAGAAGTGACGCCAGACTCCGAAGGCAAAGTCAATCTATGTACATTAGTAAGGTACAGGAAGATGTCGATGGTATCTTGACCAACTAGGAGATCATGTGTAAGAACAAACCTCTTCAGCAGTGATTGTCTGCTGCTTGGTCGCCGCCCCTCCCACACTGCCACAATCAGCAGAGGAGATAGTGAAGACGGCCTCAGTGCGGATGGAGGCATCGGGAAGAAGCGAGAATGCCCCAAGGGTGCGAGCAGACAAGGAAGTCACGTTGGCAGGGGGCAGAACCAACACGCGCACGGGCACCCCAGGGGCGGCCTCAGACCAGCTCACTGGCTCGGCAGAAGGACGAAGAAGAAAAATCTGAAAGAGAATAAAAGCAAAATAACTCTGGTACGCTTCGTAGTAAGCTTCAGCACTAGCACATTTCCCAACCTGGTCTACCCTGTTTGTTGCCGTGATGGCCTTTAGGATGGCCTTGACTCTGGCAACTCCACATGTCTTCTCTCCTGGGTAGACGATGGCAGTGAAGGAGTCCTTGACAGGAAATGAGGAGGGTTTCAGCCTGACAGATCCTCCCGCCATCTCGCTCAGGTCGGCAGATGGATAATCACGTGCTGACAGCGACAGGTGGGAGTCAATGCGCTGATGGAGGATCTATGGACAGAAACAATTGGGTATGTTCACTCTAAGCACAAGAGGAACAAAAAGCTGAACAGAGTTTTTTTTTAATCTTCCTCCTAACATAACTATCATTGATCAATCAAGCAATCAAGTTCAAGCACCCAAAGCTCTTACCTGCAAAGTTCTTTCCAGAATGATCTCCACTGAGCTGAAGTAGTTTTCCCACAGCACCTGAGTTTTCTGCCTCATGGTGAAGACCTGCGCCTGTGAGAAGGACCTGATGATCTCCGGAACCTGCAGCAGCAGTCGCTCCTCCACTACCACAGCTGCCTGAGTCCAGTCCACCAGCTCAGAGAAGGGCAGCACCCAGTTGTCTGCCAGCACCACCGGCACACAGCCAGACTGAAGGGTCTCCAATAGACGGAAGGAGCCAAGGCGGCGACCGCGGGGAACCAGACAAAACGTGGAGTTGTGCAGGAGCTCACTGAACTCCCATCTTCATAAGTAAAAAAAATCTATCAGTACAACAACCTATACGTAGTAGTATACTACATTTTTTTTCTAGTTTGAGCTGCCACCTGTCGTACTCCGCGTTGTCCTGGTCGCACCGCTCATCTTTGAAGTCCCTCCAGTCCTTGTTGTGCCTGCAAGTGGTGACCAGGACGACGTCGCTGCCGTCGTGTAGGTGGTGCAGTGAATTGCGAGTCTCAGAACCAATGCCATACACGTAGCGCTTTCCCTGAAGTAAGAAGAACCGTACTGTAGTAGAATCTCAATAGTACGTTATAACTTACAACTATAACGATCTTTGATGGTCAGCATTAATTTTTTGATTGCTATGTCGGGACATCAATGCACAGTAGTATTTTCGCATAAGCAAACAAGCATCTTTATACTGATGTTTATCGTTATACCAAGATTTGTTATATCCAGATTCGACCGTACAGTGTAGTGCTACAATGTCACTGAGGGTTGGGGCTTAAAAAAGAAAAGAAAAGATCTTGCCTTGAATGCCAAGAGGTGTCCATTGTTGACAGGGAAGATGTTCGACGCCAACGACCCCGACCTCCCCTGGTCCCTGGCCGGGTGCGACGCATGGAACAGTGGGAGGGAGATGTCGAAGCCGGCCCGGTAGCGCCGCCCGGAGGTGCTGGCGCGGGCCAGGATGGCCCGGCCGGGGTCAAACCCGAGGTCGTCCTCACCGTAGTCAGGGTAGCTGCCCGAGTACAGGTTGAACACGACGTGGTTGGTCCCGTTCCTCCAGCCGGGCATGGCCTCCAGCCTGGCCCTGGCGCTCCTGTCAAAGTGCGCCCCCTGCCGGTCCCTGTCCAGGGTGTCAACGGCCAGGACGAACAGGCAGGCGCGGTCGGGATCGTCTGTGTGCAGCGGGGAGTCGCGGAGGAGGGACAGCATCCGAGAGTAGATGGGGCTGAGGACCGGAGAGTCACCGTCGCCGTCTCCGTCTCCGTCTCCATCTCTGTCGCCTGCTGCGGGCCACGGGTACACGTGGTGGAGGAACGGGGGCCCGGAGGAGCACAGGGAGAAGTCGAAGCACGTGTCCATGTCGCAGGATGGGGGAGGAGGAGGAGGAGGAGGGGAGGAGGATCTGTCATCCCTCCCTCTCGGTGCACCTCTGCGGTCGTAAGGTGGCAGCACGTCCATCCAGTCCCTGGCAGGGGCGTCCTCCGGGCCCGCAGGCCTCTCCCCTTCTCCGCGGCGGCCGTGGGCATCCTCCTGCCTGCCATGGAGGTGCCAGCCCAGGAGGAAGGTCCAGAAGGCGGCCGAGAAGAGGGTCAGGTAGCGCTCCTTCGCCTTCATCGCGGACTAGTGGGGTCGCTCCATGCCCACATACCTAGAGACTTTTGCTCTCATGCTGTTATCAACAGCAGCCCCCAACGCCCTGTCCTCTCCTGAGGACAGAGACTTCTCTGGTCTGTCTCTGCCGTGGTGGAGGTTGAAAGGGCAGCAAATTCAGTACTTCAATACCGGGTAATATCCATGGACTTGCAACATTTTTTTATCTTGGTAAAATTTTTGTTCAGTGGAGACTGGAGAGAGACAGCGCAGCAGCTGTGTCAGCTGGACGGACACCTTTGGCAACTGTCACTGTCACATCAGCAGTGACAGAGCGCAACGTAGTAGAGTAGACGCGCAACCTCTCTCCCCGTGTTGTGACGTTTAAGATGGCTTGTCATTTATTGTAGTTTATTTTTAATATACGTATAATATTTATCCCTCGCGGGCGACTGCATTATCTGGGCTTAACTAAAGTGATGGTAATGTACATATAATCCACGAGAAGCACACTATATTTTTTTATTACGTATTGGGTTATTATTTATATCGGTATATCACAATATACTAGTTAGATGCAAATCGGTGCAACAAGAACTGCTAAGGAGGAATGCTGTCAAGTTATTTTAGAGCGGTAACAACAATTATTTGTTTTGACAAATGCTGACTTTGTTTTTCCTTTCCTCTGGGTGGATTTAGATGGATTCTACCCTTTGCTTCCTCTCCCGCCTTGGACTTATTGATCTGTGGAGGTACCGCACGAAGTGCAGGCCATCTTCAACTTCCTGGACAGGAGGAGTGATTGTCAAGTTCCTAGAATCAGAGGAGTTCAAAATTATGTCTACAATTGTTGAAGATTTTGACATTCTGCTCCCACAACCTAGTCCCCCTGTTTGGTCGGCAGCTTGGGATGACGGTAGAGCCACTGAGGACGTCGAGGTTGGGGTCCGGAGGACATCGCTGGGAAGACTCAGGGTGGAGTTGGACAAGGTCGAAGAACCGGGCTGCTGTTGCTGCTGTTGCTGCTGTTGCTGCTGCTGCTGCTGCTGCTGCTGCTGGAGTTGTGTTTTCCCCGAGGTGCCCTGCAACATTGGGAATGATCCGAACAGAAATCAACTTTCTCATGGCTACATGGTTGCCTTTTCAGCAATAAACCTATACCTTGAGACTGGAAAGACTGGTTTTCTTGCTTCCAGTGGGCCCGGACAGGCTCTTCTTGCTGGGTGAAGTGGGCAGTGCGAAGACAGACTTGGAGATGTGGTGGTGGTGGTGACTTGTGGTGGGAGGAGGAGCTGCGGAGATTGGGGTTGTGCCCAAGGGCCCTGGAAGAGAGAAAGAAATTGCAAGATTGATTTTTGGCCAAACTCTGAAGCGTTCTGACGTCAGTTCTTGCCCTCTGCACCTTGCTGGAGCTCCCTATAATCCTGCAGGACGGTGAGGGCCTGCTCCAAGGAGAGGACGGCAGCCTGCGAAGTTGCCTTCATGATCAACAGGTCGTCGTCAAGGCACTGCGGACCATCGTTCTTGCGCGGAGGTGCTCCTCCTGCTTAATTGATTGCAGAACATCACACTACTTTTTTTTTTCGTAACTGCAAAGGGTGGAGTCAAACCTGCTTTGGCGGCGGCAGACTTTGGAGCTGGAGACGGCAGTGATTCCACAGTTCGGCAAAGCTCATCGTTTTTCATGCTTGCCTGGTGAATGATGTCGTGCACAGATCCAAAGGCATCGAGGACGCTGAGGGAAAAGTGCTGCTGCACCTGCTGAGGAGGATCTCCATTGTTGACGTCAGACCTGAAAATAATAATAATAAAAAAAGACCATAACAGAATTTGTAGGATTGTTGTCGCTGACATTTCAACCCCCTCTTCCGTCCCGCAACCTTGCTCGTGGAGGTGTCGGTGGTGCCAAGCCACGCTCGGGTCTGGCAACGGGGGCGGCTGCGTGGCTCAAGACAGGGTTGCTTTTTTGCGGAGCTGATGTGTCGTGGAGCTGGATGGCGGCACGGACGCGGTCCACCCACACCTGGCAAGGAGGAAAAAAAAGTCTCCTGAGCATCTAGCACACGTGCACGGCAACCACTTGACCACCACCAACCTCAGGTTTCTCTACAAGGCTGAACCAGTGACCATGTGTGGAATGTGCGAACACAGGTTGAAATCACAGGGTGTTTTTTTAAAGTCCTCTCTCACCTGCCTCTCCCTGGCATTGGTTGCTCTCAGCTTGAATGCCTCTCCCGACGCCAAGTTGACGTTGAAGGTCTGCGAGTCCTCGTCCGAGGGGAGGACGACGCCGCCGGCCAAGCGCTGCACGCCGCGGGACTTCCCGCGACCGTGGGCAAAGGACGAGGACGAGGACGACGACGACGAGGACAGCTTCTCCCCCAGCCCCTCGCTCTTGGGCAGGAAGTACTCCAGGGTGCCCGACTGTGGGTCCAGGGCGAACCACCTGGGCTGCCACCCCTTGACCACGTTGGTGAACTTGCTCAGCTGTCCGGCGAACGGCATGCTCAGGGAGGAGTTGTTGTTGTTGATGCTGCCGCCATTGCTGCCGCCGCTGCTGCTGCTGTTGTTGGCCGCGTCGCCCTCCCCGTCCACGGGAGAGGCCGAGGACGAACTGGCCGCCTCAGCCGACATCGCCGACAACTTGCAGTGGTCATCCGAGGATGATGAAACGCCCGTGGGTGGTGGGGTGGGATCACGAGCGAGAGATATGTAATGACGTAAGGTGGGAGAAATTAGCAACGCAGTTCTGGCTTCCACACAAACAGCAATAAAAACAGCAGCAGAAGGCAAAACCCTGAATGTCAGTGAATGAAGGGAAGGAGGAAGGAGAGCAGAGGGGCAGAGCACAGGGGCTCCTCCTCATCCTCATCCTCAGTCGTTTCTCTCCCCTCCCCCCTCTGCTGAGCAGGCGAGGTTTCGTGCAGAGAATTCTATGGCCCAACCACATAAGTTACATACCTGTAACTACTACCATAGTACATAGTACCAGGCTCGTTCTAAAGCGCACTTCAAAGTGGGGCGCACTCGCACCCCGCAGGTGCGGAGTGCGGGGTTAAGTGGCCGCACCCATATTCCGCACTTTTTCTAGGTCTCGGGTAAAATCTGCTTCTTGAGGTGGGAGAGGGGGAGGAGGAAGCATTAGAGAAAGAAACCTGCCATCGGTGATGCAGGAAGAAACTTCTCTCTTAATCTGTCTCTTCCAAGTCTCTCCGCCGCGCTGCCACTACTGTTGCTGCTGCACGTCCGTACAGTATGTCGATCAGTGTGCGAGTGCGGGGTGTGGGGTGCGCGTACAAGCCTATGCATAGTGTACTACCTACGGTATCTGATTTATTATACGAATCACCCTTTAACGGTGTTTAAAGTAACGGTGTGTTGGTGTGCATAAGCTGGGCTACCATAAAAAAGAACACACAGCACACACTATACTGCGCGAGGTCGTATCGTCTCATTGCATAAATTTCTTTTAAAGCTGTTCAAGTCAATAAGCCTCGTGTGGTGTAAAATCATGAGGGGTTTGGTGAAAATTACTGATGATTTTTTTTTGCTCTTACTTTATTTTTGGGTAGAAAACATGCGGCGTCATATGATGATGATCCCTCCGTTCAAGGCTAACAATCAAAATTTATGGCAAAAAAAAGTCTCCCTTTCACCATCTACACAGGTGAGATAATTGAAAGAAGGGGAGCAGCAAAGGAAGATAGGGAGATCTTCCTTCCTTCCTTCTTTCCTTTGCTTCCATAGTGGGCACACAGACACAGGAAGGAGGAAGAAAAGGGGGGCAAATCTTCTTCCTCTCTCTCTCCTCCTCTTCCTCCTTCCTGCCTTCCCCAGAGGCGGACGCGGAGGTGCAGGCAGAAAACAGGCAGCAAACAAACCTGTTCAAGAGTGCAGCAGCCGCAAAAGAGCAAGGGGAGACCATTTCAACCATTTCTTCCTGGCTGGTGGTGGTGACTGGTGAGTGAATTGGACTGATTTATGATTGCGAGTGCATGAGTGTCAGAAAGGGTAGGGATCTCGACGGGATTTTTAAACTTACGAGCATAGCAAATTCTGCTTTAAGCATGTAATGGAACATGTCATTAGAATACCACATACTCGTATATGTCACACGTTGGATCGGAAATTTTCGTCACTTTTGTGACGCTTGAAGTTTAAAAGTCCCGTCGGGATGTGTCCGGCCTGGTGGCGCTTGGCCCGGGAAAGGGTGATTCAGTCAGGCTCGACTGACTTGGCTTGGCTGGAGCGTCGCGAGTTGAGGGGGTCAATTTTTTGACGTGATTAAACATTTCTCAGTTTCGCCAGAACATCGGTTATCCCTTGCACTGTTTTTTAATTATGATTGCTACTGTTAGAATTTTTTTTTACCTTTTTTAACTTTCTTTCTACCTGAACAGGGTTTTGAGCGTCCAGTCCATCGAGCTCGAGCCTAGGCTCGACACATCCCTAGAGCAAAACAAACTGTCTGGTTGCCTCGATGGAGGAGGTGCCGCCGTCCAAGAACTTGTTGCCGATGGAGCAGGAAGAGATGACGGGGGAGGAAGAGAGGATGCAGGAGAAGGAGTCGTCATCGCCAGAGCAGATCGCGGTAAGACGGACAACCGACCATTTTTTTTTATTGGTACCAACCCCCATCGCCACTCCCACACTCCCTGAGTCAGGCGGGAGACGTGGAGATGCACCCGCTGGCAGCTCCCGATGGAGGCGGGAACAAGTCCAAGTCTGGGCTGTCTTGCTCGTCGTCGTCGCCGGCCAGATCGGACGCCTCGTCCAGGGAGGAGGACGCAAAGGCAGAGGCCAAGAAGAGGCAGGAGGTGCAGGTCAGGTCGAACACATCAGATGTAGCGGCAGCGGCAGTACACGGGGTTAAACTCAGTGTTCTTCCTCCACCTCACCCTGTGTGTACCGTACGGTATATGCATGCAGGAGTGCCGCGTGGTGTCCGAGCTGAGCGGGATGACCTCCGGGCTGCTCCCGCTGCAGCTGGGCGCGGAGGCCAACCCGGCGCGGAGGGAGGGATTCTCCTACGTGCTGGACGCGCCGACCTCCGGGATGGTGCGCAGGGGGGAGGACACGCTCACCTACCTCAACAAGGACCAGTTCTACCCGCTTGCCATGGAGTTCGTGCCCACTCTGGCCTGCCCGGAGTGGCCCGGAGGGGGCCAGGGCCAGGGCCAGGGCCAGGCCAGGGAGGAGGGCGAGCTGGCCACCTCAGTCATCATGCTGCAGTTCAGGGAGAGGAAGGAGCCGCAGGAGGCTCTGGCGCACTGGGAGTTCTGGCACGCGCGCCAGCATGCGCCGCAGATGCGCCTGATCGACGTCGACGCCAAGGCCAGCACCGGGGTCGTCGGGGACGTGGATGAGATCGCCCACAACGCCGTCATGGTCAAGTGGGACCCGAGGGCGAAGCCCGCCACCCTCATGGTGGCCATCCGCTGCCTGTCCACTGACTTCAGCTCCCAGAAGGGCGTCAAGGGCATCCCGCTACACATCCAGGTCGACACCTACAGGAGCGGCGACGACAGCGCCGTCACGGACAGGGCATTCCTCCAGATCAAGACCTTCTGCGACAAGGGAGCGGAGAGGAAGGCCAGGGAGGAGGAGAAGAGGCTCATCAAGTCAGGGAGAAAAAGAAAAGAGGGCAAATCCGCGTTGTTCATTTAGTAAAGCGCAATATTTTTTTTTCATTCTGTTTTAGGCACGGGTGCGTGGACAACTCCGGCTCCTACCTGACCCCGGTGCAGCCGCAGTCCACCTTCCAGAAGGCGTTCGACCTGGTGTCCGACCCGATCCTCTACCAGCCGAAGATGCCGCCGTCCTCCTCCTCCTCCCACGGTGGGGGCGAAGACGACGACGCGATGGCGATGGTGGCGGAGCACACCTTTCCGGTCAAGGACGCGCTGGCTCTGTCACCGAGTTCCCGCGCCAGGAGCGCCAACGCCGCTGCTGGCGGCGCAGGGAGCAGTGTCAGTCCCGGCGTGGCCGCCGCGCTCGCGGCAGGCCGCGGCGTAGGCGGATTAGGGGCAGAGGAGACGCCAGTGGGTGCAGTTGGTGTTGTTTTGTTTGATTGTTTTCATAGTTTACCCTGCTAATTTCTCCTGTATAGAAGAAGAGCACCACCACCAACGGTTCTTCCAAGTGTCACAACGGCTTTCCCGCCGGCAACAGGGTGCTCATCTACGCACGCCAGGACAACGAGGAGATCTACACGCCCCTCCACGTCGCCCCGCCCACCGTGCAGGGCCTCATCCGCGCCATCTCGGCCAAGTACCAGATCGACAGCGTTGACATTAGGTTCGCCTTCAGGGAGACCAAGAAGGGTATCGTGGTCAAGATCGACGACGATATGATCAAGTACGTGAAGATTACGTCAAGATAAGTTCTACCAGAGCTGAGACATAAAAATTTGATTTATTTCTGCCATTTACTACTGACGTCAGATGGAGATGAAAAATACGAGTACAAGATTTTTATGTCTCAACACTAGAACCATCCTGAGTTTGGTGACATGTTATATCTACTCGTAGCTACACCAAATAGTTGTTTTTTTTAAAATCATATTTGAACTACCATAGAACTATGCAAATTTACCTCAGGTATTACTGCAACGGCGACGCCTTTATCATGAAGGTGTTGGCCACCGAGGAGACCGCCAGTGGACACGTCTTCTACGACGTGGTGTTCACCGACCCGGCCAATCCTTCTCCGTCGACCGACGTCGCCACTTCCAAGTCCTCCCCCACCCTCTCCGCCTCCTCCGCCACCGCCGGGAACGGCAAGGGCGGTGGAGAGGCAGTGCAGCAGCAGCAGCAGGGTTCCCTCCCCATGATCACGTAGCGCCCTTTCTCCATCCCTCTACCTAAAAAAAAAAAAAAAAAAGAACAATTGTGCCACCATTCCCAAAGATATCTTCCTCCCCCTTCCCTCATCCCCGCCAGAAATTATTCTAACAGTATTACCGCAGTACTACGTAATAGTTGTGCCCACGTCTTCTTGTTGTAAGGAAGATGGATCCTCCTCTCCCCTTTTTTCTTTCGGTGATATATTTGTACTACCAGGTACGAGTGCTTTTGTTGAACGAAACATTCGATTAAAACATACACGTCGCATCTTGACGGTGCTGCCCGAGAATTATGCTTATGAACAGAAAGTGTACGTATATATATATATATTCTGAGTAAATAAAAAAAAACACATGTGAAGTCTAGAGTTGGCCACCTGAGAACTTGTTACATTTGGCGTTCTTTGGAGGTGACTGACATCTTTTATAGGTATACTGGTATATCCATATTGCACAAAACCGGAGGAGTCTCGAGGTGTGGCAAGGCTGAAGAGAAAGAGACTAACTCCCCTCACTCTCTAGGGGCCCCCCCTCTCTTCCTCCCACCTCAAGGTCCCCCCTCTTCCTCCTCCTTGGTTGCGTGATGGAATCCCAGAAAAGCCATTGTCATGTGGTAGAGGAGGAGGGAGGAGAAGAGAGAGAGAGAGAACACGCTACCGTTCGTCCTCCTCCTCCCTGCGTATTAGAGAGAGGGGGGGGTTCTTGCTTTGGCGGCCATGGAGAGAGAGAGAGACTCTCCTCTCCGCCCCCAACCTCCCCCAACCCACAAGCCAATATTATTGGCGGCTTCAGACGCTTTTACCGCCGTTTCCGGTAGGGCAATTTCGACACATTGTTCAAAGGTACTAAACAATTTTTGCTGTGGCCAGGTTGTCTCAAGTCTGGATGAATTTTTGAACAAAATTCTGTTTCTACCTGCGAGTCTGACAAAAAAGTGACGGTTTTTTTTTAAAGTTTGGGTCCCCAATCTTCCCGGAAAAAACAGTGAAGAATACCCAAAGTTTTTCTTCGTATTCGGTGTGTCGAGCAAATCGGCATAGGCACAGGAAACTTGTGCAGACCTTGCATAAATCACTCTAAAAGTTTTCCTTCTTTTTTCCCACAAATCTCTTGAGGGGAGGGCGGAGGCCTTTCTGCGCGGGGTCTCATTCCTCCGCCAGACTGTGAGGTTGTCCGTCCTTCACAGGAACAGAAATCCGAGGCATTTTATTTGCTCCTCTCGAACACTGTTGGCCTTGCCCCAAGAGCCTCTTAATTTCTCTTTCTCCTCGGTGGCTCCGCAGTTTGCATACATTGGCAAGTGCATCCAGTGGAGAGAGAAGGAACTGCGGTCACTGCTCGACAAGACGCCTTTTTGCACCATCCTCTCAAACCCTCCCGAAAGAGGTAGAAGAAAAAGCATCCATTCCAGAGATTAACTGCGAGCATCAAAGTCTTTGGAAGTACTATCCACACGTCTTAAGCTTCTTTAATTGGAAATAATTTTATTAGTTCACTTCTTTTTCACCGAATTTGGCATGCGAATTTCGCAAATTTGCGAATTTCGCATTCGCAAAGTACTATTGTTTGTGTGTGTGTACATGTAGGTGACTCTAAATGTGCGAGAGGTGCTTGAAGAGTTTTTTCCCTCAAGAAGAGACCTTGGAATAATCTGTACTAGAGTGCGCGCAACCAGTGGAGCGGGGAGAAAGGGTTGGTTGGTTGGTTGGTAGGCCAAGGTTCGCTCGTACTCCACCCCCTTTCTCTCCCTTCCCCCCCTTTTCACTTTCTCTTCTGAGAGAATAATTTATTACCACCCTGAGAGGAAGGAAAAGAGGGAGGAAGCCAGCTCTCTCTCTATCTTTTCTCCCCATCCCACTTTTCATATCGCCATATACTTCCTTCCTTTCGTGCCTACAACCCCGTTATCCGATTCCCCCACTTTTGCAAAGTCCACCAACTTGGCCTCAGCCGTGCCATTTTCTCTTCTTCACAATGAATTTTTCTAGGCTGTTTGCCAAAAAAAAAAATTTAGTACAAGAAATAAACGCTGGCAGTGGCAAAAAAAGAAGACAATGACAAATTGAACAGCACTGGGGCGACGTTGTACTAGTAGTTGGTGTCTCTTCCTCTTGCCTAATCCGTCATTATGTCAGGTTTTCTTTCTCCAAATATTTGCAGCTGCAACTGCAATGACAGAGAACAAAGCGAAGCTTTTTCAATCATTGCAAGGTAGTACAGTATTTGTAATAGCATTACTATACACGCAAGGGACAAAACTGAAAGTACGAGTAATTGATCGTTATTTGCAGATGTAACTCTTTTTGTTTTCCAAGTGGTTTTTCGCTTATATAATCCCCCATACTTGTTTATAGGCATCCACATACGCGGAAGAGGAGATAATTTTCCTTCTCGATAAAAATAGCTTGTGTGTTCCATGGCTGCGATATGCAAATCAGGCTCTCTCCCCCTCCCCTCTTCTCTCCACTTCTAATGGTCTTCTTCACACTCTCCTCTCTTTCTCTCCAAGCTCTGTTGCTTTTGTTGCCCTCCTCCTTTTTTCTTTTCCTCCTCCTCTTGCTTGATCGCTTATTTCCTGCAGAAGAAAGGCCATCCAGCCGCCTTCTTTGCCTACCCTCCGCCCCCCTCCGAAAAAAGGCTGCTCGCTTACAAAAGGCCCTTTGCGTGGCTGTTATTAATACGCTTGACCTTGTTCTCTCCCTCACTCCTCCTCCTCCTCCTCGTCCTCCTCCTCCTTCCTTCACTGAATGTTGTACCTATAGTACTAGGGGCAAATTAAAAAAATTGCACATCCTCTCTTTATTGCGACTCTTCCAATATTGTTTAAGAAAGCAGTGGTTCGACATCGAGGCCACAATTCCCACAGAAGGGAGGTCCCTTATAGTACTAGTAGGTAATACCAGTAGCACACATTCTTCCCCTTTCCCATCTTCCTCACGGAAATTCCATTCCATTTCGATATCTTTGGAAGAGAAAAGGCCCCAAAGGGAGGAAGAAGAGAAGGGAGAGGGAAGGAGCCTCCAACCAAGGCTGCGCTTGCCCCAAGGAGAGGAAGAAGGTTTTCTTCCTCCTCCATGCCATGGCAGCAACAGCGAGAACAGCAGCAGCAAAAAGGTTTTTGTCGGGATGGCCTTCGTCGTTCATAGGAAAAGGAGAGAGAGGAGGGAGGAAGAAGAAGAAGCAAGGCAAGCGCAGGAATGAAGAGGAAAGCCTGAGGAGGAGAAAGAAGAGGGGAAACAGGCCCGCCCAAAACGTCCCACAGAGTCTTCCTTCCTTCCTTCCTTCCTCCCTCCTCTTCTTTCCACTCTCTCATCATCCCTCGCGATTCCCCCCCCCTCTCTCTCTCTCTCTGGGTCCCTCCTCCTCCTTCTTGCTTCCTAGAAGTGCTGCAAGATTCAGGTGGAGTCTTAATGACGCATAAAATGCAACGATGATTCTTCCAACGTGGGACGATTCGATTAACTTTGGTTTTTTTTTCCTTCTTAAAGATAACTTTTGGCTTTTTACCGCCGCCCCCACCATTTCCTCCCTCCCGACTGCGTTGTTGTCCCAAAAGAAGTCTCGGGGCGAAGAGGAAAGAGAGAAGCTCTTCTTTCTCCTCTTCCTTCCTTCCAACACCCTCTTGGCTCTCTTGCGAGCGCACGGGAGAGTGGAGAGGGAAGAAGGAGTGTCAGAAGCAGCGGAGAAGTCGCTGTCGCCGCCGCCGTCGCCCCCGCCACCGACGTCGCCGCCGCCGCCGCCGTCGTTAGCGAGATCGCGCTTCTTCTCCCTCCTCCTCCTCCTCCTCCTCCTCCTCCTCTCTCTTCCTCCCCTCCCCTCCTTCCCCTCCCTTCTCCTCACACACGTTGAGTGAGACACGCACGCCACGCACACCGTTAAGTCAGTAGTGCCCGAGGCTCTTGGGGGACAACGCCGACACTTCCTCTTCTCCGTCCTGTGGCTGTTGGGAGGTGAGGCAAGAAAGGAGGAGGAGGAGGAGGAAGAGGCGGCGACGACAATGTGACAAATTAAGGCTTCGACAAAAAAAAAAGAGAGAGTAGCTGAGGAAGAAAAAGCTTCGAATCGCTCGCTGTGGGTGTCTGTCGACGACAGGAAATCTGGAGAGTTAGCAGCAAGCAGTCTCCTCATCCGATGGTGCTTGATGGGTGCGACGAAGTTTCTCCTCCCTCTCTGCTGTTAATTACCCTGACAGTCGTGAGGGGAGAGGAGGGAAGGACGGGATAAGGATCTCATCAGAGGCTCAATCAGAGATGCCGTCTCGGGAGACGAAAGGGAGAGGAGGAAGCAGGAAGAATGAGTGTAGTGGGAGCATGATCATTTCCGCCACCTGGTTCCACGCTTTTCCTCCTCTCGACGCCAGCCAGGTTTAGAAGAAGAGGATGGCCGTCATTAGCAGTGATCTGTGCAATATGCTCCACAAAGAGGAAGAAGAGGAGGATGGAGGAACATAAGAGGAGAACAAGTTGGTGGTGCTGCTGCTGCCGCCAGTTGCAAACGTGGAAGGAAGAAAGTCGCCTCTTTTTCCTCCCTATATTTTCTTCTTCTCCTCCTCCCCCGCAAAAGTGGCACTGTCATCTTGATGTCGACTTGTCTCTTTCTCTGGCGGTGACGCCATTCTCTTTTTGCCAAAAGAGGGAGGGAGGGAGAGGGAGGAGGAGGAAAAAGAATTGCTAAGGGACTGTTTTTCAGACTTGCAAAGCAGTCTTTCCTCCTCCCCCTTCCTCCCTCCCCCATTCTTTTCTTCTCGTACTCCTCATCCCCCCTTCCTCCCTTGAATGCCTTTGCTTGCTTGCTTTTCGCCCTCTTCTTCCTCTTTCTTCCCTTTTTCACTTCCTGCTAAAAGAAGTGCGTTTGAGAAGGGAGGAGAGGGGGAGGAGAAAGAAGAAGGGAGGAAGAAAGGAAGGAAAGAGAGAGCTGCTGTAAACTGCAGAGACTTTTCTTCCTCCTTCCCTTCCGATTTTGGAGGAGGAGGAGGAGGAATCTTAGCATCCGCCCACGCCTCCTCCTCTGCTTCTCTTCCTCATCGCAGCTTCTGTAGCAGAAAGGAGAGGGAGAAGAGAGAATGAGAAAAGACGATAACTAAGTAGGGAGAGAAGGAGGAAGGGGAAGGAAAGAAGGCAGGAGAAAAGATGGGGTTGGATAAAGTGCTGCCTCAACTAAAAGAGGAAACGGGGTTAAACGCTGCTTCCCCTCTTTGACAAAGAGCAGGAGGGGAAAAAAAGATCTTTTGCTTCTGAAGAGCAGTGGCAGTCAAATTAGACCCAAGTTTAGTTGGCAACTCTGCTCTTTGCAACTGCTTGTGCATTGAACATCTACCTTTCTGAAGTCGCTACTGGCCATCGAAGTCATGCGCTGCACATGCGAGGGAGAGAGAGAGAGAGAGAGAACACACATGAGGGTTGTTTACAGACGCGTTATGTGTAGTATAGTAGTCGGGAAAGAGGGGAGAGAGGGGGGAGGTAGCAGTGAGGTGGGAGTTGATCGCAAGCCATGTGCCTAAAAGTAATGTGCCTAAAGTAAAAAAAAAATTGGGTTGGACAACCAAACATGCAAGTAATCAAGTCAGGATGTTTGTACACTGTAGCTTTCTACTGTCCTTCACCTCTATCATCGTGAAGCTAGTGTACGTAGTAGTAGAAGGGCCGAAATTGCAGTTTCAAATGTCAGATGGGCATTGGGACAGACAACGGCAGCGGCGGCGGCGGCGGCGGCGGCGGCGGCTCCGGTGTACAGGGAAAGGAGGAGGAAAGGAGAGAAAAGAAGCAAGGATACTTCAGAAAAAAAAATCTGAAAAGTAGGGGCGGTTTAAAGTCAGTCAGATTAAAAGGAAAGAGCAACATTGCCATCAGTTATTCATTTTGGGCACTGGTCAACCTCACTTTATTGGGGGTCCAAAAAACTAGCAGTCTAACAAACTGTTGAGATCTATCCTGGCAATAAAAATGAGA
>JAAUYM010006123.1_pt1 | contig 15552 bp, 16 predicted proteins | sample 7278001 | NCBI WGS metagenome assembly JAAUYM01 (sample SAMN14350224, study PRJNA611818) | marine sediment metagenome | isolation source: surface marine sediment (1.8m) | place: French Polynesia: Moorea | collected 2018-08
GCTTTCCGCTTCTCTTGTTGGTGACAAGCACGAACTCCACCTCATCCCCCTGCTGCAGTACCTCCCCGTCCTCCACCTCCGTCGTGTGGAAGAACAGCTTCTTCCCCTCCTCCGCCTCGAAGCTCAGGAAGCCGAACTGGCCCTTCATCGCCTCCACAAACGCGCGCTGCTTCTCGCGGGTGGAGCTGAAATGATTGTACTCGTCATCAAGAGTTCAAACTGGAATCCTAAACTTTATTTTTATTACATTATTATTTATTTTCACTTACCGTATGTTGACGGCGAGCCCCGGCTCCTTGCGACTGAGCTGGAACTGCACCGGGTCGCCCACCTGCAGAAGCTCCTTGCGGTTGCGCAGGCTGATGATGGCGAACTGGTACTCGCCGGACACTACGGGCAAAAGAAACAAAGTGATCGAATGAACAGCAAATTTTTTTTGTAGGAGTGGCCATAGTAAAAAAAGAGTCCACCAAAGTAAAATTTTAGCTGGTAATAATATCTTTACCACGTACTGTAGTTGTACCGTACCTGTCCCGTCCTCCTCCTTGACCTGTATGAGCCCGCAGTACTCGTCCTGGTCGGGGTTGACCGCCCTGAGGCTGCGCACCACCTTTCCGTTGAGCACCTCCTCTGGGCTGGCCACCTCGTGGTTGGCGATGGTGCCCCTCTCCACGGCGCACACGTTCTCGGCCGACAGCTTCCCGCCCTTCTCCCGATTGTAGACGGTGTAGCGCACCTCCGCACCGACCTCCAGCTTGTCCGGGTTGCCGCTGTAGTTGCTGAAGTGAAAGAAGATCTCCTTGTCGTGGCGCTCCGTCTCCAGGAAGCCGAAGCCGTCCTTCAGGGCGGCCACGAAGCCCTTCTGCTCCTGCGGGGAGGAGGGGTCGTCGCCGCGGCGGCCGCGGCTGCTGACGGTCGATTCGGACTCCTTAAAAAAAAAACAAAAGAATTGGAAATTTTTAGGAACAGGACGGAGGAATAGCACACATAATAAGAATATGACGACAAATGAAAACAGGAACAGGACAAGTGTAAATAGAAAAAGTACAACAAATGAAAATTGGCACAGGACAAATGAAACTACGAATAGGAAAAAAATACACTACGTACCTTAGGAGCGCCTTGCTGTTGGTTCTCCGCGGGCTGCTGCTGCTGCTGTTGCTGCGGTGGCGGCTCTTTGATGGCCCTCTCGACGATGGCGACGTTGACAGCGCTGGTCTCCTTGGTGGCCTTGCACTGGTTGATGTCGAACTGCACCTGGTCGCCCTTCCTGGGGAAGTTGCGCAGGTCGCAATCGCCAGCGTGCAGAGGGATCTCCAGGTTGGGCAGGCCGTTCAAGCTGTACAAGATGCGCCCGGCGAAGCTGCGGGGACTCTGGGAGCCATCCTGCGTTGAGCAAACGATCAGAATCAGGCTGCTGCTATAACCAAAAACTATAGCTACTATGTACTACAAGTTGAACGCCTCTAAGTGAGAATGGACAGGAGTGGTTGAATCTTGCCACTTGTCCGGTATTCTCAAGCATTATACATGTAGTACAGCGGTTTCTCTAAAATTGTGATTACCCCTTTTACCTGTCCGCGAGAGGGAGATCCGCCTTGGGCGGCCTTTCCCCACGCGGTGGCCGCAGGCTCCTGGTCGACCACACCGCGGACGCCCGTGTGGATAACCACGTCGAACTTGACCGCCCCGGGCTCCAGGTGCTTGATCCTGACGGCCAGCTGCCTCTTAGGCTGCGACGGATCGGCCGACACGGTAAACTCCACCTCGTCCCCCACGGCCAGCGTCCTCCGGACGTCCAGCACCTCGGAGAAGTGGAAGAACATCCTGGCGTCGCGGTCTGCGCAGCGGATGAAGCCGAAGCCGTCCTTGAGCGCCTGCACCATGCCCTGCTCGCGCCTCTCGTCGCTGACGGCGAAGGACTCATCCATCAGCTCGATCCTGGTGGCGCGCTTCAGCTTGTCCCTCCGGTCGACGGCGATGACGAAGCGCACCCAGTCGCCGTGCTTCAGGGTGAAGTCGCCCACCTGGTCCTTCTCGCCGAACTGCACCTCCTCCTCGGAGTGGTTCGGGCCGCGGTACTTGACCCTGCCGTTGAGCACCTCGCCCTCGCCCTGCTGCTGCTGTTGCTGCTGCTGCTGCTGCTGAGCCGTCTGCGGCTGCTGTCCGGGCTCAGTCGGGGTTCCCGTAGCGCCGACGCCTGCGCCGGCTCCGGCGCCGGATCCCTTGTTGCGATCGAGAGGCTTCAGCACCTGCCCCTTGAAGTACTCGGTGCCAACGTCCTCGAAGACGACGGTGCCGGGCGGCAGGACGGTGATGCTGCAGGCCACCTCCTTCCCTCCCCTGGTCTGGATGGTGAACTCGACGTCGTCGCCCAACTGCGGAGGGCGGGAGGAGGAGCCCTCCATCTCGGTGAAGTGAAAGAAGATCTCCCTGACGACGTCGGCACGCTCGATGAAGCCGAACGAGTCCTTGACGGAGTTGATGACCCCCTGGTACTTGACCGGGGAGGCCGGGTTCTCCAGCCTGATGGTCCTGGCCACCAGGGTGCCGCTCCTGGCCATGGTGGCCATCTGGAAGCTGACCTTGTCGCCGGCGGACACGGTCACGTTCCCCTCCACCTCGCTCAGGGTAAAGGGGAGGAAGAAGCACTCGCCGCGGTTCTCGTAGCTGATCCTGCCCTGCGTCTCCTGTCCGCTGTCCGGGTCGATCCTGGCCTCGGTGGTGACGGTGCCGATGACCCTCTCCTCGCTCATGACCACGTCGGGTGCGATCTTGGAGACGAGAGAGGCTATGGGCTTGCCCGTCCTCCGGTCGTAGGTCATCTCGAACTCCACCGGGTCGCCGATCTTGAGGTGCTCGATGTTGCCGTCAAACTGGGAGAAGTGGAAGAAGAGCCTGGCCTGGCGATCGCAGCACTGGATGAACCCGTACGAATGCTGCAACGAGGAGGACAGACGACTTTTTTATATAAAAAAGAAAGGGTCCGATGTTAGTGATAGACACAGGTCTAGCTCGGCGCTGAATGAGCACGGACTAGTATACAAGCTAAAAGGAAACACTCCAAACTCCCTTAAAAATCACCTAACAAACATAAAAGCAGCACAAGAGTCACTATGACTATTTCTTGTTGCTATTAATACTATCTTGTACGGTTGGCTCAAACCGAAAAGCTTGGAGCATCCCTCGTTTTCGCAACACGCGTCGTGTGACAAGTGTTGTCAAAAATTTGAAAGAAAGAAAGAAAAAAAAAGTAGCGTTCAGAATTGCCACGCGTTTCATTCTCGGCCTTCCAGGTGTCTAGTCGACTCACCAAAAGTTTCTCTATTATTCCGGTCTCCCTTATTCCTGGTCCTCCCTGGATGTTGTGTCCGCTCTGGCTCTGGTAGGCGGAGGAGGAGGAAGAGAAGTGGTTGCCGCCTCCGCCGCCCCCGCTCCCGCCGCCGGTGCCGCCGTCCCCCATGTTGAAGGTGCCGATCTCGAAGTTCATTCCGCCGCCTCCGCCTCCTCCGCCGCCGCCGTAGCCGCCACCACCGCCGGCGCCGCCGCCGGAGAAGGAGGTGGCGGGGTTCCACGAGCCGATCTGCATCCCGCCGGCGTCGTTCTTCCCGTACATGGGCGGGGAGCGGCGCTCGCCGACGAAGAAGCCGCCGCGGGAGCCGCCGCCTCCAAAGTCGCCACCGCGGTTGTCGTTCACCGGGGAGCTGAGGTTGCGGAATCCGCCGCCCCCGCCGCCTCCCATACCAAACTGATCTCTCAAGTTCGGCGCGCTCATCTGACGGTCGTAGCCGCCTCCGCCGCCGCTGCCGCCGCCGCCACAGCCGCCGCCGCCGCCACCGCGGCCAAAGGCGTCGTTGTTGCCTATGAATCCGTTGGCTGTGGACATGGAGCGGTCAAAGGCGACGTTTCCGCCGCCGCCTCCACCGCCGCCCCCGCCGCGGCCGCTCTCGAAGACGCCGCCGCTGGACATGGCGGACTCAAACCCGTTAATGCCGCCGCGCTGTTGCTGCTGCTGGAGGCTGTTGAAGGCGCTCCCGCCGCCGCCGCCGGAGAAGCCGTTGGAGGAGGGAAATCCACTGGGAGACAGCCTGAAACAAATGGAAGTCCAACAGGTTAGCGACAATTACCTCGCGTGGTGGTGGTTGTTGTGATTGCACTTCACCTTGGCTCCATCCTGCTGACGGATCCTCCCATCCCGTAGCTGGAGTTTGGGGCATCCATGAAGCCTCCTCCTCCTCCTCCTCCGCCACCAAGAAGCCTCGAAAGGCCGCCACCGCCTCCTCCTCCTCCTCCGCCGCCGCCGCCAAACGAGGGTGAGATCCCCCCGTTGCTCAGCCTCCCGGCGTAGGGGGGCGCGTTGGGAGAATTGCCCCCGGGCGGGCTCGGGTTGAACCCGCCTCCGCCGGACCCACCGCCTCCGCCTCCTCCTCCGGGCAGCGCCTGGAACATGTTGTGCGGGTTCTTGGTGATCTGCCTGGCCTGACGGGGAAAGTTGGGGAAGTTCGGGAGCTGCGACGGTGGCTGCGGCTGCTCCATCATGGGCAGCGGCTTCCACTGGTTGCTCATCTTCGTTGGGGGTGGGGGGGTGATTCAGTGAATCTCTTGTCTCTCAAACACGATGGAGGTGAGTTGGGAGAGAGGGACAGGGGGGCTGGACGCCTCAGACAAGTTTGCCCCTCCTCTCACCAAAGAAAAAAAAAACAGGTGAAAAGACAGTACTTGTCAACAACTTTTCAAGTCACATGCACACTACGTTTCTTCTCTTTCCCTCGTCGGTGGAGCGTCCAAAGAGGGGTGGATCCGTTTCATAGAAAGGGGAGACTGGAAAGATAGGGAACAGGGTGGGAACAACTGCCTGGGGTTACGAGTGGGTGGGTGGGACGTTGTTGGGAAGTTTCAGAGGGGTGGGGGAGCTCTGGGGATGATTTCTTTCTTCTTCTTCACTTTAATCCTACGGTTGGTTTCTTCGCTGAATTTTTCGACAGTTCTCACACTTCTTCTGGGTTACTTTTTTTTTCCTTTTCAAGCTTGTGGTTGCTGTTGGTGGGCCCTGTTGCTGCGGCGGTTGTTGCTGCTGCAGCACAAGTTGTTGTTGCTATCTTGCTGATATTTTGCTTGCTTGGTTGGTTGCGTTTTGTTGTTGTTGTTGTTGTTTCTTGGCAGGAGGTTGAACTGATGACGTTGGTTGATGACGATAGTTAGATGTGAGGGGTTGGTGGGGAATCACTCTTCTGTGTTCCGGTGGTCGGCGTCCTACAGACTGCAAAAAGATGAGGAGGTCCTTGTAAACGTACTACTACGGTGTGCAACTTACGTACGTACTATGCACTATATACTTCACAAAAGACCCAATCTTTGCGACGACTTTTTTGGGAAAAAAGTCTGGTCGGGAACGGCCAACCAATAGCTTGCAAAAAAAAGGAAACGGTCTCGGGACCCTGTCCTCCCGTTTGAGGCCGGGCAACGGTCCCGGAGGAGGTCAAGGTGGCGACAAATCGGCCTCACCTGGTTGTTGAGCGACTGCGAGTCCGACCTCCCGCCATCTTGGCCCCAGCTTGAAAACGAGGAGGGGCTGCCACGCGGGCACCACCGTGAAAAAATGCCGTCTTTTTATCCGAACAGCTTCGCCAGTTGGAAACTGACGAGTGATGTAATTTGGAACTCTTGGAGACCATCAGCATTGTAAGACTATGGGGGCTAAAAATAGTAGAAGTCGATTTCTCCAGTCAGCGTAAAAAAGAGCCACGACCTAGAGTTTGGCAACCAATTATCCAACTTGGCAACACTGTCCGTTCTCGGCTGGGCTGCTCTGTCTGTGTAGGGAGGGGGAGTGAATGGGAGCGGGCGGAGGAGGAAAGGAGGGAGGAGGGAAGCAGAAAGAGAAATGCTTCTCTCTCTCTCTCTCTTCGCCTCTTTCTGCGTGGCACACAGACACAGCGAAGGGGAGGAGAGAGAAGAGGAGAGGGGCTGGGGCTGGGGCTGGGGCTGGGGCTGGGGCCAGGGAGGGAGGCAGAGGCAGAGGGAGCAAGAGCTGCACTGCTGCCTGGGCATGGGCATGGGGTTGGGGTCGGGGAGGGGGCTGGGGAGAAAAGGGAAGGACAGGAGGAAACAGGGGGAGTCTTCTCCTCTTGGCGAGCAGCACACAGCAGCACACAACTTGCACAGCAGCGTGGCGCCTGACTAGTGCGTTGCTGCTGCTGCTGGTATATGATTAGAATGTTGTAGTAGCTACCGGTTTGTACCTAGTAAGTTATTAAGAGTACCTAGCAAGTTGTTCTGCTGTACCTAAATAGAACGTAATGAGTTATTTCGCGATGCAAGCATTTCTAATGCGCAATTCTGCTGCGCAAACTTCATTCTCCCGTCCTATCAAAATGTTCATGGGCAAGTTGCTGCTGTGCTACCCCGCCCCCGTCTTTCTGGTGCCGATTCAGCCGCGGGGGCGCCCCCGCAGCCTGCGCTGCAAATCCCATTCCTCTTTTCTCCCCCGTCCCATCTCATCCCATCTCTTCCTCCTCCATCATTCTGAGCGCGAACATTTGAAAATTGCTCTCACTCAGTCTCTCTCCAACATCTTCCAACCCAATGCTACAGTTGCCTTAATCAGCAACACTCATTGGAAAAGGCACGCAACGCCGTCACGAATGTGGAGGTTTCCCACGCGGGCAGCATTTCCAATCTTTACGAACTAGGTTTCCGTCCACGACAATAGGGATTCCCAACCTCTTTCAGCTTGAGTACCACTTCTACCAGGGTATTCGGGGCTTACCGCTTTGGCACTAAAAGGCACACCTCGCTACAAAGCTGTACTACCTACCTACCTACCGTTTCCCAAAGGTTGGAGTAGTACGAGTACCACCAGAAATTGCTTGGCGTATCACTGGTGGTAGGCGCACCACTGGTTGGGAACCTCTGGTCTATGGCATGTACATACTATACGTAACACGTACTAGTGTATACGACATGCAAACATCCGATTCTCCTGCTCTCTCATTCGCAGACTGATCCTGCATTTCTCTCTCTTTCTCTCCAACTAGCCTGGCTTGCTCTCTTGTCTTCAGGGCAAGTTTTTTTTAGAGCACACAGAGCATGAGCGGGGCGGCGCGCTGTCGTGCTGCGGACGGTCCAGTCCAGTTCAGAAAGGAGAGCCACCAGCAACCGTGCAGGGGACCCCGCGCAATTTTTACGACCCGGATGTCAAATATGGACAAAGTAAACATACGCTTACGAAAGCACTTCAAGGGTTTGATCTGTGGAGAAAGGAAGAGTCCTTTGACTAAAGTCTGATAGTTACGCACCATAGACCGAGGTTTGGCCCGGTGACTTCGTCCCCCTTCCTCCTCTCCACTTGAGCGTACTTGCGACTGCAGCAGGAGAAAAGGAGGAAGTGTTCGGCGAATGATAGTACTACTACAACGTGCTACTGTACTACAACAGTCGTAAAAGTGGACTTGGAGAAGGAGGAGGAAGAAGCAGAGTCTCTCGAAAAAGGGAAAGACAAGAGACAAGCTTTCCTTCTTATCACACACACACACACACGCATACTACGAATATAAAGGATTGGAAGAAGTGGAGGAGAGAAGTGACGGGGGGAAAGACCTCTACTGGCACTCCACCCCAAGCACCGCGCTCGTTTCCCCAAATTTTGTTTCCATCTTCTTACGTGTAAACAAAGAGGCTGGGGGGAGGAGGCACAGAGGAAACAGAGTGAACATCATCAACTTGTTCTTTCCGACAAGTGGAGGGAAGAAGAGGAAGAACGCGCACACTCACGTCACGTCGTGTGGGTGGAGGCAGAGGGGAAAAGGAGGGGGGAAGAACATCTTCCAACTTTTGAGGCAGCCAGGTACAGCCAAGCCGGCAATAGCGGACTTGGATTGGGTGGAAGGGGAGAGAGAAGGCAGAGGAAGGACAACATTCCTCCTCTGTTTCTGCTTGAAAACAGACAACCCAGCTAACTTTCCAAGTCAGGAAACAACACCTGACACTACAAGTGGATATAATTAGTACCTTCCTGTGCTTCAGTTTCGAAATCTTCTCTCTCCCTCCCTCCTCCCTCCCTTCTTGTGTGCTACAGCTGCGACTGCGACCTTCACATGTGAGTGAGTCTTCTTGGCAAGGGGGACGACGATCCGAAGAGGAGGGAGGAAGCGAGGGTAGCAACAGTCCAGACAACATCATGGAGATCGGAGGAGACTTGACTGGACACAGGCCTTGACCACCGAAGAGAGAAAGAGAGGTGAGAAAGCAAGGAATTGAAATGATAGTTATTCTGAAATTAACCTGATAGCAAGGAGTACTCATTTTAAAGGAGCTATGTAGCTCATTAGTGGGAGCCTGAGTTATGCTAGTAAAACTTCCAGTTTTTGTGCTCAAAAATTGGATCGAAACAGAAGAGAGTTCGCAACGACTCAAATATCCCGTGTCGTAGCCCTTCACACTGGTGTGTCACAATCTCCCCCTTTGCAAACAGGATCCCAAGGGAGGAGAGAGGGTGGGAGCTCACCAGAAAGCAGCAGAGTGGCGGCTCATTGTCGGGCTTGAGGACCTTATCAGCCAAAGCACGCGCACCGCTCATCCCAGAGCAAGAGCACGAAAAATGTCTTCTCTGGAGATGGAGATGGAGGATCTGGTGAGAAATACCCGCACAACTCTGGTGTACGTACTACTATACCGGTAGTAGTACAGAAGTTCTGCTCTAGTCAAACAAGAGATTTCTCCGCGATTTTTTTCATTGGGACGAACTTTTATTCCCAAATTCATGTTCTAGCGGAACAAGGTAGAGCCGGAGGAAGCGAAGGACTTTCGCGACCGCAACGGCAGCAGCGAGAGCCGCCTGAAGTCTGACGGCCCCGCGCCCGCCATCTCCGACGACCAGGTGGACTTCGTGCTCGTCTGGAACACCAGATCCGAGCAGGCCACGTCGCAGTCGGCCACCGAGCGCCGGGCCACCTACGAGGCCAACCTGGCCAAGGAGGACCTGGCGCTGGAGACGCTGTCGCCGGAGGAGCCGAGCGGGCTCTGCTTCGTCAAGGTCCACGCCCCGGACCGCGTCCTCAAGAGGTACGCCGAGATCCTCAAGCTCAGGCTGCCCATGAAGAAGTTCGAGCACATCCAGGAGATTAGGGTGGAGGACTTCAGGGTGCCCATATTCACGGACGTCTACGAGGTGAGGAAGGGTGCGGACAAATTTGGAAAACTTGTATGGGGTGGTTTTTGGGGGGCGCCGATTAATGAGACGTTGTTCTTAATTCTTTCTGGTGTCCAGGGCATCCAATCCTCGTTCGCCCGGTTCATGAAGCCCTTCCAGTACGATGAGCGACTGTTCAAGAGACAAAAGAACGAGCTGACGGCTGTCTTCTCCAGGGACAAGGAGTACCTGTGAGTCACAGAGTGTGATGTTGCCTTTATGGCTCTCCAATAAATAACTAAAAAAAAATAAATCTTCCCCTGGAGTTTGCTGCTGGCATTTTGCAAAGAGGAATTTTTATGAGCTCGTCTTCCGCTCGCCTTCTGGCAGTCTCAGAAAAAAAAAATCGATATACAGTACTCGCAACAATTTCAAGGTGTCCAGAGCTGATTTTAGGATATCGATTCTTTCTTCCCCCCCCCCCTCCTCTCCTCCCCAGTTTCGACACCGAGAAGTCCGGCTTCTTCACGCCCTCGATGCGCTCCCGCATCGTGGAGTTCATCCTGAAGCGGAAGCGCCTCTCCGAGGACGTGAACGACGAGTTCGACTTCGGCATCGACAAGTGCATCAACGACGGCATCTACACCGCGGCATACCCTCTTCACGACGTGAGTAAACATAGATTCAATATTAGTACTACAGATAAAGAAGTTTTATGACCATGTTGTGCCTTCTTGCTGGCTGTTCAAACTTTTCTTTTCCCAGTTGCGTGCTCTTCCTGTCCTGTTGCTGTTGCCTGTTGCCCAGTGAGAGTTTTTTTTTATTTTACTTTGACTGTTGGTGTTCACGAGCAAAGGCGATTCTGCTCCGGAAATAGTTCTTTTACGGACGTAAAATGTTGGCTTGAATAGTATAAAAATAAGTCCTCGTGAATTTCCACGCACAATTTTTTGTCTGCGTAACTTTTTAACCCCAGACAGTGACGATGCATATTTTGCCACACGTCCAAACTGTGCAGACACTGAGAATCCACGGTCCTCTTGCAGGGCTCAGTGCCGCCCTTCTGCGACCGCAAAGCTGAGACCATGAGAATGATGGATGATGATGCCAGAATGGAGAATCTCCCAAAGTGTACCTACCTACGTACCTAATAACGTTGGAATCAGGAAAAATAAGACTAAATCTCCTAAGGCAGACAGTAACTGACAAATGGCAACTAAATTTCAAGATGAAATGTGATATTCTGTCGTTATGTTAAGAAGAGTCAAATGCTTAAATTTCATTTTAAATACAGTTCTCACGTAATTTAATGAAAAAAAGAAGCCAGACTCCTATTTTGCTTGATTCCAACGTTACAATAGCATCACGCACGCAAACAGAGTAACTTGACAGCAGCATGGCTGGCATCGTGTACATAATTCAGGTTCCCAAGCGTACTCGTACTACTAGTCTCACCTGTGAGGCATTTTCAACAAAGGCACCGTCCAAGGAATTTTCTGTACATGCGTACTACATACAAGTTTAAGTATGCTGATAGAATTCTTTCAAGCAGCTTCTCACCATTTCACATTAGTTTTAAAAAACTCGTGCATTTAATATATTTAAGCTCATTTAAAGATGCTTTTGTAACTCCATCAAGCAACATTAGACTTAGTTCTCATAACTCACCACTGAAAAGGCACCTGCTAGGATAAATCAAACCCCAATTTTACTTAAATTTAATTTAAACGCATACTAAATCCTTGTCGATTGCACTGTACGTACACGTATAGTTACTACTTAGAGCACTTGTGCTTGCAACAACCTTTTCCCCCCACATTCCAAAATCGCTCCTCTTTTTGTAGGGCACGATCAAGACCCGCGGCAGCATCCGCCGCAACCTCCACAAGGAGTGGGCGTCCTTCTCCAGGATCCTCAAGCTCCAGCCGCTGGACGCTGTCAGGGACTACTATGGCGTTAAGGTGGACTTGAAAAAGAAAGATGGAGAACACATGGGAAATCAGAGAAAGACAAATGCATTCCATGTGTCAGATCGGTCTGTACTTCGCCTGGCTGGGCTTCTACACGACGCTGCTTGTGCCTCCGGCGTTGGCGGGGCTTATCGTCCTCGTCTACGGGCTGGCAACCCTGTCGCAGGACGTTCCCAGGTACGCGAATAGGCTCGACTAACTAATTAAACCAGACAGACGTGCTCCAGTGCTCGTCCCCCTCTCTCTCCGGTCGGTCTTTCGCAGTGCTGACATCTGCAAGGCGGACGACATCCAGATCTGCCCGTCGTGCGACAACTTCTGCGGCTACTGGCACCTCAACGAGACCTGCACCCACTCCAGGATCATGTACCTCTTCGATAACAGCGCCACCGTCGTCTTCGCCATATTCATGTCCTTCTGGGGTAAGTGAGATCATTCTTGACGATTGAAAATCCAAGCACAGTAGACTTTCCAACATACGAGTATTAAAGTTCAGTTTAGCGGTGTTTGTCATTACAGCGGAGGTGGATTACGTATAAAGATATAGCGGAGTTCTACTGTACCTATGTGCTCAATCCTTTTCGTTCAACAACAGCCGCCCTCTTCCTGGAGTTCTGGAAGCGCTACTCCTCCGAGATCGCCCACCGGTGGGACGTGACCGGGTACCAGCCGGAGGCGGAGCACCCCAGGCCAGAGTACATCGCGCAGCTCAAGAACGTGGAGGAGAAGACCGTCAACTTTGTCACCCAGACGACGGAGCCGAAAGTGAGGAAGCCTGACACTCTTTCCAAGAAATGTCACTATTGTGTATCCGGAACCTGCTGTATTAGCTAGTACCGAACAGCAATGGTAGTTTTAATCTGGTTCTTCTGCTCAGGTGCCGTTCTGGACGAGGAAGTTTCCTGGCGTGGTGATCTCGGCCTCAATGGTCCTGCTGATGGTGGCCCTCGGGTTGGCGGCCGTGCTGGGGGTCATCCTCTACCGGATGTCCATGGTCGTGGCCCTGCACGTGGTCAAGGAGGTATTGGAGTACTAATAGTAAAGTCTCAACTGCTGACCAACGATTTTACTATATTAAAGATCTAGCACTTGCTTGCTGAACCTTTCGCCTTTATGACAGTTTACACTTCAACAATTGCAGGAGTACATCAAGAGCAATGCCAGCATCTTTATCACCTCCACTGGTGCCTGCATCAATCTCGTGTGCATTCTGATATTCAACAGGGTAACACACATACTGTACATGACATTCGAAGTCACTTGCTCAAAAACCTGATGTGCTCTCTCTTCAGATTTACAGTTTCGTGGCTGTGTGGCTGACGGATCTCGAGCTGAACCGCACCCAGACTCAGTTTGACGAATCTCTCTCGCTCAAGATCTACCTCCTCCAGTTCGTCAACTACTATGCCTCCATCTTCTACATTGCCATCTTCAAGGGGAAGTTCATTGGATACCCTGGAGAATATAACAGACTCTTTGGTACGTGCGCGTGCTCTTACAACATTAGTATTCAGAAGTCATTTTTTGCGTATACGATTACAGCTTATACGGTATGTATTGTATAGTACTGTACTAGTATACAGCAAACAGTGTTTTTTTTATCCAGGTTTTCGCCAGGAGGAATGTAGTCCCGGAGGCTGCTTCATGGAGGTCTGCATCCAGATGGCCATCATTTTTGTTGGCAAGCAGTTCTTCCTCTCCATCGTCGAGTACCACGTGCCCAGGATCTGGAAGCTGTACAACACCTTCCAGGTGAAGCTTTTTCTTACTTAAATTTCAACTTACACGTGTTTATGTCAACCATTGCATGTTCAAGGTAATTGCGGGTCTTAAGGCTGAGGACGACGACAAGACCAAGTATCCCCAGTGGATCCAGGACTTCAGGTTGGTGGAGTGGGGGCACCAAGGCCTCTTCAACGAGTACCTGGAAATGGGTGAGACGAGGAAGAAATCATAGGAAATTTACGACACGGAATTTGCGCACAAATCTCTCTCTTTGCTTCAGTGATCCAGTACGGCTTCATCACCATCTTCGTGGCCGCCTTTCCCCTCGCCCCTCTCTTCGCCCTTCTCAACAACGTCTTCGAGCTCAGGCTGGATGCCAAGAAGCTGATCGTGCACCACAGGTACATACAGTTTTACATACAGTTTTTTTACGCACGCTCGAAAACACTGAATAAAACTTTAATACTACTTTTTTGCCCAGACGTCCCGTGGCCCAGAGGGTGCGAGACATCGGGATCTGGCTCAACATCCTGGAGTCGCTGGGCAGGATTGCCGTGCTGACCAACGTGAGTCCGTAAACCAGACTTTTTTCAGCCGGTGCCAGCAGGGCACTCGACGAATTATACGGCTTCTGACAACTCTCCGGACAAAGGGAACGGACAGTATCTGGTCTTTAACGTTTTTCGGCAATCTGGCCAAATTTTGACCAAAAAAACAACCGGATATCCGGTTGTGTTTTAATTCCGAAAGCCCTATACTTACTTTTTTTTCCCCACCTTGACCCAGGGCTTCATGATCGCCTTCACCTCCGAGTTCATCCCGAAGATGGTCTACCGCATGAAGTACAGTCCCGACGGCAGCCTGGCCAACTACACCCAATTTACCCTCTCCTACTTCAACCCGAGGGACTTCGAGTACCGCCAGAAGCCCTCCGGGTCGGTCTTCGACAACGTGGACCGTGCCGCCGAAGAGGGAGACCCGGAGTTCTGCCGGTACCACGACTACAGGTACCACCCGAGAGAGCACCCGGGCAGCGACTACGAGCTGACCGAGGTGTTCTGGCACATCCTGGCAGCGCGGCTGGCCTTCGTCGTCGTCTTCCAGAACGTGGTCGGCCTCTCCGTCATGGCCATCAAGATGGTGGTGCCCAACGTCTCCTCGGAGCTGAAGGAGCGCATCCGGAGGGAGGCTTACTTGACCAACGAGATCATCATCAGGACGGAGCTGCTCAAGGCTAGGGGCAGGCTCGACGTGGAGCTCCAGCGGGAGCTGTCCTCCTCCGAGGCCGCACCTCTTCCGCCTCCTCCTCCTCCTCCCGACGACGACGAGGCGAGGAGTGAGGAGGGCGTCGGAGGAGCTAGAGGAGACGGAGGAGACGGAGAGGAGAGGACGAGGCTGAAGAGGAGGATTACCAGAATGGCCACAGGGGATATCACCGACGGCAACATCGTCTGGTGATGATGAAGTCATGACGATCGAAAAACTGGTGTATACTGCAATTTATGCACAAAAAAGAAACAACTTTGCATCCCCCGAAGAAGAAAAAAGACGATCTTGCGACATGATATTCGTCATGGAAAGGACGTAATTTTATATTTTTTGGTCACGCGAGAAGAGCTATGAAAATCTGGTTTTTCGCCCAAATTGAGGAACATCCACCCTTCTGGCAAATTTTTCCCTGGGGGGAGCTCAGGCAGCAAAAGAAAAGGTTCCTCCTCCTTCCCTCCCTTATTTGGGTGGTCAGGCAAGATTTATGGCTCCGGCCAGCGTGTACAGAGCTTGTACTTTTTGCACCTTTTAGAACAATTTTTTTAAGACCTGATGATCTTATGAAAAACACACACACCATACACAGACGCTACTTAAAACATTTTTGGAACAGGAAATAGTGCTACTTAAAGTGCTTCTTCGCTACACTACCCTGCTTTGTGATCCCCCCTTTGTCCCCAACTCGTGATCTGAAATGAGTGATCTGAAGTGCCAAGAATGAGGAAAGCCAGCTTTATCGCTAGTGTGTGCTTGCTGCTGTCGTTAAAGATTTATTATACTATTCGTGTACTATTTTTTTTCTCCTCGCATTCAAGATATGATCAAAATATATTAAAAGAAATGGACTGTGCAACTGCTGGGTTTTTTTTATTTGTGGTATCACCGCACAGATGCGATTAATCCTTTTAAATCCCTTCTGTAAATCCCCTCTCATGCATACCCAGAACAGGACTGGGCATACAAATTTGGGCTCTGGACGAAAATAAAAAGATGGAAAAGTTTTTTTTAATAACATTTACAGACGTCATTAATGGGCAACTTCTGGTTTTTATTCGACCAAGTTGCAGCAATGTTTGCACATCAAATGAAAACTTCTTTGGCACACCGCGGTGGACACGTCAAGACCATGAAAATAAAAACCTGTGTGTGTCTCTGTCTCTCTCTCTCTCACCATGCATTGTGTCGAGATTCCTTTTATGAAAGGATGGAAGCAGAGAAGGACTCCCCGACCAGACATACCCTTGCTCACGTCTCCTCATCCCCGACTAAGAGCAGACTTGGCATGTGACTTGTGAGAGACTCATATAGGACTCATGACTTTGGTGTGTGTGTGTGTGTGGTGGAAAAACATACAAACCAGTGCTACAGGTCTCAGACCGCGATGCTCACGAGTAAAAAAAAGTTGTCTTAAGCGGAGGAGAAAGAGGTCAGATTTATCTCCCGGTCCCTCCTTCCACC
>JAAUYM010056337.1_pt1 | contig 15540 bp, 17 predicted proteins | sample 7278001 | NCBI WGS metagenome assembly JAAUYM01 (sample SAMN14350224, study PRJNA611818) | marine sediment metagenome | isolation source: surface marine sediment (1.8m) | place: French Polynesia: Moorea | collected 2018-08
CCCTCCCTCCCTCCCTCCCTCCGTCCCGCCTCCCGATGGGAATAGACGGAGACGAGTGATCTCACCTTCCTCCCCTCACCTGCCGCCGCCGTCGCCGCCGCCGCCGCCGCCTCCGCCGCCTTCGTCTTGAGTGATGCGTCTCTTCCTGTCCTCCTCCTCCGTCCCTCGGCTATGTCCCAGGCGACCCGCCTCCTGTTGCATTGCAATAGCAATCTTTGCCGTCGCCATAGGTAACACACACACACACACACACACACGTCGGATTGACTAAAATTTGACGACAAAAATTTAAAGTCCCGTTCCGTTCTGTTCTGGGCAGGGGCGCTGGTGTACGACGTGTTCCTCTGGGAGTCGCTGCGGTACCGGGTGAGAGACTACAGCGAGTTGAGGGCCAGGGCGGCCTTTGCCAGGCTCGAAGAGATCATCAGACAGGCGACCAAGAGTGAGTATTACGTGTAGTACCGTGCATAAAAAGCCTCATTTATGTTTTACAATTTTTCTTTCTTTCTCTCCCTCTTTGACCAGAAAGTGCTTCAGGGAAAAAGATAACATGTCTCCCCTCCCCGCCCCGCCCTCCTCCCCGCATGTCCATCATGCTTTCCAACTGTTCTCTCCACATTTTCTTTCTCTTTTTTTCTTGAAACTATCTGCTTGCACCTTTTGCTTTTCCCCGTACGTACACTCTCATCTCTCTCTCTCTCTCTCTCTTGCCCAGCAGGCGACTCGGGCGACCGCCAGTGGCTCCTGTCAGAAGCCCTCTCTTTGGTGACGGGCCAGCTGGGGGTGGAGGAGGAGGAGGAAGAGTTGAGTAGCAACGGGGGGTCCAACACGTGCGGGGAAGACATTCCGCCGGAGGAACAGGTGCACTAAGACAGACAAACTGGATGCACGTACTACACGTACCTAGTACTTTTCTTACTGTTTCCTTTCTGCCTCCTTGCCTTCCGCTCGATCCCCAGGTGGTTTGCCCTGAGCACTTCGGCGGCACTCGTCTCCAGCCTGGCGGCCAGGCCTGCTTCAACAGCACCTGGGGTCTGGACGAGGAGAAATGCCACCCGAGGGCCAGGGAACCGGACTGGGGCAGTCTGGTCACCGTCCTGATCAACCCCAGGCAGCCGGCGACGACGGCCAAGGATCTGTTGGAGCAGCTGTCCTCCTCGCCGTACGTCGGCGTCAGCGTCGTCGTGGCCACCACCAGGAGTGCCGGAACAGGGTTCAGGGGAGCGCCGCACAACGTCCGCTTCCTGGAGATGATCGACGAGGCCTCGCCCGCCTCCTCCTCCTCTGCGGCCTGGTCTGCCCTGGTCGAGTCTGTCCGCACCCCGTACGTGCTGGTGGGGAGGGACCTCCGATCGCTGTGGCACTGGGCCAGGCTGGAGAGGTCCGTCAGGCTCCTCTCGTCCTCGTCCTCGGCGGCGACGACGGTGGCGGCGGTGGCCGGGTCCACGCGGAACCTGACCGGCCACTGGCGCGCGCCCTGCCTGCAGGCCGCCGTCTCCAACTATCGCCTGGAGCTGAGGCCCGGCTACCGCAGGTCCCGCTGCGACTGCATGGCCTGCCCGGTGGTGGACTTCGGGACGCCCTTCATGACCAGGACGGAGCTGCTCAAGCGGGAGCCGCTGTCGTCCTCGAGCCACCTCGGGGAGGAGGCCTCGTTCCTGGACTGGTTCTTGAGGGTGCAGAGAGCCGGCCTGGAGGTGCTCCTCTGCCCGGACGTCATGTACGAGACTTACAGCGGCGGCGGCGGCGGCGTTGCCAAGATCCCGCGAGGTCAGTGGCGGGACCTGGCCGGCAGGCACAGGTTCCAGGCCGTCGCCACTGACTTCTCTCCGAAGATAGACCACGCATTCACCTGTGATCAGGTACATACGTCTGCTGCTGATCAGTAATCAGTTTATGACGATTTTTTTTATAATCGAAGCGCCGCGTGCGATATTTGCTCCTCAGGTCGGGTTGGCATGTTCCCCCGATTCGGAGCAGTCTGAGGCGCACCTCCTGCCGTGGTGCTGCACCGCCAGCTACTTACACATCGTCTCCACAGTGGAGAGCCTGGCGCAGGTGGGTAATGAATGATAAACGGGGGAGGGAAGGGGGTTGGTCGATATGATGACCTTAATGACGAGATGCTGATTGACGATAGAATTTATTGGGAAAGCTTCCTGAGTACGCAATCATTGTTTTTATATAATTTATTATGAGGTATTTAATGGAAATAATAATAACAGTTACGCGTGTCTGATCGATATTTTGATGCCCGAATGCCCGGGCATTAAGCATTCAGGAATTCGACAAACTCTACTACGCAGTTGCCAACGATAGCTGATTTTTTTTTTTCACTTCAGAAATATGGGTACTTCTACGAGCTGGACTCGGGATCCTGCCTGGGAGCCGTGAAGATCGGCCACTTCCTGCCCTGGGACATCGACGGCGACATCTACGTGTCCACGGAGCACATGGGCCTGTTCCGTCCCGGCGGGGACGCCCACGGAGACCTCGAGGAGGCCGGCGTCTCGGTGTACCGCCACAAGGCGGACAACTACGCCGACGTCGGGGCCGGCTACTTCCGCCTGTGGCACGGCGGGGTGGAGGTGGAGATGATGGGGAGGCGGGGCGGGCTCAGCGCCGGGATCCGGTGCGCCCCGGAGCTCCGGGGCATCCCGACCAGTGTTCTCGTCAGCGAGCGGTGGGTCAGGACGCACGCCAGCCCGGGGCTCTACGCCAGATCGAGGTATCGCCAGTTTGCCAACAATTCCCACAAACAACTTTAAATAAGATTTAAAAATGCGGTACTGTAATAGTATAAAAAAAACCTCTTGTTTTGCAGGTACGGTCCTGGCTACCTCCGGCACGCCCAGTCCTGGCGCTATCTGGAGTTGGTCGACTCCTTCCAGGACTACCGCTCTGCTTCCTCGCGCTGGCGCCTCTGTCCCGACCCCTCGGACCACTCTTGCCTCGAGCACTACCCGGTGGACGGAAACCTGCTCTTCCACCCGGAGACCTTCGTCGAGTGGAGGGTGGAGAAGAAAGCGGGAAGGGGGAAAAAGTCGTCGTCGTCGTCGTCAGGATAGCGGATTATGGATCTCTCACTGTACCTGCTGCTTGCTCAAAAAGTGCAAGGGGCCAACAAAAAAAACACAAAAAAACACCACCTCACAAGCTAGTGTATTTTTATTAACCTAACTGTGGCATTTGTTCACTCAAGACGTTCTTCCATCACAAGACTATTTACGTTGTAACTATATGTCTGTGCTGTGCAGCGTTGTGGCATGTAACAACTAAATAAATGCCATTTGTTGTTTAGCACGTATTACGAGGTGTATTATTGCTTTTTTTTAAAAGAAATCTATCTAGCTTCTGCGCAGACGTAGTCAGCCAAAATTTTCTGCTTTTTTTGCACCTACTGTAGACATCGTTCAGCTTTTGAAATAAAATGTGACCACTGAGGATAAGGGGCCACATTTCCAAGTTTCTGACTGATCTAAAGACTCACTTTTGCTAGCCACCTTGCTTGCTTATGCTCCCTGTACCTAAAGAGAAGAACTAATGCATTTTTTTATGATCCTTTGCCATCCATACTGCTTTGCTGGTACTACCTAGTTTTGTTCTTTCTGGTCCGGTCTCCTATGGCTCAAGGGGTATTATGCAGATGTATTAAAGTTCCAAGACTTAAAAATCCACATACATTTGCAAGTGTGAAAGGAAATTCACTTACATTGATTTGTATGTACTAGGTACATCTGTGCTAGTACTTTAGTACCTGCTCAAAATAGTATTCAATCTTGCTGGAACAAACTACAGTCAATCTGCTCAATAAACGTCAGTTCACTGTGGTATAGTACCTAGCTATAAAGTGTTATTTGACATCTCCACGCGGTGACGTACTACACTACCAATTCTGTGCAGACAGAAACTGACAGGAGGGAAATGAAGCAAGCCTTCTTCCCTTTCTCTTCTGCCTGTGTCTGTTCCCTCTCTCCCCCTTGGTCCAAGTGTCCAAGCCCTGCAGGCAGCACAGCTAGCTGCAAGCAAGGTAGCCGACCCGGCACCGGCGCATGTTGAACACAAAAATGATGCAGCTGGAGGAGGAGAAGTCGGGAGAGAGACCGAATTAGTGGTGCGTAGTACGTATGTTATTGCCATGGCGAGGAAAAGCAATGGATTTGCCACGACAGTGATTTGCGTATTCTACTAGTAGTTACAACTAGTATCTACTAAGTCGGAATGTACTAGTGCCAGTAGTGGACATGGACACGTCGACGACGGCGGACCTCCTCTCCTACACGGCTTCATTCTTCAACGTGCTGCTGGTGGGGTGTCTGACATAAATAAATGTCGTGGTCATTAACAATTTGGATTGACATTCTTTCCTTCTTTCCTTCGCACTGTCAGTTCCTGACGGGCGTGCCCACATGCCTGTCCTTCCTGCGCCAGGGCGGCGTGGGCGGGAAGCAGCCCGGCCCCTTCGTCGTCGGGTGCGCCTGCTGCGCCGTCTGGATCAAGTACGGGCTGCTGGTCGGCCGGGGCGCCATCTGGAAGGTGAACGCGGCCGGGCTGGCCCTCAACCTGGCCTACACGGGGTGCTACGCGGCGTGCGCCGGAGTGGCGGCCAGGAGGAGGGTGCTGCGGGCGGCGGTCGCTGCAGCGGCCGCGATGGCAGGATTCCTCTTCTACCTCTCAACCCTGCACGAAGGTTTGGACGGGGGAGTTGGCGGCGGCGGCAGCACATTAACTGTTGGTGTAAGTTGGTAAAACAGTCAAATTCGCAGGAGGTCCCGAGGGCCAGGAGAAGGAGAAGAGGTTGAGCGGTTTGGCTGGCGCGTTCATGTCCATCTGCTTTGCCGCGTCCTCGCTCGACGCCCTCAGGACCGTCATTAGGGAGAAGTCTACGCAGGTGCCCACAGCAATTTTTTTTTAATCTTTAAAAGCAGGAAAAATTCTAAAACTTGACTTTGTTGCTCGCTGCAGTCCTTGCAGAAGCCATTCATCCTGATGGTGTTCGCCGTGACCACGCAGTGGTGCCTGTACGGGTGGCTGGTCAGCGACGGCTTTGTCTGCTACCCGAACGCCATCGCTTCCGCCGTCTCCGGGGCGCAGCTCACACTCTTCTGCATCTATCCCGGGACACCAGATGGAAGGAGGACCAACAAGACAAAGCATCCAGAGCAGGAGGATGAAGACGAGGGACTTATATGACGCAAGCCTCGAGTATCTAGGTACATTCATATAAGTTGAATTTTGTGACCCAGCTCGGTGAATTGTTCACATGCTTCTTGGGACCAATTATTTAATTAACATGTAATTAGACTAGTACTACACACCAAAAAGACCATGTAATTTCTTTTTATGATATGCTTCTGAAGACATACATACTTAATTTTAAAGAGTCCCGTCGGGTATACCTAGTTAGGAAATTGCAGAGAGAGGCGAAAGGGGAGAAGAATCCTGACCAGCTGGTGGAGGCTTGCACCAATTTGCCAAAATGTTGTGCATGTCAATGATTGCTCTTGCAGCTCCCCAGATATTGTGACGTGATAGGGTAGGCCCTAGACTAGCCAGAGGATGCGTAAGATGCATAAATGTCACCGCAATTTGCCGCGCAGAAAACATCTTACCTCCCACGCTGGGACGGACACGTTACTTTTAACTTTATTAGTGTTTTTTTTTCCTTCCAATGAGACACAACGTGCACACATAAGTAGAGCATGAGAATCGTTCCTTCTTTCTTGCTTGCCTCTCCCCCCCCCTCCACCTTCTTCGCATGATACAGAGGAGGTGACATCACAGTCTATAAAAAAGGGAGGGGAGGGGGGGAAAAGTGGGGGGGGGGGGAAACAAAAAATCTTTTCACAGCCTAGAAAGCTGCAGGCAAGTGGTGTAGTAGTAGAGTGGTAGGAGACGAAAAAAAGTGCACTTGGTGTTTCTTTGCGGCAACTTAAAAAGTTTTTAGGTATCAGTATAGGAGACCACCTGTCTGTCACTTTGCAGAGGCAGGCTTATTTTTTTTTAGCTAGTACATCATGGCAGTAATACGTAGATGTGAAGACTTTTTTTTGAAGGGGAAGGGGAGACAGAATCTAGAATGAGTTACATGGAAGTCACAGGGTATAGGCAGTAAAAAGAAGGAATTATTACAGAGTTATACGAGTACGTTTTTTGTACTGCGTTCGCTACTTTTTTTTGAGAGAAAGAAAACAAATTGTTACTCCAACTAGAGTTCGACGACATGAACAAGAGCACCAATGCGATTTCTGTGTGGTTTGTGTTTGACGTTGCTTTTTTTTCCCTTCTCACCAAGGTGAGAGAGTTTCATTCATATGGCACGAGTTTTTAATCTTCTGTCACTATTTTAGTTCGAAGCCCTCAGTCCTCTCTGTGGAAGGCCTCTCTTTCTTCATTTTTTTTTCTCTCACCGCCCGCACTCACCCCGCCGCTTCTATCGTCCCTGATTACTAGTACTGGCCCCAGAGGAGAGGGCCTTTCATCCTTTTCGACCGGCGGCAGGGGCAACCTCGGAGGGTGTGAATGACTGAATGCCCCTTCTTCTCTTTCGACGATTTTGTTAGTAGAAAATAAAGCACCAGGTGCTGGAGGAGGAGGTGGAAGAGCGGGTGACTGGCGGAGTGTTGGGTCATGCATGGACCAACATCGTGGCCGCTGTCCCACAGAATGATCGATCAATATCTGATTGCGAATCACAAACGACCTTTTTGCCTCCCTCTCCTCTCTTTTCTTCTTCGTGCTCATCCTCCTTTTTTTTTTTTTTTTTTCAGTGGTATCCGTTTCTGTTAAGTGGCTCCCTCTCCGGGTTGTCGCTCGGGCGCTTCCTCTTGAAGAAGCCACACTGTAAAAAGAAATAAAATTATTCTGTTAAACGGATATTCCAGAAGTGGTGACAGGTACCCAAGCACAACTCATGAAACAAACTCTGATTTGCTTACGTTTTTTTTCTAACAAAACATCCGGTAGCATGCGTTCACATTACGTAGTAGTACAGTACGTAGGTACACATTTATTATTTGTAAGCAAAAGTACATCCGTACTCTGGCCTTTCTATCTCGGTCCTGCGAAGGTTGCAATTTACTTGAGTTGTTGGGCTCTGCACTTGAGTAGACGGGTAAGCTTGTGAGGCCACCGCAGACAAATGCTGAGGATTCTGATGTGGCTGCAGACATGGAGTCGAATAGATCTGCTGAGGTACCTTCCAGGTGCCGTCCGGGTAGACCGCAGGCCCCACGGGTGCTTGGAGGCCTTGGAAGGTCTGGACGTCATTATGGGGGAGTTGAACATGCGCCCGCACTGGACTCTTTGGAGTGAAGTAGTTGTCGAGTGGAGGGGCGTAATTCTCACAGGCGTCTTCACAGGGTGTTGGGTAAGCCGCCTCCCTCTGCGGAAGGGCACCGTCCGAACAAGTCTGGAGCACTGGAAGAGCATGTGGACTAAATGCCGTGTGATGAATTTTCTGCTCCGGTAGGCCAAGTGGTGTTGTTTCCAGGACCGTCCCTGGACTTAATGGTAGTGGCCAACACTGGCGTGGGTACTGGCCTGTCGTCACCGTGCTCACCTGTGTCGCATGGTTCGGAGTTTCCTGCACCGCGTGTTCAACTGTTGGCACCACCACCGGAGAAGCAACTGCTGAATACTGAGCCAATTGGGCCGGAGCAGGATGCGTCACTTCTTGAGGAAACGAGTATAACTGCAATCTTGATCCTGGCACCGCCTGCGTCACTCCTGCCGCGTGCTGCTTCGCCCCACACCCTTCCTGTGGGAACGCGTACGACGACGACAAGCACGGTTCTGCGACCGGCGAAGCTACTTGGACAGGAGGTTCCGGTGTGCACTTGTGGGAGCAGGAATGCGTCCGCATCCTGGGATGCAGTGTCCCCGCCGTGGCGTGTAGAGCCAAAGGTGGGACGGCACCAGTCGCCGGCGAAACAGTCTCCGGAGACTGTTGTTGCACCGTCTCGACGGTCTGGTAGGTCTTGGCGTAGTCATGAGGTGCCGAGTGCAGTAAATCAGCCTCCGGTGCCGCTCTCGGCAACAACGGCGTGGTGGCTTGCTCCGTCGCCCTCGCCGTCGCCGCCGCCGCCGTCGTCGTCGTCGTCGTCGCCACGGGTTGCGGGTTGGCCCGGCTACCGGTGTGGCAGTACGAGCTGTACTGCGCCGGTGGACTGACGAAGGTCGGGAACTGGCTAAACAGGTTCTCGTAGAACTCCGTGCCCTGCCGCATGCTGGCGTTGTGGGCCAGCGGCGCCGCCTCCTCGCGGACATGATGCTGCGGGTGGTGGTGCGGCAACGTCGTCACCTTTGCCGTCGCCGTCGTGTCCCGCGGCGCCTCCTCCTTCACCTCCCCACCGGCAGGGAGACTCCACAGGTTGTTGGCGCGCGGCGCCTCCGCCCGCGCCACCGCCCGGCCGTCCCCCTGATTATGATGATGTTGCCCCCTCCGGAAGGAGCTGAGGGAGGTCAGCGACCCGAGCGAGGCGGCACCGGAGCCGGAGGACCTCGGGTAGTGCCGTCGCTGACGGTGTCGGAGGCTGTGGCTGTGGCCGTGGCTGCGGCTCTGGCGGTGACTCGTCCTCTTCATCCTCCTGGCGTGGCTGTGCCTGTGCCTGTGTGGCGACGGCGGAGGCGACGGAGAGGACAACGGCGACGCCAAGGAGGTGCAGCTGTTGGTGGCGGTCGTCGTGGTGGCCGTGGTGATGGTGTGATTGGCCGCCGCCGCCGCCGCCACCGCCTCCCCGTTACGGTCGTCGTCGCTGTGTCCCGAGATGTGGTAGTGCTCCACGTCCGAGAGGGCCAGGTTCAGGGCCCGCAGCGACCCTTCCACCTGGACGGCCTTGTCCGCCTTGCACACCGCGCAGTCGGGATCGCACACGCTGACGCCCCTGGAGGTATAGATCACCTTCCTTTCCGCGGGCGCAGCCTCCGTCTCCGTCTTTGTCGTCGCCATGGCCCTCTGGCCCTGGCTTTGACAGTGGGCGCAGGTCGCTTCCAGGGCGGCAGTTGGAGAGAGGACATCTGCTGCAGGAGCTTGACATGGCAGGTGTGTCGGGTCGTACAAAATGCCCGTCTCTGGATCGACTGTGTACGCTAGCTTGTTATTTTTGGAGGAAGACAGGCACGCCCCCATGTCAAAAGATCACAATTTAATGCTGGTCACTGCGCACTTTCCCAATTTTTTTAAAATATAAACTTTAAATTATTCGAGGAGACAGGGTCACCAGGGTATATTTTTAGTACCCGTTTGAGTGTACATTTGAACCTTTTCCGTTTTTTGCCCTTTACCTTGTACAGGCAGAAGATGATGAGCAGAAGGAGGAGCAGCCCCCCGATGGCGGCCAGCAGCCAGACCCACCAGGGGATCTCGCCGCCGCCCATTTCGCTCGGGAAGACCTCCGTGGTCACCTTCCGGATCTGGACAAGGCAGGATACAGTTCATAATCAATTTTGAACTGCTCTGGACTTGACTACAGTATAATCACTTCTCGTGCCCGCACCTGGTATTCCATCTTCCTGACGTCCGCTTGGAACGGCAGCCTCGTGACGCGGGCCACCAGTTTAGAAGAGATGAGCACCTTTTTGGCGTAATTCTGACAGAAAGGGGGAGAGGAAAAAATGGTTTTTTTTTCTCATGTCAGCTCGCATACACCCACCTACACACGCATCTCATTTACTGATGGGCCTCCTTACACTCACCTCCACCTGCGTCTTGGTGAAGAGCCTGGAGCGAATCTTGAAAATGATGTTGTCGTTCTTGTTCAGCGGCCCCACCGTGCACCTCATGAGGGTGCAGTGGCTCTTGTGACAGGCGGCGATCTCTTTGTTAAAGTTGTCGTAGGAACGACGGACTCTGTGCAAATGTTTACTATGAGTTTTCAACTTTCCCAAAAAACAGTAGAATCGAGATTTTACGATAAATCTCGATCTGGCAAAGATTGTCTTTTGCCTATCATTTCTCCATTTTACTGTCGTAAAGAATGCATCTCAGATTTACGACGAATCTCGAATTAACTTTTGGTGCTGACCATGCAACGGCGTATAAAATTGAGATTCTAGTACTCCTACAGTATTCTACATTTCCGTCCTCCGCTTTTCTCACCGCTTGGATTCCTCCTTGGTGGCCCTGTAGTCCCTCTCGAATCCGGGCTCCACGTTGGGCGGCAGCGCGGCGCTGACCCTTCCTCCTTCGTCGTTCTGGTGCAACCCGCTTCGCGCCTGCGTCTCCAGCCTCCTCCGCACCTCCTCCATCTCCTCCGGTCTCAGTTGGGACGTGGAGGACCAGCTAGACCAGCTCGAGGTCTTGCGAACGACGGTTCCGTCCGGCTGAAGCACCCAACCCGTGGTGTTCGAGTCGTGGCTTCCGGTTTCCAGGCTTCCGGCGCCGGAGCCGCCGGAGCCTCCTCTTCCCGTTTCGTACGAGGCCTCCTCCTCACGCCTTCCAGATCCCTGGTATCCTCCTCCTCCTCCTCCTCCTCCTCCTCCTCTTCCTCCCTCGTGGCGAGAAGAAGAGGACCACTGGTACTGGTAGGTGTCGCCTCCGCTTCCGCTCCCGCCCCTCCTTCCTCCTCCTCCCTCCTCCGCTCCAGTGTCCATTGCATTGCTCCTTCCCAAATGGCCGGACTCGAAATAGTCGCTACCTTCCCTCCTCTCCCCTCCTTCTCCCACCCTCCTCCTGTCTCCGTCTCCGTAGTAGCTTCTTCCTCGTCCTCCTCTCGCCCCGCCGCCTCCGGCCTCCGAGGAAGAGGTGGAGGAGGCCCAGCTGGACCAGCTGGAGGTCCTCCTGATCTGCGTACCGTCTGGCTGGGTGATCCACCCGCTGTCGTGGGTGCCGCTCCCACCGCTTCTGGCGCTGCCTCCTTCTCCTCTTCCTCCTTCGGAGGCTATCCTGGTTGTCGACTCCTCCTCCTGCCACACCCACTTGTTCTCTTCATCCAACCACACCCACTGCCCGCGGGGTGCTCCCCTGTCGTCCTCTTCCCGGGAAGAAGAGCCACCAGACTGGTGTGTGGATCCGTAAGAGGAGGATCCACCAGACTGGTGTGTGGAGCCGTACGAGGATGAGGATCCGCCAGACTGGTGGGTTGACCCATAAGAAGATCCACCAGACTGGCGGGTGGAGCCGTAAGAAGATCCGCCGGCCTGATGGCTGGAACCATAGGAAGATCCACCGGACTGATGTGTTGAGCCGTAGGTAGATCCACCTTCTCCCCCGCCACCGCTCGACTCCGAGAAGGATCCGTAGGACGACGACGACGACCCTCCGTTCCTGATGGTGCTTCCGAATCCCGCCTGGTGGGCGCCGCCCCCTCCTCCTTCTCCTCCTCTTCCTTGGTACCGTGTGTTCTCCACGATTCTCCTGGTCTCCTCGTTGGTGGAGGAGAAAACGCCGGAGCCGGCCTCCCTCTCCAGCTCGTCCTTCCTCATGGTGCCGTGGTAGTCGTCGGGGCCGCGGGCAGCGTTGAAGATCACGTTGGTGTTCCTCTCATTGTCGTCGGTGGAAGTGGAAGACCTACCACCCCCGCCGTCGCCGCCCCTGTGTCCCTCCTGTCTCCCTCCGCCTCCGATACGAACCTCTTGTCTGCCTCCGCCTCCGCCGACATGGACTTCCTGCCTCCCGCCATCTCTTCCTCCTCCTCCTCTCGTCTCCGAGTAGGTGCTCTCTCCTCTTCTTCCTCCCGCGGCCGTGGTCCTGGTGTCGTAGATGCGGATGAAGGTTCCGTTCTCCAGCTGCTTCCATCCAGTGGAGACCACGGTGCCCCGGCTGCCGGCCCCGCTGCCGGGCTGCGAGCCCCGGGAACTGGAGGTCTGCCTGTGCTCGTAGTCGTACGAGCTGAATCTGCCTTCTCCTCCTCCTCCTCCTCCTTGTCGGCCCCCGCCGCCGTAGTACCCGCCATAATGGCGATCCTCTCCGATGCCTTCCGACACGTAGTAAGTGCGGCCGCCGCTCTGAGAGGTGGCCTGGCTTGAGGAGGAGGAGCCGCCGCCGCTTCCGCCGCCGCCGCCGCCGCCGCCGCCGCCGCCTCCGGACACCAGCCTGGTCTCCTCCGCCCCCTCCGCCACCGCGGAGTGCCCTCCCCCGGAGCCGTGGTAGACGCGGGAGCTGCCGTACCTGCAAACCGCAACGGCACTTTTGCAATTGTTGCTCCACACCGGCCGTCAATCGTCACAGACGCACCTCGTTCCCTCGTACTCGGTGGCCGCCGCCGACCCGCCGGACGAAGAGTCGGACGACGAGGCCGAAGAAGACGAAGTCGAGGAGGAAGACCAGGTTCGGGTCATCGAGCCGTCGGAGTGCTCCACCCATCCAGAATCTTCGTAGGTGCTGCTTGAGGAGCCATCTGCGTTGGCAGAAAAAAAGTGGACAACTTGCCACATCCATGATGATAATCCGTGATGATTTTTTTGAGTGCCCTACCAGCTTCTTCCGCTACGGAGGAGGCGGCGTGTCCTTCTCCTCTTCCTCCTCCTCTCCCCTCGGCTTGGTTTACATTGGCGCTCTGAGAGCCGGCGTAAGACCCTCTGTACGAACCTCCGTACGCGCCCCCGGCCCCGTAGGAGTAGGAGGAGGCGGAAAAGTGCGAAGCGGAACCAGACTGGCCGACGTAGCCGCGGGAACCGATTGTCTGAAAGTTTTTCAGTACTTGTTTCGAAACCCAATATTGTAGGAATTATTTCTCGTTTGGACTTTGCGCCTGTTAGGAAACGTTAACTGCGTGTATCACCAAAGTTCTTTACTATTAAATCAAAGGCCTAAAATCCAATATGCTAAAAGGTTAGTAAGCAGCGTTTGTACTACTACTGACTGAAGTACCTTGACGTAGAGCGGGTTGATGTTCTCGATGGTGTCGCAGCGTACGCGTGAGGTGTCGTAGTCCACCCCGAGCAGGTACAGCAGGTGGTTCTCGCCGTCCTTGCTGGGCCACAGGATAAACACCTCGGCCTCCTTTGAAAGTTCACCAGCGAAAAAAAAAAAGAACTTATGAGTACTCGTGCATTTATGGGACAAAGAGTGCTTCCGCCCCGAACCTGGATGGTGCTAGGCCCCCTGTTCTTGATCCCGTAGATGTGCTCCACCTGCTCTCCCAGGTCGTCCTCCACCACGTACCTGTGAAGCGAAGTTAACGTCATCTTTATCATTCCAAGCCCACGTGCTTCTTCTCTCCTCCTCCTTACCTCGCGGGCAGCTCCTGCGAGATGTTGTACTCGACAAACTCCGGCCTGGAGGTGCCCGTCACCCTCCAGTCGCTGGACACGCTGAGCGGGATGCGGATGAGGCGCTCGTTGTCCTGGCTGTCCGTCCCCTCCTCCTGGTTGGAGCTGTTGGTGGCCAGGTAGAAGTCGTACTCGGTCAACAGCCGGTCCTGGCCGTCCTCGGAGGGCCGAAGAAAGATGCGTACGGTGGAGCGGGAGTTGGCCGGCAACGGGTTGCCCACCTCGCAACGCAAGGTGCGACCGTTGGCCTGATCGGGGGAAGGAAACCACATGTTACAGTACATGTACAGTATGTACAGTACATAGGGTACATAGTTACTGGCCGACAATCGACTTGGAAAAGCAAAATATCAATTTAACGCACTTTGGTGGGAGCCGAGCACAGCAGCGTGGCAGCGGTATCGGTGGAGTTGGCGTTGATGAAGTGTATCCCCTCCGGTATCCTGAGGTACAGCATGGCGTTGAAGGCGTCCTCGCCGCTGTTGACGATCTGCGCGGTGATCTCCAGCTTGCTGCTGCTGCCGATGACGTACACACCGGTGCTACGGGAGAAAGAGGAATTATGATTTTTTTTTAGTAAATTATGGCAAGTATCCTATTTATAGACAACTCTCTTCTCATGACTAACATCTTGCCATATTTTTTTTTAATCACACTACTACAAAATGTCGACTCACTGCGACGCCTCGATGGACAGGTCGGGTATGCACAGGTCGTCCTTTCCGCAGTCCTTCTGTATGGTGATGGAGTGCGCGGCCATCTTCTGGAACTGTCCCAGCACCGGCCGCAGGTCCTCCCTCCGCGGCCGCGAGCGGGACCGCGACCTCACGAGCGAGTAGTGCATCTGCACGTCCAGGCTGGTCAGCTTGTCGTGGACGGAGGCGCTGCCGGGCAGGTAGACGGTGTGCGAGTCCCTGATGGTCTCCCCCTTGCGCACCGTCACCGTCTTGTTAAGCACGCTGCGGATCTCGTCCCTCAGGAAGAACATCCGCTTCGTCTTGTCCTTCTTCGCGTCCAGCACGTACATCAGCTCCAGTCCTGCCAAGTGGCGAAACGAGGTAATCGTACTCATGCCAAGGGGATGGACATTTTTCCCACATCCAGCCAGTGCCAGCTTGGCCAACTTTTTAACATTTAGCGGTTTCAGATCTTGAGAGAAAGTGTTTAAGATGACTCTGGCCAAATGTTGGAGAGAAATTCTCAATAAAGATGCAAAGTGCGTTGGGCCAAATGTGAGGCTTATTTACTGTCTGGCCGAAAAAAAAAATGGTCGGAGCGACTTCGATTTGGCTTCCGGATCTGGCAACACCGCCGCCGGATCAATAAGAGGCCACGCTCACTGATTGAATCCGGTGCGCCGGGCGCGGGCGTGTAGGTGATGGTGGCCTCGAAGTCTACGCAGGGGACGCGGGTGCCGTCGCGAAGGTTGCAGTTCTTCCTGTCCAGGTCGACCTGCCTCCCGCCGGCCGTGCGGAAGGCCACGTCGGCCTCCACGTGCACCACGGGCGCCGAGCGGAGGTGCACCGCGCTGGCGGAGTCGTAGGCGCCCACCAGCAGGTCCGGGTACTCGTTGCGGTCCAGGTCCATCCCGGCCGAGAGCGACCACCCGAAGGTGCTCAAACCGGAGTTCACCTGGCGCGCGTAGATCACCTGCGGGATAGAGAGAGAGAGAGAGATGGCGGATGGCGGAGGAAGATGTGACGTGTACTACTTGTGTAAAGTAAATTGTTTAGCACAGAGGAATCTCGATATGGCGATGCGCGGGCAAAAGAAAATGTGGCCAAAAGAACGACATTTATTATTCGTAAACACTGTACTAGTAGGCACAGAATGTATTCGTGTGTGTCTTCCTTGCCTGCGCGTATTCCCCGACGACGCCCTCGGTGCCCCCCAGGTAGATGTAGACGGCGCCGTGGCCGTCGGGGCCACCGTACGGGGCGCCAACCACCAAGTCCTCGATTCCACTGCAGGAACAATCAATCAAACAAGATTTTCGTTTTAATATTTGGGAAAAATAGAATGCGGTCAAGATAGAGCAGTGCTGCCATATCTTCCATTATTTTTAAGACATAAATGTGAAGGAAAAAACGTTTTGTGAACAAAAATTTTATGGATTAAATTGTATAATTTCCTCCTTTCTGCAAAATTTTAATATATAATATAAAAATATATTTAGAAAATGTCAGATACGCAGACACTTCGGCATTATTTGTGACAAAAAAAGTTGTAAGAAATCAAATTATTTCCATCTGGTGAATTAACTGACTCAACTTTTCTGCCTCACTGACCGTCTGTTTTCTGCTGTGATTCCGTCAAGGTTGATGTTCC
>JAAUYM010009283.1_pt1 | contig 15529 bp, 11 predicted proteins | sample 7278001 | NCBI WGS metagenome assembly JAAUYM01 (sample SAMN14350224, study PRJNA611818) | marine sediment metagenome | isolation source: surface marine sediment (1.8m) | place: French Polynesia: Moorea | collected 2018-08
CAGTGTGACATGGAAGTTGGGACATTGTATGTACTACATACTACGTATACTGTCATTTGAAGACATCTTTCTTTCCTGCAGGCGGCGGGACAACAACGGTCGTCCTCCTGGGGTGCCGACCGCTGGAACAAGTGGAGGAGGCGGAAGCGGAGGCGGAGGCGGAGCTGGAGGGGCCATGTCACAATACGAGTAAGTTGCCTGCACGCTTTGTATCGAAAACGGCGAAAGAGAATTGGGGTCTGATGGTTTTTTCTCTTGCCGTCGAGCGGAGTCGTCTCAGTGTTGCGTAGGTGGATAAAGATAGATATTGAAAGAGAGGATATCCCTCCCGCCTCTCAAAGTTGAAGAAGGGAAGATTTAATTTGTAGTAGGCGTGGAATTGTACCGGTACAGTAAGAGTTCTTGGGTCCGGTTAAGCGAAGAACGTTTTCTACCTACATGTTTTGCAATCTGTTACTTTCGGACTTATTAGTAGTAGTGGTACATACCGGTACAGCCTTGGTGTTGTGCGGCCAGAAAGGCCACGACTTTCTCTGGGCTACAACGTGAATGAAATGCAAATCGAATTTCACGGCTGGATGACTTTGCTCGCTCTCTCTCCCGTCATCCAATGCTCGGGCGGGAGGTCCTCCCGCAACTCCAAAGTCAGAAGAGGATCCTTGAGTGATGTTCGTGCCTTGTTGTTGTTGTAAGCAGTGGGTCGTTAAGCATCAGCCCAGTAGTCTCCAGCACTACGTAAAAATACATTCGCCACCACCCACCCGAGATGAAGTTCGCAGGAGTGCTTGGTGGGACAGACACCTCGAAAGTGTGAGTTCCTCGGAAGTGAGGAACTCAGCTTAGTACTAGCTGCTCCATGTTTGCAATTTTGATGCGTGAAATGCGGATTGAATACGGGCCCTAACGAGAGCCAATCTTGGGGAAAAGGAAGAGAGGGGTGGGTGGGTGGTAGCTAGTAGGTAGTACACATACCTACTAGTAGACGTGTACAGTGTGTAGAGGGGCAGCCACTCCCTCTCCTCCCCTTCAGTTCTCTCCATTCCATGATGAGTGGAGTGGTGTGGGGTAGCATAGCAGCAGCAGTAGCAGCAGCAGTGCAGATCTGGCCCATGATAAAGCACAAGTCCTCCTCCCCCTTCCACTTCCACTTCCACTTCCTACTTGATTCGTGCGAGCGAGAGAGCGCGGGGAATAGTTGTATAATGCCGAAATGAAGTTGCCGGATTTGACGTCCGTTTCCCCGACTCCTCGTTCGTCCCGTCCGTGCCCAGTAGCATATTGGTGTCGGATTGCTTGTCTTCTCTCCCTTCTCCTTTCCCTCCTTTTCCCAACTCTGGAATGCTTTTGTTGACTCCTTAGGACTCCTCTTTCAGTTAGTTGATCAACAGTGCTTCTCAGGCAACTTGGGAGAAGTACTACGTAGAGATGGTTTGTCCGATCCAGTATTGACTGCTCTGCTACATGATTAAAGGGACATGCACTGGATTATGTTTAGAAATGGAACGTTGACTATTCGATATCACTGTCTACGACGTGTATGAACCTTTGATGAAAATCTCTGTCTTCCTTTTCAGCAGCCAAAACGGCGGCAGCGGCATGGCGACGACCAACGGCTACTCCAACCAGAACTCGCCAAATTCGAGTCAGCTTTCAAGCGAGGGTCAGGAAGGGACCACCTTGATTTCTCGGACCCAGAAGCAGCACACCACTCAGCAGGTCACCACCACCACCAAGACCATTCGGGAGATTCAGTACCTGGGACCAGACGGCCAGCCCGTCGACATGTCGGCGCAACAACCAGCGAGCAACCCGCCGCCCGTTCACCCGAGGCTGAGCACGAGCAGCAGCGCAGGCGGCGGTGGCGGCGGCGGTGGCGGCGGCGGCGGCGGCGGCGGTGGCTCAGGCGGAGGTCCAGGCCCAGCCTACGAGCAGTTTAACGGGCCTCCACCTGTGTCCAACAACGGTCCGCCGCAGCAGGTGGAGCAGCAGATGACCGCCTACGACCCCCGGTACGCGGCGGCCTCGGGGCCCCAGGGCTACGGGGACTACGAGCAGTACGGCGGCTCCCAGCCAGGGCAGGGCTACCCGGTGGCGGGGCACAACGGGCCTCCTCAGGGAGGACCCAACTACGCGGAATACCCGCACCGGCCTCCCACGCCGCCCAGCCCCAGCGACAGAAGTGCTTCCCCTCCCCCACAACACACACAACCAGGTAAGGATGAGAGGAAGTGAGCGCTCCTTTTCCAAGATGCAAGCATTTTCAAGAAGGAGGGAGGGAGGGAGGAAGGGAAGGGGAGAGAAAAGTTGGGATGACATTACCGGTGACGTGGCGCGCATAGCAGTCGAGACTCACAAAGTCTCAGGAGGATAGAGGAAGGGATCATGATTTAGGATTGACATGCAAATGCTGTCGTCGTCTTATCCGCCCGCCACGCCTTCCTGCCCGCACCCTTTTCCTTTCTGTCTTCCTTTCTCCCTCCCTCCCCTTGTTTCTTTCCCCACTTCCTCCTCCCTCCTTTTCGCTGTAGCTGTCATGAGGTGGGTGCGAAAAAAAGTATGCTCTCCATCTTCTCCCATGTACACAGAAAAGGAGGAGAAAGAAAGGGGAAGGAAAAAATCGTACGTGCCACATCTATTGCGCCTAAAGCCTTAAAAAAGGGGAAAGAGAGAACGTGTACATAGGTACACACTAGAGCAACCAGTCTGAAAAAGAAACTCTGTTCATGTACCACAACCGTACTAGTGTAAAAGGTATTTGGTCGAACGTCATTCCAATTGAGTAGAAAAGCTTCAGGAATCGAGGTGTTCTTTCAAATTTAATGATTTTTTGACGCCCGAAGCAGGCAGAGGCCTTTTATTTGCAAACTCCCTTCCTCTTCCTCCTCTTCTTTCCTCCCTACCTTCTCCTCCACCTTCCTTTCATTGGAGGGGGGGAGGTGCGGGAATTGCCTTATCTTTCAACCGGGGTGAGGCCATCTCCGCCGCCGCCGCCTCCCAGAGCCTTTCTTCCTATTTCATCCGAGCACACGACCCTTCTTTCACTCGTCCTTTCTTCCATCTCCTCCTGCGACCACACCTGCTTTTGCCGCTTTGGGTAGAGCAGGGCGGCGGCGGCGACGACGACGACGACGACGACGACGGCGACGACGACGACGACGACGACGACGACGACGACGACGACGACGACGACGACGACGACGATGACGACGACGACGACGACGACGACAGCAACGGCGGCAGCAGCAGCAGCGCAAGGAAGAAGAACCTCGTCCTTCATGCTTGCCCCCTTGCCTCCTTCCTGTGCTTTCACTTTGCTGCCTGTGATGTCTGACGGACCAGGAAGGAAAGGGAAGAGAGTAGTAAGGTGCCTCTCCTCTCCCCCCGGCCCCCGGGGTAAGCGCGCCCCCCTCCGGATATCTTGCTTTCACTTGGACGGACGGGTAATGCTCAGGAAGGAAGGAAGGAAGGAAGGAAGGAAGGAAGGAAGGAGGCTTTCTCGGGCGCTGCTCCGGTTGTTGCTGCTGCTGCTGCTGCTGCTGCTGTTGTTCCAGAGGAGCTGCTGGCTACTCCAGAGCTTACTACTCTACTACGACACGCTTTTATCGGATTCTCTCTCTCTCTCCTCTACTTTGCTTTTTTCCCTTCGCTGGCCCGTAATTGTGGCCTTTTCTTCCTACTGCTCCTCCATCCATGGTAGAGGAGAAGGAGGAGGAGGAGGCGGCGATGGCGTGGAAGAGAGTAAGCAAGCAAGCAAGAAGTGCGGAAAGGGGGAGGGGGAAGAAAGAAAGAAAGAAAGAAAGAAAGAGGAGGGGAAGTTGTGCAAGGCTCGTCGTCTTCCTCTTTTCTCTCTCTCTTTCTCTCTGCGCTTTAGTCTTCAGTTTGTCGCAGCAGCCTCTGGTGATGGTGGTGGCGGTGGCCGCCTTCCCAACAGCGTGCTTTGCGTACTAGTACAAGCCGGAAAACAACAACGGCAAGAAAAAAAAAGAGAAGAGAGGAAAAACAAGGTTGCAATTTCGTCGTCGGATTGACGTGCGAATCACAGGCCACCAGCCACTACACAAGAGACGAGGAGGGGGGGGGGCATCGAGTCCCCAGTTGTGTTGGATTTGTCTCTTAATTTGAAGTTTCTCGGAGAAACATGGGACTGATTGGATTTCTAATAGCGAATGCGTCGTCGTCGTGTTGACTTTGTCCCAGGAAGTTTATCAACCCCCCCCCACACACCTCAGGTCATAAAAGAGACAAGGGAGACGGACGCCAAGTGAGTCTGTAATAATTCTAGTTCAGTTTGTACTAGTTGTTGTAGTAGTAGGTAGACGAGTGGAAGGCAAAGTCCATGAGGATAGTTGCTCATTTTGTAACTTAGCGAAAGGAGTAACTGAATTTGTAAAACTATTTTTTGTTGAGCTCCAGTTGGGCGTCTTGCCATAATGACAAGTGGGAGAAATAATCATAATTTCTAGTTCTCTTAAAAAAAAAGAAAGCGTGTTGACAAGACAGGCTGCAATCGTAAAACGAGGACAGTCACTTGGGGTTGTAAAGTGTCTGGAACTCCATCACCCCCCATCTCTTCTCAAGAACAGACGGCACGTGATTTCTTGCACAATAAAACGCAGGCATCCTCTCCTGCAAGTCCACCCAAATCAGAGAAATAAAAGAACTTTGCGGGGGAAAAAGGAAGAAGAAATCTCAAAATTAGCAGGGCCGATCGCAGGTGCAAGGTCTTGCTTCCCTCAGAACAAAAGTGAGGACACGGCATTCATTGTTGGCCTCCAGCTGGCTCGCCGTGAATGGATCGAGTATCCGTGCCGCTGGGAAGGAAGGCCGCGGAGGCTCTCCTGCTGCTCCTGCTCCTCTTCCTCCTCGGCTGCCAGCCCACCACGACATTGCCAAATTGATGGAGCCTCAGTGGCCAAATGAAGAAAAGGAGTCTCTGAAGAGATATGCCAAAGTCGACCGCCCACGTTGAGGTTAATCAGGGTAAGAAGAGGAAAAGGAATTTATTGCAGTGCAGCAGCTTCTTTGTTCTGCCACTTGGAAAAGGGCTCGCCTGATGTGACACACTTTGTTGTGGTATAGTTCCAAAAATTAGATTTGGTACACGTACGTACCTCATGACAAACGAAAACGTACTTTATTCCCTGTAATGCCTTTATAATTAAGTGATATTAAACGAGGTTGTGGGCTGAAAATTCTTTGCTTGACTTAATTGCATTGTGGAAGCTGTGCAAGGGTGTCGATTTCGTTAGGGTATGGTATGTGTTGTACGAGTAGAGTACAGAGGTTAAGCCTCCTCATTTGCATTCTTGGCAAGTGGCCTATGGAGTCTCCAAAGCTCCAACTTATGCTATAAGGAAAAATTCACGTAAGCAAAGAGAAATCGGGAAAAAGGAGGAGGCAGCGCAGAAGGATGGAAGGAAGGAAGGCCCACGCGGGAAGCATGTGAGAGCGAAGACGGGAGAAGGATCTTTTTTTCATCTCGGAAAGGAAGGCCTGGCTCTTCAACCTCCGTCGCCTTCTGTGTTTTTTTCGCCCCTCCCCCCCTTTTTTCCTCATTAAAATTGAATGTGTTTCGACTCTCTCCCCTACAATTTCTCCTCCTCGTCTTCTTCCGAGAGCGAGCTGCGGCTGGGAGGAGGAAGAGGCTGCTTTTGCTCCTTCGTGCCGTGTAGTACTGTACATACTGTACGTTGGCAGTCAGAGGTCGTCGAATCTCTGAGAGAGACGAAATTTGGCCAAACGCGCGGCACGCAGTCGTCTGTGCACCATAGATCCAGGTTGTGGTAGACGCACGGTCAGAGCGCGATGATGCTGATAATGTGCTGGGGAAACATCCCCCCTTTTCCTTCGTCTAGAGCTGCCTTCCCCCTCCCTCCCTCCCTCCCATCTCGTTTGTCTGCAGTGGGGAAAAAGAGACCACTTTCCCCCTTCTTTCTTCTTCTTCTTCCCATGGCTCCGCCTCTTCCCCCGTCTTTCTCCCCTTTCCCTCAGGCAAGGTTTCCCTCTCTCTTTCCTTACTTGCTTATTGATCTTCTTTCTGCTGCCTCGCGCTGGTTGCAGTCCGTGCAGATGTTCAGCCTCTTCTTCCTCCTCTTCTTCTCCCGCCTCTCTGGTTGCTTGCGCAAGAGGAGAATGAGTGCCAGTCAGTCTATACTACAGTATATCCTCTCTCGTCCTCCTCTCCCTAGGGGGGAAGGAAAACAGAAAAAAGAAGGAAGAATAAAAATCTCTTTTCTTATTCTCATTCCCTCCCCATAAAGGGACTCTACTGTCACTACGCGATGAAATGATGCGTAAGCCGGGTAGAAAAGGTCAGGCCAGGCTAGTATGCTATGTCGTGGTCAAGATTTCCCTTACTTTCTTGCATGTGGCGAAAAGAGGAGGGGGGAGACGAGGGGGGAAGCGTCTCTTGCTTCCTTCCTTTCTCCCTCTCCTCTCAACAATAATGCTAGCGGTTGCCTCTACCTTCCTTCCTTCCATTCCGCAAGTTCTTCCCAGAATGGAAAGCGGGCCTGAGGGGAAAAAGGGGGGAGAGGAGAAGAGTTGCGAATAAGAAGAGGAGGGAGAGGGGAAGGAGGCGAGCCCGCACAACACACAACAACGCGTTTCCCACATCTTTGGGAAAGACGAGAAAGGACTTAATCTTAGAGCGCGGGAAAAAAGAAGTTTTTTAAGAGGGGAAGAAAGGGGGAAAAAAGAAAAAGCCGCGATTTCATTTCTTTCCTTTTGCTTTTTTTTCCCACAGAAGAAGCATTCTCTCTAAAAAAAATCTGGAAAGAACTTTGTGAAAGGAGGAGGGCGGAGTAAGAGGTGGGAGGGGAGTGAACCTAGTTATCTTCATTAAGTGAAATATGTGGTGGGTAGGGGTGGGGGTTGGACTAGGGAGAGAGCCGCACACGCGGTCGCATTCTCTCTCCCTCTCTTTCTCATTTTGTGTTGTTCTCGGCGCCTGCAAATGATTTAACTTCTTTCTCCTCCTTTCTCTTCCCCCTCCCGCCTTTTTCAGACTATATGCGACAGAGTGGCGGGTCGAGTTACCCCCCGCGCTCGGGATACGACGAACTGGACACCACCCTGATGCCGCCCAGACCGGGCGAACCCTACGCGGGCGCCGCGCCCGGCGGAACCGGACAGAACGCCGGTTAGTTCATATTAGATTAGCCTATAAGCGGTTTATTTTTTTTTTCTCTGCGATCTCCCTTTCTTACGCTTGTAGAATTGCTCTTTGTTCATTTTTTTGCTTTGATTTTTTTTTGTTCCTTCTGTTGCATTTGCGTACAATTCTTGCATGGCAGTTCCAGGGTACTTTCCTCGTCACTCCTCGTCAGAGGATCCCATGCAGCAGCAACAGCAGCAGCTCCCACACCAACAGCAGCAGCAACAGCACCTCTTTGACCCCACCCTGAACAACTCGGTGTTTGACGACCCGTCCGCCATGACGCCCGTGCCTGTCGTGGGGACGGGGGCCCCAAGGGCCATGTTCGACGACGAGGAGAACGACCCCTCCAACGAGCCTCCGCCTCTCATCAAGAGAACATCGAGGCCAACACTTGGGGCACCGGAAACAAGGGGTATTTGGTCATTTACTAGTTATTTTCTCCTCCATTGTGCTTTATTTTGGCTTCTCGTAGTCCAGTAATAATTTTTCGACTTTCATACGAACCCCCGTTATAATTAAGGCCAACTTTCGTCTTCGCAGGTAACGTGCAATGGCGCGACCCCGACCTCCACGAGGTGATCGAATTCCTGAACAACCCCAACAGTGTGATCAAGGCGAACGCGGCCGCCTACCTGCAGCACCTCTGCTACATGGACGATCCCGTCAAGGCCAAGACGAGGCAGCTCGGGGGGATCCCACCGCTCGTGCAGCTGCTCTCGCACGAGATCCCGGAGATACACCGGAACGCGTGCGGGGCCCTCAGGAACCTCTCCTACGGGCGGCAGAACGACGAGAACAAGCGGGCGATCAAGAACGCCCACGGAGTCACAGCGCTGGTCAGGCTCCTGAGGAAGTCCCCCGACAGCGAGGTTAAGGAGCTGGCCACCGGAGTCCTGTGGAACCTGTCCTCATGCGACGTAGGGGCCGACGACAATCGCGTGACTGCTTGTTGCAAGTCAATGCATTTTCTTTTTGATCTCCGTCTGCAGGAGCTGAAACGATCGATAATAGACGAGGGTCTCCTGTACCTGGTCAACATCGTGATCATCCCGCACTCCGGGTGGGATCCAAACGGTGGCCCCGGAGGAGACATCGTCTGGTCAACGGTCTTCCGCAATTCGTCTGGAATTCTAAGGTAAGTTAACCGGTCACACATCCAGGGCTTGATGACGTTTCTTTTTTCTCACAATGTCCGCAACGCTCATGACAGGAACGTGAGTTCTGCCGGCGACTACGGGCGCAAGAAGCTCCGTGAGTGCGAGGGTCTGGTGGACAGCCTGCTCTTCCTGGTGCGGCGCGCCATCGAGAAGGGCAACATCGACAACAAGAGCGTGGAGAACTGCGTGTGCGTGCTGCGAAACCTGTCTTACCGCGCGCAGGAGGTCGAGGACCCCAACTACGACAAGCGGCAGCTGACGCCGGGGGGAGAGACCCGGGCTGGAGCCAAGCCCGGCAGTGATAACCTGGGGTGCTTCGGCGCCGGCAAGGGAAAAAAGAAGGACGGCGCCCAGGGTGGCTCCGGCTCCACGTACTCCTCCTCCAACCCTGGTGCTTCCAGCGCTTCTAGTCGAGGCCTGCGGACGGGCCCTGTCAAGGGGATGGACCTGCTGTGGCAGCCAGAGGTGAGGAGCGAGGCGAAAGCGAAGGGGGAAAAATAACACCAACTCAGTTTTGTCTTAAAAAAAAACTTTTTCTTATGTCTGGTTCGTCCATAGATATCCACTAGAATATTTAACCTCGTTGGGTTCGTCACAGGTCGTACTGCCCTACCTGAATCTCCTGTCCAACTGCTCGAACCCTGAGACGCTGGAAGCGGCGGCGGGCGCCATTCAGAACCTGTCCGCCTGCTACTGGCAGCCCAGCATAGACGTGCGAGCCGCGGTGCGGAAAGAGAAGGGGCTGCCCATACTGGTGGAGCTGCTGCGGATGGAGGTCGACAGGGTGGTCTGCGCCGTCGCCACCGCGCTCAGGAACCTCGCCATTGATCAGAGGAATAAGGAGCTCATAGGTAAGTTGTACCTAACCACCAACGGTGGTATGCAATCGGAATTGATTCCACCTATGTACAACATGTACGTATCCACTATTATATTTTCACCGGTTGCTCCTTCCTTCTCATAGGCAAGTACGCAATGCGAGACTTGGTCCAGAAGTTGCCCTCCGGGAACCCGCAGCACGATCATGGCACTTCCGACGACACCATCGCCGCCGTCCTGGCAACGCTCAACGAAGTCATCAAAAAGCACCCCGAATTCTCCAGGTATGTGGCCCAAGAAAGTCTGTGGTGGCTCTTGCAAATGCATCATGTTCCCTCTCGCGTGCACAGGTCGCTCTTGGAGGCTGGCGGCGTGGAGAGACTGATGACTGTCACCCGCCAGAGGCAGCGCTTTTCCTCCCGTGTGGTCAAGTTCGCCAGCCAGGTGCTGTACTCCATGTGGGTACACCAGGAGCTGCGCGAGGTGTACCGCAAGGCCGGCTGGAAGGAGCAGGACTTCGTTACGAAGACGATCGCCGCGCGGAACGCGCGGCCCAACTCGCCCACCAACATGAACTCGACGCTGAACCGCCCCATGGCCAGCCAGGGCGGCACCCGGTACGAGGACCGGACCATGCAGAGGGGCGGCGCTGGAGCGGGCGCGGCGGCTCACCAGCCGGGGGCAAACGCAGCCGCGCAGCAGGGATACAGGGTGAGGAAGATAACGACCAGACAAGCCCTTGTCGTGGCAGTAGTAGAATCCGCACTCATTCGCAACTTTTTTTTCAGCCCGAAGATGTGCCAATGGAGAATCTATCCCTCTACGGTCGGCACCACGGTGCACCAGCGGGAGGAGTCCCAATGTATCCGGCAGCCAACCACCACGTAAGTTTTGCGCTCCTCCCCCCTCAGAAAAAGCAAAGAAGGTGATCACCACCCCTTTCCCCTCCCCTCCCCTCCCCCCGCTTTCATCTCGCGTCCGTCGAGGAAGAACATCATTCTGATTGTGAACCCCCCTTCCTCCCCTCCCCTGACACCTCGGCCGCTGCTGTTGTGTTGCTTTACTAACAATGGTTTCCTTTCCTCCCACCCCCCTCTATTCTTCAATAGCCTGAAAACAGCTACTAGAGACTGCCGTAACGCTACTGCGCTCATGGTACGACATTTGAAGAGGGGTGACTGACTTACCACCTTTTTCTTTCTTTCTCCGTGTTTTTAATCTCTTCTTTTCTATCGTTTCGCGCTTTTTGCTCTCCTTAAAAAGGTCCCCAAGTTGACTTCTGGAGTAGTCAAAGTCGACTTTGCTATCTATCTACCTGCCTACCTACGTACTTGGTAGTCCAAGTCGGTTTTGCGATTTACATACTACCTTATAATTTCGTGTACCGTACTTTGTATCCAGTCGTCTTTGACTACTTGATCTTTTTCGTGCATGAGAAAAAAAAATAGTCTTGCACAGACTCCACAACAGAGATAATTACCGCTCTTTTTTAATAAAAAAAAATTGTGCCTGAGGCATGCCTATCTTCGAAAAGTCTTCACTTTGCCGTCGTTGTTAGTGCCAAATGTCTATCAGATTTTTATTAACTATCGATAGCGTCAACAATAGAGCAGCTAAAAATGTTTTCACGCAGTTTGTGAAAATTGTTTGATTGTCAGATGATCACGTCAACCATTTTTAACTCTCTTTTATTTTTCGACGATACGTCCAGACGTGTGATCCTTTCAACCTTCCCAAGCAGGTTCGTCCTGGAGAGCCGGTGTACGCCCAGGTCAACCGGGACAAGAAGAAGAGCAGGGGGAACTTGGATCCGCAGCAGCAACAGCAACAGTTGGCCGCCTACCAGAACTACGCGGAGCACGCGGACCACTGGCAGGTGCAGAACCACCAGCAGCAGGTGTTAGATGGCCAACCGCCACCTGGCGGAGCGCCTGCTGGAGACTCATGGGTGTGATCCCGAGTGCTGGCGAAGACCAGAAAGAAAAAAGTATATGGGGATAAAAAAGAAGTGCTGCGTGAGAGGACAGCAAAAATGCAATGTTTGGTGGAGAGAGAGACGCCCTTTTTTCCCCCTTTTCCTTGTTAACCACAATCCAGTGACCTGTCCTTGTACATAAGAGAAGTGAAGACAAAGAAGAAGAAGAATCTCAGTTGCTGAAGAAACGAAAGAATCTTGATGCCAGTGCCTGGAGTTTCCACCGGCTAATATCTACAGGTCAGCTGGAGAGGAAAGAAAGAGAGAGACAGCTACCCAAAAAGAAAGTCTTTTGTTAGAGAAAAGAAGAAAATGAGCACGGACATCATATCCTATTCTCTTCCCAATATAGTACTACTACTACGAAACGAAACCACGTTATACCTACACAATGTCGGGATTTTGCGTCGGCAGCAAAGCAGTGTGACAACAAATCTCTGCCTACCCTTATACCTTGTAGTACTACGCTGCTACACTATTGAAGTTTTTTTTCTAAAACCTCATTTTTCTCCCCCCCAAACGTTAAAAAAAATTGACTCAAGCAAACGATTACATAAAGAGGTCTAAGAGAACGTGTTTTTTCCCCTCATGGCGTGTGCGTTTGTGGTGTTTACACAAGGGTTTGGTCTCGAAATTAAACATTTAAAAAGAGACTTGTGTATGTATGCCATGTAGATATCTCAGATTACTTGAGCAGTGTCACAAACAGGAACATTCCGATAGAATAAAAGAGCATTAAGTTAACGTGTGAGCTGTCTTTTATTTCGTGGGGGCGAGAAATAACGATGATTAATTATGCTCATAGAAATGATGCGTCCCTTTGTAAGGCAATGAGGATTTACAGCGTCATAATTAGGTCGCTATCACAATGAAATACGAAGGAACGTTAATAATTATCAAGGAGTAGTGACTGCAAAATATTATTAAAAACTGTGTGTATAATAACAGGATCCTAGATACTAGGATCACGAGTCTGACTCTGGCTGCTCCCTCTTTGTGATCCACACCTTCTCCAGTTCGGTCGGCCTCAGAACTGGGAGGTACTTCACCTTCCTCTCCTGGCCCTTATTCGGATCTCCAAAGTCCCACGTGCAATCCCGGAGGAACCTCTGGGCCACAGCCATAAAAAAGCGGCACAGGAACCTCTCCCCGACGCACCCGTGCGGGCCGGCGCCGAAACCGAACAGCTTGTCCCGGTCGTCCGCGTTGAAGGTGCTCCACCTCTCCGGGAGGAACCTGTCCGGGTAAGGAAAGACGGCGGGGTCGCGGTGGGCGGCCAAGGTGGCGGGGAAGACGGCGTGGCCTTTGGGCACCGGAAAGTCGCCCACTTGTGTGTTCCTCTTGGCCACCCGGAGTGACCCCGGAAAGGGCGGCCAGAGGCGGATCACCTCCCGCAGCACGTTGCAGAGAGACTCCTCCGAGATGCGGCCGGTGTGTGCATCGACGAACCTGGGGTACCACAAGTGGGCGGTGTCGGTCAGCGAGGTGAGAATGGAGGCGGCGGCCTTGGGGATGAGGGCGCAGACGAAGATGAGGACGTGTCTGGCGATCCCCTCCTCGTCCATGTCCGGGGCGCGCTTGAAGCGGTTGAGGAAGTCGACCTGGTTGAGGGAGAGTCGGCTCCTGATGACCTCCAACAGCTGCTCCTTGGCCTCCATCGCCCTCCGGTAGGAGCTGGAGGCCACCATCGGCAGCCGCACGTTGAGCGGCACCGAGATGATCCCGTGCCAGTGGGCTGTGGCGGCGGCGGAGATGGCCTCCATCATCTCCGGCCTGTCGCCCGCGTCTACGCCGAGGAACACCTTGAGGTTGACGACCATCGACAGTCGCTTGAACTCCTCGTACAGGACGACCTCCTCCCCTCCCCCGGCGGTCAACCTCGCCGTCCACTTTTCCGCCTCCGCTTCGATCACCTGCCCGTAAGACTGGACGGAATCACCGTCGAAGAGCGGCAACAGGGTCTTCCTCAGCCTGACCGCCTCGTCCCCCTCTGCGAACAGGATGCTGTGCCCGAACAGGCCAAAGAAGAAGTCCTTCAGCCCGTTGTAGAAGTCGTCATCCTCCCTGCGCAGGAACTGCCCCACCAGCTCCGACGAGCCCAGGACGAGACAAGGCCTGACCGCCAACCTAGTCAGGATGACCCTGTCGGGGTCGTCGTGCTTAAAGTGCTTGTCCAGGAAGGCGCCCACGTCCCTGAACACCTCGATGGACTTGTCCTGGTGAAATGAGGTGCCCAGGCTGCGGGGTTTCTTCAGGGATGTGCTCATCTTGCAAGGAGTGAAGGAGATCAGATGAGGACGCTGAGGACCGGGAGATAAGGCTTCTCCTTGGCGTCAGTGTCGCCTGGGGCGTCTCTTTCTCTCTTTTGTAAATCTACTGTAATATCTTACTTGCTTACTTCGTCCTTGGTACACTTTGCCTTGCGGTCGCGTCTGTCACGTTCACACAGCAGCTGGCAAGTCTGAGAAGCAGACGATACAGGTTGCGCGACGCATGCGCAGAACAGAAAAAGATTTCTGATTACGGTGGCACTGGAATATTTGGAAGGGAATTTCATTCTCTTTTTTACTGTACTATAAGATCTTAAATTCAACCCGGGCTAGCTGACCCTCGCAGTCACAGCATTGATGTCATCAACAGTAGTGATTGTTATTTGATTATAGCAGCAACTACCCTCCCAAAAAAAGCAACAAACTCTGCGCTGCTACTCTCTGTCTATAATGGTGGAAGTGAATGTATTTCAACATTGTCGAAGGGTTTTTTGCTGACATTAAAATGATAGACGCATCGATCAACAGGATAAAGACAGCATTTGCTCATATGGGACAAAACCAAAACAACTCGCGGTGCCAGTCACTCTCAAGCGCAGTCTCTAGTCACATTTTTTGTGTGTGAGAATATTAGTATAATAAAGGTATCATCGGCAATGGGTATCGTGAGTTGCATTAATGTTTATAATTATAATCCTTTTTTTCTCTTTCTCCTTCCTCAGTCGTCCGTCTAACAAGATCCATCATTCTCTCTCGCTTTCTCTTGCTCGCAGCAAAAGTCATTTAACAGGTTTTGCGCTGCGAAGAAGACTACTTTTTTGCATGACGCTTAACAACGGTTTGGGGAGGAAAGAAACGAGTTTTTTTTTCTCAAGAGAAAGAAGAGGGAGGAGGGAAAATGGGGCAAAATATATTTGTGTAGTATGTATGTATGAGGGCGCGCTTACCATTTTGTTAGCTGTTAACATATTTGCGTTAATAATAAGACTTTGTTTTTAAGGGAGCGTTCAATAGTAACGTACTTACAAGCAAGGATTTAGTTAGTACATGTGGGTCTCCTCCTCCAAAGGCAGTTTTCTCGTTCTTGGATGTAATAATAATAATAATAATAATAATAGTAGAAGTAGTTGGTAGTAAGCAAATGCGCGTATTGTAGGCGGACAGACAGCGATGGATCGAGGAAAAGCTGATATGATTTGCACCAAAGGAAACGATCAAATGGCGATGTTGACTGTTGCCTTCAGCTGTACAGTAATTAACTGGTGTGCTGGGGCTGAGGCCAAACGAAAAACAAGGAACCGCAAGGGCTGGTATCAAAAAAGTTATTGCAGGACTCATTTTTCTTTAATGGAAGGGCAGTTTGGAATCGGCTTCGTGTGGAACCTCTTTCCTTCTTTCCTTCTTTTTACCCTGCGTTATCCTTACTACGTAGGTATTAAATATCCTAAAAACGCTACTGATTTTTTTTCCCGCCTGGCACTGAAGGTAGTGGATGACAAAAAAATCTAGTTTTTTCCTCCTTTCTGCTCAGATCATTCCTTTTCGAGGAATCTTCTGTCTTCCTTCTCTTCCTGGTGGCCTTTTCCATCCTCTGAGTTTGGAGTGGCGCTCCGCAAGGAGCCGACTGAGTATCCTGAGAGGGCGGAAATCCCTGAACGCGAATCACAGACCTGGCCGGAATGAAGCTCCTGCAAGATAGGGGGGGCAAGTCTTTGTCATAGCAAAATCAGGGCGAAATATTATTGAAGATAGCACTGAGGAAGAGATGGGTATGTACTGTACAGTAGGTGCTGCACGTCAACCACTAATTATGCAGAAAATTGCTTCATTTTTACCTCATGTTTGTGAACCTGCGGTGCAATATGAATAGCATTGCTTTGTCACTTCGTGACCCGTGCTTTGATCTTTAAATTCTCCTCGTTGCGCATACCTACAGTATACTATACTTCCTAAAGTCTGCGGGTCTGCAGACAAACCACCTCAGCGCATTCTCTTTCTTTTCCTATTTTTCCCCCTTTCCTCAAACCGCACAGCTCTCTCTCTCTCTCTCTCTCTCTCTCTCTCTCTCTCTCTCTCTCACACGCCAAAGCCCACCCCCCACACCCAACAGCAAAAAAACAACCCCCCCCACAAAACCAAACAAAAAAAA
>JAAUYM010125293.1_pt1 | contig 15528 bp, 5 predicted proteins | sample 7278001 | NCBI WGS metagenome assembly JAAUYM01 (sample SAMN14350224, study PRJNA611818) | marine sediment metagenome | isolation source: surface marine sediment (1.8m) | place: French Polynesia: Moorea | collected 2018-08
CCAGCATCTGCTGCGACTCCTCCTGCATCCTGCGGATCTCCCTCTCCGCCATCTCCTCCCTCTCGGCGTTCAGCTGCTGGTAGGACTTGGCGCTCAGGAGCCTAGGCAGGAGGGGAGGTCAGCAGGGAAAGGTTGCCATGTCATGCAGACAAGACACCCAACCAACAACGCACTCTTAACAAACTTCTGAGAGAGCTCTTACGCAGAAATTTTGTTCACAAGCACCGACTGAGCCTACACGCGGAAACGTGTTTGCAACATGTACATATTTTGACTGAGCTTCCATTTTGAGCGTTGGTGGTTGGGCAGAAGTTCAAACAGAAAAAAAACAATGTAGGTGCTATGTCTCTCCTACTTCGCTTCTGATTCCTTGATGAGGAACTCTTCCCTCCTGCGGAGCGCCTCCTGCTTTCTCAGCTGTCCTGCAGCCTTTGCATTCGCGATCTGGCAAATTAAAAAAAAAAACATTGTGGGAAAAGTAAGACAGTTTACTTAATATTTAGAATTCCAACTCTTGACAAACTGTCACCCTTGCCTTGCTTGTACTATGCAGTGCTGCCGCACCTCACGAAGTTTCGCAAATTTTGCTTGAGAAGTTTTCAAGGCCCATTTGGCACTTGTGCAAGTTTGCAAATTTTCAGGAATTGGGAGCTAGAAATTTTAATAAATTCTTTTTAAAGCTTTCCTATTAAGCTTCCAGAGGAAAAAAAATGCTATCCGCAAATGCTTAGTGGCTTTGTTGCGTTCCCCTGTGGTAACCCTGCAACTGTGTACTAGTCTCCAATCAGAATGACACCTGCTTCTCCTGCGCTGACATGAAGGAGGTGCTGCTGCTGCTCTCCTGCACGAGGGACATGCTCTGCTGCTGCTGCTGCTGCATCATGGTGGCGGAGGACGTGGAGCTCTGCTCCTGGAGGAGGGAGGACGAGAATGACGTCTCCGTCTGCTGCTGCTGCTGCTTGATCATCTGCATCTCCTCCGCCAGGAAGGACCTCTGCTGCCCGACGCCCAGATGGCGCTCCTCCCTCGTCCTCTTCTCCTTCTCGAAGAACTTGCTGACCAGCGCCGTCTGCCTCTCCATCCTCTCCTTCCTGTCGACCCCTCCGCCTCCGGCCGGCTCCTGCTGCCCAGCGGGGAAGGCCTGCCTCCTCTCCTCCTCTGCAGTGCTGTACACCGGCCCGGCCATCTCGCGCAGGTCCTCCTGCTGGTGTCGCGACTGCCGGTAGTGATGGCTCAGGTCCACCTCGTAGGTGGGCGCCGTCCCGCGCTGCAGATCCCTCTGGTGTGGCTGGGTCAGCTGGTGCTTGAAGTGGTGGGCGTGCTCTGTCGGCAGCACCGGGCCGGATGTCTCCACCTGCCTGAAGCTGGAGGAGAAGTCCTTTCTGTAGTGGTGCGTGGACTCCACGTTGTACACGGGGCCCACCAGCTCCCTCCGGTCGATGCTCTTGGCAAAGTCATGCGTGTAGCTGCTGTGACCATCCACCTGGTAGACGGGCCCGCTCAGCTGCCTGACCTCTGGTGCGTAGGCGTGGTCACGGCCGTAGGAGTGGCTGGCCCCCACCTGGTAGACGGGCCCAGAGAGGTTCTTCAACTCGATCACGTTCTTCTCGATGACGTTGAAGCAGTGGGCAGACTGCGTCTCGTATACAGGGCCGCTCAGTGACCTCAGGTCACTCATGTTCTTCATGATCTCCTGGTACTGGTGGCTGCTCTCTATGTTGTAGACGGGACCACTCAGGGTCTTCAGGTCGACCAGCTGGCGCTCCAGCTCCTTGAAGCTGTGCTGGTTCTCCACGCTGTAGATTGGCCCAGTCAGGGACTTGAGGTCCGAGACCGACTTCAGCACGTCGAAGAACTTGTGCTCATGGTCGACTTTGTACACGGGACCCTTCAGGTCCGTCAGGTCAGGGTTGACAGTCCTGGATTCTTGGTAGCTGTGGGGGTGCTGGCAGTTGTACACTGGTCCCTGTAGCTCCTGAGGACCTGAGACCCTTGTCACCGCTTCAGAATAGTTGTGTTTGTTGTCGACTCCATACACTGGGCCATGCAGGGTCTTGAGGTCCATTATGTGTTTTTCAATTTCTGCAAACCTGTGCTTGCTGTCAATGCTGTAGACTGGGCCGGCAAGTTCCCTGTGGTCCACTGTTGCAATGTCTTGTTCAGCATACTGGTGGCTCCTCTGCTCAAGATTGAGAACAGGTCCAAAAAGAGGCTTAGGTGCCTCCAGCCGGGTCTCCACTTCCCTGTATTGGTGTGCTCTTTCTGCTTTGTACACTGGACCACTGAGACCCTTGAGGTCCTCTAGATTCCTTTGCATCTCTCTATAACCATGGTCATGTTCAACATTGTACACTGGACCATTCATTGATACCAGTTGAGGATCATAGGCCTTTCCTTCTGTGTAGTGATGAGGATGCTCCACATCATACACAGGTCCTTGAAGCTCCTGTGGGACAGTTGCGCGTCCAGGAGCTTCGCTGTATTGATGCTGCCTGTGGATATCATACACTGGACCATACAAGTTCTGAATTTCTGTAAGATGCTTCTCAATCTCTCCAAATTGATGACCTCTTTCAATGTCATATACAGGTCCTGCAAGCTCCTTTACCTTCACCATAATTTTGTCAATCTCTGAAAAGTGGTGATCTCTTTCCTCAATATTCAGTACTGGTCCAAACAATGGCTTTACACCTTCAGGAGCTCCATCAACCTCACTGTAATTGTGAGCTCTTTCCATGTGATAAACAGGGCCTGTTAACCCTTTGAGGTCTTGAATCTGGCGCTTTACCTCCTGGTACACATGAGAATTTTCGATATCATAAACTGGCCCAGAGAGAGTTTTGAGATCAGCTACATGTTTAAGAACATCTTTAAATGCATGATCATGAGGCACATCATAGACAGGACCTGCCAAGTTCTTGAGTTCTGGAACATGAGCTCTATCTTGTGTGTAATGATGAGGGTGTTCAACATCATACACAGGCCCTTGCAATTCAAGTGGGCCTGACACCTTGTCTGGTGCTGGCTTGTATTCATGTTGCCTGTGAATGTCATATACTGGGCCATAAAGGTTCTGAAGTTCAGTGATGTGCTTCTCAATTTCTCCAAAGTGGTGCTTTCTCTCAATGTCAAAGACAGGACCATTCAGTTCCTTAACCTTGACCATAATATTGTCAATCTCGGCAAAATGGTGATCTCTTTGCTCTATGTTAAGAACTGGGCCAAAGAGTGGCTTCACTCCCTCAGGGGCAGCTTCAACTTCACTATAATTATGACTTCTTTCCATTTGGTAGACTGGCCCAGAAAGACCTCGTAGACTATCAATATGCTTTATGAGCTCCTGATATTGATGACTACTCTCAGTGGTATAAACAGGCCCAGATAATGTTTTAAGGTCAGACACATGTTTCAGGATGTCCTTGAAGGCATGGTCATGAAGAACATTGTACACTGGCCCAGTTAAATTTTTCAGTTCAGGATCATATGGCTTTCCCTGGGTATAATGATGAGGATGTTCGACATTGTATACTGGGCCTTGCAAGTCCTGAGGTCCTGAGATTTTGTCGGGTTTAGGCATAAATTGGTGCTGCCTGTAAATATCATACACTGGCCCATAAAGATTCTGAAGTTCAGTAATGTGTTTTTCTATCTCTCCGAAGTTATGTTTTCTTTCAATGTCATAGACAGGACCAGAGAGCTCTTTCACTTTGACCATAATTTTGTCTATTTCAGAGAAGTGATGATCTCTTTGACCAATGTCCAAAACTGGCCCAAATAGCATCTTTACACCTTCAGGTTGTTCTTCAACCTCGCTATAGTTGTGGCCTCTTTCCACATGATATACTGGAGTTGACAGTATTTTAAGGCTTTCAATGTGCTTCTGTACTTCTTGAAATTGATGTGTGTTTTCAATGTTGTAAACAGGGCCACTGAGAGATTTTAAGTCTTCAACATGCTTGAGAATGTCCTTAAAAGCATGGTCATGTAGCACATCATACACAGGGCCTGCCAATGATTTCACATCCGGAACTTGGGCTTTTGGCTGCTGATAGCTATGGGGGTGTTCTACATCATAGACTGGCCCTTGGAGTTCCTGTGGCATCGATGGCTGCTCTCTTCCTGGCTTGTAGTCATGTTTCCGATAGATGTCATACACAGGTCCATACAGATCCTGGAGGTCTGAAATGTGCTTTTCAATCTCATTAAAATTGTGCTTCCTTTCTATATCATACACAGGTCCTGCCAAGTCTTTCACCTTTACCATGATTTTATCAATTTCCGAAAAGTGGTGGTCTCTTTGCTCTAGGTCAAGGATAGGCCCAAAGAGCAACTTCACTCCCTCAGGTTTTTCTTCAACTTCACTGTACTGATGAGCACGCTCCATTCTATAAACAGGTGCTGAAAGCTCACGCAAACTCTCAATTTTCTTCTGAATTTCCTGATAATGGTGGCTGCTGGCAATATCATAAACTGGACTAGTAAGGCTTTTAAGAGAATCAACATGTTTCAGAATGTCTTTAAAGCCGTGATCATGAACTACGTCATAAACTGGTCCTGAAAGAGTCTTGACGTCTGACTCAGGCAACTTGGGCTGTTGATAGCAGTGTGGATGTTCCACATCATAAACAGGTCCTTGCAGCTCTTGAGGTCCTGACGTTTTTTCTGGCATCTTGTTGAAGTTATGTTTTCGATAAATGTCATACACAGGCCCACACAAGTTTTGAAGTCCTTGAATGTGTTTTTCAATTTCAGAAAATTTATGCTCTCGTTCTATGTCATACACAGGTCCACTGAGGTCTTTAACATGGGTTAAGGCATTTTCAATTTCAGCAAAATGATGGTCTCTTTCAATGTTAAAAACTGGTGCCACAAGATCATGTACTATATCAGGCTTAGCTTCAACTTCATTGTAGGCATGACTTCTCTCTCCAAAATTATAGACTGGCCCTGTCATTTGTTTGAGGTGTTGGACACTTTTCTTTACTTCCAAGTAGCTGTGGTGGTTTTCAATATTATAAACAGGGCCTTTGAGATCCTTGAGGTCACTGACATGTTTTAGGACATCCTTGAAGCTGTGTGAGTGTGGTACATCATACACTGGACCTGCCAAGTACTTTATTTCTGGATCAAATTGCTTAACTTCCCTGTAGCAATGAGGATGTTCAACATCATACACTGGACCCTGAAGTTCTAAGTTAGCCTCTATCTTCTGTGGAACCTGAGAATAATTGTGACCACGATCAATGCCATACACAGGCCCGGCCAAATCTCTCAAGCCAGAAACATGTTTCTCTATTTCTGAAAAATGGTGACTTCTTTCAATGTCATACACTGGTCCAGCCAACTCCTTAACTTTTATCAGTGCCTTTTCAATTTCTGAAAAGTGATGGTCTCTTTCAATTTCAAAGATTGGGCCAACCAGGTAAGAAATTCCTTCTGGCTTTTCTTCTATCTCACTGTAATGATGACCTCGTTCGCTCATTTTGTACACAGGCCCAGTGAGATCTTTTAGACTCTCTATCTTCTTGACTATTCCTTCATACTTGTGACTGCTTTCAGTGTCATACACTGGGCCTGTCAATTTCTTGATTTCGTGCACATGTTTCAAAACATCTTGGAAGGCATGATCATGCAAGACATCATAAACAGGACTGGCAAGTAACTTGAGCTCAGATTTGGGAGCAAACATGGCAGTGCATCCGTGTTCATGAAGACATTTGTAAACAGGTCCTCTAAGTTCTTCAAGACCACTGACTTTCTTTTCCAGCTCTTGGAAATTATGGTTCCTATCAATGTCATAAACAGGGCCACTAAGAGATTTTAGCTCACTGATGTGCTTCTCTATCTCATTAAATCTGTGCTCACGGTGAATGTCATATACAGGACCAGCAAGATCTTTCAGGGACTTTACATGCTTTTCAATTACATTGAAATTGTGGTTGCTTTGTACATCATAGACAGGACCCTGCAAGTTTTTAATTTCATTGAGGTTTTCCAGTATTTCAGAGTACCTGTGATCTCTGGAAATGTCATACACAGGACCACACAAATGTTGTATTTTCTCCACTTTACCTTGGAGCTCTCTGTACTGGTGGTCATGCTGGGCAATATCGTAAACAGGCCCAACCAAGGATTTAATTACTTCAGCATGCTTGATCAAATCTTGGTAATGGCAGTCATGTGCAACATCATAGACAGGTCCAGTCAAATTTTTTACCTTGTCCACACTCTGTTTCATTGCCATAAAGCTGTTATTGTGTTCACATTGATACACAGGGCCAAACAGATTCTCCATTTTTTCAGCACTTTTAATAATTTGCTCAAACTGATTTGCATGCTCACAAGCATACACAGGTCCATTCAAACTCTTGAGGCTATCAACTGCCTCAGCTATCTGCTGGTAATGGTGTGTTGCCTCTTCCAAATTGTACACTGGGCCAGCTAAACTCTTGGGTGCCTCCCCTTTAATCCCAACCATATGGTAGTTGTGTTTATTATCCTCCAATTTGTAAAGAGGTCCGGTTAGATCAGGAATGTGTTCCTTTTTATCATCAACTTCTGCAAAATGATGTTCTCTATTAATAGCTAGCACTGGTCCAACAAGACTTTTAAGCTGTGAGCCTTGTGGAGCTCTTTCCTGAAAACTGTGTTTGTTCTCTACATCATATACAGGGCCAACTAGCCTTTTAAGCCCTTCAACATGCTTTTCAAGTTCTTGGAAGTGAGAGTCATGCAAGACGTCATAAACTGGTCCAGTGAGAGTTTTAATCTTCTCTGTGGTTGCAATCAGAGCCTTAAAGTTATTTGCATGTTCGACATCATACACAGGACCAGCCAGATTGGTAAGTTTTTCAGCACTCTTCACAAGCTGTTCGAATTTATTCGCATGCTCACAGGCATAAACTGGACCTGTCAAAGTTTTAATGCTATCAATTGCTTCTGAAAGTGCATGATAGTGATGTTCTGCTTCCTGAAGATCATAGACCGGTCCAGCAAGGTACTTTGGAGCAGACACCCTCTTCTCTGGCACACTGAAATTGTGGCTATTGTCCTCTATGGTGTACACAGGGCCAACAAGTTCTGAAACACTTGGCTTCATTTCATCATACTCAGCATACTGGTGGGATCGATCAATTTTGTACACTGGTCCGGATAGGTCACGCAGAGCAGAGACATGTTTCATGATCTCCGAGTAGCAGTTTTTCGCCTCAACATCATATACAGGACCAACTAGGGGTTTGATTTGGTCCATTCCTTTTACTATTTCTCTATAGTTGCTGCTGTGCTCAACATCATAAACTGGACTCTTGAGCTCTTTTAGCTTCTGTGCATTGGATATTATTTCCTTAAAGGCACTTTTGTGTTCACACTGGTACACTGGACCTACCAGATTTTCAAGTTTTTCTGCATTTTTAATAATGGCCACATACTGATTTTCATGATCAACATGATACACTGGGCCCTGAAGCTCCTTGATGGTTTCAAGCCCTTTTGTAATTTCATTGAAGCAGTTTCGTGATTCTTCAATATCGTATACTGGACCAGCCAAGTTTCTGAGCTTTTCTGCATGTTTAAGGATTTCTCTGAATTGATTGTCATGGGCACAGTTATAGATTGGCCCAACAAGACTCTGAACAGATGGCTGCTGTTCCAATACTTCTTCAAATCCATGAGCCCTGTCAATTTTAAAGACAGGTCCAGTCAAAGCTTGAATCTTTTCAGCAGTCTTTCCGTGTTCACTGAATGAGTGCTTGTTATCAATGTCATAGACAGGCCCAACAAGCTGCTGAATACGATGGACTCCTTTTATTATGTCTTCAAAGTGTGAGCCATGTTCAACATCATAGACAGGGCCTGTCAAGCTTTTCACTTTCTCTGCAGACTTGATTACAGCTTCAAAGGCACTCTTGTGCTCACACTCATAAACAGGTCCCATCAAGTTCTTAAGTTTTTCTGCATGAGTAATAATAGCATTAAATTGGTTTGCATGATCACAAGCATAAACTGGACCTGTCAAGTTCTTAATACTATCCACATTTTTTAGAAGTTCTGAATAGCTGTGTTGTGTCATTTCCAAGTCAAAGACTGGCCCACACAGACTTTTAAGCTCAGGTACTTCTCTTGCCAGCTGCCTGTAATTGTGTCCAGAATCTTCTAATTGATAAATGGGTCCCGTTAGATCCTTAATTGCAGGAGTTGGCTCAGTCACAACATCAAATCCATGTTGCCTATCAATTTTGAAGACTGGACCACTCAGTGACTTTGGTGCATCAATGACCTTTCCCACTTCACCAAAACCATGTTTTGTTTCAGTGTCATATATTGGCCCAACCAACTGCTTAATTCTGTCCAATCCTTTAAGAATTTCCTGGAAAAAAGAAGTCAATGAATGTAAAGCATGGAATGCATTAAATAGCAAATTATTCACTTACCTTAAAGTTGCAGTGATGCTCAACATCATACACTGGACCATTTAGGCTTTTGACAATTTCAGCATGCTTAATCACATCTTGGAATGTGCTGTGATGCTCAACATCATACACAGGACCAACAAGGTTCTTCAGCTTTTCTGCATGCTTTATGATGTCTTCAAACTTGTTCTCATGATCACAGGCATACACAGGACCAGTCAGAGTCTTTAGAGATTCAGCTTGAGCAGACAACTGATTAAAGTGATGTGTTGCCTGTGATATCTGATATACAGGTCCTTCTAGATATTTTGGTGGGGCTGTTTTCTCCTCTGCAATGTTGTAGTGATGAGAACTTTCCTCCATATAGACAGGACCTACAAGATTTTGAGGTGAATCCTTCTTCTCAATTACATTGTCAAAGTTATGGGTTCGATCAACTGCAAATACTGGGCCATGTAATTCTTTGTGACCTTCCGATTTCTTTGAAGACTCACTGAAAGAATGTTTGTTTTCTATTTCATATATTGGCCCAACAAGGTGCTTGATGTGCTCAATATCTTTTGCAAGCTCTTGAAAGTGAGAGCTGTGGTCAATGTCATACACTGGACCAGAGAGCTGCTTTACTTCTTGAGCATTTTGTATTATCTCATGAAATTTGTTTGAATGTTCAACAGTGTATACAGGTCCGGCTAAATTCTGAAGCTTTTCTGCATGCTTTACAATTTCAGAAAAGGTGTTTTCATGATTACATGCATATACTGGACCTGAAAGGGTCTTCAAAGATTCAACATGTTGGATGATTGCACTAAAGTGATGTGATACATCTTCAAGCTGATATATTGGACCTTCCAAGCGTTTTGGTGCTGTCACTCTCTGGCCTGTAATTGCATAGCTGTGAGACTCTCCAACTTGGTATACTGGTCCCATCAGTTCATTAATGCTAGGTTTCTTTTCCATGACTTCATCAAAAGTATGTTGTCTGTCAATTGCATAGACAGGACCAGCAAGATTTTTCACTGCTTCTGTGGCCTTCTCTGGAACATTGAATGTGTGCTTATTGTCAATGTTATAGACCGGACCTGCCAAGTTCCGTACTTCTTCAACATGTTTTGCCAATTCTTGAAAGTGTGAACTGTGATCAATGTCATAAACAGGGCCAGTGAGTTCTTTAATCTGCTGAGCATTTTTGACAATCTCTTGGAAGTGGCTCTTGTGTTCCACATTGAATACAGGTCCAGCAAGTTGTCCCAATTTTTCTGCATGTTTGGCAATTTCAGTAAATTTGTTCTCATGCTCACATGCATACACAGGCCCTGACAGATTTTTTATGCTATCAACATTTTGTGAAATGACATTGAAAGAATGCTTCACGTCTTCAAGTTGATATACAGGCCCCTCTAGTGATTTAGGTGCTTCAGTTCTTTTGCCCTTTTCTCCATAGTGATGAGAAGTGTCTCCAACTTGGTAAACTGGGCCTGTGAGATCCTTGATGCCCTGTCTTGGCTCCATGACCTCATCAAAAGCATGATCCCTGTCAATTGCATAGACAGGACCAGAAAGGTTCTTCACTGTCTCTGGGGCCTTTTCTGGAACATTGAATGTGTGCTTATTGTCAATGTTATAGATAGGACCTGCCAAGTTCCGTACCTCTTCAACATGCTTTGCCAATTCTTGAAAGTGTGAACTGTGATCAATATCATAAACGGGGCCAGTGAGTGCTTTAATTTGCTGAGCATTTTTGACAATCTCTTGGAAGTGGCTCTTGTGTTCCACATTGAATACAGGCCCAGCAAGCTGTCCCAATTTTTCTGCATGCTTGGCAATTTCAGTAAATTTGTTCTCATGCTCACATGCATACACGGGCCCTGACAGATTTTTTATGCTCTCAAGATTTTGTGAAATAACATTAAAAGAATGGTTCACATCTTCAAGCTGATACACTGGACCTTCAAGATTTCGCGGTGCAAGAACATTGGATGAAGCTGACCCCCTGTAATGGTGTGAAGTGTCACCAACATTATACACAGGCCCTGTAAGTTCACTTAATCCTTCCTTTTGTTCCATAACTTCATCAAATCCATGCTTCCTGACTATGGCAAACACAGGCAATGTCAAGTTTTTGACTGCCTCCACTGCTTTCTCTGCCTCATTATAGTTGTGTTTGCTTGCTATATCATATACAGGACCCACAAGGGTTTTAACTTGTTCAACTCCCTTAAGCAAGTCCTGGAAATGTGAGCTATGGTCAATATCATACACGGGGCCTGTAAGATTTTTTAGTTCTTGAGCATTCTTGACAATTTCCTGGAAGTGACTTGAATGCTGACATGTGTACACTGGGCCCATCAGATTTTGCAGTTTTTCGGCATGTTTTGCAATTTCAGTGAACTTGTTCTCATGTTCACAGGAATATACTGGCCCTGACAGACTTTTGATGTTTTCTACATTTTTTGCTATCTCACTAAAGTGATGCCCAACATCTGTCAGTTGGTACACTGGGCCTTCAAGGGCTTTTGGTGCAGTAACTCTATCCCCAGCTAAACTGTAATGATGTGAAGCATCAATATTTTTGTAAACTGGGCCAGACAACTCTTGCACTGTGGGGGGTTGATTGGCTATTTCTGAGAAATGATGTGCTCTTTCAATTTTGTAGACTGGACCTGACAATGCCTTCAAGTTCTCAATGTGTTTAGACAGCTCGGTGTAGCTGTTTTTGCTCTCTACGTCATAAATTGGACCAACAAGCTTTCTTAGGTGTTCCACACCCTTCACCATTTCCACGAAGCTGCAGTGGTGATCTACATCATAGACAGGTGCTTTAAGATCCTTTAGTTTTTCAATCTGCTTGTCAATTTGAGTGAAATGGTGTGTCGCATCTCCTATGTTGTAGACAGGTCCATTAAGGTTCTTGATTTTGTCAATATGGCTAAAAATTTGTGAGAAGTGGTGGTCTCTTTCTATGCCATAAACTGGTCCCTTCAGGTCCTCCAGTTTCTCCATGTGCTTTTTTATTTCTCCAAAGGAATGTTTAGCTTCTGGCAGATAAACTGGATTCTGCAAGGTCTGGATTTCGCTGGCGACAGTCTGAACCTGTCGGTAATGGTGTTGGTTTAGCACATCATAGACTGGCCCGAGCAGGTCTCTTGCATAGTGAGTGATGGGCACATCTGGCGTGTACTCATGCTGAGACAAGTCGGTGTCAAACTTGGACGACTGAATTTCGCCCAGGGCAAGGGCATTTGTCACAATCTCTCTGAAATGGTGCTCATGTGGCACATCATACACGGGTGCAATAATGCTTCGGTTTGCATCAGCTTTGGGATCACACAGATTGTACTTGTGTGATTGGTCAACTGGATATACAGGGCCAGAGACCTGCTGGAGGCCTTCTTTTCGTTCTGGAACTATGACAAACTTGTTTTCCCCTCCTCCTGGATAAACTGGGCCTGTCATGACCAACTCTCCAGGCACCCTCTCCTTTATGGGATTGTACTGGTTGGCAGCCTCGATGTTTGCATATGCCGGGCCGGCCATGACAATGTCGCCTTGCACCTTTGCTGGCACGAGGGAGTACTTGTTGTTGGGGTCTGTAGGATAGACAGGTCCAGTGACCACCAGCTCACCCTGGTGATGTTTTGACCTGGGGGCATAGTTGCTGGAAGGGTCGATGCCAGGGTACACCGGGCCTGTCATGGGCACATCGGGTCGGGGCAGGTTGTCTGGCATGGGAGAGTATTGGTTGGCCGGGTCAATGTTCCGGTACTTGGGAGCTGACATGACCAGCTCTCCGTCTACCCTCTTCTCCAGGGGGGCATACTTATTTGAAGACTCCACTCCCGGGAGCACAGGTGCGGTCATCAGCCGGTCTCCCTCCACTTTCTCTGTTATGGGGTTGTACTTGCTCGAGTCGTCTACCCCCCTGTACTTGGGTGCCGTCATGACCAGCTGCCCGGGCACTCTCTCGGTGCCAGGGGTGTACTTGTTAGCTGACTCCACCCCTAGGAAGACTGGTCCGACCATGGCGAGCTCACCCTTGACCCTTGGCGCCATCGGGGAGTACTCATTCTTCTCCTCGATGTTTGGCAGCTTGGGCCCGGCCATGACAATCTCTCCTCTCACTCTTGTTCCCACAATGGAGAACTGGTTGTTTGGGTCAATGCCTGGATAGACTGGGCCCACCATCTCTCCCTGTGGGCCAATTCTGGCTGGCACAGGGCCATAGTGGTGGGACTCCTCTACGTTAGGAAGCTTTGGGCCAGTCATCGGGACCTCGCTAGGTGGCGGCTGCATGTCTGGACAGTACTGGCTTCGATGGTCAATGTCAATGCCTCGATAAGCAGGAGGTGCCATGACCTTGAGTCCTTCAGCCTGTGGCCCTGGCATGGGCATGTACTTGTTGGCCGACTCCACTGGCAGCTTTGGGCCGTGCATCTGTACATCAGGTGTGGGATTTTTGCCCGGAGGGTGGTACTGGCTGTGTGCCTCCACCCCGCGGTATACTGGAGCAGTCACTGCCAGCTCGCCCTCCCTCCTCTCCAGTTTGGGGACATACTTGCTGTTCGACTCGACTCCATACACTGGCGTCATAAGGTTCTTCAAGTTGTGGGCATGTCGGACTATCTCCTCAAAGTGGTGCTCATTCTGCACATCGTAGACTGGGCCCTTCAACTCCTTCAGTTGGTGGGCATGTGCGGAGAGCTGGAGAAAGTGGTGGTTGCGATCAGTCTCATAAACAGGCCCCTGGAGGCTCCTGATGGCCTCTGCATGGAGGATGACCGCCTTGAAACTGTTGACAGCATCCACATCATAGATTGGACCCGTCAGTCCGACGCTGGCCTTCTTGGCCCTCTCCAACTCTTCGTCTATCTCCATGTCGATCCCTGTGAACTGGTGCTCCCTTTCCTCCAGCTTTAGCTTGGGCCCCGTCAATTCTGTTACCCTGGGCGCCGGCACCTTTTCCGGCTTGTACTGGCTGCTGTGATCCACATCCATGACTGGAAACTGCATCTCCTTGGGTGCCTCGGTGTGGGGCAGGTCCAGCTTCCCCTCGGCAGGGTACTTGTGTGAGTGGCCAACCTCGTAGGCTGGGCCTTGCAGACTGGGCACCTTCTCGGAGATGGTCTCCTCCCTGGTGAACTTGTGCTGGTGCTCTACGTCATAGGCCGGGCCCTGCAGCACTTTCTTCTCATACGATGGCGGGGCCTTGTCTTCGAAGCCATGGGAGGACTCCACGTTGTACACAGGCAGCTTGAGGTCATCATGTCCAGGTGCGTCCGTCCTCTGAGGGGCGTCCCGGGGGAACTGGTGCTGCCTGTCCACCGGGTAGACCGGCCCCTGCATCTCGGTGGTGTCGTGGTGCACCCCGGCATACTTCTCCACCCCGAACTGGGACGGGACCTCGGACGCCGGCCGGAGGGTCTTGGCGGCAGGCTCATCGTCGCTCTCAACCTGTGGGGCAGCCGGCGTGGCGGCGGGGGTCTCTGCCACCATGGACTCCTTCACTGCCTCCACCGCAGGCGTCACCGTCGTCTTCGTCCTGACCTCCTCCTGCACCTTGGGCTCTGGGGCGACCACGGCAACTGGCTTCGTGACCTGAAATGTGGTTCTTTGTAATAGTATATTTTTGCGGCCCTAAGACTTGTGGCCCCAAGACTTGCGGCCCTGGGGCAAAAAAAAAATACTTTTTTGCTGCCTTTATAGTCGATGATTAAGGAAAATCATGTTTTTTTTGTGTGTGTGACCTGTTTCTGCGTCGACGACACCGACGACGACGAGAACTCCATCTCCACCTTGGCCGCCGGCACCACCGTCGCGGCCGCGGCGGCCTTGGCCGCGGCCTCCGCAGCCTCCGCGGCCTCCGCGGCCGCCCTTGAGGCGGCCGCCATCGCCGCCGCCGCCGCGTCAGCACCGCCCTGAAGTAAAGTGCAAGGTGACTCACGTGAGTATCGCATACTAGATGAGGAAAGTGTGAACCCAACCAATGTCACTGGCGTGCCTTTTAGTGATGGGTTGTCCTAACTTGAATAAAGTAGTGCAGAAAGAAATCCTCATATAAAGCAAACCAGAAAGAAATCCCAAACTCTGACACCCTCACCAATTACCACCAGTGGCGTAGCCGGTTGGTGTGGCCCTAATGGTACCAATATTGGTTGGGTGATTGATCCTTGCCTTTGTCCCTGAGCTGCTGCTGCTGGTGGTGGTGACCACGCCGCCTCCTCCTTCCATGGTCTTGGTGGTGGTGGTCGTCGTCGTCTCGAACTCGATCTCGTACTCCTCCTGAGATCGTGCGCGTCAGCATTTGTGGCAACTCTTCCCTTTATAAAGTTATCTCTGTCTCCCTCCCTCTCTCTCTCCCTCACCTCCTCCTCCTCCATGTCGACCTCGTAGGTGACGGTGGTCCCGTCCGCCCTGACCTCCGTGTAGGTTCCGGCCTTGCCCCCCATCTTGGCCAGGATGTCGTCCGGGTCGACCTCGGACGGGTCCATCCCGGAGATCTCCGTCACCTCGGTGGTCACGTGGGTGCCGCCCTCGCCCCCGTCCACCACCGTCCTCCGCGTCGTCGTCGTAGCCATCTTCGGGATCTTGACATCCAGAGAGAGTCAAATTCAGTCTGTTTGACACATTTGATTTTTGCTTTTCTCCTTTCTAACTTTGAAGAGAAAGCATCATTCTTCTCTGGCAGCTATCAAAAAACAAAAAAACACAGGAATCTAGACATCCCTGAGACAGAATCTGGCAAGGAGAGTCTGGACGGAATCTGACATATCCTCTAAGCCGATCGATCAAGAGTCTGTCCACACTCACCTAGCGGATTTGGAAACCAGTCATTCTCTTCCTCTCCCTCCCTCCTCTTGGGGGGAATTTCCCAAAACTTTTTTCTTTCTTGGTGTCTTTCCTCCTCCTCACTGAGACACTCATGAAGAGGAGGCGCAGGGGGAGGGAGGGGGGAAAGACAAGGATGCTTTCGCGCGCACTCACATGCCAACAAAGAAGGAGGAGGAGGAGGAAGAGGAGGAGGAGCAGGAAGAGGAGGAGGAGCAGGAGGAGGAGGAGGAGCAGGAGGAGTAGGAGGAGTAGGAGGAGCAGGAGGAGCAGGAGGAGGAGGAGGAGGAGGAGG